>OGJY01000317.1_pt1 | contig 68933 bp, 106 predicted proteins | sample 1572231 | NCBI WGS metagenome assembly OGJY01 (sample SAMEA2582121, study PRJEB24529) | metagenome | biome: Human gut stool | place: China | collected 2011
ACAGACTATAGATGCTATTGAAATCAGTATGCTCATGAGAAGCACATTCACCTCCTTTTAGCTTGCGTCCTTATCTTTTTACTGGTCTTTCTTCGTTATTTTCAATAACGCTTTAAGCGTTATTTTCAGGCAAAAAAATAAGCTGATTATATTTCACATCGTATGTATCCTCAATCTTTTTCAGAATCGGAATATCCGGATAAGTCTTTCCTTTTTCGTAGTTTGCCAAGGTTTCTACCGTAATTCCAATCAATTTCGCCGCATCTTTCTGTGTCAAGCCCTTGCTTACTCGGGCTGCTTTCAATGTAATTTTCAAAATTCTCACCCCTTTCATACTACGATAATAATACGCTTTATGCGTTTTGTCAATGCTAAAAGCGTAATTTTTTTATTTTTATCTTGATTTTTTTTTGTTTTTAGCGTATATTGTCATTAGAAAGGGAGTGAGCCTATGAGCGACCTCGGAAACAAAGCCATTATGGCTGAAAATATAAAATACTATATGGATTTAAATAATAAGTCAAGAAATGATATGTGTGAGGCTCTTGGATTCAAATACTCCACTTTTACTGATTGGGTAAATGGGAAAAAATACCCTCGCATTGATAAAATCGAAATGATAGCAAATTATTTTGGCATTGAAAAATCAGATTTAGTCGAAAAGCGAGATAAGTCCCTCCCCGAAGGTGCCATCCCCTACGTTCCCGAACCAATGGTAAACGTCCCTCTGGTCGGCTCTGTGAACTGTGGCACGCCGCTATTCGCCGAGGACAACATTGAAGGCTACATCCCCACCCCCGAATCTGACCTCCAGACGGGCGAAACCTACTTCTGGCTCAGAGCCAAGGGGGACAGCATGATAAACGCAGGCATCCATCATGGTGATTTGCTCCTTATCCGCCAACAGGCTGATGTGGATAATGGGGATATTGCCGTTGTCGCCGTCAATGGTGACGAGGCTACCCTGAAAAGAGTGAAAAAACAGGAAAATGCGCTGATTCTCCAACCCGAAAACCCTGCCTGTGAACCGAAAATCTTTGTTGGTAAGGATATGGAAAATATACATATCCGCGGTAGGCTGATGCAGCTTAGGAAGGAATTCTAGATTTTTTTAAAAAAAATCCCCCTGTGGTATCACTGAAAAGAAAAAAATTAGAAAAGGAGGACTTAAATGAAAAATAATTTAACTGATAGCTTGCTTGAAAAATCAAAAGAGGCTTTTGTAATGGCTATCGAAATATATAATAAGCCAACTATCCGTTATCGTGTTGAAGGGTTTAGTTTTTTCATTTGTAATGCGTGGGAATTGATGCTAAAAGCACATATAATCAATAAATTGGGTAACGATAGCATCTATTACAAAGACAATCCCAACAGAACAATTACTTTAGAAAATTGTATCCAGAAAATATTTACCAATGAAAAATCCCCTTTGCGTAAAAATTTAATGAAAATCATCGAGTTGAGAAATACGAGCACGCATTTTGTTACCGAAGAATACGAAATGGTATATATTCCTTTATTCCAAGCATGTATTCTTAATTTCGTAGAAAAAATGCAGGAATTCCATGATGTAGATATGACAGAGGTTGTTCCTCAAAATTTTCTGACTCTTGCTGTAAGTATGAAGGCTCTAGATACAAATACAATTCGTGCCAAATATCCCGAAGAAATTGCACAAAAGTTAATTGATGCCAACGCTCAGATAGAACCTATGATTGCTGAAAACAACCAATCTTTTGCAATCAAAATAGAACACCTCCACTACATCACCAAAGATAAAACAAAAGCTACTTCTTTTGTTCATATCGATAAGGATGCTACAGCAGGTGTAAAAATTATTAAGGAATTAAAAGACCCCAACAATACTCATAAATATACTATGAAAAGTGCCATTAAAGAAATTGAACGCAGATTACAAAATCTCGGTATTGATTTCACAATGAACCAATATATTTTTGATTTATTTAACAAGGTATACGGCATTAAAGAGAATCTTACTTATTGCTATACCCATAAACAATATGCGCAACCATCATACACTTATTCTATGCAAGCCATCGAAATGATTGTTGCAGAAATACAAAAAGATCCTGAAAATATTATCCAGAATCTCAAAGCATCTTTAGCAAAAAAATAAGCTAACCCCAGGGGCAAAGGAATTCTTGGTCTTGCAACCTACTCCCATTCGGGAACCCAGCCTTAATCCTTCACGAGTTAACTTATCTCTATTATAGTATTCAACAGTGGCACTGTCAATTCATCTAAAATGAGAAAATTTTTTATCATTTTCAGTAAAATTGTTCATACCTTACGAAAATCAGCTATCTTGTTTGAGACTCTCGTAAATTTGAACCCGCTCAAAATTGAGCAAAACCGCAAAATCTGCAGGTTTGAATAAAAAAATCCCCCTTCCTGCGCCAACAGGAAAGGAGATTCTCATACGGCGGTATTGTAACCACCTACTCACAATAGGATTATACCACGATACCGCCTTATTTTCTATACCTATTTTTCAATTAAGGAGGAATGCTTATGAAAGGCGGAACACGAAAACGTGGTAAAACATGGTCATATTATTTTGATACCGCTCAGGTCGGCGGCAAAAGAAAGAAAATCGAAAAGGGCGGATTCCGTACCAAAAAGGAAGCGGAAACGGCTCTGGCGAAGGCTATCGCGGAATATGAAAACTCCGGACAGGTCTTTCAGCCTTCCACCATCAGCGTCAGTGATTATCTGGATTTCTGGTATGAGCAGTATTGCAAAATGAATCTCACAGAAAATACGCAGCAGACCTACGCAACGCTGATCCACAGGCACCTAAAACCGCAGTTCGGTGCGTATTATTTAAAAAGCCTACAGGCGGCAGCCATTCAGGAATACATAAACCAGCTAAAGGCGCAGGGCTATTCCAAAGCGACCATACGCTCTATCTTTGTTGTCCTCTCTACTGCGATAGATTATGCTGTTCAACCTTTGCAGTATATCCGAGAGAATCCCTGTCGGTTTGTAAAGATAGGTACTGTCGCAAAGCCGGTCAGAGAGCGCATCGTGCTGACGGATGCAGAATTTGACCGCATCCGGAAACGCTTTCCCGTTGGTTCTCGCTACTATATTCCGCTTATGATTGGCTGGAACTGTGGGCTGCGTATCAATGAGTGCTTTGCCCTCACATGGGACGATGTTGATTTTGAAAACTGCACGTTGTCTGTAGAGCGTCAGCTTATCCGCAGGAACATCAACGGCAATCTGGGGTTCTCCCTCAAAGAACCAAAGTACAACTCCAAGCGGAAAATAAAATTCGGGGAATCCCTTTACCGAATCCTCAAGGCAGAGAAAAACCGACAGCTTAAAAACGAACTGAAATATGGCGAATTCTACACAGTATATCAGCTTGTCGATTTTACGGACGAAAAAGGAGCGCCTCGACAGCGAATTGTCGGCACACAAAAAATCCTTTCCACAGGCGCGCGGCGAATCAATTTTATCTGCGTTGATGAAAACGGAGAGCTGACAACCAAAAACAGCTTTGCCTATTGCCAGAGAGTCATCCGGCAGGAGCTTGGAATCAATTTTGATTATCACAGCCTGCGCCATACCCACGCCACAAAGCTGATTGAGGCAGGTGCCAACGTGAAGGCAGTTCAACAGCGGCTCGGGCACAAAAACATTGTAACCACAATGAATACCTACGTTCACCACACAGACGAAATGGCACAGACCGCAGCGGATTTATTTGAAAGCGTTGTAAATGGCTTGCCACCCAAATGAAATTTACGGTGGCAAATGGGTGGCAAATCTCCAAAAACATCAACCCAACACCGCAGAAACGCTGATAACACAATAAAGAAAACATTCGCATATTTTAACAAAGCCTTAAGTTTCTATTCACACTTTGTCCATATTTTTACAGTATACTACAAAAGAAGTCGAAAGGACGCCCCCTTTTACTTCCGCCTGCAGTCCCCTTCCCCGAAAGGCTGCAGGCACCCCTTCCCCTATCGGAAGAAAAATATTGAAAGAAAAAAACAGACAACTACCTATATTTGGTTTATCATAGTAATATACCCTCCCCTTTACAGGAAAAGCAGCCCAAGCAGGCTGCTTTTTCTGTAAAATCGAAATCGGGACATCCGCATGCAACAACGCAGAGCCCATCTCGAAAATGCTTCGCATTTTCTCGTTGTGGCGCTCGCTCATATCTATAACATATCTTCTCTCACATGCAACAACGCAGAGCCCATCTCGAAAATGCTTCACATTTTCTCGTTGTGGCGCTCGCCAAATATCTGCAATAAAAAGAACAGCCTATCATGCAAGCATGTAAGCTGTTCTTTTTATTGCAGATGCTTGGCTCTGCGTTGTTACATGTAGCTCTTTCTCCAGATGGAAGGAGCGAAAAGCATAATAATCGGGAAAATTTCCAGTCTGCCCAAAAGCATATCCATGCAAAGCACCAGCTTTGCAAAGCCGGAGAAGAAGGAAAGGTTCTCCACAGGCCCTGCCATAGCAAGCCCCGGGCCGACATTACTCAAGCAGGTCGTAACTGCGGTTATATTCGTAATAAAGTCGAAATTATCCAGCGAAATCAGCATGAACGACCCCAGCAAAATAAGCGCATACAGAATAATAAACCCCATCACGCTACGAATAGAATCCTCATCCACCTTACAGCCGTCCAGTTTAATCAAGTTGACAGAGCGCGGGTGCACAATATGGCTGATCTCCCGCCGAATCATTTTCAGAAGGATTACAAAACGCGAAACCTTAATACCGCCTGCGGTTGAACCGCCGCATGCCCCCAGAAGCAGCAGGCAATACAGAAGCGTCTTGGAAAACTCAGGCCAGAGGTCGAAGTTTGCCGTTACGAAGCCCGTTGTACTCATAATTGCCGCCACCTGAAAAATCGCATGGCGGAAGGAGCCCTCCACCGTTGGATAATACCGAGAAATATCTATGGTAATCAGCGCTGTCGCAATGCAGACAATGGCAATATAGTAGCGCAGCTCCTCATTTTTCCATACATTCTTAAAATCCTTCATCAGCATCAAATAGAACAGGTTGAAGTTCACCCCGAACAGCAGCATAAATGCCGTAATGACATATTCAAAATACGCACTATTGTATTCCGCAATGCTGCTATTTTTTATAGAGAAGCCGCCTGTCCCCGCTGTCGAAAGGGCATGCACCACGCTGTCAAAAAAGGGCATTCCCCCCGCAAACAGCAAAATCATCTCCACCAGTGTCAGTACAATATAAATCGTATACAGGATTTTCGCTGTCGATTTTACCTTCGGCACCAGCTTGGAAACCAAAGGTCCGGGTGCCTCCGCCTTCATCAGATGCATCGTGCGCTCGTCCCCAAGGGGCATAATTGCAAGCATAAATACCAGAATCCCCATACCGCCAATCCAATGCGTAAAGCAACGCCAGAACTGAATACTTTTCGGCAGAGTTTCAATCTCCTGCAAAATGCTTGCGCCCGTTGTGGTAAAGCCGGATACCGTTTCAAACAAGCAATTTATATAGCCCGAAATAGAGCCGCTCAGATAAAACGGCAGTGCCCCCAGAACGGACATCACAATCCACGAAAGTGCAACCACAACAAAGCCCTCTCGCCCATAAATCCGCTTATTTTCCGGCTCACGACTGGCCAGAACCGTCCCTACCATCAGGCAGGCGGTAATGGTTACGACAAATGCCGATGCCGCCTTTGTCTCCTGATACCATATAGAAATAAAGGCAGGCACTGCAAGCAGGGCAGCCTCTATTCGTATGATATTGCCCAGAATATAGGCAATCATATTAAAATTCATAACCCTTCACCAAATTTCAATCTATTATTTCAAAATATCCTTCAAGTCCGTCAAATGCTTATTTCTGGTAACAATAATCACGCTGTCATCTACCTCAATCATGTCATTACCGCCCGGAATAATAACTCTGCCGTTGCGGATAATCGTTGCCACCAGAACCTCGCTTTTCGTCTTCAAATCCTTGAGCGGCACACCCACCACGCTGGATTTTTCTCTTACCTTGAACTCCAATGCTTCAATTTGCTCATTTACCAGCTTATGCAGCGTTTCTACATTACTGCTCCCTGCGGAATTCTGCATCGCGCGCACATAACGGACAATATTATTTGCCGCAATCATCTTCGGCGAAATAAAGCCATCAATATCCAGCGCATCCAGAATTTCATCAAAGGAAATACGGTTGATTTTCGCAATCACCTTGGAAACCTTTTTCGCCTTGGCATAAAGCGCAACTACGATATTTTCCTCATCCATCCCCGTCAGGCAGACCAGAGCATCCGTCTTTTCCAGACCCTCCTCCTGCAGGGTTTCCTTATCCGTCCCATCTCCGTGAATCACAACCGCTTCCGGCAGTGCCTCACATAGATATTCGCAACGCTTATAATCCAGTTCGATAATCTTTACGCGCACATGAGAAAGAATCAGCGCCTTTGCCAGATAATACGCCATTCTGCCGCCGCCCAGAATCATGACCGATTTTACCCCCGTACGGAACAGACCGATGGTACGGAAGAATTTTTCAATCTCACTATGCGATGCGGTCAGGTTGATTTTATCCCCTGCCTGCAATACAAAGTTACCGTTGGGGATATGCACCTCTCCTGCTCTCTGCACCGCGCAGATCAGAACCTTTACCTGAAATTCCTTATAAATCGCCCATAGAGGCATCCCATCCAGCACACTGTGAGGCGGAATCTTGACCTCTACCAGCTCCACACGTCCCCTCGCAAATACCTCGATTTTCAAAGCAGAGGGGAAGCGCAAAAGACGCAGAATTTCCGTTGCCGCCGCAAATTCGGGATTTACCGTCATGCTCAGTCCAAGCTCTTCCTTCAATTCGTTAATCTGCTCATAATATTCGGGGTTACGCACACGGGCAATCGTATGCGGCACGCCCAGCTTTTTCCCCAGCAGGCAGGCGAGCATATTTACCTCATCCGCGGAGGTTGCCGCAATCAGCAAATCTGCCTCAGGCACACCTGCTCTTTTCTGAACAAGCATGCTTGCGCCGTTTCCCTCCACACTCATAATATCCATCGTATTGGAAGCATTATTCAGAACACTTGTATTATTATCAATTACAATGATGTCATGTCCTTCACCGGAGAGCTGTCTGGCGATAGTGCCGCCGACCTTGCCATCCCCTACGATTACAACCTTCATGCTGTATCCTCCTTATCCCTTAAGGAAATTTTCTGACATTCTTCAATTCATCATGCTATCATATCACTTTATCCCATAAATGTATATACTTATTAAAAACATTGATAAAACAAGGTGTTCTATGTATATTTTTTTATTTCTACACCAATTTCTACACCAATTTTAAGTTTTTTTCTATTGTTTCAATTTCTTCCAACTTGGATTTATCTGTAACATGAACATACAAATTCATCGTCATTTCGATTTTGCTATGACCTAAAATTGCTTGGAGCGTTTTTGGGCGCATACCATTTTCTATGCATCTCGTAGCGAACGTGTGCCTAAGCAAGTGAATTGAGAAATTTCTCATTCCTAACCTACCGCAAATAGCATATATTCCTTGGTTGTATGCTGACTTTTGAATTAAATTTCCGTTTTTATTCAGAAAAATGTAATCAGCATACTGAATTGGAACAACTTTATTTTGAGAATCCTTTTCTTTTTGATTATATAAAATATTGATAGCTTCTTTTGTGAGTGGTATTTCCCTGCACCCGCTTTTTGTTTTAGGTTCTCCGATTACAAATCCTTTCTTTGCGACCTCTGACGCACTTCTCTGTATTTTTATTTTTCTATTTTTAAAATCTACGTCAGACCATTTTAATGCAATCAATTCTCCGACTCGGATTCCAGTTTGCAGTACAAGGGCGTACCCATTATAAAACGATGATTTTTTCGCTTCCGTTAGGAACGCTTTTTGTTCATCCACAGTGAGAGCTTTTCGTTCTTCTGTTTTTTTGCCTCCAGTTGCCTTTACATTTCTGCTTACGGGGTTTCTTTCGATTAAATAATTTTCGACAGCACACTCAAAAACGCTCCACATTAAATCTCTGTGAATCTTAATGGTAGATTCCTTGTGTCCTTCGTTCATCATATTTAGCACTTTTTGACAGTGAATCGGCTTAATATCTTTAAGCTCCATTCCGCCGACAATCGGAGAAACAGAAAAATTCCACATGCTCATATAGTTTCTTCTTGTTGTAATTCTTATGCTGTTCCCTTTTATCTCGTTTATCCAATACTCAAACCATGCATTGACCGTTGGAGAATCTGAAAAGAAAACATCCCCATGCTCATCCTCAAATTGTGCGTCTGCCATCCATGCTCGGCACTCCTGCAACTTATGAAAGTATTTCTGTTTTCGCTTTCCAGACTTCGTTGTAAATCGACCCGTATACATTCCGTCTTTTCGTTGGCTGATACCAACGCCTAATTCTTTTCCCTTAAGGTCTTTCCCCATTCTATTACACTCCTTTCGATTTGAGAAAAGCCCCATACAGTTTCATACTACCATACGGGGCTTTACGTTGTCTACAATTCGATACTTCCTTCAATGAATTTATCAAATTCCTTTCTTTTGATTAACTTTTTTGTTCCTACGGTCAGAACAAACGTGCATCTTGGGTTGTTAGCCAATTCTCTTATTCTTGAAGTCCCGATACTGCTATATGCGGACGCTTCATCAATCGTCATTGTTACTTTCTGCCAAACTGGCACTTCTGGCTTCGACATATCCTCAATCCTTTCCATTTTCTTATAAATCTTCCGCAAAATACGATTTACCGTAGATGATGATATTTTCATCGTGTCCGCTATATAATCAATAGGGGAACCGTTGCTGGACAGTTGAAATACCATCATCTCATCCTCGGTAAAATTGGCGTTCTCTATAATTTTTCGCAATTCTGGCTTTGTCAAATTACGCAAAGCCACTTAGGAATACCTCCTTTATGTATCCTCATTAGACCAAAGCAATTTTTTATTCCCTTTCTTGTCGGTCTGGAAAATGGTATCCTCCGTCATTTCGATTCCAATTTCAGCCTTTACTACTTCCTCAATATCATCAAGCGAAAGGTGCTTGTCCCCAACATCAGCCCAAAGCTGTTCAAAGGCAACTAACGCTTTGGCGCAACGTTCTGAACCGAATCCGAATTTATCATGCAGGACTAGCAACATAACCAGTTCCATTTGAGAAGAAAGCCCTCTATCAATGATTTTCTGCATATTTTCAATAGCTTCGTTCTTCGCTTCTTCAATGATTCTTTTCTGCTTCTGATACCGCTTTCTCTTTTCAATCTGATTCAGATTCATCTTTCACACCACCCTCGTAAACCGCAGAAATGAATTTGTCTACCCTTTTCTGCAACTCTGGCGGAAGATTTTCGTAAAAGTTAATTTCTTTGACTTGGTATCCGCATCTTTCTTTCATTCTCTCCATAGCCTTGATGGCAAGAAATACGCCGTTGATAGCTACATGATATGCAGCAGGCAGTCCGCTTTCTTCATCTCGCGCGTCATGGTCTTTCTGGTAAGATACCGTGTGCCGCAGTAGGGCGGCTAACAGTCTGTCATCGGAGATATTTCTCCATGCCTCAATCCCTTCCATACCGTATTTCTCAACGGCAAATTCACGTACCCTTGCTAATGGCTCTAAAATCTCCAACGGCACAAGGTTAAGCTGTGGTTTCCCTTGGTCCGATTTTACGATTGGCGTTTTCATAAATCTTCCTCCGTTCTGGTTTTTATCAGATATTCATTGCCTTTATCTTTTCCAATTCTGCATGAACAGTGTCCATAACAGAATCACTTACTACTCTTTCCTTCTTCTCCTTGCCTTCAATCAGTAATTTGCTCTTTTCGTCAAACGCATTAGAAAGCTGCTTAATTCTATCCTGCATTTCTATTCTGGCAGGATTTTCATTATTAGAAAGCAAATTCTGTACTTCTGTTGGCAACTTTGCACTCTCGTCTTTCTGCATCAGCACCAGCCTATATGACCTCTGAAAATTACTCATAACTACTGTCTCGTTATAATCTTCATCAATAGCCCAGATATTTAACTGCTCTGGCGTTCCGATTGCACGCTGAATGATTGTAGGAAGTTTCAAAAATTCCTCGGTATATCGGTATCCGCTGTTTCTGATTGCCTTGCTTACCAACGCCCACGCTTCCATTTCGTTCAATTCCTGCGGCTTGCTTACAGAATGAACCATGTCAACCAACTGCCCTATTGTCGGTGCAAATCCGCTTGTGTCGGACAGGACATAGGACTTCAATGCAACGGAAATTTGCTGATATGTATAATCTGCAAGCATCATTTCCCAAACCTCTGTTGTCTCTACGATATTCTTTGGTCTGAAATTCTGAAAACAGTTATACATGATATAAAGGATTTTCTTTGTTTCCTCTTTTGTCAACGAAATACACCCCCTAAAAATTCCAGTTTATATCGCTACTGGAAGTCTTACCGATTTTCTCCCAAACAATACCTTGATAGCCACTTGAAATGCTTTCGTTTATTGCTGCTGACACCGCCGTATCTCCGTACTGTGTTGACTTTTCCGACACGGTTTTTAAAAGTGTCCGCAAACCTCTTTCTTTGTACTTGAAATTTCTCTCTCCCTTGTATGCAATCCAATCCTGCACCGATTCCAACAAGTAGTCAGAAATACCAAATTCTAAAATCATGTCATTCAGCATATCCGAATAGGACACTTTCTTTTCGGAAACAGAAGGAATGTTTTTCGGTTCTTCTTCCTCGCCGCCCCTGACTTTATTTACCGTATCAATAACATACCGTCTAAAATCATCGGACTTAATATGCTTTGCCACATTCTCAACTCCTGCAAGCGTTTTCTCTGACTTGCTCCAGTTGTACTTATGCCAATTCAGAATCAGCACTTCCTTTGTTTCTACACAGTACCGAATCACGCCATGCACATTTTCAAAACGGCTAATCAATCTTGAAATTGTATCCTTCGTGTATCCTGTATGGTGCGACATTTGATTAAAACTGACCTCATAGCAGCCGCATATATTCGTCTGTGGGTTTGTCAGAAGATAAGCATAGAAATACTTATCCTCTGGCGTAAAATCGTCTTCGACTTTGCTGTCCGTCCAAAACGATATGTGTAAATTCCTGTATATTGCCATAAACAACACCACGCTCTTATTTATTTTTGATTTTCTCGTCAAGATTCATCCTTTGTCCTTCTTTCTTTCAAATAGCTATAAACACCATAGGGAAACCAAAGGGAAACAATCCATAAAAAACAAATAATCGGTTTCCATACGTTTTGTGTATAATCTTCAATGATTATGCTCAGAAAAAGACCGTACCCTATCATTACGTACACGATTATCAAAATTGCCAAAATAACCATTTTCATCACTCCCATTCGTTAGCAAGCTCAGAAATATCAAATCCAAAGAAGGAATTATCAATATTCTCGTAAACAGCATCTAAGATTTCCTTATTGCGAATGCCGTCTACTTCCATCTGTTCCCAAAAATCTTTATCCTGCGTTGATGTTCCAGAAAAATCCCACTCTTGTTCTTTCTTGTACGTTTTCCCTTTAAATTCAAGTGTTTCTGTGTATCCTACTCCGTGTGTTTCAACTGTATATTTCATCGTTCATTCCTCCTCCTTCGGCTTCTCGCACCGTTCAAAATCGATAACCCAAACCCAAGGGTTTGCGTCCCATCCATAACGGTCAAGGTCAGATTTTTTGATGGTAAAATCCCATACATCGGGAAAACCAAGTGCTGTTGATGTATAATCGAAACATCCCTCTGCTTCTGCATCATCGTCTGTCATATCCTGCAATCGCTCCACCCGTACATCCGTAACCTTCAGCCAGATACGAGCAGCTTCTTTCGGCATGTGAATGGATGGTTTCCATGGCACATAATCGTGTTTCACTCCATTTTCATCAACGTATGTATTGAACAGAGTTATATCTGTTGCCGCATAATAATATTTCCCTGTTTCTTCGACAGGTTGTTCATTATCATCTAATTCATATAAAAACTGCCATGTTTCCCGAACATACAGAATGTCTCCCTGCTGGTAAGGTAATCTAAAAAATTTTTCGCCATATTCATCAGCATACACCCCCCTGCAAGATACACAGCCTTTTGGTGTAAACATGGTATACCCCCACATCGCATCATCAGGGATAGCACCTTTCACAATCCGCCGAGTGCAAGTCTTTTTCCCGTCTAAAATCGCCCGTACCATTTCGGCGTTAAACAAAATCGGTTTAATTGCCATTTTGTCATTCCTCCTCAATCGGCGTGTTCCAGCATTTTATACAGTTACACGTGGTACATCCGTCATCTCTTTTGATTCCCAATTCGTTTACACACACTTCCGGAGTTCCATCATCATCCATTAGTGCATTTGGGTAGTATTTCAGAAACCGAGATAATCTTGTTTCCTGCGGATGCTCCTCCGACCATTCCTCTACGATTGCAACCGACTGTTCTGGGTGGTTGTACTGAAAATCCGAACACGCAAATAGACCCGCTCTTTGTGAAATCTGGCATCCATTACAGTAGTCATCGAAACTATCACACATCCGTTTCATTTCCTTCAAAAATTTCACCGCATCCATTTTCATTCCTCCCAATCAATCGCCTGTCCGCAGTTAGGGCAAAACTTATAATCGTCATAATCTACCTCGTATTCGGTGTCGCATCCAGGGCAAAACCACACGTCAAATATGATTTCCCCATCCTCGCCATACCCATCGCCCTCAAGATTCGGTTGAGCCGGAACACACTTCTCCAGTGCCTTGATTGCCATATCAATCGCTTCATTGTGTCTCTCACATGCTTCCTTTGGCGGATTCAATGGACTTCCGGCAACCAAATAGCGGTTTTTCAAATACTCCAATGCTTCTCTCTCTGTCATGCTTCATTCCTCCTTACCAAATACAATTTCGCACCCTTTATGAGAAATGTCATAATCCAGATATTCTGGCACCTCAAACCCATTCTGTATCAGCCAAGCAACACTTTTGACCTTCTCTTCTTTCGGGAAATCCAATATACCAATCCTTGCATTATGTATTCCTGCAAGAAAAACCCTTTCGCTCGCAGGAATTGAAATTCCGTATTTTTCGCAATATGCGATTATCCTGTCCATGTCCATTGACAAAAGCACTTCGTCACGTTCTTTTAAAAATTGACTCATATCAGAATAAAATTCATTCATAACAACTCACTCCTTACAACTCTGGCAGAAGTGTTCCCACTCGCCCTCGTCCTTGTCATAGTGCATTTTCCATCCGTTGTATTTGATGCCATGCTGACATTCGTTGAAACTGTCATATTCATCCGAATATTCATAACAGCAGTCGCAAACGGCATGGTATTTATTGGTTTCTTTGTTTTTCTCAATCATTTCTCCACCCTCATTCTTTTTGCAATTTCGTATATTACCGGCACCGTCACGCCGTTTCCTGCCTGTTTATACAACTGACTGTCACTGTTTACCAATTCAGCCCTATCGAAATATTCATCCGACCATCCTTGCAGCCGGAAACATTCTCTCGGTGTCAGTTTGCGGATAGCAATATAGCACTGATATTTTTCGTACCAAACGGCATACACGGTAAGAACATCAGATATTTTTACAAACAAACCATCTTTTTCTTTGCCCTCTCTCACTTTAACAGCAAGCAAATTATCTTTCTGGACGGTCGATAGGGTGTTAACTATCCCATCTTCTCTTATCTCGCTTTCAAGAAATTTATGTCTGGAAATATCGATTTTTCCTGCTTCATAATCTTTCCGAATTTTCTTTCCGTATTCCGTCCTAACATTCCGCAAAATCCCTGCAATTTCAATTCCGATTCCGTGTCTATCCTGCCCTGTAAGCGTAAACATCGGCTCTCCGTTGTCTTTAAACCTTCTGCCGTTCTGTCTTTTTTCCGCCCTGTCAGGCGTTAACACAGGAACGCATACACCGCTTACTTCTTCTTTTCTGTTGCAAACACCTTTGTTATATCTCGCCTGCAAGCAAAACGCCGTATCATAGGTTTGTATTCCTGCACTTTTTGACATATCGCAGAAAATAGGAAGTGCTGTATATGGCTCACGTCCGCCGCCGTCCATTTTGTTCAGACACGGAGCAATACCATCCGCAAAATAAATGCGCCCTTGGTTTGGATTGCTTCGCTTTTTAGTTGCCATGAAATTTCCTATTTGAAGAACACTATTTTCTCTGTCTGTTCTTTCGATAGGAAATACTTTTGCGGCACTTCTCCCTCTAAGATGTCCGATAATGAAAACTCTTTCTCTGTTTTGTGGGATGTAATCGGCAGAATTGATAACCTGCCATTCTGCATCGTACCCGCTTTCGTCCAGCGCAATGAGAAGTTTAAGGAAGTCCGCTCCCCCATTAACGCTAAGTAGGTTTTTAACGTTCTCAATGAATAGGTATGCGGGTCTATCCTTTTCTTCGAGGTCTTGCACAAGTCTGATAACTCTGAAAAATAAGCTGCTTCTTGCTCCGTTAAAGCCAAGCTGCTTTCCGGCAACGCTGATGTCCTGACAGGGGAATCCGAAACACCAGCAGTCTGCTTTCGGGATGTCCTCGTCGAAAATCCGTCTAATGTCATTTGCGTACCATTCTCCATGCCTGTACTCCTCCTTTCCTGCTTCTGCTACTCTTTTGTTTTTCGGCAACGTGCTTATGTACTCTCGCTCCTGTTCTGTCATAAGGTGCATGGCTGTGTAGCCGGCTACTGCAAATTTATCAAATTCACAGAATCCGACACATTCATGCCCTGCCAGTTCCATCCCTCTGCGGAATCCACCGATTCCAGAGAAGAAGTCAACGAATTTCACGAATCCACCTCTCCTTTCATCAATTCTATAAACTTCTCATACTGCCTCTCTGAAATCTTGTTGCCCCTCTTATCCGCTCTAATTTCGATTGTGAGGTGCTTTTCTGCAATATGCGATAATTCCTTCGCAAGATTCTTTCTACCCTGCTGTACGCCTTGTGAATAGGTTTTAGGCTGCTTATATTGCCCTGTCACAAGCTTTCCTATTGATTGGCTACCTGCGGTCACGTTATACATTTGAAATCCGTCATCTGCGAATGACTTAATCGTTGCAACCTCTCTTTCGTCTAACTCGCTCTTAGGGCAAGTTTTAAATGCCAGTTTCCAACCATGCGGATTTTCGCCACTGTAAAATCCATGCTTTTTAAGACTTAATGCGATATGGTCGTACTCACCCAAATGAGAAGCGCACCTCTCGCACAAATTGATTGCTTGACCGCAATACGCCCGACGAATTTGCGCCTCATCAGTCCTATAAAACACATAGATACCGCTTGAATACGGAATGTTCGGGCAGATTTTTTTAATTCTGCCCTCTCGTTCTGCCTTAATTGCATATATCTGTTTATAATTTGGCTTTCCCATTATTGTCACCTTTTAGTGGAGTGGTTAATATTCTTTCGATGTCCCACCCCAACTCCTTTCTGTGTAATAGACAATGAGGAGTAACCCCTAATCTTTCTGCCCATTCAACAACACGGAGTTTTTCTCCGTTATATTCCCATACTGGAGAATTTGATATATTCCTACATTTTGCACTGCAATATACAGCTTGATTAAAATGACCTCCCCTTTTTGCGTTAAAACTTCCCCCGCATATAGGACAGATTTTTGTATAATCTTTTGTGTTCGGGTGTGTTTTGGTTCTTAACTTAAAACCACATTCATAACTACAAGTTTTTGCTCCGTTTCTTGATGAAACTTCATATTCTTTTCCGCAAATAGGGCAAATCCTATAACGTTCTTCATCTGGAATAGTATCTCTCTTATTTCTTGCCTGAACTTCATTTGTGACAAACCTACAATTTTCAGGGCAGTAATCACCATTTACATCTATCCTGTCTATTGTCAATACATTTATATGCTTGTCTGTCTTTTCTTCTTTGTAGCCATTAGCAACAGCCCAATCACAAAATGCTTTTGGATTATTCAGCCATTCATAGCACATTTTTATACCCCTGCCGCCATAATCCTTATAACTTTTGGCATTTTTGTTGTAACATCTGTATTTAATGCTTTTCCATAAAGGATATAATCTACCGTGCTTTGTGGAAAGCCCATGCGTTCTGTTTATTGCTCCCACTTTTTCTTTATGAAGGCAACCACATGAAGTTGTTTTTCCATTTCTCAAGTTTCCGTGTCGAACAATAGTTTTATTTCCGCAATCGCATAAGCAGTTCCACCGCTTAACGTTCTTTCCGCTTTTTGTAATATGGTCTTCTGCTCTTTCCAAAACAACCAATCTTCCAAATCTATGACCTGTTAAATCAATTCTATTTCCCATCTACCAGCCACCTTACAAGTGAAGTTGCATTTCTTCTTTTATAACGAGCATTTCTTCCTTTGCACGCTTATAAAATTCTTTCGATATTTCAAATCCGTATGAGTTCCTTCCACACTCCATGGCTGCCCTCAGTGTCGAGCCACTTCCGGCGCAAGGATCAATCACAACATCCCCATCGTCAGTGAAAATCTCAATCAGTTTTTTGATAACTGCTACTGGTTTTTGGGCAGGGTGTATCTTCGGGATATCCTTTCCATCTTTTTCCCATGTAAACCAGTTGAAAACCATTCTGCCAGTTCCTCTGATATTCTTTCCGTTCTCATCCTGCTGGCATCCGTTTCTGAATTTTGGAAGTCTACCGCGATAAAATACAAGGGCGTATTCTGTAGCACCTACAATGCGCATATTCGCCTTCAAAACCTGTGGGCTATAATTCTTACAGAAAACCAAAGGTATGTAGTTTACGAATCCATGTTTCTCGGCGGCGTTGATGAGTGTTGGGATCTGTTCAAAACTGCAAAAAACAATCATGCAAGGACTGTTGCTACTTCTTCCACGAGATACGGTTTTCGTATCTTCTTTCTTCAACAACTTGCTACAAAAATGAAAATACTCGTACAGATTGAAATTAAAATCTGTATTAAAAGCGGCTTTTCCTGCAAGCTTGCTTTCACCGTTTTTATTGTCCCCACCTTTATACCACATGGGATTGCTACCGTAGAAATTCGTACCCACGTTGTAGGGTATATCGGCAATAACAAGTTGCGCTTTGGGGATACCGTAACGCTTATAGTTTTGGAAATTGTCATTGAACAATTCTGTTTTGATGTCTTTCAAATCCATAATATTACCGCCTTTTCCGATTAACCTCTTTTTCAACTCTTTCAAATTCTTTATCAGATATTCCGAATATCTCAATATAGTAATATTCCGGTGCGAACAACACCAATATATTGTCCTTCTTATAAATAGGCACCATAAAATCGCCTGCAATATTCGGAGTATCGAACATTTGTATCCCTTTTTCAAAATTCTCTTTCAAAAAAACGATTAAATTTTCTATTCTCAAAATCAGTCTCCACCTTTCTTATTTTTTAAAACGGCAAATCATCATCAGAAATGCTTTCGTTCACAGGGTAAAAACCGTTTCCGTTATCCTGCGGCATTTCATTTTTTCCCTGCTGCTGCGTGTTTCCGTTTGTGGATTTTTTCTCCATAAACTCAAAGGATTTGACAAGGAAAGAAACCTGTCTGACCTTGTTCCCTTCCCTGTTTGTGTATTCATCCTCTTTGGCTTCGCACTCGACCGCAATTTTCGTACCCTTCTTTACAAACTGCCCCATTGTTTCAGCCGTTTTTCCGAAAGCTGTTATGTTGAAAAAATACGTTTTCTTCTTTTCGCCGTATCCAGATTCTACGGCAAGGCTCGTGTTCCCGACCGCCAACGGATTTGCGCTTTGCGTATACCGCAGTTCTATGTCCCTTGTGGTTCGCCCGATGAAAATGCACTTATTCATAGTTTCCTCTCTTTCTTTCCGCTCTGCGTTTTTGCAGATAATCTTTTCTCCTATAATCTGCTTGCCGTTCTATGTATACTTTCTTTTGAATCTCCCTTTTGTTTTTCTTATGGTTTTCGCTCCAAGTGCCAAATTTTTCGCAGGAAGGATGGCATCCGGCAGTCCTTTCTTCGCACTGATAGCAAGGACAAATGCCATCCTTTCCTTTAATGTCTGCGTTCAAACAAAAACAAACCTTACCCATTCCTTAACCACCACCCATCATTACGCCCTGCAACGTACACATTCGCCGCAGGACACGCTTTTTTCATACGCTCGATGAATTTATCGGAATCGGCATTATCGGCTGACAAATGGCACATTATTACGTTGTGCAAGGAATCTGAATTATTCGCCTTTACAAACTCGCAAGCTGTATCAATCTCCATGTGACCGCCGAAAATATGATTCTTTTTTCCTTCGTTATCTGGATAAATCATATCCTTGTCATAATTCACGCCAAGAAGAATATGGTTAATATTTTTGAACCGCCATTTGACAATGGCTGTATCCGTTATATAAATCATTCTCCCCATTTCCTTATGTTCAATAAGGAAACCATAACAAGGGCATTCCGTTCCGTCTGCATCTGTGTGCGTCCATCTGCCATCAATCGTTGTAAGATCAAATGCCTGTATTTTGAAACCAGAATACTTTTTTGCGAAAGTTTCTGTATTTTCATACGGCTTGAAAACAGGAATCCCCATTCGCTCAAAATCCTTGACCGATTTTGAGTGGTCGGCGTGTTTATGCGTAACAATTGCACCGACAACATCAGAAATTTTCCACCCGATTCCTTTCTTAATCTTCTTTTCGTTCTCCCCCAAGTCCAAAAGAAGAATCTCTCCTGTGTCTGCAATGAGTGCATGGCAATTTCCACTTGAACCTGTTGCTATCGTTTTTAGCAGCACTTTTGCACCTCCTAACGATTATTCAATCCCATCAACATGGTATCTTCCTATTGCAATACATTTTAATTTCGTCAAGAACAACCTCCACAACATCCATGTCTCACGCAAGAATTAAAAACAAAATCTATTTCTATTGCATACTGACGGTATTGTTCCGGTAATTTGTTTAAGTATATTTCCCATTCTCCTGAGTGTGAGTAATATTCTTTATCTATCCATCCGCCAGAGTGCCAAAACGAATCATAATTAGAATCATTAAATTTTGATGTTTTCAAACAATAATCCTTATAATCATGACCGAATTTAACTATTTCGCCGTCAATTTTTAAAGTCAATACCCCTCTGCATAAATTAGGGAAAGAACCTGTATAATTGACAAATTCAACATGTTCTGTTTTTGAGATATACTCTATATTTGTATCGGCTATCATCATCACACCTCGCTATCCTGCGGAAACCGAAATAATTTCGGATAATCGAAGGCGAAATAATTTCCGTTGATGCTGCTTGTTTCTGTGAAGTTTCCACATTCCGTCCTCAGCATTTCCATAGCCTTTACGGCTTTTTCTTTTGTGGAGTATTCAGCTAATTTCCAAATTTCACTGTCATCTGAATTTACTGCATAAGCGATAATCGTCATTTTGTCTACAGTGTCAATCGAAACTACAACAAGTTCATACGGCAAATCAAATCTTCCGTCCTGACTAATAATTCTCATAAATCATCCCTCCTGTACAATTTCCCCATCAATGATGTTTTCCTCGTCAAAATCAACCGAATTTTCACTTTCCGCAACATCATCCTGCGTCTGACGGTATGTATCGTCCAATTCAATTTGTGCCTGTCTCGCCATCTGGTCATAATCCTTCGGATATTTCCTCGTGGCATTGTTGCACATTTTCCGCTGAATCATGCTCTCTGGCATGTCCAGCCATGCTCCGCTGATAAAAGGTCTTGCGGCTTCACATTCCAACATATCATCAACTGTACTGCACGCTTTCAATGCGTTCAAAATTTCATCCTTCTTGGCTTTGATTTCCGCTTTCTGTTTATCTGTAGCCTTGTATCTGTCCTCGCAAACACCGAATGTGGCGTTCATCATATTTTGCTTCACGTGTGCCAACAAATTGACCTTTACACTTGCTCTGTCAGCCGTCAGATATGTTACTGTGCCATCTGTCAATTTGACAGGATACACCACCCTAACCGCTTTATCGGACAAACCTTTTTCTTCCCATTCCGGCGGTGTCAGTTCCAAGCCTTTATGTTTTGGAGGGATGTAGGTATCGCCTTCCTTAACCACCCAGTACGGATAAACCTGTTCAACGTCCTTACCATAATGGGAAAGAAGGGAATCATATCCTGCACCCTCGATACCCATTTCAACAACCTTTACCCACTCGTTCCCACGCTTAACGTTTCTAAGCTGGAAATAACATTCTCTCGGATATGCCGCAGGGTTCAATTTCAGCCCTGCACAATTTTCAACGATGCCCCTCAAGTTGCTTTTGTCGAGAGAGTTCATGTTCGCTTTTCCGTCATTCCTCACAAGGTTGTAAATGCTGCCGACTGCCTCCATAGCGCATTTTCTGGAATATTCATCAAAAACAACGCCGCAAGCATCATAGTCTTTTGTAATCAATCCTGTAATTTCATTCGACCACTGACTTAATGCTGTTGTAAATTCCTTCTTTTCTGCCAACTGTGTATTTTCAGCCATAATTATTCCTCCTCCAACGGTCTGTTCCAACATTCTACGCATTCTTCTGAACAAAACTGTTCGTCCGTATCTAAAACACACTGTCTATTTTCTGCGTATCCCAAAGAATAAGGGCAAATTTCTGGAAATTTGTTATGTATCAGTTCTGCTTTCGGATACTTCTCCAAGAAATCCTGCAAAATCGTTTTTCTCGGATGCTCTCTCGACCATTTTTCTACGATGGAAACTGCTTTTTCTGGATACTTGCGCAAAAAGATACCGCATCCTTCCGATTGGTCTGGTCTGCTTCTCCATATCGGGCAGACGTTACACGCATATGTTCTACAGATTCTATCCTTGCATTTCAGAAACTCCAACGCTGTCATTTCATCCATGCTGCATCACTCCTCACATGCTTCATATGTCTGCTCGAAAATGTCTGGTTTACAAGGATAAATTTCCCCTTTTATGCCTCTGATAATGTAGTCCCCTGCCTTTGCAGTCATTGTTCCTTCCAATGTATTTATCTCGCACCACGCAGGAGCATTGCAAAACTTTCCGAAATCGTGTGTAATGATTTTATTGCTACTAACCGCATCCCAAAACCAGTCCTCGCTGACAAGACCTCTTTCATTTAACCGAAACGCTTCAATTACCACAGGTTTCTTTCTGTATTTCATTTTTTAACCCTCCATTTCGCGCACATTCAGCACTTCATCATCCGTCCTGCGAATAACAATCAACTGACGTTTTACATCCGGAATCCTGTTTTCGTCCAAGGATTCTGTATCGTCAATCCAAATCGGCAGTTTGATTCCGTTCATGTCCTGCAATCCTTTTAATAGGAAGATTTCCGCAAGGATTCTGTCTCCGTGGTTCAATCCGTTAAAATAATCAACGCCATTCACATTGATTCTCAACGTTTCCTTGATATCTCCGCTCAATGTTTCTTCGCTCATTTTAAGTTTGATAAACTCAAATCTACTGTTTACCATATTTTCCAAAGCTGCATTTTTGGCAATGCTGAAATCCTGCAACATATCAATCCGGCGTTCAATGTCAGCCGCTTTCTGCGCTTGTTCCTTAACGGATTCCTTCAACAATTCAATTCGTTTTTCTGTGTTTTCGGTATCTCTGATAATAGCTTTGATTTCAGATTCTTTCTGCGAAAGGTCAGCCTTATAGTTGCTGATTCTCTCCGTTACTTGCCGCCATAAATCGGTTGATTCAAAAAGTTTAGAGGATTCTTCCTCTGCATCTTTGAGCCGTTTTTCAAGCGTTTTATATTCTTCCGTTTTCTCAAAGCCGATAGAAATCAATTTTTCAAATTCAATCTCCAAAGACTTTCTTGTTTCTCTTTTATCAAAAACCTTTTCAGCCCATTCATTTGATTTTTTATTAAAATATAAATATGTATCAGTTTCTGCTTTGATTGCGGATTCAAGAATATCAACCTTGTCTTTAAGTTCACATAAAGTATCTTCTTTTTCCTTGTATAATTTTTCTTTTACAACCTCTATTTCTTCTGAATTGAACCCCCTGCCGCATTTCGGGCAAACATAATCATCGCCGTACCGCAACCCGTCCACGATAGAATGGGAGTCTTTCAATACAGTGAATTTCGATTTTAAGGAAGAAATTTTCCCAAAAACCTTCTCGGCTGATTCATTGTACTTTGTAACTTTTCCAGAAAAGTTATCAATATCCGCATCGATATCCACTATAGATTTTTTCAGAGTTTCGATTTTCTCGTTTTTGGCTTTCTTTTGCTTGTCCTCAATGGCTGAAATCTTCTTTTTCAAGTCATCAACCAGACCGACAAGATATGTATATCTGTCTATAGAAATATTCAGTGTTTCTTTCAGGTTCTCCATACTATCAATGTTTCCGATAATAATCGCTTTCTCGGATTCCAATTTCTGCAAATCAGAATCATCCGACCTGTCAAGTCTACGCTGCTCGTAGTCCAATTCTACATTTAGCCTATCCAATTCTCCGTTCTCGGCAGAAAGGCGTTTTTTCAGCTGCTTCAATACGTCCTCTGTTTTCTTTCCTGCGGTCAGTTCATAAATACTCTGGTATTCTGCATTTTCCTTACAAAAACGCTCCACATCGAATCCAGAAAGACCTTCAATAGCTTTTCTTGCATCCGCAGTCGATTTTTTCAAAGCTGAAAAGAATACCGATGCATTAGAACACATTGCTACCGTTTCGGGCGGTGCGATACTGGCTAAAAAATCGTTTACTTCCGCAGATTTTACAGAAACGCCATCAAGCATATAAACAGTTTCATTTCCGACAAAAACGCCCTTGCGGTACTTTCTTTTAGTCACTTTTCTAATTTCGTGTTCAATTCCATTGATTTCCAAAGTAACCGCTCTTTCGATTTCCTTTACAGGCTTTTCTTCTCCGTTCTCATCCACAGGACAAATATTGGTCGGTGCAGCACCATTCGCAAATTTCCCCGTCATAACATCAAAATAGGCGTTCATCAGCGTGGATTTTCCACATCTGTTTTTACCTCTGATTTCCGTTTTTTCGGAAAAGTCAACATCCACATTTTCAGCCCCCATATAGTTTTTGAGGCTGATTTTTTTCAATAATACTTCCGTCAATCGTTCCACATCCTTTTAATACATTCGCTACAACCTACGATTTCTCCGTCATCCCTTTTGTAAAGGTATTCATATTGCGTTTCTTGGCAGTGCGGACATTCTTCCTGCTCTTTTTCGCAGTATCCGCAGCTGTCGCATTCATTCTTTATCCCTATCCTGCACGGGTAAGCCATCGTCAACACCACCAGTGAGCATAGCTAAGATTTGTTCGGCATTCACAAATTTGTCTGTTTTCAAATACGCAATAACAGCCTTCACCCTGCCATTCAGCTCCCAAAGTTCCTGCAACTCATTCTCCGGTGTCAATTCTCTGTCGTTTTTCATTTTCTCTTTCCTCCTTCTTCCGCCTTTTGTATTTTTTTGAATATTCTTTCTTGTAAGCACTTACCTTCTCTTTATTGCTCTCCTGATAAGCGCGCACGCTAGCGATACATCTTTCTCTATTCTTCCGATACCGTTCCCTCGCCTTTTCGCGAATCTTCTCTTTGTTTTTCTCGTAATAGATTTTCTGGTATGCTTTGGCATATTCTTTGCGTTCTGAATAATACTTTCTGAGGTATTCTTTTTTTCTCAAGCCTGTTTTGCTTCTCGTCATCCCTGCAATTCTGTTGATTTCAGCGTCCGTTACATATTCCTTGCGCGAAAAATCATCGCAGATGCAATCTGGGTGCAAACATTCAAAACAGTTGAAATTGCATACGGGCTTTTTCATTTTTCCTGTCCTCCGTAGAACAAGCTGCCGATTGCGATTGCAATCATAACGCCGCTTGCGAGATAAAACATTATTCGCCCATCAGCATTTTCCAGAATAAACACCATGACACAAAGAGAAAGAAGCGTTCCGAAAAACATGACCGCCCACCGCAGCAGACCACGGCGGATGTAAAACGCAGTCCGTTTCCAATTTCTCATAACCTCACCACTTCCCCATCGCTTTCAAAAAACTGGCTATAGCGGAAACTCTCTGTGTATCCTCCAGACATGACGGCTGTAAAAATATGCGGATACAATCCTGTTACCGTTCCTGTTCTTCTTTTTCGTAGGACGTTCGCTCCGTGACTGTCCTTTCCAAACTCAATTACCTTAATCTTCTTGCCTACAAACAGTTTCTTTTGCGCTGTTTCTCTGATTTGTTCGATTTTCATGTTTTGCACCCCTACCTTTGCTACACTCCGGGCAATAATAGCCCTTCCTGGTATCCTGCGTTGCGGCAATGTTCCAAACCTTACCGCAGATATTGCAGGCTACTACTCTTTTATTTGTTGGCGTTCTACGCGGCAACCCGATTGACATTTCCTATCCCTGCCCTTCTTACTTCTTCTGATTAAAAATGGCATACAGGAAAATCAGAATCATTTCCGATGCGATTGTCACGAAAACGCCTGCAACAAATGGATTTACATACATCTTCAACACCTCGCTAACCAACATAAGTTCAAAACTGCACAGACGAACCAGCAAGCAGCGCATAACCCTAACAATTTACTTTTTTCTTTTATCGCCATTAACGCATATATTCCGCAAAGCGGCAAATATAAAACGATTAGAATAACTTTCAATATCATTCTTTTTCCTCCGTTTCTTCCTTTTTCTGCTCCGCCATGCTCTCAACTTTTCCAAGGATATAGCCCTTGTCAAAATCGGACATCTGGGGGATTGCTTCTTTCAGTTTTTCTACTACCTGTTTTTCCTTTTCGCTCATTTCCTGCACCTCCTTCCTTAAATTTTCTTTCCGTTATCGTCAACCGCATAAACCTCTCTAATATGAGGTTCTCCGTCAATAAAATCTACATCCACAGCAACATGATTATCGTTTCCAAAATGTAGCGTGATAACAGCTGCGATTCCTCCATCACTACATTTCGCCTGTTGCTCATGAGCTTCTACAAACCGGAATCCTGCTAAAACATCAAATTCATTTAATTTATCAATGTTCATCTTTCTTTCTCCCTTCTATGCGCAATATTTAATTTCGTACTCGGAAACAATTTTTGAAAAAATCTCCCGAAGCTTCTTGTCTCCCTCAATCACATCAATTTTTCTGATACTATTGATTGCGGTTTTGGTCGCACCAGAATTTTCCATCCTCTGCTTCATGTTTCTAAGCCTTGTGCCTAAGTCGCATCCGGCTCTTTGTTCCAGTTCTGAATACAGTTGGTTATTCAATGTTTGAAAATCAATTTTGGAACTAAACTGAACACGTTTAATTTTTCTGTTAATCTCAATCCGCCAATTATCCAGTACAGGTTTAACAGCTTCCTTAATTGTTTCTGTGGTTTCAACTGCCTTTTTCGCTGTTTCATTCGCAAGGGCAATCTGCCTGTCTCGCTCTTTATCTTCCAACTCTTTATTGGCGATGCTTTGAGCCAGTTTTAAGATAAGCTGTGTTTCCGGCGATAATTCCTCATTGACAAGCCGCCTTGTCTTAAAATATCCGTTCACAAGCTGTCTTTGAACCGTCCATGACAAGTCATCTGAAAACGGCTTTACCAACATTAAATATCCCTGCTCAGTTAATAGCAAAATTCCGTTCGGAGCTGATACATTGAAGAGAGATTTTGCTTCGTACGTTTCACATACGAAGTAATCTTCCCCTTCTCTGAAACGATTTTTGTTCCTGTTGAAAGTTGCCCTCGCCGTTCCCTCAGGTCTTTCATGGACCATATCAACATCTTTCAATGTTACAACTCTTTGTCCTCGATATTCCTTTACCGAAATATCAGTATTTTGGATATGAACCAAATCGTTCATCGCACCATTCCTTTCTGTGTTATAATTTCCTTATCAAATGATAAGGAGGTAAATTTATGGAAAAACGAATCATCAAATGTGATAACCTTTCGGAATCCCAGATAAACCAAATCATTTCAGATTATGAAAAATGCGGTTGGCGATTTATCGGTATTTCAGAAGGATTTCCGCCGGACTATCGATGGATTCATTTAGAGTGGTCTAAAGACCGACCTCCGATTTTTCCCGAAACAGAACCCAACAGTTGATTCCTTCCGTATCTGGCCCAAATATTACTCTGTAGGCTCTTTTCAGTAAGTCGTTTCTATCTTTTTCTGTATGCGCTATAGCGATACACTGAATAGAGCCTTTAGAAGTAAAATCCACTATGGTTTTTCCGAATTTTCTTTCTCCCATCTCCTCACCTCCTTATTTCGTTTGCAATATCATAATAACGCAAATGCGTTATAAAGTCAAGAAAAAATTATTGCATTTGCAATATTCTTGTGTTATTATATTACAAGAAAGGAGGTGTCTACATTGAATGGTGTAAATGAGCGCGTGAAAAAATTAAGGCTATTCCTTGAAATGAATCAAAGTGATTTCGGGAAGAAGATAGGAGTAGCACAGACTTATTTATCTCAAATTGAAAAAGGAGATAGACCAGTAACAGATAAGATTTTCAAAATAATTTGTTTGGAATCTTGGAACGGAAAGTTTGTAAACGAGGATTGGCTCACAGATGGGATTGGCGAAATGTTTGTTAAATCCAAAGATGAGCAAATTTCTGAAATGCTTGGCGAAATCCAAAGAAATGGAAAAGATAGTTTCAAGCGCAGGCTCGTAGCTGCTCTGGCTAAGCTGAATGAATCAGATTGGGAAGTATTGGAAAAACTTGTTGATTCTATCGGAAAAGAGTAATAAAAAAAGTCAATGGAAATGCGCAATCCATTGACTTTCTCTTTTTTATCATCCTAACAACGCTATGAGATATGCACGAATCGCCCTCAGGCGGCGCACATCCTCAAATTTAGATACCAAATCAATAATTTCTTCGCGAAATTGGTTCATTTTATCCGTACATTCTTCATTTCTTATCATAATCTTAACGCCCTTTCTACATAATTCTACATTTTCCTCTATGGACTTTTTATTTTCAAGGTTTACAATAGATATTGAGCGGCGAGAACGCCAATCCAAACGCCGCCCAATAACCAGAACTGCGGCGTACCTGTTTTTAGGTACAAGCCAATTATACCAGAGGGGAGAAGGATTCCATTGCAGTTGACTACCAAATATTCAGCAAAACTTTCCATTCAACTACAAAATAGAAAGGTGTGTGAATCATGGGGTAAACCCGGGGCAATGTATATCGAATCTCAAATCCGAGTTATGCCGCGAGATGCTTCTAAAGGGGTGGAGCATCGCGCAACTTTCCATCCAGTGCGATTTATCATACAAGGCTATGTATAATATCATCAATGAGGAAACGGAAGATATGCGGCTGTCCACGTTCGTTAGAATCTGCGACAATGTCGGTATATCTCTGGTAAAGGTTCTGGAAATTTCCAATTCAGAAATCGTTTCTGACGAAATCTCTAAGGCAATCGTAACCTGTGGCGGCAATCAATATCTATTGAAACAAATACTTTGACTGAGGGGGCTTTTTAAACAAGCCCCTTCTTCTTTTACCTGTATGTCATCCGCTCAATACGGTCAAGGATTTTGTCTGCATCCTGCTCTAACTCGGGGAAGTGCTTTACAATGTCAATCGGGTATTCTGGATACTTCCCGACCTCGTTCTTGTAAATCTCCCTTGCTGCATCTAAATCGTACCTTTCGGAAAGTCGGGTCAAGATACAATGATAAAGGTAGCTGTAGCTGTTTCCGCTGTATCTGCAAAATCGGTAAATCCTGCCCTTGTTCCGCTCGTACCAGTCAGATACAATCGGTACTCTGGGCGTGAAATCCCCTACGAGCGGCTCTTTGTAGTATGGCTCTTTCTGCACCTCTCTGACCTTGAAATAAGCGTTCACAAGCTGCCTTTGCACTTGCCATGATAAATCGTCTGTAAAAGACTTAGCAATGAGCAAATAACCGCTTTCTGTTAATAGGGTTATGCCCCTTGTCGGAACATCAATATTCAAAAGTGACAAATTGTCCCCTTTGAGTAAATCCCTTGTCGCAATAACAAAATCCTCATTTTCAATAAAGTGCTTTTTGTTTCTAATAAAATTTCTTTTGGCAGTTCCCGATTTGTTCCGATGCACAATATCAATGTCTTTGAATGTCACAACTCTCTGACCGTTGCACTCCCTGATTTGCATTTCTGTGTTTTCGATTGTGATAACGTCATTCATTTCAATAACCTCCTTCAATCTTAACTTGAAAGAGATTTCCCTTTATGTTAAAATATTCCATAGAGAGAAATCTCAAGTGGATTAACGGTTGCAAACTTTGGTCGGGGCGTAACCGTTATTTTTTTTGACCTTTCAGTTTTTCAATCCCGAATCTTATCAACTCTAATATCGAGTATCCGCTTTCAGAAGAAAATTTCATGATTTTTTCCTTTTCCTCTCTAGTCACTCTTACATAGAGCCTGTCATTCATTGGATTTTCAACCTTTGGTCTTCCTGTGCGTGGAGACATTTTCATCACCTCACTTTCTGTACGCACATTTAATATATAATAGTACGCACAAAAAGTCAATAGATTTTTAAAAATTTCCAAAAAAAGAGGGGTTCTGAAAAGAATCCCCCCATCGCAATATATTTTACTTATAACTTTTAATCAACTCATTCAGTTGACTTTCATCTACAGAATAATGAAATTCATAATTTGAACTGTCATATTCTCCCATCATGCCGTTTAATTTTTCTGCCACGGATGCGCCTACCGCACTTCCTTTTTTCTCCCAATCATCGTTAGAGTTCCACGCTTCTTTTACACTTTGCCGCTCATAAGTACTGAAAATTTGATTCCATTCCTCCCCTGTTCCTTCGTAATATATCTGTATTTTGCTTTCTTCCTCCGGATGCAAATATCTTAGCGAAACATCATAGACGCACTTCATAGTATTAGGGAAGTATACCGCCTGTATGCCGCTGGAATTAAAAGTGGTGTTCGCTATTTCCTCAATGCCATTTTCAAAAATAATAAATTTCACTTTAGAACTACCAACAATGCAGGAGAAATTGGACAAATCCGTTTTATATTCGTTCCCATCGGCTTCGTATTCAGAAAGGATATATAAAACCTCATTTTTCCCGTTGTATTTAGTTAATTTTACACTATCATCTACAATCTCATAATCATAATCAGATAATGCAGCTTTAGCTTCAGATACTAATCTGGCTGTTTTTTCTTCCTCTGTTTCTGTGCTCCCACAGCCTGTAAATATCAAGCAAGCAAACAATAAGACAATAGTTTTTTTCATTCTAAAATTCTCTCCTTCGCTATGTAAATATCCATTGTTTTTTATTCTTTTCTGTTTTCTTCTTCCGCTCTTTCTCTGCCCTCAACATATTTATTGCAGGAACTTATAAAACTTTTCATTGCCGGGGATATATAACTGCTGTCGGGGTCTACGCGGCAACAAAAATCATCACTGTTTGTATTATTGCTTTTTTCAATTCTCTTTTTGATTTCCGCCCTTTGTTCTTGCGTCAGTCTATTCTCCTTATTCTTTGAAACATTTTTTCTGTTCTCTTTTTTCTGTATGGCTTTTTTAATTATCAAATATAATCCATAGGTCATTGCAAGTGTAGTAACAAGACCGAGTATAGCAGGAAAAAATATACATAATGCAATCCCCGCTGAACAAATCAGTAGGACAACCAAACAACCCTTCAAATGGTCGATAAATCTAACGCAAATGAACAATACTATGACGGTTATAAACCAAGCCATTTCTTATCCTTCGTATTTTGTTTGCAACCATTCTATTTCATTTTTTGGTATTTCTACAGTTCTTCCGTCAGATGTTTTGTATTTATAAATGCCAAATTGCACAATAGATGTACCGTTAGAATATAGCTGCCAATACTCAGAATTTTCCGATTTTTTCTCTAATTTTTTGATGTAGTAATAGTTATATGGGATGCTGTCTACGCTCTCCCCATAAGCGTCAAAACAGTTAATATAAATATCAAATCTATCGATGTCATAGTTTGTGTTATTCTTGAAATCAAGGTACAGCTTCGGCAATCCATATTCATAATCTAAAGTTGCGCCCGTTATTTCAATATCGTTGTTTTTGCCGTCTTTTGTTTTCGATGTAGATGTATCGGCAGGCACTTCACCCAGATAAACCGTTTTTGTTGCGCCATCCCATGTAACATCTTTACCAACCGCTTCGGCTACTGCTCTGACTGGCAGGTATGTTGTGCCGTTGTAGGTAAATGGTTCTTTGCTTGTGTTCAGTTGCTTTCCGTCAATCATAATCTTGATGTTGCTGAATGATACGGGAATACTTGTATTTGCTACTTTAGCAAACGCCACCGTACCAGAACCAAGCACCATGGACGCGACCACCGCACCAAAAATCATGTCTTTTAATCTTTGAAATTTCATATAAAACCCTCCTTTTTGTTTTGTCCTTCCATCATATAACACTAACAAAATTTTTTCAATATTTTTTGCCTTTTTGTGAATTTTTTGCCTTTTTGGTGGGTTTTTGAAATTTGCTTTTAATTTTTTCTCCCCGTATTCGCCCATCTAAGCCGCTTTTTGTTCTGCTTGACCAATTGACCGCCGAAAAAAAGAAAACGCCCCTCACAGGTCACAGAGGGGCAGAGAAAGCATTTCCTTATTCAGTTTTTCAAGGTCGAATTTTTCAAGCCTTGTCAGGTCGAAAGAATCCAGTTTTTCTATACATTCCTTTCTCGTTTTTCCGTAAACACCTATTAACATACCGCTTTTTTCTTCCGTCACGCCCCAAGAACCGCCAGAGCCGCAGACGTAAAAAACAAATTCGCCACGTTCTACCTTGTATCCTTCCGCCTGCACGCGTTCCCTTTTTCGCCCTGCAAGCTGACGGACTGCGAAAAACTTTTCTTTTTTCATGTGGTTGCACCTCCCTTTTACGCAGCAAAGCCGCAGAACGTCAAGCCCTGCGGATGCCTTTTTACAAAATCCCAAACCCAACCGCCAAAATGGCGGTCTTGGCTTTTTAGTCACAGATATACGACCATGCGTTTACTTTGCTTGTTCCGTATTTCTTTAAATATGTGTCAATGCGTTTCGTGAATGCTTTTCTAACTTCTTCAAGCCCAGAAATAATAATTTCAATCTCATCTTTTCCGCACTTTTTCAAATCACGACAGTTGCTTCAATATCCCGGCGCATATTCCGGATTTTGCGAAATTCGGCAAATGCTATAATTTTTTAATCGTGACCCGATTTCCTGACCGTAGTAATGAAGTGAAGTATAAACCTCATATTCTCCATTAAGAGCCTGATAAAGATTTTCAATCTGTCCGTTAATCTCTTCCAGATTTTTTCTTTTAAAAAAGTTTTCTGATGTTCTGGCGTGTTCAACCATTCTTTCCGCTTCCTCCATTTCTTCCTCGGTTGCCCTTGCATACATCCCGGCACCAAAGCAGAAATCTTTCTGGATTTTAGGCTTATCAAAATCAATAATCGTTCCATCCGGCAGCTCCACAACATATGCAAGCGTTTTTCTTGCGTATTCCTGCATTGATGGACTACCTTTCCAAACTTCCTTTTTAATGATATTCATATAGATTTCTTTTAACTCTTTTTGGCTTTTCATTTTTATTTCTCCTTTCGGTTTTCCTCTGTTGTTTTCTATGGTCTTATTATATATCATGTTATATATAATGTCAATACATATTTTTAAAAAATTATATAAAATTTTATATATTACAATATATTGCACAACTTCATTTAATATTGACTACATATATAAAGTGTTATATAATAAAAGAAAACGAACGGAGGTTTTAATATGGGAAAGACACCTGAATACACCAAAAAAGCAATCAATAATTATCGGGACAAATTCGACTTTATACAAATCAGATTCCCAAAGGGAACGAGGCAACGCCTAGAAGCTGCTGAAATCGGAAATATCAATGACTATGTCGTTGATTGCGTCCTTAAATCATTGGGAGACATTTCCGCAGAAACCGAAGAAATACAGGATCCTACACCAGATACAGAAGCGGCGGAGATTGCCCCTGTAGAACCAGAAACACCAGAATCGACCAATCCCCTACTCGATGCAGAAACGCCCGAAAACGTCTTGAAACCACTAACTATTGAGGATATCCAAGCCATGCTTGATAACAGGAAGGCGGACGAAATCAGGAGAGAGAAAGAAAGGCAGGAACGGAAAGAACAGGAGGAGCAGGAACGGCGCAAGCTGCTAGCAAATCCAGAATACGCCGCCACATACGCCCAGCTTATGGAAATGGAGACCGCAGAGAAGGAAAAGAAACGAGCCGAAACACTCACAAGGGCAAGACTGGAAACAATTTAATTTATAGCCGCCATTTCTGGCGGCTATTTTAATTGACAATTTTCTATCTTTTTTAAGATATATTTTTATGTCTAAAAAAAGTTATATCCTATTGACCTTATTATTCAAAAATAGTATGATATATGAAAAAAAGAAAGGAGATTGATAAATATGATTAGATTCAAATTTTCGGTTTACGAGGCATTGGAAACGGCTGGTGTTACGTCATATACTGCAATTAAATCTGGTGTATTTTCGCAAGAAACATGGCGGAAAATCAAGAAAAACGATACTAATATTTCTATGAAAACATTAAACAATATTTGCAGGGTGTTGAATATGCAGCCAGAACACCTGATAGAATATGTACCAGACGATAATTGACAACTGTATATCTGAAAATGTATAGCTAATTTTAGATACCGATACCCCATGTAAGCATCTGTATACTGTTTTATTAAAATTGAATCTTACTAGTAATTAAAAAACAAAACCAGTTAATTTAAAATTCATAGTTGTAATTAAATCTAACTAGTAATTTTAGTACAACTAGTAAATTTAATCTAAAAACAGAAAAACTAGTTTTTTAATTTTATATTGACAATCAGAATAATTTTTTGTATGATTGGATTAAATCAAAAAACAATTTAACGGACGTTGACCTGCTGCCGTTGCGGTCAATGATTCGGCAGGCAAGGACGGCACCCAATTTTTCACGCAGATACCAACACGCCACAGAATGAGAGTAAAATCTTTTTCTGTGGCTTTTTTAATTTACCAGAGCGGGACGAAGAAAGGAGGCGCAGAGCATGGAAAATAAAATTTATGATTCAGAAATTGAGGCGTGCCTAGATTCATTTTGCGCTGAAAAGGGAATCACGAATATTTCAAAGGAATCACAAAGCATATGGAATGCTGCCCTGATGTATATTAAAAAAATTGTATTCCCGGATGTTAAACAGTTAAAATCAAATACCCTATTCAAAAATGGTATAGGAGCAATGAGTAATTGTAATGCCTATAACTATGAACTTGTAGACCATATTTGTGATATATATATTTATTTATCTTTAATGAACGATAAAGAAGTATCTATCAATGGGTTTAGTTATTTAACTGGTATTAGCAGAGATACCATAGAAGAATGGGGTCATAATAATAAAAAATTAAGTAATAAAGCCTTCCCTATTTACAAAAAGCTGGTAGATACAAGGCTGGAAAGTTTATCAGGTAAATTAGCGACAGGCAAACAGAATCCTGTCGGTGTGATTGCGATTCTCAACCACTTCTACGGATGGAATAGTCCATATGCGCCGGATGCTAACAGACACCGAACTGCCCTATCCGCTGCCGAACTTCCGAGACTAAACGAGGTTAAAACTGTTGAAATTGTACAAGGTACAGACAGATTGACGGACAGCGGCAACGAATAAATCAATATCTAGTTTAAAATAAACACTTGACACAAGATATTGATTTAAAACTATTCGCATAACTATCATTTTGCGAATAAATACAGGAAATTATAGCCAATGCGGATGAATGGCGGTTGTTATAGCTTGAATGATTCCGCTGTTAAAAATGGATGGGGGTGGGGGTCTGGATGGGAACGAAAAAAACCCTGCCTTAGTCCCACAAATATCCGCAAAAACAAAAAGCCCCCATCTGCACAAAGGAGTGACAAAAATGTTTTGGAACCCATTTAGAAGAATTAAGGATTTAGAATTCGATGTCGATGTGCGAGACCGTACAATCGAAAATCTGAAAAAGGAGATTGAGAGATTAGAATCTCCTACAAGACCAAAGTATAATCCCAATGTAACCTGCACCGACTGCAAATATCTTGTTGTTAAAGAGCGGACACCCTTCGGAGATATCTATTATTGCAAACTCAATAATAACTGCGAAGATTACGCTTTGAAAGATTGAACGGGCGGTGTTACAAATGTACGATGAAAAAGAATGTTGTGCTAAGTGCAGATATGCCAGTATAGACCGTGAGTTGCTTTTTACTTGCAATAACGAGAATAGCGACTATTACACTGATTATACGGAATATGATTATGGCTGCGATTATTTTGAGCAAAAGGAGTGAACGGTATGAGAATTTTAAGTCAAGATAGAACGGCTTCCGTTGATGAAAGCGGAGTATCGCTGTTGGTTTCTGAAAATTATGTTGCAGCTGTTTTTCCTATCCAAGAAGTTGGTTTTGTACGTCTTGGAAAATACAGGAGCAAAGAGCGAGCAATGGAAGTTCTTGAGGATATTCATGCTATGTATGAAGAACTCCCCTTCTCTGGTAACACAGTTTTCCGCATGCCGATGGAATAAACACCGATATGTGCCCTGTTTGTTGTGCTTGCCTTTGAGCGGTTTAGTTCATGACTGTACGGCGATTATGGCAAGAAACAAGGCGGCTATAGACGCTGATTTTCGGACGCAGGGTCTCATATATGCACCAGTAGTTTAATGGCGAGAACGTCAGACTTCCAATCTAACGGCGTGGGTTCGATTCCCATCTGGTGCTTTTCATCTGGTCTTTGTACATTTTTCCAGATGAATAACACGACCTTTCACCCACTAGGGGAATCCTGTAAAGAGCCATCGCACGGCTCGGTGGGTTTTTGGCTTGTATGCTTTTGGGACTGGCAGCAAGACCAAACACTAACTTCATATATGGGGCGTTTAACGGCATCACGCCCCACTCTGGATTCTTAGCTCAGATGGTCAGAGCATCCGGCTCATAACCGGACGGTCCTCGGTTCAAGTCCGAGAGAATCCACTTGCGGTCTTTCGGTATCGTGGGTTATCGCGCCCATTGATTTTGCTGACTGACCGCGCCCCATACAAATTTTTGTCCCCTTCTTCTTGTCAGTCCGTTTTTGAGGTTTCGTGACTGACGTTAAACTCAAAACTGAAAAACCGATAATTAGCCAACATACCGAAACGGTTATAACGGCGTGGTCTTGAAAACCATTGTGTCGGGTTAGAATCCGACATGGGGGTTCAAATCCCTCTGTTGGCGATTGGGTTCACGATAAAAGCCCAGTGCGCAACCTTATGGGTTAAAATCGTTGTAAAAATGCGTGGTCGAAAGCAGTCTTTTAGGTCTGCGATAAAGCGGACCGGTCTCGAGTTATTAGCCTGTGAGTAGACATGGCATAATTCAATTTTGAATTATGGTAGATGGTGGCGGAATAGGTATACGCTTGGAGTTCCCATTATGAATAATAATGCCAAGAAAGCACTCCCAACGGGACACAGGGAGATAGGTCTTTTATGCGTGGTGCAAATCCACGCCCATCTAAGAGGTCTGGTAGCACCAGAATAGAGTGTTGGTTGCATGAATCCCACTTGAATTAAAAAAATGCCGATAAGCAGATTGGTTGTTGCCTTTTCTGCTTGTCGGAGGATGCACAGTTTATTCAGATTTTTTTATAAAAAAAGGCGGTGTTTGCAATGGCGAAAGGCGTAAAAACCATAAACAAGAGAAAATTTTTTGAAGCGTTTGAGGCGTTCTGTAGCGGTCGGATGACGCTTTCCGCAGCAGCAAGACATATAGGAATCAGCGTGCCTACTGCCTCTAAATACTTCAACATGTACATAAAAAGCGAGCCCTTCCCAGATACGCTATTCGGGACTGACGATCAACAGGAAATGTTAGAAAAATGATAATTTGCCTATGAGAGAGAAATCAATAACGGGTAAATACATAGGGAACGCAATAGGATACTGTCATTGTAAGGCTCATGCTGGGGCGTTAAACAAGGAGCTTGCTTATAAGCATAAATGTATTGCTAAGCGGTGCAAATGGCTTGAGAAGTACAATGATGATGCGTGGAGAAGAAAAGAAAGGTATGTGCGGTAATTTGCAGTCATGGCGTAATGGTATCGCAGCGGATTGCTAATCCGTCCGTCAAAATGATGTGTAGGTTCGATTCCTACTGACTGCGTCAAGGAAGGAGAGTATGATGCACATGAAAAAAAGAATTATTCGTCTGTTCGCAATCGCTTGCATTTTGGTTTGCGCAATAATTGGAGCAACTGGTTGTTCAACCATTGACAGAGCAGTTGTAAATATTAAAAGCGACATATCGGGAGGGTTGCAGAGAACCATTACTGTGTATACAGCAGATGGCAAGGAAATGGCAACCTATGAAGGGAAAATTGATATCGAGACCACCAGCGGCGGTTATGTTAAATTTGATTTTGACGGGAAAAGATATATTTACTATAACTGCTTTGTGGAAACCATTGCAGACATAAACTAAAAACAATTACCGACTAACAACTTGGAAGTTAGCCGCTAACCCTAAACATCTGAGGGCAAAGGATTTTTGCACCTTTGCTTATTTGAGCGGAGGTGCTTTTTTTAATGGCAAGTTTTGAATTGATGAGTGCCGTACAGGAATACGAAGAATATATAAAAACAAATGGAATCAATGAGCGAGTTATTGATGCGTATTGCGAAGCTGTCAAGACCGCCGTTGTGAACGAGAAGGATATTGAGTACGGGCTTAAAATCTCAAAAAGGTGTAAGGAAATCATTGAAACATTTTGTATTACTACTTCTGGCGGCACAATTTGGGATTTGGAAAAATACTCCTTCAAAGAAAAATTAAGCTATGAAATTATAGAGAAATTTTATTCCGTCTTGCTTCTGGAAGCGCAGAACAAGAATGTAGATAGTTTCTTTCGGTACATTGAGCGGAAAAGAGACCCAAAGGAACGGTTTTATATGCCAAGGCGGAAACAGTTCTTAAAAATTGGCCTGGTAGATGCACTGCAAGGGATGATTGATGATAAGTACGATATTCTGTGTATCAGCCTAATTCCTGGGGCCGGGAAAACGACAATCGAGAAATTCTTCAATGCCGCGATTATCGGTTGGTATCCGAAGGACTTCAATCTGTTTTATTCTCATAGCGGTGATATTACCAGAATGTACTACGATGGGATGTATGATATTGTCACAAATGCGGATGAGTACGCATGGAATGATATATTTCCTAACCTACACGTTACCAGTACAAATGCAAAAACAGAGCAGTTTAATGTCGGGAAGTATAAGCCGTTCCCTTCTGTACAATGCACATCCGTAGGAAGTAAAAATGCCGGTAAGGTAAGAGCATCGAAGTTTCTTCTGGTTGATGATATGATAGGCGGCATTGAGGAGGCTATGAACCCAATTATCCTTGATAAGCTATGGAATAAATACGCTGTTGATGCGAGGCAGAGAAAAATACAGGATTCCGAAGGTAAAAACTGCAAGGAAATACATATTGCTACAAGATGGTCTGTGCATGATGTTATCGGACGTATCCAAAATATGTATGAAGGAAATCCGAGAGTAAAAACAATAGCTGTGCCAGATATTGACCCGATTACCGAAGAAAGCAATTTTGATTATGAATTTTCTGGGTTCACAAAAGAATTTTTTGAAGACCAGCAGCTGTTGATGGACGATATTTCGTACCGCTGCCTGTATAAGCAGGAACCCATTGAGCGTGAGGGGTTGGTTTTCCCCGAATATAAGATACGAAGGTACCTAAATCTCCCACATGGCGAACCAGAAATTATTACTTCACAGTGCGACACGAAAGGAAAAGGAACGGACTATTTTGTTCTGCCAATCCTGCAAAAATACGGAGATGACTATTACTGCGTTGATTGCGTGTGCGATAATACTGCGGACTATGAAATGCAGTATGAAAATGCGGCTAACGCTTTGGCGAATAACAAAGTGCAGGAGTGCGAATTTGAGCGAAATGCAGGCGGAGATAGGGTTGCTATGGAAGTGAATAAACGTGTAGAGGCTAAGGGTTGGATTTGCAATATTACAGATACGCCCACCGAAACGAACAAAGAGGCAAGGATATTCCAGTGTTCCAACTGGATATTGCAGCACGTTATTTTCAAGGATGAATCCATGTATTCCCCGAAAGAGCCATACGGCGTAATGATGTCACTTTTGAAACGATATTCTGCAAGCGGAAAAAAACAGTTGGATGACGTTCCAGACGTTTTTTCTAACTTTGCGGTAAGAATCACAAAGGGAAACAGGATTGCGAAGGTAGAGGCAACCAGAAATCCGTTTAGAGGAGGCGTATATTATTGACAAAGGAAATATTGAAACAATACACAGACCTCCAACAAGAATGTGCCGAGGTAAGAGAAAAGATATCAATTCTTGAGCGGCAGATTATAAAAATTGAGCAGGAAGGAACGGTTCTTGACAAAGTGTCTGGCGGTGTCGGAGGCTTGGAAACATTTGTCATTGAGGGATTTCCTTATCCAGAATATAACAGGAAAAAAGCGTTGCTTTACTCAAGGAAAGCTACACTGTGCGAACTTGAATTAGAACTGTTGGAAACGATAAACAAAGTTGAATCTTTTATAGCGGATATAAACGATAGCCACATGAGGCGAATTATCCGTCTTAGATTTGTTGACGGTCTGTCTTGGGCTGATGTTGCAAGAAGGGTTGGCAGCAATACAGAGGATAGTGTAAAGAAAATGTTTTATCGTTTTCTTGAAAATTAGAAAGTTGTCCCGAATGTCCCGAAAAAGTGTGGTATATTTATAATAAAGAAATATGCAAGCAGACGAACACCGATTTTTGTCGGTGTTTTTTGTTTTGTTTTTTATCGGGAGGTGCCGCATGAATAATAGAATGACGTTTCAAGAGATTGTTCGCGGACAGTATGGAAGAAAAATTGCATACACGAATGTTGATAAAATAACGCCGGATAACATTGTTAGCGTTGTCGGGAAGTGTATAGGCGTTTTCAATGCAAACAAAACAGCCATTGAATACCTTTGGAATTACTACAAGGGAGACCAGCCGATACGTTATCGTAAAAAGATTGTCCGAGATGATATTGTGAATAAGGTCGTTGAAAACCACGCTTATGAAATTGTACAGTTTAAGGTCGGGCAAACATACGGCGAGCCTGTGCAGTTTGTCAGCCGAAAGGACGATGAAAATATAAACAGATCCGTTGATATTCTGAATGATTACATGGTGGATGTTGATAAGCAGTCCAAGGACATTAAGTCTGGGGAATGGCAATCGGCAACGGGTACATCATTTAAAGCCGTGCAGTTTTCGGATGGAGATATTAAATTTCGCATTGTATCCCCCACTCCGCTGAACACGTTTGTGATTTATAACGCAAACACAGAAGAACCGATTTTGGCGGTGCAGGAATCGAAGGACAGGAACGGAAAAATGTATAAGCGGTGCTTTACGGATACACATTCTTGCAAAATATACGATTCTACTGTTACGGATTGGAAACTTCATGCTTTCGGCGGCATACCGATTATTGAATACCCGAATAACCATGAAAGACTTTCAGATATTGAGCTTGTTATTGACATTCTGGATTCCATTAACAATATGCAGTCGAACCGCATGGATTCGATTGAACAATTTGTGCAATCGTGGATAAAGTTTGTAAACTGCGATATTGATTCGGAAGAATTTGAAAAAATGAAAATGCAGGGCGCATTGGTTGTTAAGTCGAACAATGGCGAAAACAAAGCGGATGTCGATATTATGACACAGGAATTGAACCAGACAGAATCACAGGTTGCAAAGGATGACCTGTGGGACAACGCCCTTTCCATTCTCGCCATTCCGAATAAAAACAACAATAACTCTGGTGGAGACACACAGGGCGCGGTGCAGCTTCGTAATGGTTGGGACTTCTCCAAGACAAGAGCGAAACTGAAAGACCCAATTGTAAAATCGGCAGAGAAACGCCTTGCAAAAGTTGTGCTGAATATCATACGCATTAAGCATGAGGATTTAGGCATTACCACAAGGGATTTTGATGTGCAGATAAACCATAGTCCGCAGGACAATATGTATACAAAATCACAGACACTTTATCAGCTGTTGCAGGCAGGAATACATCCTCTTATTGCAGTTAAGACAGTTGGACTGTGGGGAGATTCCGAAAAAACATTCCTTCTTTCTAAGCCCTATATGGATGCTTTGTGGCAGACAGCGGAAGAAAAGGAAGAACAGGAACGCGAGGCGGCAGAAATTGCAAAACAATCTCAATCGGTCGCTGAAGAATAAAGAGGTGGTTTCATGTCAAGAATCCCAAATGATGAATTGCATACAGAGAAAATTGTATATGAAACCTATTTCGGCGAAATGGAAATATCTGATGAAGAAAAGAAAGAACGGCTTGAGTTAGCAAAAGAACTTGAGCCGATTTTTATTTCTTTTTTTTATGCTTTCTTGGAATCTGGAGAGGGCGAAGAAGATTTTATTCAAAGTCTTTCCGCAGAATATGAGAAAGCGGCGTTGAAGTTCCTAAAGGTCAGAGAACCGCCAGCATACATAAAAGAATACTCGGAGAAAATCACAGAAGATATTGTCCGAACAACGATTGAAAATAAGGATATGCCCTACTTTACATCTGTTGAGCGTGCCATGAATATTGCGGCGAATGAAGCAAATACCATTGGCAACTACAGAGAATACACCAGAATGGTCAAGCAAGGCTATAAATACAAAACATGGATAACCATGAATGATGATAAAGTGCGGCATACGCACGCGGAATCGAATGGATATAAAATCGGGATATTCGATTCCTTTCAAATAGGTGCATCCGAAATGTCCTTCCCTCGTGACTACTCTTTGGGGGCGAGTGCAGAAGAAATTGTAAATTGCAGATGTAGTCTGAAATACACGAAAACTTAAACAGTCCTTATGGGCTGTTTTTTGTTTATAAAAATTAAGCAGCTATGCGGTAAATAGCAAACTCAGCAGGTGCGACCTGCGGAAACAAAAGCGTGAGTAAATGACAGGAGGTAATCACATGACAAGAGAACAGGTATTGAAACTTTTTCCAGATGCTACGGATGAGCAGATTACAAATTTGTTAAACCAGAGCAACAAGGAAGTGCTGAACGAAAAAAATAAAATCGCACAGTACAAAGAAAAAGCTGATAAGGCAGACGAATTACAGGCAAAGATTGACGAATTGGAATCAAACGGTTTGTCTGAAACTGAAAAAGCCAATAAAGCGTTGGAAACAGCAAATGCAAGAATCGCAGAACTTGAGAAGGCACAGACGTTGGCTATGCAGAGAAGCACTGCGGCTGCGAAATTCAAAGTAACCGCTGAACAGGCGGCGCAGATTGTAAAGGATGACGGCTCTTTCGATTATGACGTTCTCGGACAGATTATCTCTGACAAAGAAACGGCTGCCGCCAAGGCGAAAGAGGAGGAAATTGCAAACAACTCCCCTAACCCTAACGGAAGTAATGGTGGCGGCGAAACGCAGACGGAGGCTGAAAAAATTGCAAAAGACATCGGCAGTAGATGGTCTGATGCAAATAAAACGGCTGAATCTGTTTTAAAAGACTATATGTAAGGAGGCTGAAGAAATGAAATTTAAAGAATCAAGTGTAACTACACAGAAAGAAATTCTGAAAAGAAAATTGGGCGGAGAATTGTTCGTTCCCATAAAACTGGATGATTCCGCATTTACAGAAGGCGTTTGCAAGGCTGGGAATCCTATTTCCGCAGAAGGAAAGAAGGTAAATGACAATACGGCTATCGGCATTTTGCTTTCGGATACATACGATGAAAACCCCAACGGAACCATTATAAAAGCTTTTGCTTGCGTAAATGAAAAAAATGCAAATGCAAATGCTGGCATTACGATTGCAACAGAGGCAAAAACAGCCATGCCGCTGATTGTATTTGAATAAGGAGGTGTAAAGTAATGAAAATTAGAGATGTATATAGCGCAAAGGCAATCGCCCTTGTACAGACAGAAGTAGCAAGCAACAGAATCCCTTATCTTGGCGAAGGTCTATTCCCTGCGAAAAAGAAAATGGGTCTTGACCTGAAATGGATTAAAACGTCAAAAGGTCTGCCTGTTTCTCTGTCTCCTTCTAACTTTGATGCAGTTTCTACGTTGAGAAGTAGAGAAGGATTTAAGATGACAGAGACAGAAATGGCGTTCTTCCGTGAATCCAGAATTGTCAAGGAAACTGACGAGCAGGAAATGTTGCGTGTACAAGAGTCAACAGACCCTTATGTACAGGAGATATTAAGTAGAGTTTTTGACGATGCAAATGATTTGGTTGAAGGTGCGAGGGTTGTACCTGAAAGAATGATTATGCAGTTGCTTGCGCCGTCTGACGGTTCTCCTAAAATCTCTATACAGGCAGATGGTGTTACATACGAATACAATTACGACCCTAACAACGATTACAAAACAAACAACTTTGTGGAGTTGAGTGGGACAACTGATAAATGGTCTGACACTGAAAATTCTGACCCTATGGGAGATGTTGCGAAAGCCATGGATTCCGTAGAAGCCAAAACAGGAGAAAGACCTTCCATTATGATTATTTCCAGACAGACCATGGACTATCTGAAACAGAATAAGAAAATCAAGTCCGCAATTCTGGCGCAGAATGTAACGGCGAATATCTTCATGAACGATAACAGAGTGAAGGAAATTTTCTCTGCTGAACTGGGCGTAAATATTATCGTTTACCCTAAACAGTACAAAAACGAAGAAGGGGTCGTTGCTAAATTCTATCCAGATGGTTTCGCTACACTGATTCCCAATGGCGCACTGGGTAACACATGGTACGGTACTACACCAGAAGAGCGTACTCTGATGGGAAGTAAGGAAGCGGATGTATCCATTGTCAACACAGGCGTTGCGGTTGCGGTAACGGTTTCTAATGACCCTGTGCAGACGAAGACAACCGTATCTGAAATTGTACTGCCCTCTTACGAGAGAATGGACAGCACCTATGTTATTAAATGCTACTAAAAAGGAGGTCGGTTAAATGAAATTCGACCATAAAGTAAAGCATAATGGCATCTGGTATGAGCCTTTTGAAGAAGTACCAGATACTGACGGCAAGAGAACATACACAAAAAGCGAAATCGCAAAAATGCCTGTCAATGAACTGCGGCAGCTGGCGTTGACCGTAGGTGTTGAGGGTGCAGAAGAAATGAACGGCACAGAACTGAAACAGTACATCCTGTCCGTATTCGGACTGTAAAGGAGTGATTGCTTATGGCTGATTACAGCATTTTAGAGCAAGTAAAAATCAGACTGCGGCAGTTTCATGTTGAAGAGGACGATACTGTGGTATTCGATAATAAGGAAGAAAATCCGCTCTTGAACCAACTGATAGAACAGGCGAAAAAGGAGATTATCGCAAGGCGTATGTATCCAGAATCATACACCGAAAGGGATATTTTGTCTGACTTAAAGAGGTTTGAAAACAATATCGTTGACTTGGCTGTGTATGACCGCTCGCAAGCAGGAGAGGCTTACATGGAAAGCTATTCCGAAAACGGCATAAGCCGCACTTGGAAGAATAGAGAGGATTTGTTCTTTGGCGTATACCCATTTGTAAAGGTTCTGTAAAGTGGTTAAAGCAAACTGGCTTTAGTCGTTTTTAGTGCGTTGCCGTTGGTAGTTTCAATAAATTTATAGAATTTTTTGAAATTTAATCGAAAATAAATGAAATTTCATTAAAAATTCGCTTAATTTTTCTATTAAATTCGATAGATTTTATTTTTTAACGAAATGGCAGCAGGGGTGCATCGTATTATGTGGCGGTGGGCTGATGCACAATTATTAAGCAGAAAGGCGGTACAGAAATGCAAGTCGAAATAGCATATCTCATAAGCATAGTATCTTTGGCATTTTCCGTCTTTTTCGGGTTGAAAAGTAGCAAGCATACAGACACAAAGGATATTGAGGAACGTGTGAAGGATAACACCAGAATCAATATGAAACTGGATGCTATCGCTGGCACAACGCAGGAAATAAAGTCGGAAATCACAACGATGAGAGAAGAAATCAATAAGCACAATGACAAGATTATTAAGTTGGAGCAGAGCCTTAAATCTGCGCACCATAGACTTGATACTCTTGAGGAACGAATGAATCATGAGTAGGTGGCTTTCAAATGCTCGATATTAACAGACAAAAGATGTTCTATTCAAAACAAATCGGTCAAGTCCCTGTCTATGATACGGACGAGGATGGGAATTTGAAATACATCACTGTGGACGGAAACAAAGTGCCGATAGAGACAGGAGAATACACAACGGGGTACGATATGCCTATACAATTCCATTCCTCCATAAGTAACAAATTGAGCGAATCTCTTATTAAAGAGTTTGGTGTTGACAATTCAACGAATTTCGTTCAGATAGTCGATGACAAGGGAAAACTTCCTTTGTCTGTCGGGGATTTGGTGTGGAAGAAATCTGCGATTCAGTATAAGGCGGCAATGGTCGATAAGACAAGCTGCGACTACATCGTCAAAGGCGTTGCGGATGAAGGGCTGACGGTTGATTTGTTTCTGCTACAAAAGAATGTAAAGTAGGTGGAAGTATGGAAAATAAAACTGTAAATATTCTTGGAGAGAAATACTCAATTATGTTTGTGGATGAATATCCAGAACGATTTTCTGATTTTGAGGAATCAACGGACGCTCTGTGCAATTTCTATGACAAGGTGGTTTATGTATTAAATCCAAAAGAAAAAGTCCTAACGGAAGATGGGAAAATCAACTTAAACAAAAAGAAACTTAGGCATGAGATAGTCCATGCCTTTCTTTTTGAAAGCGGTTTGTCTTCCAATACAAATGGAATTTATGGCGCATGGGCCGAGAACGAGGAAATGGTTGACTGGATTGCAATACAGTCTCCGAAAATATTTAAAGTGTTCCAAGAACTTGAAATTTTGTAGGTGGTTCTATGTCGAAGAAAATATCAATCAATATCATGTCCAATAAGTCCATCCAGAACGCCGTAAGAGAGGTTGAGAACTACGCTTACGAATCGACCGATAAATGTAATGAACTGACGAAAAAACTCGCTCAAGTGGGCGTACAGACCGCCAAAATGAAGGTTGCTAAATACGATGCTGTTTATACAGGAGAACTTCTTAGCAGTATCAATTATGAGCAAGGAGCGGTCATCAAAAAAGGTGCAACATGGATTGTATACACTGGATGTCCTTGGGCGAAATTTGTTGAGTTTGGTACAGGTATTGTCGGCAAAGAAAAACCGCACAAAGCTATTGGCATTGTCGGTTGGAAGTATGACGTAAATGAGCATGGCGAAAAAGGATGGTTCTACTTTCGTGACGGCGAATGGCACTGGACAAAGGGTATGCCCTCTCGCCCGTTCATGTATGAAACTTCCATAGAATTAGCAGAAAAAATTGCGGAGGTTGCAAAGGAGGTGTTTGGTTGAGCGATAATTCATGGGCTTATGACATTGGAACGGTTGTATTTTCAATCGTAAAGACAAAGGCTAAGCCAAAATTAGAGCCGAAATATCCGACTATATACTTCACAAGCAACGGAAAGAAGTTAAGTGATGCTATTTTTCCTACCGTCTATATTCATCGAATGGCGGCAGCTGAGCGTGGAGCAGACCTTGAGGGGCGTTCCGTCAATGCGACCTTGGAAACCTTCCAAGTCGATGTATTCACAAACACAAGCCAGTCGGATGTAGGCAGAATAATGTCTGTTGTAGCAGACGTATTCAAAGAAATGCGGTTCAAGGTTATTGCCCTTCCAGAATTTAATGAGGGGGATACATACAGAAGTACCGCAAGATTCCAACGAGTAGTTGGAGCAAATGACAGTTTAACGTGATAAAGCCTAAACGGGCTTTATTTTTTTATGCAAAAAAGGAGGAATGAAATATGGCAACAGGTTTGAAATCCAGAATTATTTATAAAGAAAAAACACCAAGTCCAACAGAAGGTTCTTATTGGGCAGGAACTTATAAACTTTTGTTGAGAGCGAAAGCCATTCCAAGCCCATTTGGTTCTCAGAACATGGTGGATACATCTACACTGGAAGACCTTGTAGAAACACAGGAAATGGGAAGGCGTGCGGCTGGCTCAATGGAGATTCCTGGCGCATTTGAAAAGAAATACAAGGATGACATGGTTTCAAACGAGGGAAAGGAACTGGATTTTTGTATCTTATATGGGACAGATGGCAAGGGTTCAAAAGGAATCTGCGCTTTTATCGGTCAGGAATCTTTTGCTCCCGATGAAGCTACGGATGACCATTTGACAGGAACTGCAACCGTAGCTGTGAAAACGGTTCCCAAGTGGATTGAGGATGATTATGATGTTGCGGTAACAGAGGATGAGAATGGATACCCGACTACAATTACACTGTCAAAAAAATCTTAAGTCAGTCATTGAATATGGAATCGGCTAACATGACTGACTACGATAAGTCCATAGCCGAAATACAGTAAATTAAGAGAAAAAGGAGATATGCAAATGAAAAACTTTACCATTAACAGAAAAGTGTACAAAGCAAAAGAATTTGATTTTAATCTTGTTTGTGACTTGGAGGATGAAGGTATTTCTCTTGAGGTCATGCAGGATAAGCCCATGTCCATGATGAGAGCGTATTTCGGCATCTGCGCTGGCATTGGCAGAAATGCGGCTGGGGAAGAAATGCAGAAACACATTGTTTCCGGTGGAAGTTTTGAGGAAATGGCAGAAGCTATGTCTGATGCTATGGAACAGTCTGATTTTTTTCGGGCTGCCAACAAGGCAACGGAAGCGGAAACTGCGGAAAATCAGAGCAAAGCGGAATAAGAAAAAAATACAAATCGTTTCGTGAATTATTGATTGCTGAATGGTTTCCACAGGCATACGCTATCGGGGTTTCGTGGAATGAATTTTGGAGAATGAATCCGAGAATATTGTCTGCGATTGCAGAAGGATACAACCAACGTGTCAGAAACGAAGATTACATGAATTGGATAAACGGACAATATACACTTGCCGCCGTTACTGTCGGTGTAGAGCGGAATTTGGCAGGAAATAAGGCAAAAAGTGAGTATATCAAAGAACCTATCCTTTCTATTAGCGAAAAAAAACGGAATGCTGAATCAAATGAAGAGATTGCAGTTTTTGAAATGAAAAAAAGGATAATTGCACTTCGTCAATCTGGTTTACCAGAAAGCCCGAAATAGTATTTAGGCGGTAATGGTTAATTCTATTACCGCCTATTCAACGTTAATGGAAGGTGGTGAAAATGAAGAATGAGTGAAATAGATAAACTTGAGATAAAGATTGTTGCGGATGCCGCAGAAGCGGAAAAGTCTGTCAAAAAGTTAAGCAAGTCCATTGAGGGTATCGGGAACGCTGGAGATTCCACAAAACAGATTCGTGAAATTAAATCTGTTTTGGAAAGCATTAAAACACCAGAAATAGAGATTAACGGCATAAAAGAATTTGCGAAACAAGCAAGAATCATAGCACATAACTTTTCAAAAGCCGCAAGAAGCGCAAAGGAAATCGGTATTGCGTTAAAAGGCGTGAATCTCGGACAACTCACAAAAAAGTCAAAAAAAGAATCTGCACCTGTTGAAGATTATAGTCATTTGAAGGACATCCCTATTTTTGACATGGGCAAGCAGATTAACGGAGAACAGATACAGGATGCCGCAAAATCAATGTCTGATTTAACGAGCGAAACAAGTAGTGCTGTTTCTGTTGCAGGACAGCTTTCCGCCGCAATGGAACGTGTTTCTGAAAACGCCGCAAAAACAGACAGATTTTCTGGAATAGAAAAGGAGATTTCAAAAAATCTTGGCATGACAGGCGTTCTGGATATTGATAACGGAAAATTCGCAGAAACCATCGAGGAATCGAAAAGCCTTATCAATGGATTTAGGGTTGACTTAGAAAAAATCGGACTTAGCGAAATTAAATTTCCGGAAATCGAAAAGGCAGAACGAGAATTTAAAAATATGGAAAATACGGTTAGAGTTCTGACCGAGACCATAGAAGAATTAAAGGCGGCTGGCGGAAATGCCAAACAGTTAAAGCCGCTTGAAAAGCAGTTGGAGAGAATAAGCCAAAAATCAAAAATAGCAAATCTTAATCTGAAAGATACTATTGCACTTGCACGCTCTAAAATACCAAGTATTCAAGAGGGATTGCAGGAAAAACAGAGCAAAAAAACGCAACAAGAAGGACAGAGAAAACGCTCAAATAAATCTCGTGGGCGTTCATCCAGTGGGCTTTTTGGTCGCTCTGGCGGTCGCAATAGTTTTTCTTTGCCTAAAATGGTTGGCATGTCTGTACTGTACTCCACTGTATTTCAGCTGATTTCTACCATACAATCTGCATTTACAGAGGGTATGCAGAGTTTAGCGCAGTACAGTCAATCAGTAAATGCCAACATTTCCTCTATAATGTCCGGTTTAATGCAGTTGAGAAACGCATTTGCGGCGGCGTTTGAGCCTATTCTTTCTGTTGTCGCGCCCTACCTTGCTACTTTCATTAGTTGGCTTGCGAAGGCAATCAATATGTTGGGACAATTCATTGCGGCACTGACAGGCAAAGGATATGCGGTGCAGGCTAAAAAAGTGCAGATGGACTACGCAAAAAGCCTACAAAAAACGGCAGGCGGCGCAGGAAAAGCGGCTAAAGCGTTGAAGGAAATGCAGGACTATACACTCGGATTTGATGAATTGCACATCATAGACACCAAGCAGAACGATAGCGGCGGTGCTGGTGGCGGTGGTGCTGGCGGCGCAGGAGACCTTCTCCCTACCGATATGTTTGAAACGGTCGAGATTGATTCCAAGATAAAAGGTCTTGCTGACAGAATAAAAGAAGCGTTTAAAACGGGGGACTTTTATAGCCTTGGTGCTGATTTGGGAAAAAAATTACAAGATGCACTCGGCAGTATCGACTGGGATGCAATATATGAAAAGGCAGACAAATTCGGAACAGGATTGGCAAGTTTTTTGAATGGCTTAATATCTCCAGACACTTTTTCTGCTTTAGGAACAACAATAGCAGGAGCCTTGAATACTGCATTGCATTTCCTTAATTCGTTCGGCACTACATTTGATTGGTCTAATTTCGGGTTATCCATAGCGGCTGGAATTAACACATTTTTCTCCACATTTGAATTTGTGCTTGCCGCGGATACGGCTAATAAATGGATAAACGGTATTTTAACCACATTGATAAAAGCCGTACAGGGTACAGATTGGGCAATGATAGGAGAAAAAATTGGAACATTCATAAAGGAAATTGATTTTGTCACCATTCTGTCCAATATCGGAACGCTGATATTTGAAGCAATATCGGCGGCACTTGAAGCGTGGAATGGCTTTGTTGATGTTGCGCCGATAGAATCAACCATCATAGCTGCTGTTGCATTGTTGAAGTTCACTGGTCTTGGTGCTTCAATAGCCAAAGCAATCGCAGCGCAGATAGCGGGCTCGGAGATTGTTACTGGTATAGGAACTGCTATTGCTGGTCTTGGACCGAAGATTGCAGGGTTCATATTAAGTCCTTGGACGCTTGTCATAGGTGCGGCTATATTCGCTGTTTTTATGACTATAAAGCATTGGGACGAGATAAAAAAGTTTCTTGCGGAGTTGTGGGAAGGCATTAAGAAAAAGGTGGAGGAAGCGTGGAACGCTATCAAAGACTTTTTCAAAAGAACATGGGATGAGATTGTAAGTTACTATCCAGAGAAATGGGGCGAATTAAAGACCGCAACATCTGAATTGTGGGAAGCTGTCAAAGCAACTATTTCTGAAAAATGGAACGCTATCAAGAGTTTCTTTACGGAAACAATACCACAGATTGTAAGTGATATTGTCAAGTGGTTCTCTGGATTGCCGGGACAAATCGGAGAGAAAATCTCGATTTTAATATCATCTATCTTGCCAACGTGGGGAAATAGTATTTCAACATGGATTACGGCTTCAATACCAGAAAAAATAAAAATGATTATCGATTTGTTCAAAGGTTTACCACAGGGAATTTATAACGCCGTAACAGCAATGGGTCGGAAGATTGAAGAAATCGGCAAGTGGATGTGGAAAGGCATTAAAAAAGGCTTGCTTTCTTTGGTCCCTTCTGGCGTGAAGGAAGTTGTAAGCGGAATCCTTAGCGGAACAAGGGATGCAGCGGAAATTCATTCTCCTTCTAAACTGTTTGAACGAGAGGTCGGTGCCTATATAGGCGCAGGTATTGTTGATGGTATGGAAGAATCTGTCAAGGGTGCAGGCAGTGTTATTGATGAAATCGTAGACAAAGTATCTGGCGGTGGCAGCCTTGCACCTGTTGTATCGGTTGAAGCACCAGATATTTCACAATGGGATGCGACATGGGCTACATTGAGAGAAAACTTTGCTGTGCTAAAGGAAGATATCATTTCAAGTATGAATACATTCTATGCAACAATAAGTGCTATGACAACGAATTTCGGCACGGTTTCTAAGGCGCAGATAACATCGTATCTGCTGAAAGTTTACGATAACATTTATAACACGTTTGACGCTATCAGACAGACCTTGCAGCAAGTTTCGGATGAAGTCACAAGGATGCTCAACCAGATGGTTTCCGATGCAAATTCTCTGGCAGGATTGACAGGCAAGAAATACAGTCATGTCGGCGGCTACACCATGCAACAGGCGCAGCGTTTCAATATAGAAATGTTTGCGAATGGTGGTTTCCCTCGGTCTGGCGAAATGTTTATCGCAAGAGAAGCAGGCGCAGAAATGGTCGGCAGTATTGGCAGCAAAACAGCCGTTGCCAACAATGACCAGATAGAACGTGCCATTTTTAATGCCGTTTTAACAGCTATGTCACAGGCAATGGCAAACGGCAGCAGTCAGCCAATCGAACTGAACCAGAAGATTGAACTGGATGGAGACGTTATTTATAACAATCAGCAGAGAGTATCCGCAAGACGAGGGATAAACTTCGGTCTTGGCGCATTTCAAAGGTAGGTGGTTTTTGTGGCAGTAATCAAATATAACGGCATAGAAATCACCTGCCCTTCTGTGCAAGACTACGAAGGTCAGCAGTTAGTTGACAGCGGCAGAAATGCAAACGGCGTTGTGGTGGCTCAAAAGATAAACCGCCGACAAGTGAAACTGAGTTTGGAGTGGAAGGTTATTTATCCAAAGGAATTACAGAAGATTTTGGAGTTGATTGAAACCTTCATAGGTAAAGTAACCTATTATGACCCAAAGGAAGGTAAATTCATCACAAGGGAAATGTATTGGGGAGATTATTCCGTTTCTACATATTGGGTGTCCGAGAACGGCACGCCGAAAATGTTTACAGGATTAAAGGCTTCTCTTATCGACACAGGGAAATAGCGGGGCGGTGGTTTTATGTATCCAGTAACAGCAAAATGGAAAGAGGAAACAGAGCAAACGCTCCGCAATCCTTCCTATGTGAGAATTGTATTTGGCGTGACAGACCCAGACGCGCCAAGGTTAAGCAGACCAACAGATAACGGACATTTGCCTTACAGTGATATTGATAGCGTGGATGTTGGGACAACTGCCCCATCCACATATCAAACCATGGAACGTAACCGCTTTGTGTTGGATGGCAAGAACCCGTTGTCGAGAGAAGTAAACCCGATTTATCAAGGGTATGTCGGTACGGAAATCAGTGACGATACAGGCGTTTACGCTATACAACCATGCGTGAAGGTTATGTTTGATGACTATGTGCAGTTTGCAGGGCTAACCTTTCAGTTTGACGAAAGTATGGGGGACTATCCGAGTAGTTTTCGCATCTTGGCGAAAAAGGATGGCGTTTCCGTTTTTGACAAAACATTTTCTCCGGATACGCCATATTGGGAAATGTCCGAGCATATTCCAATTTGCAACGAAGTGCAGTTCTTTTGGGCAAAATCAAGCATACCGCACCGCAGGGCAAGGTTGCTTTCTTTGATTTATGGTCTGGTAAGTAGATTGACTACCGATGATATTACAAGCTGCTCCTCTACAAAAGAGATTGACCTCTTGACCTCTAAAATTCCAAAGCAGGAATTTGAGTTTACGTTGATTGATATGCAAAGAAGATATGACCCAGAGAATCCGCAGGGCGTATGGGAGTATTTGGAAAGCAGACAACCTGTCAATTACCAGTACGGCTATGAATTGTCGGACGGCTCTGTTGAGTGGATACCTTGGGGACTGTCCTATTCCTCTGGGGACTTTGAAGTATCCAAGCAAGGTATTGTTGCAGAGGTCAGCATAAAGTGTGTCGGGTTGGCAGACCATTTGACAATGACCTATGATGAGGGCGTTTATTCCCCTTCTGGTCGCAGTTTGTTTGACCTTGCGAACGATGTTATGAGGTTTGCTGGATTTGAAAATACAATTCAGCTTGATAACGCATTGAAGAATATTTATACGCACAATCCCCTGCCCTCCTCCAAAGTGAATGAGTGCTTGCAGCTGATAGCAAATGCAGGGCGTTGCGTTATGAGCCACAGTAGAGGTGGCTATATTCAAATCCTTAGAGAAAACGCAGAAACAACTGGGTTTGACATGAATTTTGACAAAATGACGGATACGCCAACAACAACAAAGATACCGCCCCTTCGCAACCTATCAGTCGAGTATAACTCCATCAAGGTAAATTCCGAATTGACGGCGGCGGTCAATGCTGTTGAAATTTCAGCCCCTACCGCACATGAGTATACCTTTACCCACCAAGCCTTTACAAATCAGAAGGTAGAGGTAAGCAGCGGCTTGTCTATTGTCGGCACGCCAAAATACTATGCCTACAAAACCGTAGTAACGCTTAAGGGGAACGGTACGGTAACGGTCAATGGAAATAGCCTAACCGAAAACAAAATCGAATACAAGGCGAAATACAGTGATGTGGGCGAGGATTTAAGCGGAGTGAGCAACTCTCTGATTGATAATAGGGAGGATGCTGTTGCATACGCAAATTGGGTGGCGGCGGTAACGCTACGCAGGAACACTTACACCGCACAGGACAGGGGCTATCCAGAGTTGGATGTTGGGGACACCGTAAGCCTTACAAGCAACTTTGCGAATCAAACGCCTGTCACTATGGTTCAGCAGAAATTGTCCTATAATGGCTCAATTAAGGGCGAGTGCCAATATATTATTGGGGGTGGTGGATAATGGCTTGGACAACACCTATCTTTGACAGAATCGTTGAGGATACCGAAAGTGCAAGAATAAATCAAGGAAATTCCGAAAACAACAAAGGTGCGTTAAACTACCAAGACTTGAACCGCATTGAAGGAAACCATAAGGAATTGATGAAATGGCTTGCAAGTAGCGGCTATTATCTTCCCCGTTCATACAGGGACTACAAAGAATTTAACGGCAAAACATACACAGATTGGCAGGAAGAAAACATACCTTGGCTGTCCGAAATCAACCGTATCCGAGCGAATTATACCGCATTGGTGCGGTTGTTTTTGGTTGGCTTGGATTTACCTGTATTTGCGGAAAGTGATTATCTTGACTGGCAGGAAGTAAATGATTGGGAACGTGTTGCAGATATGAGCAAGAAAATGTATGAAAAAATGAAGGCTGAATACATTTTCTGCGGCACAACGGATAGCGGAGGTGCAAGGCTATTATGAAAGATTTTGTTGACAGATTACCGACAGAGGTTGGCAGGAGAAAAATCACTCATGCAGACGGTACAAGTGAATATGTAACGGTCGAAATGGCTGACAACCCAACTGTTATCGGCACACCGCTGAATCGTGAGGCGTTTATGGCGTTGCAGGGATTTGAAACGAAAAACACAAAGTTTAATGAGGACAAAAGTGTTACAGAGACAAACGCAAACGGAGACATTCTTACAACTACATTTCCTACCGATGCGATAAGTCTTGAAACATTCAAAGGAAAAGACGGACAGACAATATCAAAAAGAACGGTTGCGAATAGTGACGGTTCAATTTCGGAGGTGGTTTTATGAGTTGGGCAGAAGTGAAATACGCATTGAACAGCTCTCTTGGCACTGACAGTTTCACATCCTTGGACAAAATGATTATCATTAACTCCCTACTGTCGAACAATGACACGCAGATTGATTGGGCGTTTCGACAGAACGGCATCGGCAGCGCATTAGATATGGCGTGCAACGTAAATTCTGCTGCGTTGGCGGCGTGCGATACAGTAAACGAAATTGCGGCAAGCACGGCGGCGTTAGATGCGATAAAGGCGAATAAACTGGCGTTTGAAATTTGCTGTAAAAACGAAACCATAGTTCAGAAATTTTCTGACGAGGACATTATTGCAGCAGGAATCGGGAGTACGGTTTTTGAAGTCGCAGACTTGGTGACGCTGAATTACAACGGCAACGCTACAAAATTCAGAGTGGTGCATAGGGACTATTTGACAAAAGGAAAGATTGTTTTGCTATCTGAGGATTGCGTTTCTCAAGAAAAATGGAACGCAAATGACACTAACAACTATTCTCCCAGTACAATCCGCACCTATCTAAACAGCACCGTATTAAAGGGATTTTCTCAGAAAATTCAAAACGCAATCACAATGCCAGACTTACCTTGCCATGATAATACAACTGCAAAAATACTAAACGACAAAATTTGGTTGCCGTCCTATACAGAAGTTGGATACAATGGGAGTCAATACGCACCGGTCGAAGGTTCTGTTTTCGATTACTATAACGGTGCTTTCGATAGCAAAAGGATTAAAAAGTTTAATAACAACGCTGTTTATTGGTGGCTGAGAACGCCCTATATCAATGCGGCGAGTGCGTGGTATGTCTTTAGCAGCGGTAGCGTGGGCAACGGTAGCGTGACGAGTAGCGGTGGCGTGGCGTTTGCGCTTGAAATCTAATAAGACTGCGAAGCAGTCTCTAATAGGATGGGCTTGTACCAGCCTATATCTATACAAACAAAAGAAAAATATATGAAAGGATGATACGATGGCAGTACCAGTGCATGAGAGGGGCGAAGCTAAGTTATCATTTCTGGATAATGCTGAATTGCTAGAAAATCTAACAGCAGATATCATAATGAACGATAAATATGTGCCTAAAAAGTACAGATATGTTTGGTCACAAAATGTATTCCAATTATCTATGCGTATTTTTGAGAATGTGCGCAGAGCAAATATTTTGTATCCAAGTACGGTAGAAATATTTAAGGCGCGTATGAAATATTTGCAATTAGCGGAATCAGATGCAGAAGCCCTGCTTACACAAATTGCGTTTGCAAGAAAACGATTTTCAATACCTTCTGGATTGTTTGAACAATGGGAGAAGGTATGTGTGGCAACAAAAAGAGCAATCAGGGCGAGGGCAAAAAGCGATTACGAAATTGGCAAAAAGAAATTGAAAATAAAATAGACGTTTTTAGGTTAATAATTGATGTGCTACACTCTTTACCTGCGGACCGGCGAGTGCGTGGAATGTCAATAGCAACGGTAGCGCGAACAACAATAGCGTGACGAATAGCAATGGCGTGGCGTTTGCGATTATGTTATTTTCGGGCAGACCTAGTAAGCATTTTGCTGAACACAGACCCACCAATTATAAGGAATTATTAACCTGTCTTATCCGAAAAGGTAGGCGAACTTGGTTGTGGACGCACTTTTCTTGTTTTAAGAAAGTAGTGCTATTAGCCATAGCAATATTATTATGGAAAGTTTTGAAGAATTATTTAGCTATGATAGTTTATACCATTCTTTTTTAGAGTGTAAGAAAAATCAAAGGTGGAAAGATAGCGTAATATGGTTTTCGCAAAATTACGCAGACGAATTGTATCAATTAGAACAAGATATCTTAGAGGGTACTTATACTTCTAAGCCAGATATGGTGACGCAAATACATGAACGTGGTAAAACACGCACTATTCATTCTCAGCATATTCGAGACAGAATTGTTCATAAAATTGTCAATCAACAAATCCTAAAACCTATATTTCACAGGCAGTTTATTTATGCAAACTTTGCGTCACAAAATAACAAAGGCACAAGTCTTGCACGAAAAGTATTTAAATGCCATTTAAATCGTGCTTACAGAAAATGGGGAAAAGATTTTTATGTGTTGCAGATTGATATGAAAAGTTATTTTGAGAGTATCCCCCACTGGTACATTGAAAAACTTATCAGGAAAAAGATAACAGATGAACGCATTGTGAGATTATGCTTAGAATCTATGAAATCATATCCAGAAGGTAGAGGTTTAGGTCTTGGTAGTGAAATCAACCAAACTTACGCCCTACTCTGTTTAGATGAATTAGACCATATTGTCAAAGAACGGTATCATATCAAAGAATATGGACGCTATATGGATGATATGTATTTATTCTTGGATAATAAAGATTCACTAAATCAAATATTGGAAGATGTAAAAGACTATCTCACTGAATTAGGGTTAAATGTAAATGCCAAGAAAACAAATATCTTTCCAATTAAAAACAAAGTTACATATCTTGGATATCGGTGGTGTTTAACTGATACGGGTCATGTGTTATGCGTTCCTAAAAAGCAAACCGTTATTCGTAATAAAAAGAAATTACGAAAATACAAACATAATCTGGATATAGGCAGATTTTCCTATAAAGAGGTTGAAAATAATTATAAGGCAATGAGGCAAGTGTACAGCTGCTGTAATGTGAAAACATCACTTGAAAGAATGGATAATTACTATAACAGTATTTTTATCAAAGGAGGTTGTTGGCTTTATGAATAGTGAAGAATTGATAAAAATGCAAAATGAGCAGTACATCAGAAACAAAATGGCTGAAATCGAAATGGAAAGAATAAAAGAATCCGTGATGGAGCAGTCCGAAAAGGTTGACGCGTCTAGCGAAAGTATGCTGACAATCATGGAGGCTATGGCAGACCAGTACGAAGAACGGCAAGAAGTAACCTTAACACAAATGGAAGTGCAGGCTACCATTTATGAGGAATTGTTGTCAATGCAATGGAAAGAGTAAGGAGGTTGTCAATATGGCGGAATTATACTTTAACTTAGTCAAGGCGGGAAAAAGAACTTGTAATCCAGATAATAAATCCGTGAAACAAGTACCCTCAACAGTAATTGACGAGGTATTATCCATGCTGATTTCGGACGGACGTGATGCAGATGGCAAAAAGATTGCTTGATGCACTCGTCTTTTTTATTTGCGTAATTTTGAAAGGAGAGATTGATATGGTAGATATGTATGTAGCACTGGTTATCGCAGGGAGAAGAACTTGCAACAAAGAGAACAAGAAGGTAAAACAGGTGCCAGCAAATTATAGAGATTTGGTACTTGCCGACTTAGAAGCTATCGGCTTGGACGCTGACGGAAAACCTATCGAGTAATGTGTTATGGCTAAGAAGATGGAAACGAGCAAGAAACTTGTTTACATATCTGATTTTGTAGCAATCTGTCTGAGTGCGGCGGTTATATATGGTACTTTCGTCACAGAGAAGGACATATCTCCGCTTGCACAAGTGACAGTTGCGTCAATTACAGAATGTGGCGTTGCGAATGGTTTCTACTATTGGAAATCTAAAAACGAAAACAGGTACAAGTATGTCATCAAGCTAATTCGTGAATGGGCTGAAAAATACGGAATTGAAGCCGTTATCCGTATTGCTGATATTGTTCTGAAAGAATAAAAAAGGAGTGATATTCAATGTGTAAGGTTACTTTCTTATTGGAAAACTGGTATTTGGTGGTTGCGTTGATGGCAGTCACAGGAATGGTCGGTGTGTGCATCGGGCGGTTTCTGAAAATGCCAACAGCGGCGCAGAGAGAAAAGGTCAAGGAATGGCTGTTGTGGGCGGTCACGCAGGCAGAAGCGGAATTGGGGAGCGGCACAGGAAAGTTAAAGCTGCGGCAGACCTATGATTTATTCGTTCAGCGTTTCCCTGCGGTTGCCATGGCGGTATCCTTCGATACCTTCTCCCTGTGGGTGGATGAAGCACTGGAAGAAATGCGAAAAATGCTGAAAGAAAACAAGGCGGTCAAGGAGATTGTAAAGGGATGATTACATGGCGAAAAAAATGACAGGAAAAGAATTGGTAGCCTTTTGCCGTTCCAAAATCGGCACACCGTATGTTTACGGCATGAAAGGCTCTGTAATGACAGAAGCCAACTACAACTATCTGAAAAACAAATATGGCAATATGGTATGGAACAGCGACCGAAAGAAAATCGGCAAGGTTTGTGTAGACTGCTCTGGTCTGATTTCGTGGGCGTGCGGCGTGAAACTTGGCAGTACCCAATGGAAAGAACGGGCAAAAAGCGTAAACCCTATTTCTACCATCGAAAAAGCACCCATCGGGGCGTTGGTATGGATGAAGGGACATATCGGGGTTTACACTGGTATGAAGAACGGATACCCCTACTACATAGCAGCTGACGGCTCGGCTTACGGTGTGCGTGAAGTCCCTCTGCGGTGCAACAAATTCACGCATTGGTTGCTTGTAAATGATATTTTCGACTACGAAACGGAGGATGAAGAAGTGGTAGAGAAGTGCAAGGTTATTATTGACGGCAAAGAACACATAGCGGAACGGATTTTGAAGGATGGGACAAACTATATCAAAATTCGTGATGTTGCGGATGCCATCGGGTACAACATCACAAGCAAGGGGAGTATTGCGGTGCTGACGAAAAAGTAACCATTGCGTTGACCTCAACAAAATGGTATAATAACAGTACACCCTTTCGTAGATGTTCCAATCCTAAGCTACACAAAAATCGGGAGTATATCAATTTCGGTATACTCCCTTTTTTTATGCCGTTTTCCGAATTTCCCCGACCATCATATCTACCATATCGAACACTTCATCCCCATAAGTAGCCACAAAGTCACATAAAAACTCCTCCTGTTCTAAGGGGATGTGTATGTCATAGGACATACAGACTGCATGGCATAATTCGTGTATAAGTACCTTCCTCTTAAAGCCGCCTACAAGCCGATTTGAAAGACAAATACAGTGAGTGGTGTTATCGGTCACACCAACCGTAAAACTCCCGTCAGAACGCCGCAGACAGTCAGAGGATGGCATAACGGAAACAACGCTCCACTTTACGCCGTTTATCTCAAACACCATTTTGTTAGCACCCCCAATTTAAAAAAAAAGATAGGGGTGTTTTCCCCCTATCCGTTTTATATCAGCCGATTTTCTGCAAAAGCGTTGTCATTTTGGCTTTCAAAAGAGTACGTTCTTCTGGTGTCATATCCGAAAGAATCTCTGTCACATCACCAGAAAGCTCCTTCATGTATGCCTCAAGGTCGCGCATCTTTTGCTCTTTATCAGCCTGTGAATTGCCCTTGTGCATTTCCTTACTTTCTGTGTAGTGGCGTTTTGCCTTATCGTAGCCGCTCATCATGGGTTCGGTGTAGTACATTCTACCGCCCATACGGTCTAAATCTCTGCCACGCTCCGCATCACTCTTGCTATCCCATTCGTGATACATATCGGGTGTCTGGAAGTAATAAGGCGGTTCTGTATAGCCTCTTCGTGTTCCTCTGCCCTTTGGTGCAAATCGACCGTCAGCGTATCTATAATGGTCGTAGAAACGCCTGTCTCCGTCCTCGTAGTATTCGGATTTCAACCGTCTAAGGATTTCCTTATCTTCTTCTTCGTCCTCTTTTTCTGCTTTCTGCATAGCTTTTGTAATGACCGCTTTGTATTCGGCATCGTTTAAGTCTTTAATCATATCGACAACCTGACCCATTTCGGCGGTATCAACACATTCCAGACCTTTTTCCATTTCGGACCATGCCTTTTCGCAAAGACACTCAATCATTTTGTGCATTCTCTCAATGTGCATAAATTATTCACCTCCGTCCGTTGTTGCGGGGGCACCTTCTCCGTTGATAGCAGATAATCTGTTATCTGGCGTACAGCAGGGTTCCCCTATCATTCTGAACAATCCAGAATTGTTCGTTGTCTCAACTACGGTTTTGTATCTGGTTCTTGTTCTCAAGCCAGATGCTACAACCTGTCTACAATTACGCTTCATAAGCGGATACTGCACAGTACCGCCGCCAATCGTAATAAAAACAGGAGCATTGATTGTAGTGGCATCGGGGATTTTTTGAGCCACCACAATACAAACTTTTCGGCAGTCTGCATAACTGCCAGCGGGTAAATCTATAACCAGATTTCCACCTGTAAAATTCACTGACTGCGACATAATGAAATTATCGCAAAGTCGGCACACGTTCTTGCAAGCCATAAAATAACACCTCCTAAAAAAATAAGGGTAGACTTCTGCCTACCCTCTTTGTATCAACCACTGCGGGCGAAGTCTGATTTAATATCAGATAGCATTTTTAGTATTTCCTTCTGGTCTTTCATTATCTTATCCAGATAATACCCATCCTGCCTATGCAATTCTTTCAGTAGTGTATCGTTCGATACTTGCTGACACGTTACAAACTGTAAAAACACAGACAGGACGGTAAGCATATCTAAGTAAGATAACCCTTTATTTTGGTTGTCTGTCATTAGCAACCACAACCGCAACCGTTACCGTATCCGGAATAAGGATAAGGCGCAGGAACGCTATACGCAGGGACAGGCATAGGGTTGATTCTTCTAATCAATTCAGCTGTCTGTGCATCCTGACTTGCTGTGATGTATGCGTTCTGTGCGGACTGAGACGCAGCAAGTTCCAGTTTCTGAACCTTGTCTCTCAAATCCGCATTTTCCTTTGCACACAGGTAGTCAAGGATTGCTCTTGTTCCTGCGTTCTGGTTGTCGATAATGTCTCTGGTATTTGTGTTCATTGTGTTCTGCAATGCACAAGTATCCTGTGCCATATCGTATCTTACCTGTGCGATTGCCTCTCGGTTCTGGCAGCAACAATCCGCAAGCTGCGCCTGCAATGCGTTCTGACCCTGCATCAAAGCCACATTAGTTGTATTGAACCCCTGCTGTGTCTGGTATCCAAGATTACAGATAGCGTTATCAATACTATGGAAACCATTCATCAGAGTTGTGTTCTGTGCATAGAAACCATCACACATACCGTTGGAGATACCATCCAGTTTGCCAATGATAGACTGTGTATCAAAGCCTCTCTGAATATCCGCCTGTGTGGCTGCCGTTGCTACATAGCCGCCGCCATTACCGCCGAAACCGCCGAAACCGTTATTGCCCCATCCAAAAAGCAAAGCAAAAACTACGATTATCCACAGCCAGCCGCCATCGTTGAACGCACCGTCATTGCCATAACCGCCAGTTGCCGGCATTACAGGCATAGTAAAAGGTGTATTGTTTGTAGAGTTGAACATATTAGATTCCTCCTTTTGATTGATTATTTTTATTCATAAAGAGGCACCAAGGTTTTTGCGCGCAACCTCTAATATGTCTTACATTCCAAACCTATCTTTCATTTGTTGCATTATTTCATCTGGATTTACCCCTTTCTCTTTACAGAGGTTTCTTGCCATCTGCTCTACGCCTTTGGCATCCCCATTCTGCATCATGTCAATGGCATTTTTCGCCATAGGGTTTCCCATCACTTGACTATTGTTCATCATGCTTTGTAAAAACTGTTGCGGATTCTTTATGCCGCTAAATAATTGAAGCAAGTTTTTCATTCTGCATCAGCCTTTCTCTTGGTCGATTGTGTACTGGATTTTGAAGCGGTTTTATTTAAAGAAAGTTCCAACTGCTCTAATCTTTCGGAAAGTTCATCAAATCTATCCATGAAAGCCGAAACCGTACCGTCCGACAAATCAATTTTCAAATTCTCTTTGTTGTGGATTTCATTTTGAGGAACAGTCTCATTTATCGGCTTGAAGATTACAGTTTTAATTGTACCGTCAGCGTTCCATGACTTAGCCAATATTGCACTCATATCCTGCATTGGAAAGAATGCCGCCGAGCCATCCATAGGTACGTCATTTGCTGTTATCATTTCCACAGACTGTACCACTCGACCATTTATGCCGCTCTGTAACTGCTGCTGAAACTGATTTGCGGTCTGCAATGGCTCTATCTGTGGTTGCTGTATCCGTGGCTGTTGAAAGTACGGATTGTACCCATACTGCTGATATGCTGGTTGGATATTATAGTTCATGCTCTGATAAGGATTTGGTTGCATAGTCAATTCCCTCCTTTTCCAATACCTCTTGCACTGCCCGAACCATAACGGACTGATACGTCAGAGGTATCTTCATTACATCTTCCCTACTGAAAATTTTTTCTAATACTTCATCTGAAAACATTTCCATCATCCTCTCTATAAATATATTTTCGCATAAAAAAAAGAGCCAAAAGTGTCATCTTTCGCTCAACTTTCTGTCATATATTTTTTTGTTTTGTATGGGGCTTTTCTACACCAATTCTACACCACTACACCAATTCTACACCATTTTTCTGAAAGTTATTCATTGGTTTTGAAAAGTTATTCAATATTTACCATTTTAGTATGAATTGCTCAAAACCATTGAAAATAAAATTATTGACGATGTTTTTAAAGTTATAACAAATTATTTCGTTTGAATAAAAATTTCAATATCATTTCATCCCATAAAATACAAGACTTTTCCAAACTGTATGGCAATGAAAATCACAAGCAAAAAGAAAGCCTTGAAAGAAGGTTCTCCCAAGGCTCTGCATTCATTCTGTTTTTGTTTTATTTTCCGCATTTTTCCTTGAGGATTGCAGGCAAATCCGCCAGAGCAACCTCGCTCTTTTCGCTGTTTGCCATGTCCTTCAGTTCTACTCTGCCGCTTTCCAGTTCGGAATCGCCCAGAATAACGGAATATTTCGCACCAATTTTATTGGCATATTTCATCTGTGCCTTTACGCTGCGTTCCACAGTATCGCAGTCCGCCTGAATGCCTGCCTTTCTCAGCCCATAAGTCAAAGCCTGCGCCTTCAGCAAGCCCCTTTCCCCCATAGAGCCGATATAAACATCTCTCTCAGGTGTTTCGGTAATGGCACCATGCTGCTTTTCCAGAATCATAATCAGTCTTTCAATCCCCAGACCGAAGCCAACCGCACCTGTGGGCTTGCCGCCGATTTCCTCCACCAGATTATCATATCTGCCGCCGCCGCATACGGTCAGCCCGTCGGATACAAACTCAAATACCGTTCTGGTGTAATAATCCAGACCGCGCACAATCTTAGGGTCAATGGTAAAGGCAATGCCATTTGCCGTCAGAATATCCTGCACCTTCTGAAAATGTGCCGTACATTCCTCATCCAGACAATCCAGAACGGAGGGCGCATTTGCCATAATCTGCTGACAGCTTTCCTCTTTGCAGTCCAGCACGCGCAGGGGGTTCTTCTCGAAACGCTCCTTGCAGGTCGGGCAAAGCTTGTCCAGGTTCTGCCCGATAAATTCCTTCAGTGTTTTGTTGTATCTTGCACGACATTCGGGGCAGCCAAGGCTGTTCATACGCAGCTCTACGCCCTCTACCCCCAATTCCTCCAGTAAAGCAGTTGCAACAGAGATAACCTCTGCATCCTGCGCCGCACTGTAAGAGCCAAGCATTTCAATGCCGAACTGGTGGAACTGTCTTTGTCTGCCTGCCTGTGTATTTTCACAACGGAAGGTCGGGGAAATATAATACAGCTTTGTAGGCTGTGCGTGATTGTGCATCCCATGCTCGATATATGCACGCGCCGCACCTGACGTACCCTCGGGGCGCAGTGTCAGACTTCTGTCCCCATCATCCGTAAAGGTATACATTTCCTTCTGCACAATATCTGTGGTTTCGCCAACCCCTCTGGCAAACAGCTCTGTAAATTCAAACGCAGGCGTACGGATTTCACCGATGCCGAAGGTTTCGCAAATGCGTCTCATTTTGCCTTCGATTTCCTGCCAAGCCTTCACCTCTGCGCCGTAAATATCCTTTGTCCCTTTCACTAACTGGATCATATATTACCTCCTTGGGGCAAGCCCGTTCTCTTTCTTTCTATCATTTCCTCTATGCGACCGATATAATCCTCAATGCTTTTTACGTTGAACACCCGTTCAATGCGGTCTGTTTCGGGGTCAACCGTCTTTGTGCTCGCGCCTGCGCCCGCCGCAAGGATAGTCTGCTTTTCCTCCATAATCTGTACATTATAGATGCCTTCCTTGCCGGGATGGCAATAGCCGACATTTTCAAAATTGCCGACCATATTTTTCTGGCGATACATATAATACGGCTCCATGCCCATCCTCTCGGCGTATTCCGCGGAAATATCAAGCATTTCCTCCAAGGCTTCCGCCGTTGTCATGTCATGCTGTGCCAGCTCCTCTCTGAGTCGGGATGCACGCTTGACCGCAAGCGTATGCACCGTTACGTTATCAGGTGCCAGCTTCATGATTTCTTCCATGGTATTGCGGACATCTGCGGCATCCTCTCCGGGCAGACCCAAAATCAAATCCATATTGATATTCTGATGTCCTTCCTCTCTTGCCTCGCGGAACACCCGACGGATATCCTCCACCGTATGCTTTCTGCCAACCGCACGCAAGGTCTTATCGTTCATCGTCTGCGGATTGATGGAAATGCGATTCACGCCGTACTCCTTTAAAAGCCGCAGCTTTTCTCTTGTAATCGTATCGGGGCGACCGGCCTCAACGGTATACTCCATGCTTTCATCAGGATGGAACAATTCCTCCACCTTTTGCAGCAGACGTTCCAGCTGTGCCTCATTCAAGGAGGTCGGTGTGCCGCCGCCGATATAAATATTCTTCATCACGAAGCTTCTGCTGTATGCCGCAAGCCAATCCAATTCCTTGCACATGGCATCCAGATATTCATCCACCCGATTTTTATATTGGTGCAAGGGATATGCCGTAAAGGAGCAGTATAAGCATCTGGTCGGGCAGAAGGGAATCCCGATATATAAGCTGATTTCTTCGGGGTGGTTGTTCTGCAAAATCTTCTGCTCTGCCTTTGCCACCTTGAGCGCCAGTGCCGCCTTATGCGGCATCACAAGGTATTCCTCCGTCAAGAAGGAAAGGCATTCCTTGTCCGTTTTACCCTCCTCCAGCAGGCTGCTGATGAGCTTCGCAGGGCGCACGCCTGTCAGCAGTCCCCATTGGGGGCAAATTCCCGTTTCCGCCTTCAGTAGCTCATAAATCGTCCGCTTGATGATGCGCTTCTGTTCCTTTTCCGTCAGTGCCTTCTGCTCATATTCCATCGACCATGCGGAAGCCTTCTCCCCACGGCGATAAAGCATTGCCAAAGCAATGCCCTCTTTCATCTCGCTTTTTACGGTAATCTCCGCATCCGTCACTGTGTCCGTGCGGATATAATGGCGGTTTGCCAAAAACACCTGTATCATTGTCTGCACATCATTTTGCAGCTCATGTCCCTCCAGAACATAGCTGATGGTTTCCGTATCCATACGCATCAGAACAGCTTCTCGCTGTCCAGCAGCAGTGTCACAGGGCCGTCATTCACCAGCGCAACCTTCATATCTGTCTGGAAAATGCCATGCTGCACCTTCTTAATGCCCAGTGCTTCTGCCTTTTTGCACAGTCTGTCAAACAGCTCGCTTGCCACCTCAGGTGCCGCACCGCCGCTGTATCCGGGACGTCTGCCCTTTCTTGCATCCCCATATAATGTGAAATTGGGTACAATCAAAAGCTCCCCTTCAATATCCAACAGGGAAAGGTTCATCTTGCCGTTTTCATCCTCAAAAATACGCAGATTGATGACCTTATCCAGCATATAATCAATGGTCTTATCCGTATCTGTCCCCAGCATACCGAACAGCACCATAATCCCCTTGCCGATTTCTCCAACCTTCTGTCCGTCAATGGTGACACTTGCCTCTGTCACTCTCTGTAATACTGCTCTCATTTCTTCCTCCTAAGCCCTATATCAGCCCAAGCCGGAAACACGCTCTACCTCTGTCACATCCCGCAGATTTTTCAGCCGTGTCACCACACGCTCAAGCTGTTCCTTCGTTTTAATTTCAATCGTAACATTCAAAATTGCCTGCATATCCTTTGTGGTTCTCACATTAAAGCCCTTCACGGAAATATCATCATCCGCTAACTGACGGCTGATTTCCACAATCAAGCCAACTCTGTCATTCGCCACAACCTTCAGCTCTGCCAAATAAGAGGTATTGCTTTCTCCCTTGGCAAACTGCGTATCCCATTCGGCATTGATTAAACGCCCGCGTTCCTCGTTGCTCAGATTGATCACGTTGATGCAGTCGGTACGGTGAATCGTTACCCCTCTGCCGCGCGTCACGAAGCCGATGATTTCATCTCCGGGCACAGGGCTGCAGCATTTGGAAAAACGCACTGCCACATCGCCAATGCCCTCCACCACAACGCCGCTCTTGCTTTTATGCTTTTTCACAGGCTTCTGGTCGATGGTCTTTTCAAAATCCTTCAGCGCATCCTCTGCCGTCTGCGTCTTTCTCTTTTCCTTTAAATATTCATCCTTCAGGCGATTAACAACCTGCCCCTCCTTCATGCCGCCGTAGCCGACAGCAGCCAGAAGCGCATCCCATGTCTTAAAATCGTATTTCACCAAAACGATTTCTTCCCATTCCGGGCGCAGCAAATCCTGCGGCTGATATCCCTTTTTCTTGATATCCGCCAGAATCATTTCGCGTCCACGGATGATATTTTCTTCCTTCTCTTCCTTCTTGAACCACTGCTTGATTTTTGTTCTTGCCTGTGCTGTTTTGACAATGGCAAGCCAATCCCGGTTCGGCCCCTTGGAATTCTGTGAAGTGATAATCTCTACAATGTCCCCGTTCTGGATTTTATGATCCAGCGGAACGATTTTATTATTTACCCTCGCGCCGACCATCTTATTGCCGACTGCCGAGTGAATCATATAGGCAAAGTCAATCGGGGTAGAATCCTTCGTCAACTGGATAACATCCCCCTGCGGCGTAAAGGCATACACCTGTGTGCTGTAGATATTCAAATCCAGCTTAATGGTATCCAGATATTCCTTATTATCGGACATATCCTTCTGCCATTCCATAATCTGGCGCAGCCATGCCAGCTTTGCTTCCTCGCTTTTCTGTGCCTTACTCGATTTTTCGTTTGCCTTGCCCTCTTTATATTTCCAGTGGGCAGCGATACCGTATTCGCTTGTGCGGTGCATTTCCCAGGTACGAATCTGCACCTCAAACACCTGTCCATGCGGGCCAATCAGTGTATTGTGCAGCGACTGATACATATTCGGCTTTGGCATAGCAATATAATCCTTAAACCGTCCGGGCATGGGGGTATACGCCGTATGCACAATCCCCAGAACGGCATAGCAATCCTTCACGCTGTCCACCAGCGCACGGATAGCGAACAAATCATAAATCTGGTCAAGGGTTTTATTCTGGTTCACCATCTTCTTATAAATGCTGAAAAAGTGCTTTGTTCTGCCGTAAACCTTCCCCTTGATGCCGGCCTCGTTCATCTTCGTCTGTAATTCCTGTACCATGCTCTGCACGAACTGGTCACGTTCTTCTTTTTTCTTCTGGATTTTTGCCGCCAAATCGAAATACGCATCCGGATTCAGATATTTAAAGCACAAATCCTCCATTTCGGAACGGATTTTGGAAATACCCAGACGATGCGCCAGAGGAGCGTAAATATCCAGCGTTTCCTGTGCCTTCTCCCTCTGCTTTTCGGGTGTCATATAGTTTAACGTCCGCATATTGTGCAGTCTGTCCGCCAGCTTAATTAAAATAACACGAATATCCTTTGCCATGGCAAGGAACATCTTGCGGTAGTTTTCTGCCTGCGCCTCTTCCTTTGTGGTATAGGAAAGCTTGCCCAGTTTCGTTACACCATCCACCAATGCAGCAATTTCCTCGCTGAACAGGTGTGTAATATCCTCATAGGTATAAGGTGTATCCTCAATAATATCGTGCAGAATCCCTGCCGTGATGGTCTCCATATCCAGCTCCAGCTCCGCCAGAATATATGCCACCTTCAAAGGATGGATGATATATGGTTCGCCTGATTTTCTCTTTTGTTCCTTATGTGCATCCACCGCCAGCTTATATGCCTTTTCCACCATGGAAAAATCATCTGACGGATGGTAGGTTTTGATTTTATCAATCAATTCCTTATATAATTGTTCATCAATCTCTGCCATACTCATCACCCCCTCTTATTGATAAAAATTTCTAATAATTTTGTCGAAAAAAGATTATAAAAATTATTATACAGTTTTATATGTATATTTTCAAGAATATTTCCACAAAAGTATGCCCTTGGGCGCAAGATTCTTTTGTCCTTTACAGTCTTTCCGCTTTTTCCGAAAAAAACTCCGCGGCTCTTTTATTTTTTCCTTCCTTCCGCTATAATCTATATAAGATAAGTATAGATTCTATCGCATGATAGATGCAGGAAACAAAGGAGTATTCACATGAAATTACAGAAATTATTAAGCTATGTGCGCCGCGCAGTAGATGATTATAGCATGATTGAGGAAGGCGATAAAATTGCGGTCGGTATTTCCGGCGGCAAAGACAGCATCTGTCTTCTGGTCGCCCTCAAGCATTTACAGCGCTTCTATCCCAAGCGGTTTGAGCTGGAGGCAATTACCGTCTCCCTCGGTCTGCCCGGCGCAAGCTATGACGGCATACAGGCACTCTGCAATGAGCTGGGTGTGCATTATACCGTTGTGGAAACCGATATCGGCAAAATCATTTTTGATGAGCGAAAAGAAAAAAATCCCTGCTCTCTCTGTGCAAAAATGCGGAAGGGCGCGTTGAATGATATGGCGGAACAGCTTGGCTGCAATAAGATCGCGCTGGGCCACCACTTCAACGATGTC
>OGJY01000344.1_pt1 | contig 66659 bp, 58 predicted proteins | sample 1572231 | NCBI WGS metagenome assembly OGJY01 (sample SAMEA2582121, study PRJEB24529) | metagenome | biome: Human gut stool | place: China | collected 2011
AAGCAAGTCGATATATCTTGTTACGTCCTTACAGGACTTAAGAAAAGAGGATAGATCTTTTAGAACCCAGGGTTAAAACCCTAGGCTGATTTTGAGGTCAGGCTTACAGCCTTCAAGACAACGACACTAGCCGAACCTGCCTGTTTCATTATGACGGCGCCTGTAAGGGCGGTTCGCGAACCGCCCTTACCAACGACACTACATTCAAAACTGGCAATAATTGAATCATTGCTATCTACTTAAAGATTAAACCAAATCTTGAACTACCGACTACTTCCTTCCGCTACGAAGGAAAGACAAACTCTGAATAAATATGAAATATGTTACAGTAATCCCCGCTCGTGGGGGATCGAAACGTTTTCCGGGGAAGAATATATATCCCTTGGAAGGAATCCCTTTATTGGCCCATTCCATCCTTTATTCCCGAAAGGTTTTGCCTGATACGGAAGTATATGTATCGACAGATAATGAGGAAATCGCTGAAGTAGCCCGTTGCTATGGGGCAGGAGTTATCGAACGCCCGGAAGAATTGTCCGGCGATCTATGTCCGACCGATTCGGCTTTGCAGCATGCTGCAATCGAACTCCTTTCCTCCCAGAAGGAGTTCGATTATATGATCCTATTACAAGCTACGAATCCCCTTCGTCCGGATGGAATGATGGAAGAAGCATTACAAACGATAGAGACAGGTATATACGACAGCCTGTTTACGGTATCTCCTTTGGTGCGTAAGCTAGGACGTTTGACGGATGGCCGGTTTATTCCCTGGAACTTTGTGTTCGGACAACGCAGCCAGGATATGGAACCGCTTTATTTTGAAAACGGGTTATTGTATATTAGTCATCGCAACCTGATAGAAAACGGATATATACGGGGAGATTCTTTATATTCATTGATTGTCGATCATCCATTCGGATTTTGTAAATTCAACAGCCATATTTACACTGGATGATTCTATTGAAAAAATAATTACCGGATATGATGTAACGCCTGAATTAATAAAAGAAGCGAAAAGGCGTAATATTTACGATGGTATCTCGAATAAGTTCAAAACAAAACAATAATAACAAATCATGCGAAAAAGAATTTTAGAAGGAATAGCCGGCTTTGGATTACTGGCGGTTCTACCGGCTTGTCATACACAGGAGCAAGCAGTAACAAACGACGTTTATGAAGTGGCACATGAGGTGCAAGCAACTTCCGGACAGGAAAATAATGTAACCGATCCGGTCGGACAGCCGGCTAGAAGCATCCTGATCCCCCAGTTACAAATCGATGCGCAATCCGTTTACAACCAGATGATCAATTATATCACTCCGGATGAAGAGTTGGCACCGAAAGTGGTTTCCCAACATCTTTCCGTGTATGTCGATTATCCGGCAGGAGGCGTATCGGTTAATCCCAAATACGGCAATAACCGGGCTGAACTGGCAAAGCTGGAAGAACACCTGCAACCTCTTTGGAAATCCGGAAATGGCGCCGTAACGAAAATCCGTATCACCGGCTATGCTTCTCCCGATGGTAGTACGAAAGAGAATGAACGCCTGGCGGGAAACCGTTCCATCCAGTTCAAGACCTATCTGCAGAAACAATACAACCTGCCTGACAATGGACTGGTTACAGTCGATTGGGTTGGTGAGGATTGGGACGGTTTAAAAGAACTCATTGCTAAATCGGATAAGAAATACAGCGGTCGTGTTCTGGCTATTTTTCAGTTGACCGACGATCCCGATAACCGGCGTAAACAAATTAAGGCAATGGATAACGGAGCTGTATATAAAGACATTGAAAAAAGTTTCTTCGGCCGCTTGCGGCGTATGGAACTGGCTGTGGAGACAGAGTCGCAGACTGTTCTGGTTAACAATCCTGACCTGGTAGAACAAATTTACAGCCAACCGGAAAAGGTTGCTTTGACTGACTTTATCCGTGCCGCTTCCCTATACCGCCCGGGGACGGATCAATACCGTGAAGTATACGAACTGGCCGCTTACACCTATCCTTCGTGTGCCGTTGTTCAACTAAATGCCGCCGCCGCCGCTTTATCGCAGGGAGATAAAGAGTCTGCCCGTTACTTTTTTCAACAGGTAGGTAGTGATCTGCGTGCCTATAACAATTTGGGCGTCCTATCTCTAATGGATGGAGATAAAGAAGCGGCTATGTCTTACTTCAAGAAATCCCTTCCACAGAATCCGAGACTTGCACGTGAGAATATGAGAATGTTACTTCAGGATTAGTTTATATAAATTAACTTGTAATTAAGTATGACAATACAATATGTTTACCGTCCTGTTCTGAGGATGATTTATGCAGCGATAAGGTGGGAAGGTATTCCCGGGACTTTGTTTGTGATCCGGAAAGAAGACTGGTTTATCTCAGTAATCCGAAAGTAGCATGTTCTTCTATTAAAGTATCTATGTTTGGAAATAAACCGGATGTGCATGAATGTACCTGTTCTCTTTGTCAGCAAGGGAACTACAACAGTGCGGATTACTGTGTGGATATGTCTTTTTTGAAAGAAGAGCGTCCTGTCGGTGTATCGGGATTACTACGTGTAAAAAACGATGCGGAGTTTTTATCGGATTGCATCGATTCCTGTATCGGTGCACTGGACGAATTGATTGTCTGTTATCAGGATTGTACGGATAATGCTCCTGAGATTATCATGGAAAAACAACGACAGTATCCGGATAAGATCAGAGTATACTATTATGCTCCTCCGGTCTTTTGTCACGGGTTGACAGACGAAGAAAAGAAATATGCTTTTTCCTTGCCCGATACATCTGTCCATAAGTTGTGTAATTATTATAATTATACATTGTCGAAAGCCTCTTATCGTTATGCGATGAAGATCGACAGTGATCAGATTTATTTTGCAGAAAAGCTGCAACGGTTTTGTGATGCTTACCGTAAGGATGGTTTCGTAGGAATATCGTTAGGAAATTATCTCGCTAAATATTATGCACTGATATATGGAGTTGTAGCCAAGATATGTCCGGGCTTAATAAAAGCAGATTTGTTGTCGTCAATACCCGGAGTTCGCCGTATGATCATGAAGAGGTACGAAGGTTATCTGTTAAAAGAGATCGTTAACAATAAATATGCATTGTCGCTATCCGGTATCAACCTGGGATATAAATGCGGGAGATGGGGAATTTGCCGGATAGCTAAATTTCCGTTTAACGGAGTAGACGACCATTTAATTTTTCGCATAACAGAGAATACTTTTTATACGACAGCTTCCGGATTCGGTAATCCCATTGAAATAATGAAGTATCATGACTCCATACTTCAGGGCGGTTGGTTCTGGTATCATTTACAGGGAATGAGAGAGTGTGGCGCTTTATCGCCTAAAGAATGGATGGTTTTAACCCCGGGGTTAAAACCAATCAGAACATGTTCTGATTGGTTTGCTTATTATAGATTTCTGTGGTTATTCTACTGGAAATATTTACAGGATTATCCTGATCCTGATCCGATATTATCCGAAACAACGAAAAATATAATCAATCGGGATAAAAGATGTTAATAAGTGTATCTAATAAAATATGTAACGTATGAAAAAAAAGATCCGTTGTCATTTTACTGATTTTTGGAATGGTTTTAATTATAAAGATCGTTTAGAAGTATTATTATCAGAATATGAAGTGGTACCGGACGAGAAAAATCCGGATTACCTTTTTTATAGTTGTTTCGGTATGAATCATTTGAAATATGATAACTGTATAAAGATTTTCTGTAGTGGTGAGAATCTGATTCCGGATTTGAATCTTTGTGACTATGCTGTGAGTTTATCCGATATACAGAGCGGAGATCGCATTTTGGATTTTAATTATGCTTTTCTTTGGTTATATAGGAAACCTTTTATTCCTGATCTGACTTCAGATCAGTTATTGAACCGGAAATTCTGTAATTTCGTTTATTCCAATAATTACTGTGCCGATCCGATGCGTGAGCGTTTTTACAATGCTTTATCTAAGTATAAGCGGGTTGATGCAGGAGGGGCTTTTCTGAATAATATGGGTGGGAGAGTCGGTGATAAACGATCTTTTCTGAAAGAATATAAATTTACAATCGCGATCGAGAATTCGAGCCTTCCGGGTTATTCGACCGAAAAGATTTTAGATCCGTTCCTGGCACAATCGTTGCCGATTTATTGGGGTGACCCCAATATCAGTTCGGATTACAATCCGAACTCGTTTGTTAATCTGATGGATTATAATTCTCCGGAAGAAGCGATCGAAGAAATTATCCGGTTGGATAACGATGATGCCTCCTATTTAGAGAAAGTGACCACTCCCTTTTGGCCTTACGGGAGTAGTATTGAAGAATTTTATGAATCGGAATTGGAACGAATGAGGGCTTTTTTCCGGAATATCTTCGAACAACCTTTGGAAAAGGCACGTAGGAGAACCGGATATGGATGCGTAAAGGGATATTTCGAGGATTTAAAAAAACATTATTTCCCTTCCTGGAAAGGGAACAGGACTAGATCGGTGAAGAATTTTGTTAAAAAAGTGATCCGACGATATAATACAGGTATATTTTGAAATGTTAAGACTAGACTTTTGAGTTCAAAAGTACCTTATTTTGATTACGAAAGTATATATCTTTTTAGCAGGTAAAGCATTCTCTTCCGGGCATAAATGATCCGTTTATGCAAAAATTTTTTATCAAATGTCGGGAGGAGGGGATCAATTGTCTTTTCCTGCCTTTAGAATGAATATTCAAAAGCAATCCGACCCGGTCGGGAAGATTGTTGAATGCGCCGTATTCCTGCGCACTACTCATCTGGTGAAAGAGAAAAAAACATGGCAAAAGTTTTCAAAACGTTTCTTTGAAGTGTATCGGCCTACGATACTCGGATATTTCGGGTACCGGCCGGATGTGTTGGAGGTAAAGAAGGTGAAAGTGAACGACTCCCGGTTATTTATGGCTGTCATGACGGCCCTGTTGAAGACGGAGCGGTTCGACTGCCAGGTAAAGGAACTGGCGGTAGCGATCGGTTCTGTATTCGATCCGGATCTCAAAGCTTCCAGTATATTGCAAGGCTTGTATGACAATCTGCTGGAATATGAGTCGGTTTTAAATTTTTTTATCAATTACAAAAAAGACGATTTCAAGTAATAATTAGTTAACCCGCTTGGAATGAGGATGCTTTATTCTGTTTTCCTTGCATTTTCATAAAAACCGCTGTCAGGGCATAGGGGCGTATATTTGCTTGTAACCGGATAGGTAACCGGCAGGTCTTTCAAATTTTTTGATACACCCCTTTGTATTTATTATAAATAATATTTCTTCTATATTAAAGAGAGCTGCAACAGGGGCTGTAACCATTACTGATCGTAACCGATCGAACAATAATGAAAATCAAAAACTTTCAGATGTGCCTTTGCCGGGACTTTTGCCGGGACATTTCAAATCTTAAACAGAAAGGGTAAAATTATGAAGAACTGTAAGGTGAACATGACACCGGGTTACCGTAAATGCGGTTATTTGAAAGTGGGAAGAAATGTGCTGAAAGCTTTTTTCAGTGGAGACAGTGAACAGCGCCGTCTGGCTGGCGTACTGCTCTGTGTACAAACCTTCGTGTATTTCAGCGAAGGGGTGGTACGTTTGAATAATATTTCCTATATCTGCCGTCCGGGCGAATGGGTCACTTCCCTGACGGAGCTGGCAAGCCTGACCGGTTTATGCCGCAAATCGGTGAAAAGATGCCTGGAACGTCTGGAAAGTGATCGTTTGCTGCAAGTGAAAGAACTGGACGGTTATAAATTGATTGTGTTGATGAACTGCGAGCAGCAGGTCGAAATCAAAAGGGACGATACGCATGTGCCGGATCCTTTTCCGCCGGAAACGGAGGGAGGAAGCAGTCTTTTTGCCGCTGCAAATACTTTTTATTCTTATACAGGCGAACAGAAAGGAGAAGTGAACTGATGAATGCGGGTACGAACAACAGTCAGAAACAGGTACATGTAAGTCCTGATATCGAGAAAGCGGTGATTGCCGGTTTGCTGAGTAATCCGGATGCCATCTTTGACGTGATGGGCCGTTTGCGTCCCGAAATGTTCTACCATCCCGGACTCCGGTTCGTTTATACTTCGATCCTGTCGCTGGTGGATACCGGTAAAGGGGTGGATATGCTGACGGTCGAACAGGAGATGATACGTCTGGATATGTCGCAGTACGAACGGTTGAACGGCTTGTCTTTTCTTTCGGATATGCTGCTCGACGTGCGTAACGACTACCATATCCGTTATCATGCCGACGAGCTGGTAAATAATTATATACTGCGTCGTATGCAGGAGGAGTTGAAGAAGAAAGAGACGGAAGTGGCCCGGCCGTCGGCGGATGTGACGGAACTGTTGACCGGGCTGGACAGTTTGGTCGACTCGTTGCGCGGAGAGCAGATGCATGCTTCGACGCTGGAAGAGGCGGCCAAAGTGGCTACCCGCGTACTGACACATTCGTATCAGGAACAGGCGGAACGAGAGTCGGGTACGGATATGCATATCCGTACCGGCTTCGGCGAACTGGACGGGTTGACCGGTGGCCTGTATAAAGGTGAACTGGTTGTAATACCTGCCCGTCCTTCGATGGGTAAATCGGCCGTTGCGCTCTGGATGGCTCTATCGGCCGCCCGGCAGGGGAAGGCGGTTGCTTTCTTCAGCCTGGAAATGAGCAAGGAGCAACTGGTGATGCGTCTGCTTTCGATGCTGAGCGGGGTCGATACGGACCGTATGCGTTTCAAGGGAACTACCCTGTCGGAGCGCGAACGTCTGGCAAAGGCGCAGCAGGAGTTGGAGCAGCTTCCGATCATCCTCGAATATTGCGGTTCGGATACGATCGAGGAGATGCGTGCCAAGGCGCAGGCTTTGCATAAGCAGGGAAAACTGGCTGTCTTGTTTGTCGATTACCTGAACCTGATCAATATCATCGTGTCGAAGGCCAATCTCCAGGAAACGACCGATCTGGCTTTGGGTAATGTGGCTCGTAAAATCAAACTGATGGCGGAAGAGATGGAGATCCCTGTCGTGTTGCTGGCACAGATGAACCGTGAAAGTGAACGCCGTCCGGCTCCGCACCTGCCGGTGTTGAGCGATCTGCGTAACTCGGGAGCGATCGAACAGATAGCCGATGTGGTGGTCTTTGTCTACCGTGCCGAGAAGTACAATATTTATTATGATTCGAAGACCAAAGAAGACCTCCGCGGAGTCGGCTTGTTACTGGTAGCCAAGAACCGTAACGGCGCAACGGGGGTAGCCAAGTTCCGGTATAATCCGGCCATGACTTGCCTGACGGATTATGATCCTAAAGTGATTTGAAACAAAATAAAAAACTAAAACAATGAGAAGTGTTAACGAATGTAAAGATAAGGAGGAGGGGAATCCATATATACCAGAGAAAATTATCTATAAAAAGACAGAAACATATTGGACACGTATATGCTATGTTTATGGATGTATCAGGAAATGGGGCAGATATCCCAGAACGTTTGTGTTTGACAAAAAGAAAGAAGTTGTTTATTTGAATAATCCCAAAGTAGCCTGTTCTTCCATAAAGAGGTCTATGGTTGGCGAACAGCCGGATATACACTGGTTGCCGGATCATTCAACGGAAGAACTTAGTTTGGAAATGAAACAGTACTATAAATTCACATTTGTACGAAATCCTTATAAACGTTTGGTTTCCTGTTTTGAAGATAAATGTATTCAACATCCCGACGATCCTTGCTGGAATTACTATTTCCTCAGTAGATTGTTACGTGTACGTGATTTTGGTAGGTTCATCCGGAGAATTTATTTGTTGCCCGACAGTATGGCTGAACCGCATTTTTCCGGGCAATACCGGTTAGTGTATGATAAACAAGACAAGTGTCTTGTCGATTTTATCGGAAAGGTAGAGAATATCAAAGACGAATACGAGCCGATACTGGAACGTTTCGATTTCCGGGCACTTCCACATACGAACCGGGCAGCATCATTAACCGGTAAAAACTGGATGGATTATTATACCCCGTTTACTGCCTGGCTCGTATACCGGAAATACAAGAAAGATTTTATCGCCTTCGGATATGAAGATGAATATCGAAAGCTAAAGGCTTATTTGAAAAATAAAAAGAATTGAACCAGAAAGATAGAATAAAGCAAGTTGCCCGTTTGGAGGAGGTGATGGAACGCTACCTTCCTCTGAAACGCGGGGGAAGTTCTGCAAAAAACCTGATTGGCCTTTGCCCGTTTCATGACGACCGGCATCCGTCGCTTTATGTGAACGTAAGGGAGCAATATTATAAATGCTTTGCCTGTGGCGAAGGAGGCGATCTGTTCAAATTCGTACAGCGAATGGAAGGTTGCGACTTCCGAACGGCATTGGAAAAACTGGCAGGCTGGTATGGCTTGTCGGATATAGAGGACAATAACCAACCGGTGAAGTACCCTCCGATACGGCCGAAACAACAACCTGTACCGGTAGAACCCGTCAGCCAACTCTATATAGACAACCTGCTTCGTAACCACCGGATGGTACTGGATCTGCTGGAGAAATATGTCCCGGAAAATGAAATTTTGCAGGAGGCTTACAGCTTGTTCGAAGTGGGTGTCGCCTCTTATTTCTTACCTCCCGACTATGACATGTTCTGTAACCGTCTGATCTTTCCGATCCGTAACGAACGGGGTGAGCTGGTTGCTTTTGCCGGACGTTACCGGGGAGAAACCAAAGGGACGGGCATTCGTAAATATATCAACTCATCGACCAGTCTGGTATATCATAAAAGTGAAATCTTGTATGGTTTGTATCAGGCACAGGACGAAATACGTAAACACAAGTTTGTCTATATCACTGAAGGTTATAAGGATGTATTAGCCATGCACGCGGCCGGATTTCAAAACACGGTAGCCTTATGTGGTACGGCACTGACCGAAGATCATGTCGCACTACTCAGTCGATATACACGGTGTGCCATCGTCATGCTGGATGGTGATGAAGCCGGACAAACAAATGGGTTCAGATCTGCCCGGTTATTATCAGCAAAAGGTTTTTCTGTCGGCCGGATCATCCTCGAACCGGAACAGGATCCTGATTCACAGCTTCGCAAGATGGGAGATACGGAATTTACCGGATATATCAGAAAAGCAACCCGCTTCAGTCGTTTGGAAATATATGAAACCGATTTATTGAAACAGATCAAACACCTGTTGTCTGATCTGCAATTGGCTTTGACCACAACAGAGCGTGCAGATCTGTTTGCCCGTATGATTCCTTTGCATAAACGGTTGGGTAGGGTGACGAATCGATTGGCGCATTCTCCGGTGCTGAAGGCAGACTGGTTACTGGAATGAAAACAGGTATTCAAAAAATGATTTAATAGTAAAATAAATAGAATTATGATTTTAGATAATAAGAGAAAGGTAATCTTTTTACATAATCCTAAATGTGGAGGGACATTCCTTAAAGAAGAGTATCAGAGAGCTGGATATGGAGACACAACTTTATTTTTTACAACCTGGTCTAAATTGTATAATACAGATCCTTGGCATATTACATATTCATTAATACCTCGTTTTGTACCGGATTGGGAAGAGTATCGAATTTATACAATGATACGTAATCCTTATAATCGATTTTATTCTGCTTTGAAGGAAGCGAGAAAAGAATTGAGAAGAGATCGAATATTACGATCATCTTATTTGATGAGAGGACGTTATGCCGGGATGAATAGGATAAATAAATATCTATTGATAATAAAAGAGTATCTATTTTCAGATTGTGGATATGGGAATGAGAAGTTTGTTCAAGAAGTCTTGAACTCTAATGATTTATCTAAATCATTAGAGTTATTGTTATCAAAAGATTATTTCACCCAGGATTTAATATTACGTAATCCGTGTATTCCGTGGTTTATGCCTCAAAGTTATTTTGCTGGAATGAATGTAAAACAGTTTCATTTTGAATCTTATTCGGATTGGGAAGAGGTTGCTGATTTATTGGAGTTACCTACTCTACTGGATAATCTTAAGTTACCAGATGATTATGATATTAACGATTCTGCCCGCAGCTTTCTTCGTTCATTATATTTTGAGGATAAATGGTTATTTGATTTGTATAAATGATAAAAAAGGAAATTATGAAAATTATTCATGTCATAAATTCCATGAGTACGTCTCATGGTGGCCCTACGCGCACTGCATTGTTGACAATGCAAGGAACAAGATCGCTTGGAATGGATGTAGAGATAGTAACCAACCTGCCGGCTCCGGGTGAAGAGGCCGTATCGGACGATCCTTCCATCCGTTATCTTCCCCGTTTGGGGGTTCATGATAAACGTTGGGGATATTCAAAAGCGATTTCCCGTGAACTGACAAAGATCGGGAATGTCGATATCTATCATATCCAGGGTATATGGTTGTATTCGGGATATACTACGGCCCGGTATGCCCGGAAGCAGGGATGCCCTTACCTGATTACTCTTCACGGAACGCTGTATCCGGAGGCACTGGCACAATCTTCCCGGATAAAAAAGATGACTATGAATTTGTATCAGCGCCGGCAGTTGCAACAGGCTGCCTGTATCCATGCTACCTGCCGGGAAGAGATGGAGCATTATCGGGCATTGGGGTTTACCAATCCGGTAGCCGTATTACCTTATCCGATGGAATGCGATGACAAGGCGGAGCCGATGTATCCGAAAGATATAAAACGCATCGGTTACCTGGGGCGCGTACATCCCCGTAAGCGGGTGGAACGGTTGTTGGAAATTTGGCATCGTCTGGGAGAACCGGGCGAACTGTTGGTGATGGGCGACGGAGATCCTGTGTATATGCAGTTTCTTAGAAATGAAACGGAACGGCTGAAGTTGCGGAGGGTGAAGTTCGAGGGTTGTGTCACAGGAGAGAAGAAGAACCGCCTGCTCGCTTCCCTGACTTGCCTGGTGGTTCCCAGCGATTTTGAAAATTGCGGTATTATCACCCCGGAAGCATTGCTTCAGGAAATACCGGTTATCGCTTCTACCGGTTCTCCGTGGCAAGATCTGGATACATACCGGTGTGGCCGTTGGGTGAATAATGATGTCGATACGTTGACCGGAGCCGTACAGGACATTTTGTCGCTCGATGAAGATGAATTACAGGCGATGGGGAAACGCGGCCGTCAATTGGTGCTTGATAAATATTCGGTCGGTGTCGTTTCCCGTCAGATGAGGGAGTTATATGACTGGGTGGCCGGTCGGGGGGATAAACCTGAATTTGTATATGACTTAAACAAATAAAAATATACTTATGAACAAGAGTGAATTAGCCAAGGAAGTGGCAAGCCGTATGTCTGTGACAGTTACGCAAGCCCTGTGTTTTATAGACACGATGAACGATGTGATATGTGAGTCGATAACGCATGACGAGTCCGTTATCATACAGAATTTCGGGCATTATATGCCTTGGCAACAAGCCGAACGTATGGGACGTAACCCACGAACATGTCAGGAGTGTAAGATTCCGAAGCGTGTGAGTGTGAAATTCAAACCGGGAAAAGGGTTGATTGAAAAAATAAATGAAAAATAATTGAATATGGGAAAAGCTTGGAAGCTGTTTTGCGGATCGGTATTGGTCTGCCTGCTGACCTCTTGCGGATCGGTAAAGGATATTGCCTATTTGCAGGGGGATGATTTATTGAAAAAAATGACTGTGATCGATACGGTTACTTTGAAGATACAGAAAAATGACCTGTTGGATATAAATGTTAGCTGTCCAAATCAGGATTTATTACGTCCTTTTCTGCGATATGGCAGCCAATACGATAGTAATGGGAGTATGGGTGGAGGAAGCAGTTCGGGATACCTGGTAGAAGCAGACGGAACCATTAATTTTCCATTGATCGGCGAAATAAAAGTTGCCGGCATGACCCGTCGGCAATTAGTTAGTCTGATTCAAAACAGCCTGGAGAAGGGCAACTATATAAAAGATCCGGTCGTTACGGTTCGTTTCCTGAATTTCCATATCTCGATACTCGGCGAGGTCAACAGGCCGGGAACATATAACATATCGACCGAACGTATAACCTTGTTTGAAGCGCTGAGCCTGGCCGGCGACCTGACCATTCACGGTCGTCGTAACCGGGTGGCGGTTGTCCGTGAAACGAACGGTGTGCGTACGATCCTGTATCACGATCTGCGTTCGAGGGATATTTTCCAGTCGCCGGATTATTACCTGAAACAGAATGATATGGTTTATGTGGAACCTAACCGGGTCAGGGCGGAATCGAGTGTACAGAACCAGTTTACGAATGTGGGTACCTGGATCTCGCTGATCTCTTTTCTTGCCTCGATGAGTGTTTTGATATTTAAATAAAAGAAGATGAAAGAACAGAATCCTTATACGGAAAATTTCAAGTTGATGGATGAATTTAATCTCCGTACGATTTTAGATGTCCTGCTAACGAAATGGTATTGGTTTGCTTTATCTGTCTTTTTATGTTTGAGCGGCGCTTATCTTTATACAAGGATTGTTCCGGTGGTCTATAAACGGGAAGCAATCGTTCAGTTGAAAAACAAACTAAAAACAGAGGAGGCTTTCAATGAAAAACAGATGTTTGACGATAGTAATAATAATATCGACGGGGAAGCGAAGATTTTTAAGTCGCGTTTGTTGATGGGTGAAGTCATCCGGCGATTGGAACTGGAAATCGAGTACACGGCGGATGACGGATTGAAAAAGAAAGAGATGTACACGGATATGCCGGTGCGGATCAGTTTTCCGGATTCAACCTTTAGCGAGCCTGCTCTTTTTTCAATTATTCCCCAATCGGAAAATCGGTATAAAATAAAGGGGTTGGCTGATGATCCGGAGGGAGTAATGGAATATGACTTCGGAGCAGAAGTGATCACTCCGATCGGAAAGGTGGTTGTGGAGCGTACTTCTTTCTTCGATACAGACTGGTTGAATGTCCCGGTGTATATTACCTGTAATGCCAACGAACCGCTTATTTCCTCCCTGTTAGGCAAACTTCAGGTGGAACGTTCCATAAAAGATGCTAATTTGTTGACACTGACTTATCTGGATACGAAACCGGAAAGAGCGGACGATATTCTGAATACTCTGGTGCGTGTATATGTGGATGAATCGATGAAGGATAAAAATCAGATCATACAAAGTACAGCCGTTTTTATTGATGAGCGATTGAAGCTGATTAATGAGGAACTGGGAAATGTGGAGAGCAATATCGAGGATTACCGGAAACAAAACCGGTCTGCCGATTTTAACATAGAAGCTAAAGTAGCTCTGGAAAACCGAAGCCGGTATGAACGGGATTTGATTGATCTGACCGGGCAAAAAGATCTGATCGATCTGGTTCAACAGTACTTGCATGATCCGTTGAAGAACGAATCCCTTCTGCCGGCAAATACGGGCATACTGAGTAAAGGGCAGGAGGAATTGTTCAGTAAATATAACACTGCCATACTGACTCGGGATAAATTGCGGGAAAACGGTGGAGAAGAAAGTCCTATGGTCAAGTCGCTTACGAACGAAATCGCCTCCCTGCGCCGGGTGATCAGCCAAAGTCTGAAAAATGCAAAAGGTGAGATCGATATGAAGCTGGATTATGCCGGACGGATGCGGTCGCTGGAAACCGGCAGGATCAGTAATATACCGACCCAGCAGCGATATGTACTTTCGGTAGAACGTCAGCAGAAAATCAAAGAAGAGTTATTCCTCTATTTGTTGAATAAGCGGGAGGAGAATGCGTTGTCATCGGCTACGGCCGAGAGCAATCTACACATTGTCGATCCGGCTTACGGAGCCGGTACGGCCGGTACCGCTTCCTGGGTGATTTTATTTGGAGGCTTGATTGCGGGTATGTTTATACCGGGGGTGTTTTTCTACCTGGGACCGATGCTGGATGTAACCGTGCGCGGACGGAAAGATCTGGAAGATAATTTGAGCATTCCTTTCTTGGGAGAGATACCGCATAGCCGGAAGAAAGAAGAAATGATAGTCGGCAAGCAAAAGAGAGATGGGGTTTCCGAGGCATTCCGTATTGTGCGGACTAATATGGATTTTATCCTGGATAAGCAGAAACAATCGCAGGTATTGATGCTAACCTCTTTCAATCCGTATTCGGGGAAATCCTTCATTTCGTATAATCTGGCAGCTTCCCTGATACTGGCCGGGAAACGGGCTGTTTTGTTGGAGATGGATCTTCGTAAGGGTTCGGCAAAAGATAAAGACGGAAACAGACAACCGGGGCTGACACATTATTTGTCGGGAAAAATAAATAACCCGGATGAGTTGATTCGTCCTCATGCAGGTTTTGAAGAACTGGATGTCATTTCTTCCGGCCCTATTCCGCCCAATCCTGCCGAATTGTTGTTAGGGCAGTCATTGGATGAGTTGATCAGGCTATTGAAAGAACGTTATGAATATATCATTATCGATACGGTTCCTTATGGGATGGTGGCTGATGCCCAGATAATCAGCCGGGTAGTGGATATGTGTATTTATGTCATACGCGAAGGAATGATGGATCGCCGCCGGTTACCGGATATCCAGGATCTGTATACCGGCGGGAAGTTACCCTGCATGGCGGTTTTACTGAACGATGTCCGTTACAAACATGCCGGCTATGGCTACGGCTATGGTTATTACGGCTATGGTTGCAAAAAAGGCTATTATGGATATGGAAACGATGTTAAATGAAAGGAGTAGAAAAAATGACGATTAAAACGTATGTGATTAACTTGAAAAATGCGGTCGACCGGCGACAGAACGTTTTAGGCGAATTATCCAAACACCCTTTTATGAATTATGAATTGGTGGAAGCGGTGGACGGAAGGGAGATGTCGCAGGAGGATGTAGACCACCTGTTCGATTGCAAGCGTTTTTCGTTGCGTTTTGGTCGTGAGGTATTTCCCGGAGAGATCGGATGCACATTGAGCCACCGGGAATGCTATCGTAAGTTGCTGAGTTCGGAAGAAGAGGTTGCCCTTATTCTGGAAGACGATGTGCGCTTTCTGGCTGAAGAGAACCGAGTTGAAGAGTTGATCAGAACAATAAGCGCGCAGATGACCGGTATACCCCGTGTTATCACGCTTACCCGGCATCATTTATACTATTCATGGGGAGAACGTCCGGTTGTGGGAGAGTATTCTTTATGCCGTGTGAGAGAAGCCTGGGGTACTTGTGCTTATCTGGTAAACAGAAAAGCGGCAGCGGTTTTACTGAAGATCGGGAAGCCTTATTTTGTGGCTGATGACTTTTTGATGATGAACGGAAAAGGGATCAGGGTCGAAGGTATTTATCCGATGCTGGCAATCGGAGCTTCGGAAATGCAGGAGATACCCAGTCAGGTTTGTAATGGCTTGAAAGTAGAGGATTATTCTCACTTGCCGTTATCTTTAAAATTAAACAGATATGTTTCTGACAGATTATTGAAAATTCTTCGTAAAGTTACGATTTTGCGAAAGAGAATATATGGCAATAAACTTTTCGATGTGTAAAATAACTAAAATAAAAAATGGTATCAGTAATTATTCCGGTATACAATAGAGATTATTGTCTGCCCCGTTGCCTGGAATCTGTTTGGCAGCAGACTTTTACGGACTGGGAGTGTATTTTAATAGACGATGGCTCGACAGACCGAACCTTGTCCGTTTGTCGTTGCTATGTGGAAAAAGATTCCCGTTTCCGGGTATTTAGCCAATCGAACGGAGGCGTGTCGGTTGCCCGTAACCGGGGGTTGGAACAGGCTTGTGGGGAATATGTCGTTTTCATCGATAGCGATGACTGGGTGGAGCCTGATTTTCTTCGGTTATTGCATGAGTCGGCAGAAAAAGGTATAACACCAATCTGCGGTATGGATGTACAATGTACTGACGGATGCCATATCGATTGTCCGGTACAGAATATTTTGTATCGGACGGATAGTAATATTGTTGATTTGTTTTCCGGGGATTTAGCAAGAATATTTGCCGGACCTGTCTGTAAATTATATGACAGAAGTGTTATTGAAACTAATCGTATCCGTTTTCCGGTCGGTATCAGTTGGGGAGAAGATTTGATTTTTAATTGTACTTATTTTCAATATGTCGATTGTATCAAAGGTGTTCCGTTTCTTATGTATCATGTCATCGGGCAGGAAGTATCATTGTCTGTAAGCGCGAAATATGACTCTTTTCTTACAGATACGAATCAAATATTGTGTCAGAATGTTTCCCGCTTTTTTTTAAGTAAAGGGCTTGATGAGCAGTGTGTGAATGATTATTATCTCTATCTCCTTTTCCAACAGATAACCGGTGTCCAATATGTACGTGACCGGTTGTCGTGGATAAAACGATATAGGCGGATGAACTATCTGATACAGTCTGCCGACAGGGGGATATTAAAACAATACCGGTTTAAAAATATTCGTTTTTTACTGGTTTATTACAGGCTGTCGATGCTGGTTTTTTTATGTTATGAAGTGTACTGTTCTTTTAAACAAATATGCGAAAAAGAGTCGTAATCATCAATAAATACGGCGCACTGCATCCTTCGGCTACCGGACGTCCGGTTCGTAAACTGGCTGATTATTTATGGGAAAACGGAGTCGATGTGATCGTCCTTTCCATTCATGCTCCTTACAACGAGCAAGTCTCACAACAAGAGGAGAAATTACCCTATCAAACCATTGAATTACCTGATTATTATAGTGGCAAAAATAAATGGCTTCGTCTTGTAGGCAATTTGGTCGATGGTTTCCGGTTGATGGTTTATTCTATGTTGCTACCGCAGCATCGGTTGAAGGTAGTATTGACTGATCCCTCTTTGATCAACGTATGGGCAATCTTATTCCGTCCGTTTTATCGAAGTAAGCTGGCGTTCTGGACAATGGATCTGTATCCGGAAGCATTCACTTCGGCGGGGTTGGTGTCATGTAGTCATCCTGTGTACCGGATGATCTCTTCTTTTGTTTATCGGCATGTACCGGATTTCCTGATCGCATTGGGCGAACAGCAATATCGTTATCTGTGCCGGCAATATAAACAATCCTATATTCCTCATATCGTATTGCCTTGCGGGATATGTCCGAAAGAAGAAGCGACCGAACCGCATTGGCGGAAAGCCAACCGGGATAAGACCATTTTCTGTTATGCGGGAAATATAGGGGAGGCACATAACGATGTATTCCTGTTGGAGCTTATCAAACTACTGGATCCTGGGAAACATTTGATATTACTTCGATTATACGGAGCAAAAGCGCAACAGGTACTGAAGGAAGTGAGTGCTTTTGAAACGGTACTCGTGTTGGATTATATTACTCCGGCAGAGATGCAATATGTAGACATCTGTGTGGCTTCTCTATTACCGGCATGGAACCATGTTTGCGTACCGTCGAAAGTAGTTAGTGCAATCTGTCGGGGAATACCTGTTTTATATAATGCGAATAATGAATCGGAGGGTGCCTGTATGTTTCCGGAGGCAATCTGGTTGATACCGGATTCGATAGAGATGTCAAAGCTGATCTCTGTTTTTATTAATAATCTTTCTGTAAATGATATTTCCGGGAAAAAGTCAGCGGCAGCTAAATATTCGCAGGAGCTTATAAATATGGAACATAGTAGACAAATGGATGTGTTGGATATAATCTGACAAGGAATTTATTTGATGAAAAAATTCTAATCAAAATATACTATAATAATGCGAATAACAATTATTACGAGTCCCTTTGGATATATCCCTCCTGATGGATATGGTGCGGTAGAAAGACGTTGGTTTAATATGGGGATAGAATTTGTAAAACAGAATCATACTGTTTATTTCCTTTCTAAAAAGTTAAAAGGTAAAGAACAAATAAAATATAATGACTCTAATTCGAGGCAGTTACATATGATTCCGGTAAGAGGTTATCAAAGAAGAAGGTCTGTTTACTTTGATTTATTTTTTGACCTTATCTATTCAATAAAATGTTTGATAAAAATGCCCCGAACGGATATTTTGATGATGAATACGTTTTGGTCGCCTGTATTATGCCGGTTGTTCAAATATAAATATTTGATATCAAGCTATAATGTGGCTCGTTATCCCAAAGGACAGTTTAGACTTTACCGGTGGGTAGATATCTTTTTCTGCGTTTCTTCCGCAATAGAAAAAGTTTTGACAGAACAGATCCCTACGCGGAAGAATGAGGTTAAAATGATTAATAATCCGATTGATACAATGGCATATTATTATAGAGAGAAGGAACGAACATCCGATATTGTGATCATGTATCATGGCCGGATTCACCCGGAAAAAGGGTTGGATATATTGGCTTCAGCAGTCACTTTTCTGCGGAAAAAGTATTCCCGGATAAAATTGGAACTAGTTGGTGTTAGAAATATAGCCGACGGAGGCGGGGGAGAAGAATATGTAAAGACGTTGAATCGGATTGCGGAAGGAGATATTGTATGGATAGATCCGATATCTGATCCTCGGTTGCTGGCGGAAAAAATAGCTATATGCGATATTTATTGTTATCCTTCTGTTGCAGAAAAAGGGGAAACATTTGGGGTATCCCCGTTGGAAGCTATGGGATTAGGACGTCCGGTTATTGTTTCTTCGCTGGAATGTTTTCAGGATTTTGTAGAGGATCAGGTGAATGGTTTTGTATTTAACCATCGAAGTCCGGATGCCATTCAGGAGTTGGCATCAATAATCGAAAAATTGATTATGAATCCGGATTTATGTAAAGAGGTTGGTTTGAGAGCCAATGAAACATCGTGTAAGTTCTCCAATCAGTATATAGCGAATCGATATTTGTCGGAATTTGAATTATTGTTGGATAATAATGGCTAAAGTATGGTTGAAAACCGGATATCAGAAAGATGCTAAAACATCTTCCTGGTCTGTTAAAGAATCTTTGGGGATTCGTGTCTGGCATATTATCTGGCTATTGTTCATAAGTTGGACACCTAAGAAACTTAATTTCTGGCGACTTTTCCTTCTTCGTCTGTTCGGAGCAAAATTAGATAGGGTATTTATTTTTTCTACGGCAAAAATATATATCCCCTGGCTGCTGGAAATGAAAAAAGGAGCTTGCTTGGGGCCTTATTCCGAAGTTTATAATCTGGGCCCTGTCTGTTTTGGTGAATGTTCTGTTTTATCCCAGTATTCTTATATCTGCAATGGAACACATGATTTATCGACGTTAAGGCTCCCCTTGATGATCGGTGAAATAAATATCGGAGCAAATGTTTTCATCGGTGCAAAAGCATTGATTTTGCCTGGTGTGGATATAGGAGAAGGGGCTGTAGTGGGGGCAGGAAGCGTGGTTACAAAAGATATTGAAGCGTGGACTATTGTCGGAGGAAATCCAGCTAAAGAAATAAAGAAACGTATTTTGAAATCAGAATAGAGATAGCATGGAAAAAATTCCGGTATCGGTTATTATTCCGGTAAAAAATGAAGAAAAGAACCTTCCGCGTTGTTTGTCCTTATTAAAAGATTTTTCTGAAGTTATCGTGGTGGATTCGCACAGTACGGATAAAACACCGCAAATCGTTCAGGAATATGGGTGTCGTTTGGTCGATTTTACATGGAACGGACGATTCCCTAAAAAACGGAATTGGGTATTGAGGAATGTGGAGTTAAAGAATAACTGGGTATTGTTTTTGGATGCGGACGAATCGGTAACAGAGGACTTTATCGCTTGTGTCAAAAAGGTTATAAAGCATACGGATTACAATGGCTTCTGGATTTATTATAACGATCATTTTATGGGCAGGCAATTGAAGCATGGAGTGAAGATGCGTAAGTTGGCTTTGTTTAGAAAAGACAAGGGGGAGTACGAATATATCGACGAACATGCCTGGTCGCATCTGGATATGGAGATTCATGAACATCCGGTTATAGACGGTAAAGTAGGCGTGTTGCCTGTTCCGTTGATTCATAACGATTATAAAGGACTGGAACATTATATAGCCAAACATAATGCTTATTCGACCTGGGAGGTTCATCGTTTTTTTCAATTGATAAAATCCGAAACCCGTTTGACGTTCCGACAGAAAGTGAAGTATTTCCTGTTGGATAGTTGGTTTTTGGCTCCTTTGTATTTTCTGTATGCTTATTTTTTCCGTTTAGGAATGCTGGATGGCAGAGCCGGGCTACTATTCAGTCTCTATAAAATGCAATACTTTTTCAATATAAAGAGCAAAATCATTGAGTTAAGATAAAATAGTTTGGATACGAAATAATAAAACAAATGGATATAAAAGTTTCAATAATTATCCCGGTCTATAATGTTGCCCCTTATCTGGATGCCTGTTTGTCATCTTGCATAAATCAGACATTTCGTGATATGGAAATCATTGTCGTAAATGACGGTTCTACTGACGGCTCGTCCGGCATTATTCAAATGTATGCCGAAAAGGATGATCGTTTTAAAGTCATAACAAAAGAAAACCAAGGGCTGATTTATGCCCGTAGGTCAGGCCTGGAAGTGGCTTGCGGTGAATATGTGTTTCATCTGGACGGAGATGATTACATAGAACCGAATGCGATAGAAATATTATATGATGAGGCGATAAAACAGGAGGCTGACTATGTTGTTGCTAATTACTACGATGTATTAGGTAATGAGCGGCATGAAGTATGGCGTAATAACAGAATGAAAGGTTTATCCGGTGAGGCTTTTTTTCTATGTATGCTTCGTGGAGGATATGAGTTATGGGCACGGTTGATAAAGAGGTCTTTATGCGATGATATCATTTATAAGCCGGTGGTTAATGGAGAGGACTTATTTACTACCATGCAGATTCTGTTGAGGGTAAAGAAACCGGTGGTGGTCGATGCTTGCCTATATAATTATGTAAAGCGTACGGGTTCCCTAACTAACCGGAATGAAGATATCATCTGGGAATCTAAATTTTATATGGTAAGATCCGTGTTTTCACTTCTGGATGTGTTTCCTTACTCTCAACCGATCAGGGAAAGAGTCTATTTGATGTTTTTTTCTTTTTTTCTGGAATGCATAAGCCAAAAGAAAATGGAGGTTAAAACTATTCTGTATGATTATTATTGGAATAAAAAAGAAGTAAAAGCATTTCTGTGGAGAAAAAGGAAAGATTTTTATTTGATGATAAATGCTTTTTTTCTATGTCCTTCCATGACTTGTTTGGCCGCAAAAATCTATCTGTATATGATTTCTTTATGGCGAAAGTTCAGAGGATTTGTGTTAACTAAATCAGGGTGTTGATTATGATATATATTAAGTTGGATGGGCGGTTGGGTAATAACTTATTCCAGATAGCGGCAGGTGCGTCTTTGGCTGAAAAACTGGGTGTTGCTTATAAGGCAGTACCTTTAGATAAAGAATATGCCGGTCAATTCAAACAATCTATCTTTCGAAAGATAGATTTTCAGGAAATATTTCCTGAAAATCTATTTGTATATAAAGAACCTTGTTTTAAATATCGGCAGATACCTTTACAATCGGATATGATTATTGATGGTTATTTTCAATCAGAGAAGTATTTCGATAAAGAACTGGTTCGGGATTTATTTGAGATAGATGAAGATACCCGGGCTTATATAAACCATAAATATCGATTTGTTCTGGATCGGTCTCCTGTCTCGATACATGTTCGTCGGGGAGATTATTTGGACTTGCAGAGGTATTACTCGATCTGTCAAATGGATTATTACGAAAAGGCTATGAAACATTTTCCTCCCGATACGACCTATTTGATAGTAAGTGATGATATAGACTGGTGTAAAATGAATTTCAAAGGAGACAATTTTTTCTTTTCGGAAAATGAAACACCTTTAACCGATCTGTATTTACAATCGTTCTGCACGCACAATATTATCGGTAATTCGACATTTGCCTGGTGGGGAGCATGGCTTAATCCTAATCCGGATAAAAAGGTGATCTATCCTTCTCCCTGGTTTGGATTTTATTATAGAAATTATAATACAAAAGATTTGTGTCCCCCGGAATGGGTGCAGGTAACTATACCCGGTATCTTAAGACGGTTTGTAAGTAATTCTTTCTTTTTTATAAAGATTCATGCAAGAAGTGTCTGTCGAAGAATTATTAATTATACCCGAATGATATAATTAATAGCGATTGCACTTTAATTTGCACCATTCGGGTATGATATGAGTATGGCTCTTTTATCTCTGATCAATCATTGGGTGTTTCTTCTTCCTGCTTATACCAATTGATCTTCCGTGAGAAGAACATGATAATACCCAGGATAATGAATAATCCTACGCTTCCTATCAGTAGGGCGATGTCCTCCAATTGAAGTACTACGTAAAGGAATATGTAAAGCATGCAAAGCATGGCTGCCAAACCTCCTGTCTGCATTTTATTTTTAAAGATGCTGTGTGTGTAAGCTGTAATCAGCCCGATAGTCGCTATGCTGGCAATTAGATAAGCGATGCCGAAGTTGATTTGTTCGGAGATCGATAAAAGCAGGCTGTAAAACAGGATCAAGGCGATGCCGACCAGCAAATACTGGATGGGATGGATGCGTTTTTTTGTCAGTATTTCGACAAAGAAAAAGACGACAAATGTCAGCGCTATAAACATGATCGCATATTTGGCCGACCGCATGTTTTGCTGGTAATGGTTGACCGGGTCGATCAGGTTTACGCCGAAAGAGGCATCTTCGAATGTATCGACCTGATTGTCTATCCATGTTTCGGGGATGCTGCGGTTGAAGCGGAGGACACTCCAGTTTGCATCAAATCCGTTTTCGGTAATGGTATGTTCGGGACTGAAGTTTCCGATGAAACCGGGTGATTTCCAGGTGCCGGCAACGTGGACTTTGGAGGTTTTGCCAATAGGTATGAAATTGATATTACTACTACCGTTCAGTTTTATTTTGCAATTGAAGTTTAATGGCTGGCCGGTTAAAAGGGTGTCGGCATTATTTAGACTGACTACCAATATCTTTCCCATCAACCTGTCGTAATTACCGGCGGCTTCTACCGGATACAGCTTGTTATCGAGCGTAAAGCTGATATTTTCGGTGATACCTCTCAAGTCGGAAACTCCGATAGTCAGGTAGGCTTGTTCCCAATGGATGGTGCTGTTGTCGGTCTTCTGGTAATTGATCTTATCGAAGTTTCCGGACAGGTCTATTTCACTTTTGTAGAGGATCGTTTTATAGATCCCGTAATATCTTTCCTCAGGGAATAGTTGTGTGTCGATATTTAGGTTTTCAGGTGTGATGCTTATTGTATGTTCCTGAAGGACTGTTTTGTTGTTTGCATCCACATGGGTGGTGGTGTAGGGGATCGTGAGCACCGGGCCGCAGATGGTCTGGGCATTGCTCCATTTGGCATTGATCTTTTCGATTGTTTCGACACTTCTGTCTTGTCTTTCCCGTATCAAATCTTGGATCATTATGCTCGGAATAAGTAGGATAATGGTCAGAAAGCCGATAACCAGCGCTTTGAATGTGATGGACTGGTTGATTTTTCCTGCTTTTTTAATTGTTGTTTCCATAATCTTAAGCTGTTTATTGTGTCTAAAAAGTACTTTGTGTTTCAAAGTGAATGGGTAAAAAAATTATTTGATAAGTTCTTCTAAAGCGTTCAGATGCTCTTTGAAGCTTTTCCGTCCTTCTTCAGTGATCATATATTGTGTATTGGGTTTCCGGCCGATGAATTGTTTGGAGGACTGGATATATCCGATAGTCTCCAATGCTTTCAGGTGGCTGGCCAGATTCCCGTCAGTCAGTTCCATCAGTTGCTTCATCGTGTTGAAGTCAGCCGATTCGTTCACCGAAAGAATAGACATAATACCTAATCGTATACGGCTTTCAAAAGCTTTATTTAATTTGGATATTATGTTTTTCATTCCTTTTTCAGATCATATTTGATGTACATGGCCGTGCCGTAAATGATGTGGCAGACTCCGAACCCGATTGTCCAGAGCAGTAGGCTCCAATCCGGTAACAGGGCAGCGAGTATTCCCAGTATGACTTCCGTCAGGCCAAGATAATGGACTTCGTCCAGGGTGTATTTGGATACATTGATCAACGCCAGGCCGTAGAAAGTCAGCGTCATTGTAATAGCCATCGGCAGGTCGCCGCGCAACAGGAAAATAAGGGCAAAGATACCACCGGCTACCAAAGGAATACCGAGGTTGTATAGTGTCTTTTTTATCAGGCTCTTGGAGGGCATCAGGTTTTTCTTAACTGATTTTCTCCACGAAAAGTAGATACCGAAACAAATAGAAAAGAGCAAGACGGCGGAAGCATCCGTTATCAGCAATGTTATTTCGCGGAACATGGCTTCGTGGGTCGTGTCGAAGCCGACGGCTGAAGGTTCCTGCAAAATATGGAAATAGGCGAGTGCCGCCCCGATAACAGCAATAATCCCGGCTGAAATACCGGATAGCCCGCTTAATGACAGGAATTTGGATGATCTTTCCATCATCTCGCGTATTGCTTTTATGTCTTCTAATTGTTTGTTCATATACTTATAATAAAAAGTACTTTGTGATGCAAAGTTAGTAAGGTTTCTGAATATACCAACTACAAGGAGGAGTTTTTTATGAGTATTATGAATCAGGATTAAAGTTTAGTCGGTTGTTTTCATTGAACTATGCTCTTGTTTGAAGGAAAATATATAACTTTGTGTTCGAAAAACTGTCACATGTGACATTTATTAGCAAATTAATGATTGTAAACAGAAGTACATACATAGATAAGCTCCAACGATCTAAGGGCAACGGTCTTATTAAAATCATAACAGGGCTGCGTCGTTCCGGCAAATCATTCCTGCTAAAAAAACTCTTTCGTCAACATTTGCTGGATGAAGGAGTTTCGGACGATCATATCATTATCATAGATATGGAGAGTCGGAAAAACAAGGTATTTAAAGATCCTGATTACCTGTTGGACTGGTTAGACGGACGGATGGTCGATGATTCTACCTATTACATCATCGTCGATGAGGTTCAAGAAGTAAAGGATTTTGTGGAAGTTCTTTCCAGTCTGTCTGTAACGGAAGGCACGGATGTATATGTAACAGGATCCAATTCGCGCTTCCTTTCGTCGGATGTTGTTACGGAGTTTAGGGGACGAGGTGACGAGATTCATGTATGGCCATTGTCATTCCATGAGTTCATGTCTGTGTATGAAGGTTCGAAGGAAGACGGATGGGCTGAATATCTGATGTATGGCGGTCTACCCCAATTGCTGACGCAGGATGGTGACGACAAGAAATCAGAGTTTCTTCGCCGTTTGTATCGTACAGTTTATTTGCGTGACATTTATGAACGGAACAATATAGAATTGAAGCCCGAGTTTGAAGAACTTTCTCAAGCGCTTGCCTCAAGTATAGGTGCTCCCGTGAATGCCTCGAACATAGCCAATACATTCAAGTCGGTAAGCAATGTCCGGAATATTTCCGATAAGACCGTATCTACATATCTGGAATATATGCAGGACGCATTTCTAATCGAAAAGTCGGAGCGATACGATATAAAAGGACGTAAATATATCGGTTCTTTGTATAAGTGCTATTATCAGGATATCGGTTTGAGAAATGCCATTCTTTCATTCCGACAGATCGAACCCACACATCTGATGGAGAATGTTATATATAACGAAATGAGGAGACGCGGCTGGCTTGTGGATGTAGGTAATATCTATCACCGTATTAGAAATTCAGAAGGACAGCAGCAAAGGGTAACGTTAGAGGTGGATTTCGTCTGCAACAAAGGAAGCGAACGAATCTATATCCAGTCGGCATGGCGTATGCCGGATGAAGAGAAGATGGAACAGGAAAAGCGTTCGTTGCGTTTGGTTGGCGACTCTTTCAGAAAGTTGTTGATAGTGGGTGAACACACCAAATCATGGAGCGATGAGAACGGTATACAGATGATGAGTATCTACGATTTCTTGCTTGACATGGCAAGTATTTAGCCTGATTAGTAAGTATCAGCTTTCTGAAAACAGTGGATTTTGCATGTGATCGCTTGCTTTCAATAAATGCTTATCTTTGTAACCAGAAAATAAATTTAGCAGACATGGAGAATAAAACAATATTGCCGGCCGAATGGTATCCGCAAAGCGCGGTACAACTGACCTGGCCACATGAAGGGACTGACTGGGCTCCGATACTGAACGAGGTGGTTCCTTGCTTTGTCTCGATTGCCAAAGAAGTGATCAAACGGGAAAAGTTACTGATCGTTTGTCCGGATGAATCGCTGGTGCGTTCCCAACTGGGAGAGGTGGATTATAGCCGTATCATCTTCCGGGAAATGGAGACGAACGATACCTGGGCACGCGATCATGGAGGTATTTCGGTCTTTGAGGAAGGCATACCGGTGGTGTACGATTTCGTATTTAACGGCTGGGGCATGAAGTTTGCGGCTAATCACGATAACCTGATCACACGTAAATTATTCCACGGGAAGACGTTTGCGGATGAGGTCGTTCCGGTCAATATGCAACCGTTCGTATTGGAAGGCGGTAGTATCGAGTCGGACGGGAAGGGCACTTTACTGACTACGGTCGAATGCCTTTCTTCCGTGAACAGAAATGAATACCTTCAGCAGGAAGAGTTGGAAAGTTACCTGAAACAGGTGTTCGGCCTGGATCGTATCCTGTGGCTGGAAAGCGGTTACCTGGCGGGCGACGATACCGATAGCCATGTCGATACGCTGGCCCGTTTTTGTAGCGAAGATACGATTGCCTATGTGCAATGTACGGACGAAGAAGATGAACATTTTGCCGAATTACAGGAAATGGAGGAGGAGCTGAAAGAGTTCACCCAGGCCAACGGCGAACCTTACCGCCTGATCGCTTTGCCTATGGCGGATAAAGTGGAATGGGAGGGTGAGCGTTTACCGGCTACTTATGCCAACTTCCTGATAATAAACGGAGCCGTTTTGCTTCCTTTCTATAACTCTCCAAAGGACGAAATAGCCCGTGCCGCCTTGCAAACCGCTTTCCCCGATAGGGAGATTGTAGGCATTAATTGTTTACCATTAATTAAACAACATGGTTCATTGCATTGCGTAACGATGCAATATCCTCAAGGATTTATCGTATGAAAGTAGGACTTATTCAGCAGGCAAACACCTGCGAACATGCAGAAAATATAAAACGATTGAAAAGCAGCATCGTCCGTTGTGCGGAACAAGGCGCAGAACTGGTCGTGCTACAAGAGTTGCACAACGGCCTTTATTTTTGTCAAACGGAAGATACCCAATTATTCGACCAGGCAGAACCAATTCCGGGGCCATCTACCGAAGAGTTCGGTGCACTGGCGAAAGAGTTGGGTGTCGTGCTGGTGCTCTCCCTTTTTGAAAAGCGTGCGCCGGGGCTCTATCATAATACGGCGGTGGTGATCGAACGTGACGGCACGATTGCCGGAAAGTATCGTAAAATGCATATACCGGATGATCCGGCTTATTACGAGAAATTCTATTTTACACCGGGCGACCTGGGCTTTGAACCCATACAGACTTCGGTCGGTAAACTCGGCGTCCTGGTTTGCTGGGATCAATGGTATCCTGAAGCCGCCCGCCTGATGGCTATGAAAGGAGCCGAAATGCTGATCTATCCGACCGCCATCGGTTGGGAAAGTAGTGATACGGAGGAAGAGAAGAAACGCCAGCTGGATGCCTGGGTAACCGTGCAACGGGGGCATGCCGTAGCCAACGGACTTCCGGTGATTACGGTGAACCGTACGGGACACGAGACGGATCCTTCGGGTCAGACGAACGGTATCCGGTTCTGGGGGAATAGTTTTGTAGCAGGCCCGCAGGGAGAGTTGTTGGCTGAATTTCCGAATGACCATGAAGAAGTCCGCGTGGTTGAGATAGATAAGGCACGTAGTGAGAATGTGCGCCGTTGGTGGCCTTTCTTCCGCGACCGCCGTATCGATGCATTTGGCGGACTGACAGAGCGTTTTTTGATCTGATATGAAATTATGCAATAAGGAAGAAGCCGTCCGGTACATGAATCGATTGGGATTATCCGGACGGCCTTTTATCTTTGTCGTCGATTATAAGCAGGAACAGGTTTGGATAGGGGAGCCGGATTCGATCGATTCGGAAGAGTTATTGTACAACCTGAATGGTTTCACCAATGATATCCCGGAGACGGTGGCATTGCCGGATAAACGGGTGGTGTGGCATACCGATCCGGTTTCGTATGAAGCCTATTCCCGGTCTTTCCGCATTGTCTCCGATCATATTCATGCCGGTAATTCGTATCTGGTGAATCTGACCTGTGCCACTCCGATACAAACGAACCTGACCTTGAAAGAGGTTTTTACCTGTTCGCATGCCCCCTATAAATTATGGGCGAAGGATCGCTTTGTCGTCTTTTCCCCCGAGATATTCGTGCGTATCGAGGACGGTTTTATCTATTCTTATCCGATGAAAGGGACGATCGACGCTTCTTTGCCGGATGCCCGCGAACGCATCCTGGCAGACGGCAAGGAGGAGGCGGAACATGCTACGATTGTCGATCTGATCCGTAACGATTTGAGCCAGGTGGCATCGGAAGTGACGGTTACCCGTTATCGCTATATCGACGAGTTGCTGACCAACAGAGGACGTTTGTTGCAGGTCAGTTCCGAGATAAGAGGAAAGCTGGACGGGAGCTGGCAGGCTTCTTTGGGAGAAATCCTTTTCAGCCTCTTGCCGGCCGGTTCGATCACGGGTGCACCGAAGAAAAAGACGATGGAGATCATTGCGGAAGCGGAGACGTATGAACGGGGATTTTATACGGGCGTGACCGGCTATTTTGACGGCCGTAAACTGGATAGCGCCGTCATGATCCGTTTTCTGGAAGAGCATGACGGCCGGCTGGTGTTTAAAAGTGGAGGTGGCATCACTTCCCGGAGTGATTTGCAAAGTGAGTATAACGAAATGAAACAAAAAGTATATGTGCCAATTTATTGAAACAATCCGTATCGAGAATGGGAAAGCCCTTAATCTGGGCTTCCATAACTATCGCTTCAACAAGACGCGGAGGGATATATTTGAATGTAACTTACCCGTTAACCTGGCTGATTATATCCAGCCCGGCGAGTATACCGAACGTACCAAATGCCGTATCGAATATCAGGATGAAGTAGAAAAGGTCGAATATCAGCCTTACACGATCCGTCCGGTGAAGAGCCTGAGGATGGTAACATCCGACGGGTTGGATTACACCTATAAGAGTAGTAACCGGCAGAAGCTGGATGAATTATTCAAGCAGAAAGGCGAAGCCGACGATATACTGATTATCCGCGACGGTTTTCTGACGGATACCTCGATAGCCAATATCGCCTTATGGAATGGAGAACAATGGGAAACACCCGAAAAGCCTTTACTGGAAGGGACGATGAGAGCGTCTTTATTGGGCAAAGGGCTGATTGTTCCCGCCGCCATTCGCCCGCACGACTTATCCCGCTATTCCCGTGTCCGTCTGTTCAATGCGATGATCGGGTTCGGAGAGATAGAACTTCCCGTTCAACACATCCTTTAAAAGAAGAAAGTAACCGGCAAAGTAAAGTGCTATCCCTCTTTGGGTAACCGTAGTACGAACCGTATCAGTGCTACAAATACTTTGCCGTACTTATCCAGTTTGATTTGCCCTACACCATGTATCTCGCTGAACTCGTCAAGCGTGACGGGTTTCTTTTGTACCATATCTTCCAGCGAATCATCGGAGAAGATGATATAGGCCGGTGTTTGTTCCCGTTCGGCGATCTGCTTGCGGAGTTGCTGGAGCGAATCGAGCAATGTCTCTTCGATGGAAGCCGCCTGTATCGGTTTGATCGGGCGGTATTTGAATTTGCCGTCTTTCTTGCGTAAGAATACCTTTTCTTCCGTTTCTTTGTAAATGGCCATCATGGCTTTCTGCTCGCCGAACAATATTTTTCTTCCCAGAGGCGTTACCTTTAGTATACCTGCATTTACGTAATCTATCTCGATATATCCCAACTGGAGCATCTGGTACAGATACTCTTTCCACTCCTTGTAGGTCAGGTCTTTTCCTGCTCCGTAGGTCTTTAGTTTATCATATCCCTTTTCGGTGATATCCGCTTTTTCCGATCCGCGGAGAATATTGATCAACATATTCATGCCGACAAACTGACCGGTACGGAAGATGGCGCTAAGTGCTTTCTGAACCAATATGCTACCGTCGAAGCGCCTGGGAGGATTCTTGCATACATCGCAATTTCCGCAATCCTGATCGCTTTCTTCCCCGAAATAACTGAGCAGGATACGGCGGCGGCAGATATCCGCTTCGCAATAACGGCGCATCCGGTTCAGTTTCTGAAGATTGACATCCCGCTGGCCGCTTTCCTCGGCAAAACGGCGGAGCACGAGCAAGTCGCCCACCGAATAGAACAACAAGGTGTCGCTTTTCATTCCATCCCTTCCGGCACGTCCTATCTCCTGGTAGTAGTTTTCAATGCTTCCGGGCATATTATAATGTACAACCCAGCGGACATTGCTTTTGTCGATTCCCATACCGAAAGCAACCGTTGCACAGACAACATTTACCCGGTCGTTGATAAAATCATCCTGTGCCTTTTCGCGCACCGCGGGCGCAAGTCCGGCATGATAGGCGGTTGCCTTGATCCCGTAGGAAGAAAGCTCTTCAGCCAGTTTTTCGGTACTGTTCCGGCTCATGCAATAGACGATACCGCTCTGCTTTCGGTGTGCATGGATGAAATGGACGATGGCGGCCGTTTTCTCTTTCTTGTTTAGTCCCCGGCGGATCGTCAGGGAAAGGTTGGGACGGTCGAAAGAAGAGACGAATACTTCCGGATCGCGCAGGTTCAGTTGGTTGATTATATCCGTGCGTGTCACCTTGTCGGCGGTCGCGGTCAGGGCGACGATCGGTATTTTGGGGAAATGTTCCTTGAGTACCGCCAGTTGCGTATATTCCGGCCGGAAGTCGTGCCCCCAATGCGAGATACAATGGGCTTCGTCGATGGCTATCAACGATATATCCATGCGGGGAAGCAACCAGTGGAGCTCACCGACCAGTCCTTCGGGGGAGATATAAAGCAACTTGATTTTTCCCTGGATGCAGAGTTGTTTGACTTGTTGCCGCTCTTCGTCAGGCATCATACTATTGAGTGCGGCGGCCGGAATACCGTTGGCCACCAACCCGCCTACCTGGTCTTTCATCAGTGCGATCAAAGGGGAGATAACAACCGCCGTCCCCGGCAGATAAATAGCCGGTAGTTGGAAGCAAATCGATTTCCCTCCACCGGTAGGCATCAGCACCAGTGAATCCTCTTTCCTCAAAATACGTTGTATGATCTCCGCCTGTAACGGGCGGAAAGAAGTATACCCAAAGAACTTCTTTAATAGCAACAGCAACTCTTTCATCATCCTAAAATCAATTCACAAAGATAGTATAATTTCTAATTACCTCCGCGGGGAACGCGTGTTTCCTCCTGAGGAAAATATTATTATGTATTAGCAATGTAAGGCGGTATCGATATATTTGCCTATCTTTGTCCCATTATTTATTTAACGAGCCGTGATGGCTCAACATTATTATTAGATGACATTTGAACAATTAGAACTGATAGAGCCGATACAAAAGGCTCTGCAACAAGAAGGTTACACAATTCCAACCCCTATACAAGCAGAAGCAATTCCCTACGTTTTAGACGGTTATGACTTATTAGGTTGTGCACAAACCGGAACAGGCAAGACGGCTGCATTCTCTATACCGATCATTCAGAATTTGTATAATGAACGCCAGAATGGCAAAGTACGCGGTATCAAGGCATTGATCCTGACACCTACCCGTGAGCTGGCTATCCAGATCGGGGAAAGCTTTACGGCCTACGGCAAATATGCCGGCGTAAAACATACCGTTATTTTCGGCGGAGTAGGACAGAAGCCCCAAACTGACGCGCTTAAGCAGGGAATGGATGTGCTGATCGCAACGCCCGGACGCCTGCTCGACCTGATCAACCAGGGTTTTATCAGCCTGAAGTATCTTGATTATTTCGTGTTGGATGAGGCCGACCGTATGCTCGACATGGGTTTTATCCATGATATCAAACGTATCCTGCCTTTATTGCCCAAGAAGCGTCAATCCCTGTTTTTCTCGGCTACCATGCCGCCCGAAATAGAACGTTTGGCGGGTACCATCCTGAACGATCCTCAGAAGGTGGAAGTTACGCCTGCTTCGTCGACGGTGGAGAAGATCGACCAGTCTGTTTATTTTGTGGAGAAGGCGGAGAAGGTTAGCCTGCTTACCCATTTGCTGAAGGATCGCGCGTTGGAGTCGGTGCTGGTATTTACCCGAACGAAACATGGTGCCGACAAGGTGGCCCGTGTCCTGGCAAAAGCGAATATCGGAGCGGAAGCCATCCACGGGAATAAAAGCCAGACGGCGCGCCAGCGTGCATTGACCAATTTCAAAGATCATACCACCCGTGTACTGATCGCAACGGATATCGCCGCACGCGGTATCGACGTGGATCATCTTTCGCACGTGATAAACTATGAATTGCCGAATGTTCCGGAAACGTATGTACACCGTATCGGACGTACAGGCCGTGCCGGTCGTAGCGGGGTGGCTTATTCTTTTTGTGATGCGGAGGAAGTACCTTACCTGAAGGATATCCAGAAGCTGATCGGCAAGCAGATACCTGTTGCCGGTGGAAACGAATTCGAAACGGCCGATGTGAAAGCAGCCGTGGCGGAAAAGAAAGAAGCCATCCGGGCGGAGTCCAAACGCCGCAATATGTTCGGTAGCAAACGCGACGGTAGTTACTGGCGCAATAAGAAGCGGGCGGAAGGCGGAAATTAGAAGGTTGCTAAAAAGAAACCGTAAGCTACATGCTTTGAGATCCGATGGATTCATTATATTTGCAGGCGTTGATTCTTATAATTAACGCCTGTAATTTTATACATGAAAACATGAACAGAAACAATCTATTATGTATTGCTACCGGAATAGGAGCGTTGTGGGGAATGGAGGCATATGCCCAGAGCCAGCAACAACCCAACATCGTAATAATTGTAGCCGACGACCTGGGTTATGGCGATCTGAGTTGTTATGGAGCCACTTCCATCCAAACTCCCGGTATGGATCGTATTGCCAACGAAGGCCTGCGTTTTACACAAGGATATTGTACGGCGGCCACTTCCACGCCCAGCCGTTATTCGCTTCTCACCGGCCTGTATCCTTGGACGAACCGGGATGCCAAGATCCTTCCGGGCAATGCGGCATTGATCATCGACACCCAGCAAATCACTTTGCCGAAGGTGATGAAGCAGGCCGGTTACGTGACCGGTTCGGTCGGTAAATGGCATCTGGGATTGGGTGACGGGGCGGTAGACTGGAACAAAACGGTTTATCCCGGTGCGAAGGAAGTAGGTTACGATTATTCTTTTATCCAGGCGGCCACCAACGACCGCGTGCCCTGTATCTTTATCGAAAACGGGAAAGGAGTCGGGCTCGAACCGGATGATCCGTTATATGTGAGCTATAAGGAGAACTTTCCCGGCGAACCGACCGGAAAGGACAATCCCGAACTATTGCGCATGCATCCCAGCGTGGGGCATGCCGGAGCAATCGTAAACGGAGTACCGCGTATCGGATTCCAAAAGGGAGGAAAAGCGGCCCAATGGAAAGACGAGGATATGGCTGAGTTGTTCCTTGAAAAGGCCAAAGGATTTGTCAGGGATCATAGGGATAAACCTTTCTTCCTTTATTACGGATTGCATCAGCCGCATGTGCCGCGTGTGCCGAATCAGAAGTTTGTCGGTAAATCGGGGATGGGCTCTCGTGGCGATGTTATTCTGGAAGCAGACTGGTGTGTGACCGAATTCCTGAAAGAATTGGATAAACAGGGGCTAACAGAAAATACGCTGGTCATTTTTACCAGCGACAACGGTCCTGTGTTGGATGACGGTTATCAGGATCAAGCGGTTGAACTGGTTGGCGATCATAAGATGGCAGGCCCTTATCGCGGAGGAAAGACCAGCCTCTATGCCGGCGGAACTTGTATACCGTTCCTGTTGCGTTGGCCGGCGGCGGTTAAACCGGGTGTGTCCGATGCAATGGTTTGTCAGATGGATTTATTGGCATCTTTGGCGGCGTTGACTGGGCAGACTTATTCGGATAAGACGGATAGCCAGAACACATTGCCTGTCTTTTTAGGAAAAAGCGATCAGGGGCGTAAAGAACTGGTTACTGAAGGTTATTTCAATTATGCCCTGCATCAGGGGGATTGGGTGATGATACCGCCTTATCCTGCTTATTATGACGATCCTGACGGGGTTGGTTTTTCCGGCTTGGGAAATTGTTATCAATTATATAATATAAAGGAAGACGTCGGACAGGAACATAACCTGGCGGAAAAAGAACCTAAGCGTTTACGACAAATGATGATGACGTTTGAAAAGCTTAAAAGAGAGACTGGAAAGATTACAAATTATTAACGGGCAATTTAGATTAATTCTTTTTGGCTAAACCATATTGAGAAGTTGATTAATTATTTATAAATTTGCCCACTTAACATAAAATACTAAATAGAGAACATGGAAAACACTCGTCGTTCCTTTCTTAAGAAAATGACCGCCGCCGGAGTTGGTGCGGCTGGTTTGGCTATGGCAGGCAATGCCTCGGCTACTACCGTGACAGGTTCATCTGAACCTCAGAAGAAAAAAACAGCCGGAAAAGATGACGGCAAATTGCGTTTCGGTTTTATCGGAACGGGTTCACGTTGTCATGAACACATCAACAATGTGCTGGCTATCCCTGGAAATAAGATTGTTGCTATCTGCGACATCCAGCAGGGCCCGATCGATCGTACGTTGAAACACATCGCTAAGTTTAACGTGGATGCGCCTAAAGTGTACAAGGGTGGCGAACGTGAATTTGAGAAGATGTTGAATAACGAAGAATTCGATTGCGTAATCATTGCCAGCCCGTGGGAATGGCACGTTCCGATGTCGGTTGCGGCTATGAAGGCAGGTGTTCCTTATGTGGGCGTGGAAGTTTCTGCGGCCAATACAATTGAAGAATGCTGGGATCTGGTGAACGTATCGGAAGCAACAGGTAGTCACCTGAACATCATGGAAAATGTGTGCTATCGTCGCGATTGCATGGCCGCATTGAACATGGTTCGCGAAGGTTTGTTCGGCGAATTGCTACACGGTGGTTGCGGTTACGAACACGACTTGCGTGAAGTGAAGTTCAACGATGGAAAGAATTATAACTATGTACCGGGAAGCGGTGACCTGCGTATGGGCCCGACGGCTTTTGCGGAAGCTCAATGGCGTACACAACATTCCGTAACACGTAACGGTGATATTTACCCGACTCACGGTATCGGCCCGGTTGCCAATTGTATGGACATCAACCGCGGTAACCGTTTCCTTTCTTTGTCGGCTATGGCTACACAATCTCGCGGATTGCATAAGTTCATTGTAGATAACGGTGGCGAAAATCATCCGTTGGCTAAGGTACGCTTTAACCTGGGAGATATCGTGACATCTATGATCAAATGTGCGAACGGCCAGACGATTATCGTTACACATGATACAAACTCTCCTCGTCCTTATTCACTGGGCTTCCGTGTTCAGGGAACCGAAGGTTTGTGGATGAACGATGGCGACCATGTATATGTACAGGGCAAGTCCAAACCTCACCGTTGGGACGACTCTGACGAATGGTTCAAGAAATACGACCACAAACTATGGGCTACGCTCGATGCCCAGGCCAAAGAAGCCGGTCACGGTGGTATGGACTTTATCATGATGTACGACCTGATCGATGCTATCAAGAACAAGAAGCCGGCTCCTATGGATTGCTACGATGCGGCCGCTTGGAGTGCTATCTCCGGTTTGTCTGAAATGTCTATCGCCCGTGGCGGTGCCTTGGTTGACTTCCCCGACTTCACTCGCGGTCAGTGGATTCACCGTAAACCTGCGTTCGGTTTGTAATCGGTAGATAATCGATAAAAAAACAAAAGGCTATCGGTAGATACTGATAGCCTTTTTTATTATCTTTGTGAAAATAAAGATTATATGCGGTTGAATATAAAAGACATACAATCTATTATTCGAGTAGCGAAGGAAATCTACGGAGAAGGGGTAGAAGTTTATCTGTTTGGTTCACGGACAGATGATAAGAAACGTGGTGGAGATATAGATTTATTGGTCCGGACAACATCCGAAAAGAAGGGTGTTTTGGCTCGTATACGCATGATTGCCCGTCTGAAACAACTTTTAGGTGATCAGAAAATAGATGTGATAGGTGATCATGAGGAGTCATTAGTAGCAAAGGAAGCATTAACAACAGGCATACGATTGATATGACAAACCGAAAACAGGAATTAATGGAACGATTGAGTCGTGAATTTGATATTTGCGACCGCCACATTCAACGCATAGATGAGGCTCTGGAAGCTATGCATACAGATATCCCAATGTCTGTTGAGTGTTATACAAATTTGGATGAAAACCAAATCCGTTGCATGGATCAATTTATTTTTCGTTTTTCTAAACTTCAGGATGCGATGGGGGCTAAGATATTCCGTTATGTACTGGAATATTTGGATGAAGATATTGTGACTTTACCTATGCGGGATATTCTGAATCTTTTGGAGCGTTATCATTTTATAGATAGCTCAGATGAGTGGGGATATATCCGGGAGTTGCGTAATGAGATTGCCCATGATTATCCTTTACTGGAAAATGATATTGTTTCTGTGTTGAATGAATTGATATCCAAAGTTCCGACATTGAAGACTATTTATAAACGGATGAAAGATGAATTGAAATAAATTACTTATATAATTGGGAATGTCCCATATCTGAGTTTTCAAGTTCAGGTATGGGACATTTTATGCTTCCTTACAATACTTACAAATTACAATATTGTTTATTTACTTCAACCCTTCTATCTCTTTTAGCCAGAGTGTTGCCATTGCATCGCTCGGCATGCGCCAGTCGCCACGGGGGGAGAGGCTGACGGAACCTACTTTCGGGCCGTCGGGCAGGCAACTACGTTTGAATTGTTGCTGGAAGAAACGACGGAAGAAAGTATGGAGCCATTTTTTGATTACTTCCTTCTCGTAGCTATCTCCGAAGGCTTTCTGAGCCAGGTAATATATTTTGGAGGGAGACGCACCGAAACGGAGATAGTGATAGAGGAAGAAGTCGTGGAGTTCGTAAGGGCCTACGAGGTCTTCCGTTTTCTGTTTGATATTGCCGTTTTCGTCGGCCGGGATCAGTTCGGGGCTGATGGGGGTATCGACGATATCCAGCAGGGTGGCGCGGGAGGCTTCGTCCACGCGGTTATTGGCCACCCATTCCACCAGGTATTTGACCAATGTTTTGGGGATACTACCGTTTACGCCGTACATCGACATGTGGTCGCCATTGTAGGTAGCCCACCCTAAGGCCAGTTCCGAAAGGTCGCCGGTACCGATCACCAGGCCGTTTGCCTGATTGGCTACGTCCATCAGAATCTGGGTACGTTCGCGGGCCTGGCTATTTTCGTAGGTTACGTCGTGCACAGACGGGTCATGGTCGATGTCTTTGAAATGCTGGATGCAGGCATCCTTGATAGAGATCTCTTTCAGGGTGACACCCAGCGAACGGATCAGGTCGCAGGCATTGGTATAGGTGCGGTCGGTCGTTCCGAAGCCCGGCATAGTGATACCGAGTATCTGATGGCGGGGGATACGGAGGGCGTCGAAAGTCATGACGGTAACGAGCAGGGCCAGGGTAGAGTCGAGACCGCCGGAGATACCGACAACGGCCGTTTTGGAATGGGTATGAACCAACCGTTTAGCCAGTCCGGCTACCTGTATCTGGAAGATTTCTTCGCAACGTTCTTTCAATGCATCACCGGACGGGACAAACGGATGAGGATCGACCGGACGGGTCAATACTTGTTTATCTGAACCTTCGGCCAGGGCAAAAGGGATGTGGGTGGCCCGGCCGGTCGGCAGAACGGAAGTCCCGTGCATGAAACTGGTATTTACCTGTCGGTCGTTCTGCAGGTTCTCGATATCTATTTCGCTGATGGTGAGTTGCTCCTGCATGGTGAAGCGGGGAGACTCTTCCAACAGGTTCCCGTTTTCGGCAATGATACCGTTGCCGGCAAAGACCAGGTCGGTGCTCGATTCTCCGAACCCGGCCGAAGCATATACATATCCGGCCATACAACGGGCGGATTGCTGGCAGATCAGCGAACGCAGGTAATGATGTTTTCCGATCAGTTCGTTGCTGGCGGAGATATTGACCAGGATATTCGCCCCTTCCATCGCCAACAGGGAGCTGGGGGGAACAGGAACCCACAAGTCTTCGCATATCTCGATACCAACGGTTGCTTGTCCGGCGGTGAATAGCAGGTGGCTATCCATCGGATATTCGTTATTCCCTATCCGGATCGTGTTTTCCTGTAGCTCCGTGGCTGAGGTAAACCAGCGTTTCTCCTGAAACTCCTTATAGTTGGGAATATATGTTTTCGGAACAACTCCGAGTATCTTTCCGCTCTGAAAGACGATGGCGGCATTGATCAGCCTGTTTTCCGTAACCAACGGGGCACCGACAATCGTAAGCAGGTTCAGATCGGCGGTGTTGCCGACCAGCGTCAACAAGGCTTGTTCCGCATTCTTCAGTAATGTTTGTTGGGAGAACAAATCCAGACAGGTATAGGCCGTCACGGACATTTCGGGGAAGGCGATTATCTGTACGTCCTTTTCCGAGGCCTTGCGCATCAGCCCTTCTATCTGCTGAATATTATAAAAACAATCCGCCACCTGTACGTGGGGGACGGATGCTGCTACTTTTACAAATCCGTAGTTCATATTTGTTTATATTTTATCGAATAGCGTGTTTGAGTTTATCGGGGGTCTTATATAATGATGCTTCAAAGGTATGTATTTCTTTGGGAAAATAAAAGAAGGGAAGCCATACTTCTCAGCATGCTTCCCTTGCAACACAAAACAATCAACAAAAAACTATTGTCTGAAGTGAAGAGCCGGGATGCGATGGGAGAGATCCCGGCTCTCAGAAAGAATGTGTGGTTTTTATCGGATAAACAATAATTCGCGGTACTTCGGCAACGTCCACATCTGGTCGTCCACCACCAGTTCCAGCTTGTCGATGTGGTAGCGGATCTCTTCCAGCATCGGGACGATGGTGTCGTGGTAGGCGATTGCCTTCTCGCGTTCGCTATCGATCTTGTTGGCCACCTTGCGGGCTTCGACCATTTTGTCTACCTTCTCTTTGATGAAGTTGGTACGGCAGGCGATATCCTCGATGATCTCCAGGTTGCGGGCGGAGAGGACGGAGGCTTTCTCCGCCGGGAAAAGGTCTTTCATCTTGTACACGTTGTCGATCAGGGATGTCTGGTAACGGGTTGCCATCGGGATGATATGGTTCATCGCCAGGTCGCCCAGCACACGGGCTTCGATCTGGATCTTCTTGGTGTAGGTTTCCCATTTCACCTCGTTGCGGGCTTCCAGCTCCTTGCGGTTCATGACGCCTGTCGACTCGAACATTCGGATGCTACTTTCCTTCAGGTAGTTGTCGAAGATCAGCGGTACGCTTGTTTCGCAATCCAGTCCACGGCGCAAGGCTTCGGCTTTCCATTCGTCACTATAGCCGTTGCCGTCGAAGTGAATGGCTTTGCAGGCCTTGATGTCTTTGCGGAGCACTTCGAGGATGGCCGCATATTTCTCTTTACCCTCGGCGATCTTCGCGTCGACTTCGGCTTTGAAGAGCTTCAATTGTTCGGCTACGGCGGCGTTGAGGGCGAGCATGGCGGAGGCACAATTGGCTTCGGAGCCTACGGCGCGGAACTCGAAGCGGTTGCCGGTGAAAGCGAAAGGAGAGGTGCGGTTGCGGTCGGTGTTATCGATCAGTAGCTCGGGGATGCGGGCGATATCGAGCTTCATTCCCTGCTTGCCGGCCAGCATCAGGTCTTCGGGTTCGCTCTTTTCCAGATGCTCCAACACCTGTGATAGCTGGGTGCCGAGGAAACTGGAGATGATAGCAGGCGGTGCCTCGTTAGCCCCCAGGCGATGGGCGTTGGTGGCAGAGGAGATACTGGCTTTCAACAACCCGTTATGACGATAGACGGCCATCAGCACATTGACCACGAAGGTGATGAAACGCAGGTTATCTTCCGGTGTCTTTCCCGGCCCCATCAGGCCGATTCCGGTGTCGGTACCCAGCGACCAGTTGTTATGCTTGCCTGATCCGTTCACCCCTTTGAACGGCTTTTCGTGCAACAACACACGGAATCCATGCTTGCGGGAGATCTTACGCATCAACGCCATCACCAGCAGGTTGTGGTCGTTGGCCAGGTTGCATTCCTCGAAGATAGGAGCCAGCTCGAACTGGTTAGGGGCGACTTCATTATGGCGGGTTTTCAAAGGAATACCCAGTTTGAGGGATTCTATCTCAAGTTCTTTCATAAATTCCATTACGCGGGTCGGGATGGCACCGAAGTAATGGTCTTCCAGTTGCTGGTTCTTGCTGCTTTCATGTCCCATCAACGTACGTCCGCTAAGCAACAGGTCGGGACGGGCGGCATACAGACCCTCGTCCACCAGGAAGTATTCCTGTTCCCAGCCCAGGTAAGAATAGACTTTCTTCACATCCGGATTGAAGTAATGGCATACATCGACCGCCGCTTTATTGACGGCTTCCAACGCTTTCAGCAACGGCGCCTTATAGTCGAGCGACTCACCGGTATAAGCGATAAAGATCGTCGGGATGCACAAGGTGTCGCCAACGATAAAGGCCGGTGACGAAGGATCCCAGGCCGAGTAACCGCGGGCTTCGAAAGTGTTGCGGATACCACCGTTCGGGAAGCTGGACGCATCCGGTTCCTGTTGTATCAAAAGCTTACCGGCAAACTCTTCCATCATTCCGCCTTTGCCGTCGTGTTCCACAAAGGCATCGTGCTTCTCGGCGGTCCCTTCGGTCAACGGATGGAACCAGTGGGTGTAGTGGGTAGCTCCCATTTCGATCGCCCATTTCTTCATACCTGCGGCCACCGCATCAGCCGTTTCGCGATCGAGGGGAGTACCGTTGTCGATAGAGTCTACCAGTCGGGCGTAGGCCTTCTCCGGAAGATATTTGAACATCTTCTCGCGGTTGAACACGTTCTTGGCGAAATATACCGAAGGACGTTCTGCCGGGGCGGCTACTTCTGCGGCTCTTTTCTTGAAGGCCGACTCTACTACTCTGAATCTTAACTTTGACATAATACCTGATTTTATAGTGATTGTTTATTCGTGGATTATAAGAGAATAATGTTATGTTGTCTACAAACTTCCGCCTGTTCGGCAGGCCAGATCGACGCCTGCACCTCGCCTATATGCGCTTTGCGGAGGAAGAACATGCAGAGGCGGCTCTGTCCGATACCTCCGCCGATGGATTGGGGCAGGTGCCCTTTAAGCAGCATCTTATGAAATTCCAGTCCGGCACGTTCGGGGCATCCGCGTTCCTTCAACTGGCGTTGTAGTGCTTCTTTGTCGACACGGATGCCCATCGATGAAAGCTCGAAGGCACATCCCAGCACGTCGTTCCAGAGGATGATGTCGCCATTCAGGCCGTTGAAGCCGTCGGAGTTGACCGTGCTCCAGTCGTCGTAGTCCGGTGCGCGTCCGTCATGCTTCTCGCCGTTGAGCAGTTCGCCGCCGATGCCGATTACGAAGATGGCACCGAACTTCTCGGCGGCTTTGTTTTCGCGTTCACGGGGAGGAGTGCCCGGATACATCTTCTGCAACTCTTCCGAGTGGATGAATGTGATGTTGTCCGGCAGGGAAGGAGTGATATGGGGATATTGGATGTAAACCATCTCCTCGATTTCTTTCAGTATCGTGTAGATGGAGCGCACGGTGCGCTTCAGGTAATCCAGGTTACGGTCTTCCGGGCGGATAGTCTTTTCCCAGTCCCACTGGTCGACGTACAGGGAGTGGAGGTTGTCGAGATCTTCATCTCCACGGATGGCATTCATATCCGTATAAAGGCCGTATCCGGCAGGGATGCGGTAAGCGGCCAGCTTCATCCGTTTCCATTTGGCGAGCGAGTGAACCACTTCGGCCTTGCGGTCGCCCATGCAATGGATGGGGAAGGTGACGGGACGTTCCACCCCGTTCAGGTCGTCGTTGATGCCGGTGCCCGAGAGGACAAAGAGCGGTGCCGTTACGCGGCGCAGGTTCAGTGACTTCGACAACTTCTCCTGGAAACTGGACTTTAACAACTGGATCGCCTGTTCCGTTGTTTCCGGTGTAAGCGTCTGCTTGTAATCTTTTGGAATAATCAGTGACATAGTGTATATAGTTTAAAATGTTGATTGTATATCCTGTTTTATAGGAGGTGATAAAGGTAGCTACCTTTAAGTGGCCGAGGTAGCTACCTTTAGGAGGTCGAGATAGCTACCTTTATCACTCCTTGCAAATCATTAGCTGTTGTATGCCGTCTCACCATGTTCGTAGATGTCGAGTCCTTCTTCCTCTACACGGGCAGGGACGCGGAGGCCATGTACGATATCGAGTCCTTTAAAGACCACGAATCCCATTCCTGCCGCCCAGCATCCTACCACGACGGCTCCGAAAAGCTGTGCCAGCAGGAAGTTTGCGCTACCGGAGTAGAAGAGGCCTTCTTCGGTGGCGAACAATCCGGTCAGTATGGTCCCGAGGAATCCGCAGACTCCGTGTACCGATGAGGCACCGACCGGATCATCTATCTTCATCACATGGTCGATAAAGTCGACGGCAAAGATCATGACCGTTCCGCAGATCGCACCAATCAGGACAGCCCCGACAGGCGACACCAAGTCGCAACCGGCGGTGATGCCGACCAGTCCGGCCAATACCCCGTTGAGGGTAAGCGACAACGACGGTTTCTTATATTTCATCCAGGCAACGATCAGGGAAAAGAATCCGCCTGCGCAAGCAGCCAGGTTGGTGGTCAGGAATACATGCGAGATAGCCAGGCGGTTGCCCTCGCCGGCGGCGGCCAGTTGCGATCCGGGGTTGAAACCGAACCAGCCGAACCAAAGGATAAAGACACCCAGGCAAGCAATGGTCAGGTTATGACCGGGGATGGCGCGCGATTTCCTGTCTTTGCCATATTTGCCTATGCGGGGGCCTATGATGGCCGCGCCTACCAGGGCGACCCATCCGCCGACAGAATGCACGACGGTCGATCCGGCGAAGTCGTGGAAAGTCGTTCCGAAGGTATTCATCATAAAGCTACCGGCTTCACCGTTCATCAGCCAGCCGCCGCCCCATGTCCAGTGACCGCTGACAGGATAGATCAGTACGCTGATCAGCACCGTATAGGCCAGGTACATGGAGAACTTCGTACGTTCCGCCATAGCACCCGAAACGATGGTGGCCGCCGTAGCGCAGAACACGGTCTGGAAGATCAGGAAGCCTTCGACAGGCAATTCTGTCTGGTAAAAGCTGATGTTGAAGAGATGCGGCATCCCGATAAACCCGCCTGCCCCGAACATGACTCCGAAGCCGACCGCCCAGAACAGCAACGAACCGAGCGAGAAGTCGAGCAGGTTCTTCATTAATATGTTGGCGGTGTTCTTGGTGCGGGTGAAGCCGGCTTCCACCAGGGCAAATCCCGGTTGCATGAAGAATACAAGCATGGCTGCCAGCAGCATCCATACGGTGTCGAGCGATAGTGCTAAATCTGTAATAGTATATGTCGTGTCCATAATCGTCTGTATTTGTTTCGTTTGTTATTTTGTCTGGTTCCGTGGGTCATTTCTCCTGTTCGGCATTGTAGAGTGCGATGTCTCCCCGTTCGCCGGTGCGGATGCGGATGGAGTCTTCCACGGGGATGACGAAGATACGTCCGTCGCCGATCTCACCCGTTTGTGCGGCGCTGATGACGGCCTGTATTGTTTTCTCCACGTTCTTGTCGCGCACTACGATGGAGATGAGGATACGCTCTATATAACTGGTGTCGTAAACGACTCCGCGGTAGATGCGTCCCTGCCGGGCTTTGCCGACACCTCTCACGTCGTAGTAAGAGAACCATTCAATGTCTGCTTCGAGAAGCGCTTCTTTCACTTCCTCAAACTTGGTCTTACGAATAATAGCTTCAATCTTTTTCATAACCTTACTGTTTAATAGTTGATAAAAAGGAGTATAGAGCAGCCCGCCATAGTCAGGTGGTTTAGCGGTATAACATTCTATAAAATCGATGTTTGCGGCCGGCTTCCCTATACGATCCTTTTCATGAGATAACCTAAATCATTAATTAATTACTTTATACTTAGTCCGAATACTAAAAACACATTGTCCTGGTTAGGAGCTACGATCGCCTGGGCAAAGACCGGCAACGAGAACGAGTCTGTTATTTTTATCTCCTTACAGGCCTTGAGGGCGATGGTGCAGAGGGCGAAGCCGTCTTTGCCTTCCCGGTGGTACATTCCTGTCCAGGGGGAGACTCCGATGCTCGGGGTGACATCCACACCCAATACGCTGAAGTCGTAGGCCGCTTCGACGTAGGTGGAGAACCGCCGGTCGCCGTCCGCTTTCTTGTCGCCACCGGCAAACATCGTGCTCCAGGTTATTCCCAGGGGAAACGACTCCCCGAAATTGTAGCCGGCAGTTCCTTCAAAGAAGTGGCTGTTCGAGTAGTCCCCGTAGCGATGTCCTTCGCCTGCCCACCAGTAATCTGTAACTCCTATACTGAATCCGCCGATCCCGTATCCTATTGTGAGGTCGAACTCTTTCCCCTTATCCGGATCGCTTAAGCTGGAAAAATCCGTGGAACCCCACGCCGTGAGAGAGAAGCCGGCATACGATAAGTTGATGCTCGGCTGGACAGATGCCCCTGTCTGGTACACCCCGCGCCATACATAGCTGCTGACAAGGTCGGCAGAAGGCGCGATTTCAAATTGTTTTTCTTCCTGTGCAAAGGTCGCAAAAGACATAAGTAGAGCCGTAGCAGTCAAAGTTGACTGCCTGAAAGTCATTGTTTCCATAATGTTTCTCTTTTTGTTTATAAAAGCCTTTGCCGGTAACGAAGCGGGGTGCGCCTTTCCGCTATGTCGTCATGGTCAGAGCCACTTCTTCAGCCTGGCCATAGCTTCCAAAGTATCGTCTCTGTCGCCAAAGGCGGTGAGTCTCAGATAACCTTCGCCACTCGGACCGAATCCTACGCCCGGTGTCCCAACGATATTTACTTCATACAACAGCTTATCGAAGAATTTCCAGGAGCTGAGGTCTTTAGGTGCTTTTATCCAAAGGTAGGGAGCGTTTTCGCCACCCCACACCTTCAGGCCGCATCCCTGAATGGCTTCTTTCATGATATGAGCGTTGGTCATATAGTAATTGATCGTTGCTTTCACTTGTTCTTTCCCTTCCGGAGAGTAAACCGCTTCGGCACCCCGTTGGGTGATATAGCTGGTTCCGTTGAATTTGGTTGTCTGGCGCCGGTTCCATAGCTTATTCAACTGAACCCGTTCGCCCCCCAGAGTGAAGCCGTTAAGCTCTTTGGGGACAACCGTATATCCGCAACGTACTCCGGTGAAACCCGCGGTCTTCGAGAAGCTGCGGAATTCGATGGCTACCTTCTTCGCCCCTTTGATCTCATAGATCGAGTGGGGGATGTTCGGATCCTGGATGTAAGCTTCGTACGCCGAGTCGTACATGATCAGGACGTCGTTAGCCAGTGCATAGTTTACCCATTTTTTCAACTCGTCTTTTGTCAGGGTTGTGCCTGTCGGGTTGTTCGGGTAGCAGAGGTAGAGGATATCCACCCTGCGGGCGGGCAATTCGGGCGTGAAGTTGTTCGCTTCCGTGCAAGGGATATAAACAACATCGCTCCATTTGCCGTCTTCCAATACTCCGGTACGTCCGCTCATGACGTTGGAGTCTATATATACGGGGTAAACCGGATCGAGTACCCCGATGCTGTTGTCGTGGCGAAGAATATCGCCTATATTACCACAATCGCTTTTGGCACCGTCGCTGACAAATACCTCTCCCGGTTCCAGGAAGACGCCGCGGCTGGCATAATCGTTCTTGATGATGGCGTCGATCAGGAAACTGTATCCCTGTTCAGGGCCATAACCGTGGAAGTTGTCCGTGGTTGCCAGATCATCAACCGCTTTATGCATGGCTTCGATGACGGCAGGAGCCAGGGGCTGTGTTACATCACCGATTCCCATACGGATTATTTTGTCTTTAGGGTGTGTTACTTTGAAACTGTTTACCTTTTTTGCGATGTCGGAAAACAGGTAGCTGTTCTGTAGTTTCAGGAAGTGTTCATTAATCAGTGCCATACTCGTTCTATTGTTTTATGTTGTTGTTGTGTTCAGGGCAGGACAGCCTGCCATTCGTGTTGCTATATTTTAATTGTTCCTTCAAATACGGTGACTGCTTCTCCGGTCATAAAGACCTTTCCGGAACTTTCGTCCCATTGGATGGTAAGCGGGCCGCCGTCCATGATTACCTTCGTCTTGCGTTTCGTCTTACCGCTTGCTGCACCTGCCACAGCTGTGGCACAGGCACCTGTTCCGCAGGCCTGGGTAATTCCCGAGCCCCGTTCCCATACCCGCATCCGGACTTCATCCTCTTTCAAGACCTGCACGAACTCTACGTTTGTCCGGTCGGGGAAGAGCGGGTGATGCTCTAGTAGCGGGCCGATGGCCGGTAAGTCGATCTTGTCTATATCATTAACAAAAATAACTAGATGAGGGTTGCCCATCGATATGCTCGTGCCGGTGTAAGTTTGTCCGCCGGCTTCCAGTTCGAGGGGCGTTCCGTTTATTTCGGGGATTCCCATGTCGACGGTTACTTCGCTGACGCTGCCGTTGGGTGATATCTTCAGTCGGAGCTCTTTGATACCGGATAAAGTTTCCAGGGTAACTGTCTCCTTATCGGTCAGTCCCATCTCGTAAACGTATTTGCCGATACAGCGCGAAGCATTGCCGCACATCATGGCTTCCGAGCCATCAGCGTTGAAGATCCGCATGCTGAAATCGGCTTTTTCCGATGTACCTATTAAGACTAATCCATCCGATCCGATACCTGTGTGCGGGGCGCTCCACCTGATGGCCAGTTCTTCCGGATTTTCAAGCGGATAAGCCATTGTGTTCACGTATATATAGTCGTTTCCGGCTCCGTGCATCTTTGTGAATGTAATTGGATTTGTCATTTTATTTATTTTACTCCTATTATTGTTACCTTTTGTTTTATTACTATGCAAATATACGACGTTTTGATATATTATAAATATTAAGTGCGTCTAAATGTACTATAAATATATGTGTTGTGATGATTTTGCTCAAAATACCCCTTTATTTGTGATGAATTGTAATTTAATAACGGTAATAGCAGTTATATTGTAAGTTGGTATACGTAGAAACTAGCTGAAATGTCGTTCAAACTACACTTGTTAAAACATTTCCGGATATTCTTTTGTTCATCGGGGGCTTTACGGTAGGTTATCTGCATTTTATCTTTACTTTTGTGGTATAACTAAAAGAAGTAGAATAGACATGGAACAGGAAAGTGCAAATTTTCAGTTTGAAAACGGGATCGAATGGGAGGATCTCGGCGGAGGCGTACGACGTCAGGTCATGGGATACAACGACGATATAATGATGGTAAAGGTTCGGTTTGAGACGGGAGGTGTCGGTGCACCGCATACACATCCTCATTCGCAGGTTACTTATGTGGCTAGCGGTATCTTTAAATTCACGACGGACGGGGAGACTCAGATTGTAAGGGCCGGAGACGGCGTTTACATGAAGCCGGGTGTTCTGCATGGTTGCGAATGCCTGGAAGCAGGCGTTGTGATCGATACGTTTACTCCGCTCAGGAAAGATTTTCTGTAACTATCAAAATGTATCCGGTAGATAGATATCCGGTGACATAAAGTAAAAAATACATCCGAAGGAAAATTGGATTTCTTTCGGATGTATTTCTGTTTTCTATCGGGAGGAATGGTTATTCCCTTCCGGCTTGTATGGAGCGGATCAATAAGCAGCTTCATGTACCCCTTTGATGGAGCGGCCGCTCGGTTCGTTCATATTTCTGAAGGCGGCGTCCCAGGCCAGGGCTTCGGGAGTAGAGCAGGCTACGCTCGGTACCGAGGGAACGCTTCGCGCGGCACTTTCGCTGGGGAAGTGTTCTTCAAAGATCGTACGGTAATAATATTCTTCCTTGTTTTGCGGTGTGTTGATCGGGAAACGGTCGGCGGCATGGGACATTTCTTCGTCGGTAACCAGTTCGGAAGTGATCTTTTTTAACGTGTCGATCCAGCTATAGCCTACACCGTCGGAGAATTGTTCTTTCTGACGCCAGACGATTTCTTCCGGCAGCATGTCGGCAAAGGCTTCGCGGAGGATCTTCTTTTCGATCGTCTTACCCGGACACATTTTGGCGGACGGGTTCAGTCGCATAGCCACATCGAGGAACTCCTTGTCGAGGAAGGGGACACGGCCTTCCACTCCCCAGGCGCACAGGCTTTTGTTGGCCCGTAGGCAATCATATAGGTAGAGCTTGCTGATCTTGCGCAAGGTTTCTTCGTGGAATGTACGGGCGTCGGGTGCTTTGTGGAAGTAGAGATAACCGCCGAAAATCTCATCGGCTCCTTCTCCGCTTAGCACCATTTTTATTCCCATGCTTTTGATGACGCGGGAGATCAGGTACATCGGGGTAGAGGCGCGTACGGTCGTCACATCGTAGGTTTCGATATAATAGATCACGTCGCGGATGGCGTCCAGGCCTTCCTGTACGGTATAGTTGATCTCATGGTGCACGGTTCCGATCGCGTTGGCTACTTTTTGGGCGGCGATCAGGTCGGGAGCTCCTTTCAACCCGATGGCGAAGGAGTGGAGTTGTGGCCACCAGGCATCGGATTTACCGCCGGTTTCGATACGCTTGGCCGCATATTTCTTGGCAATAGCGGAGGTGATGGACGAATCCAGGCCGCCGGAAAGCAGTACGCCGTAGGGAACGTCACTCATCAGCTGGCGTTGCACGGCTGCTTCGAGGGCCTCGCGAAGTTCTGCGACGCTGGCCGGGTTGTCCTTTACGTTTTCGTAATCCATCCAGTCGCGGACATACCATTTCGTGAGGTCGGTATCTTTACTATAGAAATAGTGGCCGGGCTTGAATTGGTTGTAGATGGTAGCGAAGCCTTCCAGACCTTTCAACTCGGAGGAGACGAGGAGATGCCCGTGGTCGTCGTACCCCATATATAAAGGGATGACACCGATCGGGTCGCGCGCAATCAGGTAAGTATCGTTTTCTTCATCGTAAAGGGCGAAGGCGAAGATGCCGCTTAATTTTTCTACGCAACCGGTACCGTATTTGCGGTAGAGGGCGAGGATGACTTCACAATCGGAACCGGTCATGAAGTCGTATTCACCTTTCAGTTCCTCGCGGATTTCGCGGTGGTTGTAGATTTCACCGTTTACGGTCAGGATCAGTTTACCGTCTTTACTTTTCAGCGGTTGGCCGCCGGAAGCCGGGTCGACGATGGAAAGGCGTTCGTGTGCAAGGATGGCGGATTTGCCTTGGTAGATCCCGCTCCAATCCGGGCCCCGGTGACGGATACGTTTACTCATTTCTAACGCTTGTCTGCGAAGTTCGTTTGCATCGCTGCGGATGTTGAAGATTGCTGTAATGCCACACATGATCTGTTGTTTTATTTGGTTAGATATTTATCTATTGCTTCTGCTGTTTTACGTCCCGAAGCCATTGCCCGTACTACCAGGCTGGCACCGCTGACGGCATCGCCACAGGCGAAGATGTTACTGCCGGCTATCCGGTTGTTGCTGTCTACCGCTATGTTCTTGCGTCCGTCTACGGCCAGTTCGAGCTCTTTTACCAGCCCTTCCTGTTCGGGGTGGACGAAGCCCATAGCAAGGAACACCAGGTCGGCTTCGATGACTTCTTTCTTTCCGGTCATTTTCATTTCCGGCCGGTTTCCATCCTTCGATGGCAACCATTCCACTTCTTCCACTTCAACGCCTTTCAGGGTGTTTTTATCTCCGATGAAACGGGAAGAGGTGAGGCACCAACGACGTATGCAACCTTCTTCGTGACTGCTGCTGGTCTTCAAAACCTGCGGATACATAGGCCATGGAGTAGCCGGGTTGTGTCCGACGGGTGGTTTAGGCATGATTTCGATCTGGGTGACGGAAGCGGCACCGTGACGGTTGGCTGTGCCTACACAATCGCTACCCGTATCACCACCACCGATTACGAGGACTTTCTTTCCTTTGCAGTTGATGATGTTTTTAGGGGGGATGGCGATGCCTTCGAGCAGGCGGTTCTGTTGTCCCAATAGTTCGAGGGCAAAATGGATGCCTTTGAGGTTACGGCCTTCGATCGGCAGGTCGCGCGGTGTCTCGGCACCAATGGCTACGCAGACGGCATCATATTCGCCGACTATATCTTTTGTCCGTATTTCCTTTCCGACCATTGTGTTGACACGGAACCGGATACCTTCTTTTTCCATCAGCCGGATACGTCGGTCGATGATATTTTTTCCCAGTTTGAAGTTGGGAATACCAAAACGGAGGAGGCCACCGGGCAATTCGTCTTTCTCAAAGACTGTCACTTCGTATCCTTTGCGGTTCAATTGGTTGGCAACGGTCAACCCGGCAGGGCCACTACCGATTACGGCTACACGTTTGCCATTGCGTACGGGCTGTACAGGTTGTATGAAACCTTCGCGAAAGGCAGCTTCTACGATGGCCACTTCATTTTCGCGGATAGTGACGGGTTCGTCGCAACTTAGTTTCAGTACGCAACTTTTTTCACACAGGGCGGGGCAGACGCGGCCGGTAAATTCCGGAAAGTCGCAGGTCTGTTCCAATACTTGGAAGGCTTCTTTCCATTGTCCTTTGTAAAGGAAGTCCTGCCATTCAGGTTGTTTGTTACCGATGGGGCATGCCCAGTGACAGAAGGGAACGCCGCAATCCATGCAGCGGGAAGCCTGGCGGCGACGGTCACTGCTGTTGAGTGTTTGTTCTACTTCGCTGAAGTCGCCGATACGATCTTCTACAGGGCGGTAGCCTGCTTCTTGTCGGGATATGGTGAGGAATGCTCTAGGATTTGCCATATATAATTTCTATTTTAATTTTTTGAGACCATCATTTAATTATTTTCATCAAAATACGATTATAAATAGTCCTTTTACCTAATAAAGGCTTTTAGAAAATCGTATCGAAGAACAAATGCATGCATAAAAATGCTTCGATATAATTATCGAAAGACAAATACGCGCGTAAAAGCGATAAAAAATCCATATCGAATGATAAATACATGCGACAAGGCATATAAATATCTTTATCGAAGAATAAATACAACGGCGAGGTAAATAAATATACTTATCGAAGCATTTTGACGAGCGCATGGCATTTCTGTATAAATAATTTAAAACGTATATGCGCATATTTAGTAATCACGCTGCATTTCTTCAATCTTTTGCTGCAACTTTTTCATCTGCTCCTCTTGAAGAACCTTCTTGTATTCGATCGGGACGATCCGGATAAATTGATCTACCTGTTTATCCCAACTGTCCAGTATCTTTCCTGCCAGATGACTACCGGTATAATGATAGTGTTTGCGTATCAGTTCATGCAGTTCCTTGCGAGCCGTGCTGTCTTCTATCAACGATAGCTCGACCATTTCCATATTGCAGTAGTAATCGAAGTCGCCGGCCTTATTCCATACATAAGCTACACCGCCGCTCATTCCGGCTGCAAAGTTCCGTCCGGTTTGTCCGAGCACGACGACGCGTCCCCCAGTCATATATTCGCAACAGTGATCTCCGACACCTTCCACAACGGCGATGGCTCCGCTGTTTCGTACGCAGAAGCGTTCACCGACACGTCCGTTGATATAAACTTCTCCACCGGTTGCCCCATATAATAAGGTGTTGCCAGCAATGGTATTATCTTCGGCCACAAAGGTTGAGCGTATAGGGGGCATCAGGCTGATGCGGCCACCGCTAAGTCCTTTCCCCAGATAATCGTTCGCCTCTCCTTCCAGCCGGAAATGAACTCCGTGTGACAGGAACGCCCCGAAACTCTGTCCGGCAGAGCCTTTGAACTTGATATTAAGGGTATGATCAGGCAGTCCGGCATTCCCGTAACGTTTGGCTATCTCGCCGGACAGCATGGCACCGACGGAACGGTCGGTATTCGTGATCGCGTAATCGAGCGATACTTCCTGCTGGAACTCGATGGCTCCTTTGGCATGGTTGATGATATCCACGTCTTTTACATTCTCTATATGGTGCACCTGATTGGTTGTGTGATGGATAGGCGTATGAGCCGCCTGTTCCGGCATATATAGTAGATGCGAAAAGTCCAGTAAATCGTGCTTGGTCATCCCATCGGACGATTTGCGGACGATCAATTCCGTATGTCCGATGATATCATCCAGTTTGCTGTAACCCATTTCGGCCAGATGTTCGCGCACTTCTTCTGCCAGGAAGGTGAAGAAATTCACCAGATACTCATACCGTCCGAGAAAACGCTTGCGCAACGTTTCATCTTGCGTAGCGACACCGACCGGGCATGTATTCATGTGGCATTTACGCATCATCACACAACCCAGGACGATCAGCGCGGAGGTGGCAAAACCAAACTCCTCTGCTCCGAGCAAGGCCATCAACACAATGTCACGCCCTGTTTTCAGCTGTCCGTCTGTTTGCAGGCGTACCTGACCACGCAGGCTGTTCATCACCAATGTCTGTTGCGTCTCCGACAATCCCAGTTCGGACGGCAACCCGGCATAACGGATCGAGCTGATCGGCGAAGCCCCCGTTCCGCCCTCGGCTCCCGAGATAATAATACGGTCTGCCTTCGCCTTTGCCACACCTGCAGCAATCGTACCGACACCGCTTTCCGATACCAGCTTGACGCTAATCTCCGACCGGGGATTTACATTCTTCAGGTCGAATATCAGTTGTGCCAGATCCTCGATCGAATAAATATCGTGATGAGGCGGGGGAGAGATTAATGAAATGCCCGGTATCGAATGACGGGTTTTGGCAATAACGTCATTTACCTTATAACCCGGCAGCTGACCGCCCTCGCCCGGCTTTGCGCCCTGGGCTACTTTGATCTGTATCTCGTCTGCATTCACCAGGTATTCAGTCGTAACGCCGAAGCGTCCGGATGCAACCTGCTTGATGGCCGACCGCAGCGACAGGCCGTCTTTCCGGGGAATGAAGCGGGAAGCGTCTTCACCACCTTCTCCGGTATTGCTGCGTCCATGTATCTTGTTCATGGCCATAGCCATCGTTTCATGGGCTTCCTTGCTGATGGAACCGAAGCTCATGGCACCTGTGACGAAACGTTTCATGATTGCCTCCACCGGCTCCACCTGTTCGATCGGAATGGATTTATTCTTCCTGAACGTAAGAAAATCGCGAAGGAAGATAGGCGACTCCTTACCGTCCACCATCTGCGAGTACTCTTTAAATTTCTTGTAACTGCCCAGGCGGGTAGCCAGTTGAAGGGTAGAGATTGTCTCCGGGTTCCAGGCATGTTTCTCGCCGTCTTTCCGGAAACTGTAGATCCCTTTGTGTTCGAGCATTTCATCCACCGGACGGTCGAATGCCTGTTCGTGCAGCGCAATAGCATCGCGTGCTATCTCTTCCAACCGGATACCGCCGACGTTGCTGGTCGTCCCCCCGAAATAAGTACGTGCCACTTCCGCGTCCAGACCGACAGCTTCAAACAACTTGGCACCACGGTAACTGCGGATCGTACTGATCCCCATCTTACTCATGACTTTAAAGAGTCCTTTGCAGATAGATTTTACATAATTCTTACGGGCCGTTTCGTAGTTAAGCTGTATCTCATGCTTGCTTTCCAGCTCCTTCAATATGGCGAAAACCATGTACGGGTTGATAGCGCTAGCCCCGTAGCCCAATAGTAAAGCGGCATGCATTACCTCACGCATCTCGCCGGTCTCGACAACCAATGCCGTCTGCACACGCTTCTGTACCGATATCAGGTGATGATGAACGGCACTTACGGCAAGCAGTGAGGGTATCGGAGCATATTTTCCGTCCACATTCTTATCGCTTAAGATAATATAGTTGACACCATCCGTAACAGATTGTTCCGCCTGCTTGCATAGATCATCGAGTGCGGCTTTCAAGCCTTCACGACCTTTGGCTACTTCAAATAGCATCGGAAGTTTTACGGAGTTGAAACCCTTATAGCGGATATTGCAGAGCAGATCCAGTTGTGTGTTGGTCAGGATCGGATGATTAAGCCGTACCATCTTGCAATGGCTTTCACTGGGAACCAGGATATTGTTGCCTACTGCACCGATATATTCCTCCAGACTCATTACGAGTTCTTCGCGGATCGGATCGATCGGAGGATTAGTAACCTGTGCGAATTGCTGCCGGAAATAGTTGTATAGCAATTGCGGACGGTCGGATAATACAGCCAGCGGCGTATCGTTTCCCATCGATCCGATAGGTTCGGCTCCACCGGTACACATCGGTACAATAATCTTTTCCACATCTTCGCGGCTATAGCCGAAAGTACGGAGCAATTTATCGTAATTATCTACCGTGTGAGGTACTTTACGGCCGGATTTCAGTTCATCCAGTTCCACGCGGTTGGTAGCTAGCCATGTTTTGTAAGGTTTCGCTTCGGCCAGTTGCTTTTTCAGTTCACCGTCGTAATAGATTTCGCCTTTCTCGGTATCTACCATCAGTATCTTGCCCGGTTGCAGACGTCCTTTCTCTTTGATCTCATTGGCTTCGAAGTCCATTACGCCTACCTCAGAAGCCACCAGCATCATATCATTTTTCGTGATCAGATAACGCGCCGGACGCAGACCATTACGGTCGAGCATTCCTCCGGCAAACCGTCCGTCGCTGAACAGCAGTGCTGCCGGGCCGTCCCAGGGTTCCATCAATATCGAATGATATTCGTAGAATGCTTTCAGGTCGTCCGATATCGGATTCTTTTCGTTCGAACTTTCCGGCACGAGCATCGCCATCGCATGCGGCAAGCTCAACCCCGACGCCACCAGAAACTCCAGCACATTATCCAGCGAAGCACTATCGCTCATCCCCGGTTGAATGATCGGGCGGATACTTTCGATACTGCCGATGGTAGGAGAGGTGAGTACGCTTTCGCGCGCTTCCATCCATCCCCTGTTTCCCCGGATCGTGTTGATCTCCCCATTGTGTGCCAGAAGGCGGAACGGTTGTGCCAGACTCCAGGTAGGAAATGTATTCGTACTGAAGCGGGAGTGAACCAGGGCCAGCCCGCTTGTAAAGTAGTTATTTGTCAGATCCGGGAAATAATGCCGGAGCTGCATGGACTCCAGCATCCCCTTATATACTATATTCCTTGTAGACAAAGAAGCTACGTAGAAATCATTTTTTGCCACCAGGTCGGAAGCTGAGACCTTCTTTTCAATGCGTTTTCGAATGATGTACAACTTCAATTCCAGTTCCTGCTGATTATCGCAGCCGGTAATGAAGATTTGCTTGATGTCCGGCTCAGTAGCCAATGCATCCTTTCCCAATATGTCGCTGTTTACCGGAACTTTCCGCAGATGCATCAAAGTAAGCCCCTCCTTTTCGATCTCCTCGATCATGATGCTGAGGATGGCCGAACGCTGTGCTTCGTCTTTGGGAAGAAAGACCAGACCTGTCCCGTATTTTCCCTTTTCGGGAACGGGTATTCCCTGCAACAGAATAAATTCATGAGGGATCTGAAGTAAGATACCCGCACCGTCACCGGTCTTATTATCGGCACCTTCTGCACCGCGATGACGCATATTTTCCAATACCTTAAGGGCTGATTCTACAATGTCGTGCGACTTTCCTCCATGAATGTTTACCAACATTCCTACTCCACACGCGTCATGCTCATTCGCAGGACTATATAATCCCTGCTTTCTGTTCAAATGGATCTGTTCTTTCATTGTTTGTTGACCTTATGTTTGTGTAATACCTGTTTTGTTGTCAAATTGCTTGACAAATATAGATAGTTTCTTTCATAATGATATATATGGTGACGTTAAACATTGACGTTTTTTTTGTTTATCGGGACATGACGTTTCTATTTGACATGATATTTAGGGTAATTAGTATTAATATGAAACCGATAAGCCTATTTTTAGTTACAATCTATAAGTGGCTGTTGCTCGCTTTTCTCAGGAAAAACTAACATAATGATAATTCAAAGAATAGAATTTGTTTATCTTTGTTAGGAAATTTAGCTTATTTCTGTATGATTGATATTGTTTACAATGGCAGAGTTCCGGCTTGCGGCGTCTTTTGTGGAGGTTGCCCAAATTACACACGGATAAAGAAACCCTGCAAGGGAGCAGAGTATTCGGATAGATGTGAGCGATGCAAAACTTTTCATCTGTGTTGTAAAGAGAAAGGTATTACTCATTGTTTCCAGTGCCGGATTTTTCCATGCAGTAAATTCAAATCATTTACAAATCGATGGCTTAAATATGGCCAGGACTTTATAGAAAATCAACGTGTCCTGGCGTTAGGTACTAATGTATTTCTTGATAAATATAACCGTATGGTTCATTTTGAAACGGAAAGACTCATTATAAAGGAAGTTTCCATAGTAGAGGAGCTGAAGGCTCTTTTATCTATCTATACGCAGGAGGTAAATATGAGGTATATCCAGTCGGGTAAATATGATTGGACATTTCAAGAGCTTGAAGATCGATATAAGGCAATCAATGAAACCGGATATCCGAAAGGTTACGGTATGTTTGCAGTTAAACTCAGAGGTGAAAATAAGGTTATCGGTGAAGCCGGATTATTCAACTCCTTTTCTGATTCGAAGAAGATGGAGGTCGGTTATATCATCGATCAAATGTACTGGAATAAGGGATATGGAACGGAAGTCTGCAAAGGGCTGATCGATTACGCTTTCAGTCGGTTGGGTTGTACGGAGCTTATTGCCCGTATGTATAATCAGAATACAGGGTCTGTCAAAGTTTGTGAGAAGCTAGGATTTGAGTTGGTATTGACAGGCGAAACAGAGAACAAAAAAGTCTTCCGGGAATACCGGAAGACTTCTGTATACTGATGGTTTTATTGAGTTTTGTGTGATCTGCTTCAGATCTGTAATACCAGAATGAACCGGGCTCCTTTCTTATATTCCATATCGATAGAGAGATTGCCATTCAGTTTATTGGCGATCAGGGCACAAATAGGTAAACCTAGTCCGTCGCCTTCTGCCAGATCCTTGACTTCGCTGAATGGCTTGAAAAGGCTTTCCTTTTGTTCGTCAGGAATACCTGTTCCGTTATCTGTTACAATAAGGTGGCAAAGGTGAGCACCCTTTCTCTTGAATTCCAGCCATATTTTACCAGAGGTCGTATATTGGGCTGCATTATTTAGCAGGTGCAATAAGATGCGTTCCAATTGTTCAGCATTTGTTTTTACTTCCAGTTGTGGAGCGTCTACAATAACTTCTACATCGGGATTAATCTTGTCTTTTACCTTATCCATTGTTTTCTTGCAGAAGCTACCTACATTGAAAGATTGTGTTTCGTACGGTTCCAGCAACGAACTTTCCAGGGAAGACAGTTCCTGTATATTTACACTGAACTGTTTTAGTGCATCTACCCGTGTTTGGATGGAACCGGCCTGCTGTGGAGCGATTGTACGTAATTCTCCGGCTGATACGTCAAGCTTATCGAGCGTAGGCCGCATCTGTTCTGATATACTTTGTATGAACCGGGCTTGTTGTTCGCTATGTTCGTTGGTTGTCTTGATAATGTTTTTCAGTTTTTTGTTGAGAACAATGAAACGTAATAACAGGAACGCAACGAAGAGTAGTCCGGCAATAAGGATGACAACCAGTGTGCAGAGACCGACTATCATATATTGTTTACCGGATAGTTTATCGTCTTTTTCCTGTATCGTCTGCAAGCTTTCGTCATATTTGAGTTGTAATGCTCCTAATTCATCCTGTGCATTCAATGCTTTTACCGAATCCGTCCAGACGATATACTTATCATAAGTTCGTTCCATCAGGGAAGCATTATTTGCCGTACGGGCAATTGCGATCAGGTTTTTGTAGCAATCGCTAACTTTATCGTATTCCTTTTTATCCTTATATTGGTTGATAAGTTTCTGGAAGGAAGCATCTCCCTGTTCGTTCTGTCCGAAAGTATAATAATAGTTAGTCTGAGTGTATAACAGGTCATCGGACAATTTACTGCTTCCGGCCTGACTGGCCAGATTATCCAGTGTATTCAGTTGAAGTTGAGCCTGGGCGACATTCTTCAGCTTTATGTACATTTGCAACCGTTCTTTTGTCACCTGGAAACGCTGATCATAGAACGTTTTTTGCGCTTTATCTTCTTCCGTCAGCAGAAATTGAGTCATTTGGCGACAAAGATCGAAAGCCTCCTGATAGTAGTTTTCACGATAATAAAGATACGTCGCTTTTGTTCCACAGTCAATGGCTTGCGTGTAGTCTCCTTCATTGGAGAAGGCTTTGTAAGCTTGAAGGAATAGGTAACGGGCTTTAGTATAGTCTTTCTTTTCCAGACTGCTTTGAGCCTGTTTCATTAGATCATTAGCTCTGTTTTCTGCCTGGAGGGTGGTCGTACAGAAACAGAGAACGAGGGTGATAATAAAATACATGATTCTCATAACTTCAAATTTAATTTTAAGCAAATATATGTATTTATTCAAAATCAAAGCATGAGTTATGCTGAAAAAGTTTGAATCATGTATAAATTATCTGTTGGATTTATGGTTTTATTTTTATTTCATAGATGCGTGACTCGTCTTTCCAGGGATGGTATCCTTGCCCTATGTAATTGAATCCCAGCTTTTCATAGAATCCGATATGCTCTGTAGACAGGTATAAATTCTTGAAACCGGCTTTAACTGTATCTTCTTTGGCTTTCTCCAATAAAAGTGTACTGTAAAAATGTCCCCGGTGGTTTTCATCTATATATACGGCACAAACCCACGGATACAAATCCATCCGGCTGATAAAATCATTGGTGATCAGCCCGGCGCAACCAATTATTTCATTATCCTTTTCCAATAAATACCATTGAGGGAGTGGATTCGGAGAGTCTATACTGTGATTAATAGAATCTTCATAGAGCACAGGGTATACGGAAGGCCATTTGCTTTGAAAATAGTTGATAGCGATATCCTTATAAGCCGGATTTTCTCGTACTGATATAATTTTCATGACATTGAATTTATATTGATATTGAAAATAACAGTTCAAATATACTATTATTCTAATTGAAAAATAGACTCTTCCTGTTTAATTCCTGTTTTTATCATTAGGATAATTACAATTGTATCTTCAACGAAAGCCAGTAATACGAATCGAATCTTTTCGTATATTTGACAAAACCAATAAATCATCTGTATCATGGACATACAAGTATTTCTTAATAACTATCGCGAAGCCTTCGGAGATAAAGTAGATCTTCCTATTGTCTTTTGGTATTCGGAGCAACCGGTAAATCCGGTCGATAAAATCGGAGGGTGTTTATTTAAATGTATGAAGGATGTCAGGGCCGGACAAACGGTTACTTTGAGTGTCGAAACTATCGGTTGTGGTGGTGGAAAATTTTATACAGGTTTTACGGAAATGCCGGAACGAATTCCCGGATTTGTATCCTTAAAGGAAAAATATAAACAGACTCCGGAAGGGGTAATCGAATTTCTTGAAGATTTGCAGGTTCCCAGAGCTAAAATGGATTATCTGAATTTTACCCGTATGGATAATGTCGAAAGTTTTGATAATCTGGAAGGAATCCTGTTTTTAGCGACACCCGATATGCTTTCCGGTCTGGCTACCTGGGCGTTTTTCGATAATAATTCACAGGACGCTGTCACCTCTCTATTCGGCTCCGGTTGTTGCTCCGTTGTCACACAGGCCGTTATTGAAAATGCAAGAGGTGGAAAAAGTACATTCATCGGATTCTTAGATCCTTCCGTACGTCCTTATTTTGAGCCGGATATTCTAAGTTTTATGATACCGATGTCCCGGTTTAAAGAAATGTATGATACGATGCGGAGTAGCTGTCTGTTCGATACGCATGCCTGGGGGAAGATTAAAGAAAGAATGAATAAATGATATAAAAGAGCCTCTATCCTGAAAAAAGAATTGCGTCAACCGATAAAGCAAGCACTTACCCTATTTAAACCAATTGGAGATGATGAGCTAAAGAAATGGCTGGATGGTCATGTCGGAACGGTACATATTTTTCAGGGCAAACAGGCAGTAGGTGTTATCCTATGTCTGGGACTTGATGAAAAGACAAAAGGTGCTGCTGCCTGAGCTTCGTCCAAACCTAATTTGCTGATGTCGCTTTGACACGTGCTAAATTACGGTTTGTAGCTGTTGAGGACGAGAAAGTTTGGTTGGGAAAACCTCTCTTTACTCGTATTTCTTACATTCTTCTATTAGCTCTTCACTACATTGTTCCGGAGCCAATGGGGAAAAAAGTTCTATTAAGTTATCTTCGGGATCGCGCAAATGTACTGTGCGCATCCCCCAATCAGCCATATTGGTAGGTTCATTGACAAATACCACACCCTTTCCTTTTAAAGCAGCATAAGTGTCATCAACACTATCCACACAGAATGACACAAGTGATTTTTCCCGAAATCCTACAGGTAATTCTTTATTCGCATTACCTACAGACGGTGCCATCCAGTCGGATACAAAAAGAGCAAATCCTTCTATTCCGTCTGCTACTTTAAAGCTGGCATATCCACTATTTTCATCACCCCAAGCCGGTTCTAATCCAAGTTGTTCAGAGTAGAATTTAAAGCATTTAGTAAAATCCTTAACTAATAATCTTACATTACTAAATTTCATTGTTGTCGAATTTTTATGGTTATTTTTATATATGTTTCTTAAATGGAAATAACTGAATTTGTTTTTATTCTTTTAATTCAAATGCATATTCATATTTCACAATTGTCTGCTCTTGTTCATTCTCGATCCAAGCCTTCGTTTGTTTCATATACTAAAGTTGCGTTACTATCAGCAAACGGACTTTCAATAACTTTTTTCATGATCAATTACTTTTTGGTTTTTCTCACGATCAACAAAAACTATATGAAATATAGTTAGTTTGATTTTAAATTGGCTTAAAAATAGCTTGACTTCATCTTCAGTTCCCATGTCGATTAACTTTGTGTTTGGCAAAGATCGATAAACTTTTCAAAAAAACAAGAAAACCAACTATAAAGTTGAAAAAATGGATTAACATTATTACGTAGTTTTATAGGCCGGATTTCGAGAATATGCGGAATGCTTAAGTGACATAATCATTTTGTTATTGGAACTTCATTATACAGATTATATATGGATACAGATTGTCTGATAAATACTTATATAGCATTCTCCGGTACTTCCCTTATATCATGTTTTTTGTATATATCGCTAGTTCTCAATTGTTTAATCTCTAATCTCTGTAATCCAAAAATCATCTAAATGATTTTTGAAATCTTCGCTAAAAAGTGTGGATAAATGTGGTGGAAAGAGCTGGAAAGGGAGCTTTTGTATATTTACATGTTTCTGAAAAAGAGAGAAAAGCAATAAAAAGAAATAATATTGGTTGTTTACTGATCTTCCTGTCAAAATTGGAAAAGTGAAATCAAACCTTAAATAAACAACTTTTATAAGGGAGCAAATTGTTTATGCAAGACTTAAAAATACCCTTCTTTGCAGGATGTGAGAATATGTTGATTAGTAGCAATTAAAAAGAGATTATATCATGGATAAAGAGAAAAAAATAATGCAGGGGAATAAGTTGTTTCTCTGTTTTGAAGAACGTATCGGTCAAAAGCGACAAACAGGGAAAGAAAGTACGGCAGATCTGTATAGGGCGGTAACTAACTGGTTGAAACAGTTTACCGGAGGTGAAGGTCTGGAATTTGGGATGATTACACAACTGTTTGTAGCTGATTTTGAAACGTTTCTTGAAAGTAAAGGGTTGAAAACTAACTCGGTGAATACCTATCTGAGTAATTTCAGGGCACTGTATCATTCGGTGGCGAATGAATACAAAAAGAAAATAAAAGATGATCCTTTTGCAAATTTGAAGATCAAGCCCCAACCGACGGCAAAGAGGGCTTTGTCGCGTAAGGTTATGGAGGAGATTGCCGGACTGAAGCTGGAAGATAAGCCGGAACTGAAGGTGGCAGCCGATCTGAGTCTGTTCAGTTTCATGGCATGCGGTATGGCGTTTGTGGATCTTGTACATCTGAAAGCGGAGAATATCAAGGAGGGCGAGATTATTTATAACCGGCAGAAAACGGGTACGGAGATCCGTATTGGTATAACTGACGGTATGAAAATGATCCTCGATAAATACCGGCAGGAAGGGACACCTTATCTCTTTCCCCTGCTAAAAGACGAGAACGGGTCTTATGAAGATTATAAATTACTATTGAAGTGCCAAAATGAAGCATTGAAAGAGATCGGGCAATTTCTGGTTGAACCTATTGTGTTGACCACCTATCGTTTCCGGCATACCTGGGCTTCAGAAGCATTGTTATGTAATACTCCCATGGCAGTTATCAGTCAGGCACTCGGACATACTTCTGAAAAGACAACGCGTTTTTACCTGGCGCTACTGAACCAGTCGGTAATGAATAAAGCTAATAAATTGATTATTAAATCAGTAGAGAATTTATTGGTGGAAGCTGTATAAACCTTATTTCGTAAATAAGGGGCTGTCTGATTAAAGATATATGAATCAAGTTGTTAAGCCTGTTTTTTCAAGGCTTAATAAATATTGATGCAGCAAATGTAAAGAATAAAATGAGAATAAGAAAAGAAGTTTCAGTTTATTTTCAAGATTTGTCCCTAAAGAAACGTTGAGTTACATATTTATTCATACATTTTTCCTGATGATAACCTTTCACAGACTTATTCTGAAAAAAAGCACATGGTCGGGTAGGGCATGCTTTGTTTTTAACTATAAATAACTCAATCTGTTTCACTTTTCCTTTGTCAGGAAGCGGATAGCGATGGTCATTTTCTGTTTCAAAAGCAGCCTTTTTATTAAAACTAGTCTTTTACGGGTTTTGAAATTAGCTGTGGGCAAACTCCCTTCAACCTTATTTACGAAATAAGGTAAGTACCTTTAAAGGGTAAATTTATAGGAGAAATAGAATACACTAGTATGTTAAAGTATGTAACAATAATTGTTTTGAGTCTTATTTTGTGCAGTTGCCAAAAAGAGGACGAAAAGATATCTGAAACGGGTACCTTGATTGTATCGGTTAAGGAAACCCTCCCCGGCTTATCGTATACATTATATATGTATAATGCGAATGAAACCTCTCCACTGGTCTTGGAAGTGGGAACATCTGAAACGAAACAGGAACTTCAGGCGGGGAACTGGCGTATGATACTCGTTGGTTACAGTAAAGATGAAATCATCCTGCAAGGGAAGGATCGATACGAAGACTTGTCATTCTCTGTGATTCAAACCGACGGGAAAAACTCATTTCCTGCATTGACACATAAAGTATATAAAGCTATTGAACCTTCGGTTACCGTGGAAGTCGGGCAAACTCTTTCCTTATCTTTATCACCTCGCAGTTGTTCTTCGGTTGTACGTCTTCTGGTGAAAAGTGGTGCCGGTTTTGGTGGAATGGAGGTGACGGGTACGCTTTCGGGGATATGCTCCGGTGCGCCTACTTCCGTAAATGTCATGTCGTTCGACCTGTTGCCCGGAGATGCTGCCGGCTATTATATGGTTAACGCCGGAATATTGGGTGTGGAAACGGCTGGAAAGCAATTATTGGAATTGCTCTTTCATGAGAAAAACGGACGTACTTATTCCTGCTCGGCTGATCTTACCACCGCCTTTTCGGAAGCATTGAACAGTGAAACCGATACGTTGGATATTTCCGTAGAAGTTAGTCCTGCCGTACCTATCCGCTTAACAACAGGGATACGTACCCGTGCGGCGGTGGATGCATTCGATAATACGCCTGTTTGTGTGGCTTCCGGTACTATGTCGGGCGTGTATGCCGACAGTTGGGAAGGGGTTGCTACGGGTAGCGGGATCCATTTGATGCCTGAACGTTATTATCCTTCGGACGGCTCGGCGCTTTATCTGCGTGGTTTTTATCCGCCTGCTCCGCTTGAAAACGGCGAAGTTCATTATACATTGACAGGCAAGGAAGACCTGATGCTGACCGATGAAATATCGGGTAGCCTTGCCAATTCGTTTGATGGTTCGGAAGGGAAGAAAGAGTTGACTTATAACCATTTGCTTTCGTTGTTAGGCTTTACGCTGGAGATGAAAAACGTACCTTCCGGCTACCGGGTGAGCGGTCTGGATATGAATGGTTTTTCGTCGACGGTTACGGTATCGCTTGCCGAGGGTGGCATCAGCCGTGTGGCGGAAAAGGGAAAGATCGTTGTGTATGCCGCCCCAAGCGGTGAAGGTATTCCTGTGACGGACGGGAAAGTAAGTTTGCCGGGCTATGTTCTGATTGTCCCCGACTCGGAATTGACGGTGGATCTGACGCTTTCGCATGACAACGATCCGGCCAGCGACCGGGTAATAACCGATCTGCCTGTAAACCTGAAAGGAACAGAGGGAGGAAGTGCTTTTGAAATCGTCGTTTCGCTTGATTTCCCCAATCCAGACCCACCTGTCGATCCTGATCCTCCGGTCGACCCGGATCACCCAGACCACCCGGACGACCCGGATACGCCTGTCGACCCCAATCCCCCGGTAGATCCAAATCCTCCAGTCGATCCTGACCCTGATCCTCCTATTGTAGATAAGATCACTGTCAGCATTTCAGCCCGTGTATGCGACTGGAATGAAATTTCCGGCGGGAATATCGACTTTACACCGGTATTAAAAACGATTATACACTAAAAAATAATATGAAATGAAAACAACTAGTATTTTATTAAGCGCTTTATTATTAGGAGCAGTAGGGTGTACTTCTTCTATCCCTGAAGAGCAGATAGAACATGAAACAGATAAATATTCTGTTCAATTCAAAGGGGGAATTAGTTTGACGCAGACAAAGGCGGCATCGACATCAGAGATAGGAAGTGGAGTTAAAGCAACTATCTATGCTTATGTAAGTGAACAAACAGATGCATCTGTTGCCAGTCATGAATATGAGGCGGGTAGTAGTGGAAATTTGACAGGAACAGATAGTTATACCATGCAATTAGGAAAAGGCACTTATGACTTTTATGGTGTTTCGGCGAATAGTAGTACAACAAGTGCTCCTGCTTTTGATCAAAGTGGTAACACTACGACTTCTGCTTTATCAAATAACGTAGATTATCTTTGGGTAAAAGCAGCTGGCAAGTCTATAAACAGTAGTTCTTCTGATCAGAATATCGATTTGACATTTGAGCGTAAAGCCGTAAAAATAGTAATAACGATTAAATCGGGAACAGGCATAGAGCTAACAGGTTGGGATGGCATGACTAATGGCAGTGGAAGTGCAAGTGCGGATGCCGCAACTATCACCCCGCCGGTAGCCACCGATTGTGTAATGACATTGTCAACCGGAGCAATAGCACAATCTACAAGCCTCAATACGACTGCTGCTAATATGACAACCGGAGCTATAGAAGCTGATTCAGACAACGGTAGTAAAAAGAAAACCACCGTCTCTTATATAATGCTTCCTTTAGGAAAACATGAGGGAACAACCCCTTCTCCGACAGTTATTTTGAAAGTGAAGGTAAAGATAGGAACTCAGACCACTGAAGAGCTTCGTACATATACTGCCGATCTGAAAGCTCCGAGCGGAACAAGTGCAGAATTTCAATCCGGTAACCAATACAACTATACTGCTGTCTTGAATGCCAATGGCATTACCTTTACAGGAGCGAAGGTTACAGATTGGGAAGCACAAACAGGAGATGAGCTGACACCGACAGAACCAGATTCCGAATAACAGTAGTGCTTCGCGATCGAAGTTAGGAAGTATTGAAACACATTTGGCAATAGCCGAATAACGAATAGAATATAAACAATTAAAAACGAACAAGATGGCTGATTACGAAAAAGAACATTACTGGGAATTTACCTTACGGGATAATCCCTTGACAAAAGACAATACGGAAGACTGTATTGCCGAAGTGAAAAGTGGCCCCAAGACCTTGCGTAAAGAGGATATTGCCAAAGAGATCAAACGTACCGGTTCGGAACTCAAATTGCCGACTATCCTATCGGTAACCTCTCAAAGCAATGATATTATAATGGAAGCCTTGTTGAACGGCGACAGCGTGATAACCGACATTTGCCAGTTCATCCCGCGCATTACAGGCCCGTTTGATAGTGTAGACGCTCCGTTCGACCCGACGATCCACCGACTGACATTCGATGTGGTATTTACTAAAGCGATGCGTGAAGGTTTGAAGAAAGTAAAAACGATCAACCTGGGAGCCAAGGAAAGCGTAGCCCGTATCGGTGTTGTAACGGATACACTGACCGGCCTGATCGACGGATCGATCACTCCGAACGAAGATATTATGATTTCAGGTGACCTGATCAAGATCGCGGGCAACGAGGCTGTGGTCGGTATCTTCTTCGTGGCGGAAAGCGGCGAAGCGGTAAAAGTAACCCGCCGTCTGACTCAAAACGATCCCGGCAAGATAATCGCCCGTGTTCCCGCCCTGGCCGATGGGAGCTATACGTTACGTATTGTAACACAATACAGTACGAGCAAACAACTGTTGAAAG
>OGJY01000345.1_pt1 | contig 66567 bp, 44 predicted proteins | sample 1572231 | NCBI WGS metagenome assembly OGJY01 (sample SAMEA2582121, study PRJEB24529) | metagenome | biome: Human gut stool | place: China | collected 2011
TTTGAGACTAACCGAAACCTTAAATTTTCTCCAGAATTATGAAATGACTTCTAGTTACCCCTAGAACCTTTTTCATCATGTCGATAAACTCGCTACCTTGCACGACAGCCTCTTTGAAGGGATAGATAATAAAAAAAGCGGTCCATTCCTAGAATGAACCGCTCTGTGCGCTTTAGATGGCGGAGAGGGAGGGATTTGAACCCTCGATACAGGTTTAAGCCCGTATACTCGCTTAGCAGGCGAGCTCCTTCGGCCGACTCGGACACCTCTCCGCTCAGGGAAGACATCGTCATTCCCGCGTGAGGCTGTACATTAGGCGGGAAGGGCCTACTTGTCAAGGGAAAATCCGGCAAAGGCACAAAAAAATCTTCGTCTTTGCCGGGAAGGCCCGGCGGGCGGCGTTGACCCCCGTACCGGCTTGGCGTATCCTGCTGCGTTCAATATCTTACGGAGGAACAACGCCATGAGCGAAAACAAGGCCGAGACCGTGGCCGCTGCCGCGGAAAGCAACGACAATCCCAAAGCCGGTGTGGACTTCATCCGCGCCCGCATCATGGACGACAACGCGTCGGGTCGTTTCGGGGGTCAGGTGCACACGCGCTTTCCTCCGGAACCCAACGGCTACCTGCATCTGGGCCATGCCAAGTCCATCTGCCTGAACTTCGGCGTGGCGCGCGAGTTCGGCGGCATGTGCAACCTGCGCTTCGACGACACCAACCCCGTCAAGGAAGACACCGAATACGTGGATTCCATCCGCGAGGACGTGAAGTGGCTGGGCGGTGAATGGGACGACCGCGAATTCTACGCGTCCAACTATTTCGACAAGCTCTACGAATACGCCGAGCAGCTCATCCTCAAGGGCAAGGCCTATGTGGACGATCTGAGCGCCGACGAGATCCGCGAGTACCGCGGCACCCTGACCCGTCCCGGCAAGGAGAGCCCCTGCCGCAACCGCAGCGTGGAAGAGAACCTGGACCTGTTCCGTCGCATGCGCGCCGGAGAATTCGCCGACGGCGAACATGTGCTGCGCGCCAAGATCGACATGGCCTCGCCCAATCTGGTCATGCGCGACCCCACCCTGTACCGCATCCGCCATGCCGAACATCACCGCACGGGCAACAATTGGTGCATCTATCCCATGTACGACTTCACCCACTGCCTGTCGGACTCGCTGGAAGGCATCACCCACTCCATCTGCACGCTGGAGTTCGAGAACAACCGCGAGCTCTATGACTGGGTGCTGGACGCCCTGGAAGTGTACCATCCCCAGCAGATCGAGTTCGCGCGCCTCAACCTCACCCACACGGTGCTGTCCAAGCGCAAGCTCATCCAGCTGGTGAAGGAAGGCTACGTCAAGGGCTGGGACGACCCGCGCATGCCCACCCTGAGCGGCCTGCGCCGCCGCGGCGTGCCGCCGGAGGCCCTGCGCGAGTTCTGCAGCCGCATCGGCATCGCCCGCTCCGACTCCATGGTGGATTACGCCGTGCTGGAATTCTGCATCCGCGAATACCTCAACGCCCACACCCCGCGCGCCATGGCCGTGCTGGATCCCGTGAAGGTGGTCATCGAGAACTACCCCGAAGACCAGGTGGAAGAATTCGAGATGCCCTGGCATCCCGAAGATGCCGCCTACGGCAGCCGCACCGTGCCCTTCTCGCGTGAACTGTGGATCGAACGCGACGACTTCCGTCAGGATCCGCCCAAGAAGTATCACCGCCTGGCGCCCGGCGCGGAAGTGCGTCTGCGTTACGCCTATTTCATCACCTGCCGCGAAGCCGTGTACGACGATGCCGGCAATCTGGTGGAACTGCGCTGCACCTACGATCCCGAGAGCCGCGGCGGCCAGAGCCCCGACGGCCGCAAGGTCAAGGGCACCATCCACTGGGTCTCCGCGCGCCATGCCGTGCCCGCCACCGTGCGCCTGTACGAGCATCTGTTCTCGGCCGAGAACCCCAATGCCATGCCTGAAGGCCAGACCTTCCTGGATGCCATCAATCCCGACTCCCTGCGCGAAGTGACCGCCATGCTGGAACCGGCCCTGGCTGCCAAGGAAGTGGGCGCCAAGGTGCAGTTCGAGCGCGTGGGCTACTTCTGCAAGGACAAGGACAGCACCGACGAGCGTCCGGTCTTCAACCGCACCGTGGGCCTGCGCGATTCCTGGGCCAAGCAGGAAAAGAAGAACGCCTAGCCCCGGCGAAAGACGTTAGGGTGTCCGGCCGTGGCGGTGCCCCGCGCGATGAGGGGGGACAAAGCCATGCCGTTGTGGCATGGAACGGCCGGAAAAACGGATTTGTGGAAAATAATCCTTGACTTCATGTGGGGATTTGTATATCTGAAACGTCTCAACGGGTCGTTAACTCAGTAGGTAGAGTATCTGCCTTTTAAGCAGAGAGTCGCAGGTTCGACCCCCGCACGACCCACCATTGCATGCAAGCCCCTGATGCGAGAGCGTCAGGGGCTTTTTGCGTCTGTGGGGCCGCTGTGTCCCGCGGATAACGAAACGGGCCGTCCCGAAAGGGGCGGCCCGTTGGTGTTTTCGGCGCAGGATGGTGCGCGGTGGAGCGGGAAGCGGCGGAAAAAGCAAGGGCCCGGGAGGACACGGAGAACATCCTTCCCGGATCCTTGGGAGCCGTCGTCTGCAGCCGACAGGCTCCATGATCGTGTCTGCATGCTAATGCTGGGGGGCGCCTTTCCCGGTCAGGGGGCGGGAATGTTCCCGCTCTTCCGTTGGCTCCGTTCCTTCCGTTTTCTTGCCCAGGGCCAGCAGGGCCACACCGCCGAAAAGCAGGCCCATACCGGCCAGCTCCTGACCGCCGACAGGCTCATGCAGCAAAAAGATGCCCCAGCAGGCGGCGCCCAGCGGCTCCACCAGGGCCAGCGTGGCGGCCATGGCCGTGGGGGTGCGGCGCAGCCCGGCCAGCGTGAGGCTGAAGGCCAGGGCCGCGGTCACGACGCCCAGATACAGGGCCATCCCCAGCCCCTGGGGCTGCAGCAGCCAGAGCGGCGGCGTGCAGAAATGGACGGGCAGCAGCAGGATCCCGCTGCCTGCACAGAGCAGGAGCATGATGTGCTCCGGCGCGTGGACCCGGCCCAGAGGCTTGCTGAAGACGAAGTAGGCGCCGTAGCAGGCCCCCGCCAGCAAGGGCAGGATCAGGGCGGCCGTGCTGGCGCCCTGGCTGCCGCCCAGATTGAGCAGCACGAGTCCCGCCAGGGCCAGGGCCGTGGCGGGGTACCAGATGCGGGCAGGCCTTTCGCCCAGGATGATGCGCGCCAGGATGGCCGCCATGACGGGAGAGAAGCCGATGGCCGTCACCGTGCCCACAGCGACGCCCGCCTGCTGGACGCCCCAGAAGAAGAACACCTGGAAGCCCAGCAGGCCCAGCGTGGCGGGGATGAGCCAGCGCAGCTGCCAGTGCCGCAGGCCTGCGGGCAGGGAATGGCGGCAGGCGCACCAGGCCCAGAGGGCCAGCGCCCCGATCTGCATGCGCAGGGCCCCGATGCCCAGGGGGTGGCTGCCATCCGGGGCCAGGGCCTGCACGGTGCCGGTGGTGCTGAAGCACAGGGCGCCGAGGATGATGCACAAAGGACCGCCAGCCAGCAGGGAGGAGCCGCAGGAGAGCCGCCCGAGGCTCGCTGTGATGCTCATGGTTCGTCAACTCCATAGATAAGGACGTTCGCCAGTCCGCATGAGCAGGCCGGTGATGTGGGGCACAAGGCTGTGCCGTCAGGCACAAGCTTGCCTGAGGGCAGCAATTTCCATGCCGCATCAGGGTGATTTGAACGATCTTCAATTATATTGGCTGCGTAAGGTTATTTTGCCTTTATCTGCGGGCCGGGAGCCCTTGGCTCAGGGCGTTCATGGTCGGTGACCGATGCCGCTGTCGCGGGTCTGTCTGCAGGGATGGGCTGCATAAGGCAGATAAATCAAGGTGCTGGAGGAGATGGCCCACTGAAGGAGCTTTAGGAGGGTACGGTTAGCCAAATAATCACAAGCGGGTCTTTTTTTACATAATGTAATATAAATTTTGATATAAAAATCAAAATTTTTTATTTTACTTATCATTTTTTAAATTAAAATAATGATTATTATTCCTTTTTTCGTGAGAAAACGGGATATTGCCCGACATAGGGAAGTTTTTCACATATGGCACGCTTATTGCTGTGCAGGGAGGGACTATAGTTTTCGCCCGGGAGTTCGCCAAAGGGTGCAACGACCAGGCTTCATGTGCATGTATGGCAGCCATAACAAGCAATCCGCAGCGGTATCAAATTCATAACGGAGAAAATGGTATGTCGGAACAGGTCAAGTTGGAAAAGTCCCTCTCGCCGTTGCAGGTGTGCGCACTGGCTTTGGGCTCCATTGTCGGTTGGGGTTGCTTTGTGCTGCCCGGTGATATGTTCCTGCCCCAGGCCGGTCCTGTGGGTACCCTGCTTGGTTTCTTTGTAGGTGCCTGCCTGATCAGCTTCGTTGCTGTATGCCTCAGCTACATGGTCAAATACGCCCCTGTTGCCGGCGGTGCTTTTGCTTATGCGTATATCGGTTTTGGCCCCCGCGCCGCTTTTGTTTGCGGCTGGGCGCTGGTGATCGCCTATCTTGCCGTTGTTGCTATCGACATCGCAGCCCTTTCGGTCATTTTCCGCTTCCTCTTCCCCGGTGTGTTCGAGTTCGGAGAGCTCTATTCCATCGCCGGATGGACCGTGTATTCCGGTGAAGTCATATTGATGACGGCCGGTACCCTCTTCTTCGGTTACATCAACTACCGCGGTATCGGCTTTGCCGGCGCCCTGCAGCTGATCCTGACCTTCATGCTGACCTTCGGCACCCTGGCCCTGTTCGGCGGCGTGCTGACCCTGGATACCGCCAGCGTGGCCAACCTGAGCCCCGCCTTCTCCGACAAGCGCAGCATGCTGGCCTGCGTGCTGCTGGTCTTCGCCATCTCTCCCTTCCTGTTCGCGGGCTTCGATACCGTGCTCCAGGCTGCTGAAGAATTCGCCTTCGATCCTTCCCGTGCCCGCAACATCATGGTCGTCGCCATCTTCTGCGGCGTGCTCCTGTACGCCATGGTGATGCTCTCCGTGGGCATGGCCGTGCCGTATCCTGAACTGCTGGCCAAGCTCGACGCCCAGCGCGCCACCGGCGGCGCCGCCTGGGGTACCGGTGAAGTGGCCACCATGGCCTTCGGCAAGTTCGGCTCCATCGTGCTGGCCGTGGCCGTGTTCGGCGCCGTGTGCACCGGTACCAACGGTTTCTTCATCGCCACCAGCCGCCTGCTGCTCAGCATGTCCCGCAGCGGCATCCTGCCCGCCTGGTTCGGTGAGATCCATCCCAAGTACCGCACCCCCTACAAGGCCATCCTGTTCACCATCATCGTCGTGCTGCTGACCCCCTTCGCCGGCCGCTCCGCCGTGGCCTGGACCGTGGACATGAGCTCCGTGGGTACCGGTATCGGCTACCTGTTCACCTGCCTGGCCGCCCGCCGCGTGATCATGGGCAGCGAAGGCGTGGACAAGAAGGGCCTCAAGCTGTTCTGCTGCGCCGTGGGTACCATCACCGCCGTCATGTGCATCCTGCTCCTGCTGGTGCCCGGTTCCCCCGCCCGCATCGGTACCGCCCCCTTCATCTGCCTGGCCGTGTGGGTCGTGCTGGGCTTCATCTTCTACTTCTCCAACAAGAAGCACTGGATCTCCCTGCCTGAAGAAAAGGTCCGTGAGAACGTGCTGGGCCGCAAGGACATCGCGGTCTTCTTCAAGAAGTAACCTCCGGCGGCTCCCCGCAAGGGGAGCCGGACACTGGCTGTCCGTTCGCCGGACCGCCTTTCATGGAAGCCGCCCTGCCCCCCGGGGCGGCTTTTTTTATCGGGCTCCCGGCCCCCTTGCCAAAACGGCATGGGGCCCCTATGCAGGAGCAGCAATCCAGATCATGCGGGACGCCGCGGCCCCGGGAAGACCGGCGGCGGGGCAGCGTCCACAGGAGGGAAGGTTATGCCCGAAGCTACGGACCTTTTTGTTTTCTTCGCCTGGATCCTGGGCGGTTTCGTCTCCGGCGTGAGCGGCATCGGCGGGGCCATGGTGGCCTTTCCCCTGCTGGCGCTGGTCATCCCCGTCCACCAGCTCATCGCGCTGACGTGCATCATCAACGTGGTCATGGACGGCTGTCTGGCCGGCATGCATTTTCGCCATTGCCGGCTTTCTTCCCTTTGGCCCATGCTGGCGGGGTCCGTGCCCGGGTCCTTCGCCGGGCTCTATATCCTGCAGATCTGTTCCGGCGCCGTCCTGCAGGGGGCCGTGGGCCTGCTGCTGCTTTACTATGTGTACTGGCAGATGACCTACCGCGCCGCACAGGGGCCTGTGTCCCACCCGCAGATGCTGGGTGCCGCGGCGGGCTTCGGGGCCGGGCTGCTGGGCACGGCCATCTCCTTCGACGGCCCGCCCATCGGCGCCTATGGCCTGTGCATGGGCTGGGAGCCGCGCGTCTTCCTGGGCACGCTGGGCGTCTTTTTCGTGATCCGCGGTTCCCTCACCGTGATCCTGCAGGCCACGGCCGGCTTCTATACCCCGGAAGTCCTGGGCTATGCCCTGTACGGGGCGCCCGGTGTCATCCTGGGCACGCTGCTGGCCTTCCCCGTGGCCAAGCGCATCCCGCAGGAGACCTTCCGCAAGGTGCTGCTGGTCATCATCGGCGTGGCCGGGGCGGTCTGCCTGGTGCGGGCGCTGGGGTAGGCGCGCCTGCGCGGACACGGCAGGCTGCGTTCCTTTGGGGCCTGCTGCCCAGCATCACGGGCTGGGCAAGCGCGGCGATGCGGCAAAGGGCCGGGGCTTGCGCAGCCCCAGGCCCCCTGCACCCCACATTGCGGCCCGCCGTCAAAGCGGCTATCCTGCGAAAAGATGCGAAGAGCATCCTTTCCGCACTCCAGCAGTGAGGCCGCGTCATGAATCCCGTCACCGACATCCTTGCCCGCGCCGTGGTCCCCGAGCATTCCGCGCCCTTCATGCAGGCCGTTTCCGGGGGCCGGGTGCTGACGGTGGATAACTTCGTCTTTTACGCCGCCGAAGACTGGCTCATGGCCATCGCCTACCCCTTGCGGGATGGCGGCGAGTACAGCCACCAGCGTTTCGAGGCCGCCTTGTCCGGGGCCCTGCGCGAGACCGGGGCCACGGCCTGCTTTGCCGTGGGGCCCGACCTGCCGCCGCGTCTGGCGGACAACGTGCTGGAGCGGGACGAGTTCTACACGCTTCCGGCCGATGCGCCCGTGCCGCCGCGTCTGCGTTCGCCCGTGCGCAAGGCCCGGGAACGCCTGCGCATCGACGAGACGCGCGAGTTCGGTCCGCAGCACCGCCGCCTGTGGGCCGAGTTCATGGGCCGGGCCGTGCTGCGGGCCAACGTGCGCGAGCTCTTTGCCCGCACGCCGCAGATGCTGGCCGCCGAAGGCGCCGATGTGCGCCTGCTCAACGCCTGGGACGGCGATCGGCTGGTGGCCTGTCTGGTGCTGGATTACAGTACGCCCGCCTTCGTCAGCTATATCGTGGGCACCCGCTCGCGCAGCCATCCCGTGCCCCATGCCGGGGACGCGCTCTTTGCCGTCATGCTGGAAAAGGCCCGTGCGGCGGGCTGTGATTTCGTCCAGCTGGGCCTGGGCGTCAACGAGGGCATCACCCGCTTCAAGCGCAAGTGGGGCGGAGCGCCGCAGCTTTCCTACGTCATGGCCCAGTGGCAGGAGCGGCCGCGTGCGGACGTGCATAAAGTGGTGCTGGACGAGCTCATGCAGGCCCTGGTGGAGCGCAGCGACGAGGGTCTTTCCAAGCGCCAGATACTGGACAGGCTGCCCGACCAGCGCCCCTTTGCCATGCTCTGGGAGCTGGAGAAGCAGGGCCGCCGCTCCTGGATCTGCGGCACGGCGCATTTCTTCTGCTATTCCTTTGCCGACTCGTTCCGCCGCCTGTTCCGCAAGGTGGATACCGTCATCTTTGAAGGCCCGCTGGATGCCGAGAGTCTGGCGCAGGTGGAGGCCTGCGGCAAATCCCCCGATCCCGGGGCCGTGCCGCTGGACGGCCTGATGACCGAGGCCGAGATCCGGCGGCTGGAGCGCGTGGTCTGCGGCGTGCGCGGGCCGGTGGCGCGTTTTCTGAACATGGAGTGGGAGGACGCGCCGGACGTGCGGGAGCGCCTGCATGCCACCCGGCACTGGTACGCCTTCTTCTCCCTCTGGACGGCCTTTCTGGAGCGGCAGGGCTGGCGCGATTCCGTGGATCTGGAGGCCTGGCATCTGGCCCGCGACATGGGCAAGACCGTGCTGGGCATGGAGACCATGGAAGAGCAGCTCCATTCCCTGGAAGTGGTGCCCGTGCCGCGCGTGCTGGATTTCTTCCGCCACTGCGGCCAGTGGCGCTCCTACATGAGGCGCAATATCTACCACTACTTGCGTGGCGAGCTGGAACCCATGATGGGCACCAGCACGGAATTCCCCACGCGCACGCAGCAGGTCATCGACTTCCGTGACCAGCGCTTCCGCGAGCGCATGCGGCCCTTCATCGAAAAGGGCGGGGTCGCGGTCTTCGTGGGCGCGGCCCACATGCTGCGCCTGCGCCGTATGCTCACCGAGGACGGCTTCACCGTGCGGCAGGTGCGGCCCACCTGGATCCACAGGATGCGCGCCCGCCTGCGCGGCGAGGACGATCTTTACCGCATCCCCGCTGACGGGGATCGCTGACAGCCGGGGGCGTCCCGCCGGTCCGTGCCCCGTTGGGGCAGGCGTGGCCCGGGCGCTCCGCCACAAGGAGACCATCATGTTTTCACAGGGATTGCAGCATTTCACGGCCGAGGCCGTGGTCCCGGAGCAGCTGCTGCACTATGTGACGGCCGTGGCCGGTTCCCGGCCGCTGGCCTGCGCCGGTTTTCCCGCCTATCTGCTGGAAGGGCATCTGGTGCTGGTGGCCTACGACGCGGCCATGCTGGAGACCTTTGCCGGAGGGCCGGATCTGGAAGCGGCCGCCGCCAGAGTGAAGGAGGCCACGGATGCCGCCGCCCGTCTGGAGGCCGTGAGCGTGCGCCAGAGCGCCGAGGCCGCCACGGCGGAGGGCGTGCAGCTGCGTGTGGATGCCGCTGTGGATGCGGCCCTTGCCCTGCCGGAGGTGCGCCAGATCACCGTCCTGGCCCCGGTGCGCCCCACGCGTGCCCCGCAGGATGCCGGCACGGGCACGCCGGATGCCTACTGGGATCTTGAGCTGCCCCTGCTGCGCGAGGACGGCTCCCTGCCGTGGCAGAAGCTGCGCAACATGGAGCGCCGCGCCCTGCGCGAGGTGGAGGTGGTGCGCGAGGCCTGGCAGCCGGATCACGCCGCGCTGGTGCAGGACTTTTTGCGCCGCAAGCCTTTCGAGCCCGGCACGGTGCACATCTTCAGCCATCTGGAAAGCTATGTGGGCTCCCATCCCGACGTGCAGCTCTGGGCCGCCCGCCACCGGGAGGACAACAGCCTTCAGGCCTTTGCCGTGGGCGATTACGCCTCCCTGACCACGGCTTTCTACATGTTCGCCTTCCGGCGGCAGGGGGCCGTGCCCGGCTGCGCCGACGCCCTGCTGGCCGGGCTGGTCAGCGAGGCCGAGGCCCGCGGGCATATGCGTTTCTGTCTGGGGCTGGGCATCGATCCCGGCATCCGTTTCTTCAAGCGCAAGTGGCATGCCCGTCCGGCGCTGCCTTGTCTGGAGACCGGCTGGAGCACCCGCGCCACCACCTCGGGCGGCGGCTGGTTTGCCCGCCTGCGCCGCCTGCTGGGCGGAGAGGAGGCCGCATGAGCACGCCCGATCCCCTGAGCCCCAAGGCCCTGCCCGGGCCGGGACTGCGCCAGTGGCTGCGCGAGGCCTTCTCCGGGCGGCCTACGCCCTTGCTTTGCATGCAGGTGGAGGTCTCGTCCGTTTGCGCCTGCCGCTGCACCTACTGCCCGCACACCACCAAAAAAGACGTTTGGCAGTCGCGCCTCATGAGCGCCGAGACCTTCGCCGCCCTCTGGCCGCTCATGCGCCAGTGCGGCCGCGTCCATCTGCAGGGCTGGGGCGAGCCCTTCCTGCATCCCCGCTTCATGGACTTCGTCAGCGTGGCCCGGCGGGCGGGCTGTGCCGTGTCCACCACCACCTGCGGCCAGCACATGGACGAGTCCCTGGCCGCCGCCATCGTGGACAGCGGCATGGACGTGGTGGCCTTTTCCCTGGCCGGTACCGACGAGGCCAGCAACGCCAGCCGCCAGGGCATCCCTTTCAGCCGGGTCTGCGAGGCCATCCGCTGCCTGCAGGAGGTGCGCCGCAAAAAGCAGGGCGTCCATCTGGAAGTGCATCTGGCCTATCTGCTCCTGCCTTCGCAGCTGGAAGCCGTGAAGCGTCTGCCCGAACTCATGGAAGAGCTGGACGTGCACTGTGCGGTGGTCAGCACCATGGATTACATCGCTTCTCCGGAGCTGGCCGTGGAGGCCTACAGCCCCGAAGAGGCGGACAAGGTGGCCGCAGCGGCCGCCGTGCTGGCGCCTGTGGCGGCCCGGGTGCGCCAGAGCGGCCGGGAGCTGTGGTACGCCCTGCCTGACCCCGAGGCCGTGGGCCGCGTGCGCAACGGCTGCCGGGAAAACGTGGACCGCACCATCTATGTGGACACGCAGGGCAATCTTTCGCCCTGTGTGTACGTCAACCTGCCCACCAGCGAGGATGACCCCAAGCGGCGGATCTTCGCCCGCGCCGAATACGGCCGCCCCGCCGGGGAGCTGGCCGAGCTGTGGCGCACCAGGGGCTTCAGGGATTTCCGCGCCGCTCTGGCAGGCCCCTGGCCCGACCTGCCCTGTGCGGGCTGCTCCAAGCGTTTCGAGAAGATCTGGTAGGGCTGGTGGAAGTTCTGGAATGAGGGGGGAAGGGAAACCTTTTTGGAAAAAGGTTTCCCTTCCCCCCTCAAGCTCCCCCCATCCTTTCCAAAAACTTTTATTGGGGAGGATGACAGGGCAGGGGACATTGATGGCTTTTCGCTGGCTGACGGTCCCCGCCGTTGTTCGTGCGGGAGAGGTTTGCGGCACGGGAAATCGATGAAAGGCCGGTAACAGGAGCATTTCCTGCTCCCGGCCTTTTTGTTGCGGGCCTTGGGCTGTTGAGCGCCACGGCGCGACATAGGGAGCCATCGTCCTTATGGATGGCTTTGATTTTTGGGCAGTAGCCGGGACCGTATCCGCAAGCCTTTGCGGGGAGCGCTTTGGGGGATGCCGGTGGCCAATGGTCTGCCTATCACACGACCCGTGCCCCATTTGCCCGGAGCAGCAAGATGCCAGCGGCCGTCCGGTCAGCGACGGGGACCGTCCATACCGGTCAGAGCAAAAGTTTTTTCGGGGTGGGGGAGAGCACGAGAGGGGGAGGGGCAGTTTTTACCAAAAAACGCCCCTCCCCCTCTCGTCATCATCCCACAAAAAGCTATCGCCTACTTCAAGCCAAGATCGCGGAGCAGGTTGCTGACGGCCATATGGCCCATGGTGGCCACGGCGCCGCTGGTGGAGGACGAGCAGTGGGAGCCCATGACCAGATTGTCCAGGGCGTACCAGCGGGCATCCTGCGGCGGCTCCTGTTCGAACACGTCCAGACCGGCGCCGTAGATGCGCTTCTGCTCCAGGGCCTCCAGCAGGGCGGGGCCGTCCACCAGCTCGCCGCGGGCGGTGTTGATGAGGATGGCTGTGGGCTTCATGAGGGCCAGACGCGGGGCGTCCACCAGATGGCGGGTGCTGTCGTCGAGGCTGGTGTGCAGGCTGATGAAGTCGGCTTCGCGGAAGATACGCTCCAGACCGGCGCGCTCCACATGGTTCTCGCTGGCCCAGGCGTCGTCCCAGACGATGTCGTGGCCCAGCACCTTCATGCCGAAGCCCGCGCCGCAGCGGCGGGCCACCCGTTTGCCGATGGCGCCCAGACCGATGATGCCCACGGTCTTGCCGTACAGGTCGATGCCGGTGATCTTACTCCAGTCCCGTTCACGGCAGCGGCGGTCGATGAGGGCCACCTTGCGGGCCACGCCCAGCATGAGGGCCAGGGCGTAGTCGGCCACGGCCTCGCTGTTGGCGCCCACGGTGCGGGAGACCTTGATGCCGCGGGCCTCGCAGGCGGCAAGGTCGATATTGTCCAGGCCCACGCCGTACTTGGCGATGGCCCGCAGACGGGGCGCGGCGGCCAGCACCGTGGCATCGACGGGGTCCACGCCCACGATCAGGCCGTCGCAGTCGGCCAGCTTTTCGCACATCCGGTCGGCGGAGAGGATGCCGCCGGTATCGTTGCGCACGACGTCCAGCCCCGCATCGCGGAGGATGTCGAAGAGTTCGGGATTGTTCTTGCCGAAGGATCGCGGGGTGGCGAGGACTTTCATGACGGGGCTCCTTGTAGGGAAATGTGTGCGGCGGGGCAGGCGTTCCTTGCCCGCAGGATGCCCGGCGGAAAAGGGGCCGGGCAGGCCGGGGAAGAGCCGTTCATGCCCTTGGGGATGCGCTGTGCGGGCCGGGCCGTTTTTGCGCGGGCGGCAGGGGCCTGCGTCCTGAACCTAGCCCAGCAGGCGGATTTGTCAACGCCGGACGCGGTCGCGGGCAGGTGCCCGTTTTCCTTTGCCTTGCGGGCGGCTGCCGTGTACAATGCGCGAAAAAATGCAACGCAGGTGACTATGAGCATTCTTCAGGACAATACTTCTTCCGCCGCCATGGAGCGGCTGGATTCCGTGGTCGACCGTCTTTGCCATCCCGAATCCCTGGACAAGGTCTGGCATTGTTCGGCCCGCGGCATGGCCATGCCTTCCCTGGACAGGCTGAACGAGATCATGGATCGCCTGCGGGCCGCCCTGTTCCCCGGCTATTTCGGGGCCGCGCGCGTCTGGCGGGAATCCATGCGCCATCATCTGGCCGCCAATCTGGACAGCGTCTACCGTCTGCTGGCCGAGCAGATCCAGCGCGGCATCTCCTTCTCCTGCAAGGGCGAGGGCGAAGGCTGCCAGAACTGTGAGCGCAACAGCCGCGAGCTGGCGCTGGCCTTCATGGACAAGCTGCCGGACATCCGCCACAAGCTGGCCGGGGATGCCCAGGCGGGCTACGAGGGCGACCCCGCGGCCACCAGCCCCGGCGAGACCATCTTCTGCTATCCCTCCATGTACACCATGGTGCATCACCGCATCGCCCATGAGCTGTACAGCCTCAAGGTGCCGCTGATCCCGCGCATCATCTCCGAGATGGCCCACTCCCGTACGGGCATCGACATCCATCCCGGGGCCACCATCGGCAACGACTTTTTCATCGACCACGGCACGGGCGTGGTCATCGGCGAGACCTGCATCATCGGCAACAGCTGCCGTCTTTACCAGGGCGTGACCCTGGGGGCGCTCTCCTTCCCCAAGAATGCCGACGGGACCCTGACCAAGGGCATCCCGCGCCATCCCATCCTGGAAGACAAGGTGACGGTCTACGCGGGCGCCACCATCCTGGGCCGCGTCACCGTGGGCCGGGGCGCGGTCATCGGCGGTAACGTCTGGATCACCGACGACGTGCCCGCCGGGGCCAAGGTCACGCAGGAGCGTCCGTCATGAGGCCCGTGCGCAAGGGGCGCCTTTTCCTGCCGCTGCTCCTGCTGGCGGCGGTGATGCTGGCGGCCTGCCTGAGCGGCTGCGGCACGGAGGTCAAGGCCAAGGGACAGATGATCGGCGGCGTCTCCATGGGACGCGGCCTGTAACAGCGAGGTCGGGATCATGCGTACTCTGGTACAGGGTGGTCTTGTGGTGCGCCATGACGGCGTGCGCAGGGCCGATGTCTTGTTGGAGGACGAGCGTATCGTGGAAGTGGGCGAAGGCCTTTCCGCTTCCGGCGCCTGCGTGGTGGACGCCACAGACTGCTATGTGCTGCCCGGTGGGGTGGACGCCCAGGTGCGTCCCGCCGGTGCGGGGCTGGGCGGCCTGGCCCGGGCCGCGCTCCTGGGCGGTACCACCAGCCTGGGCGTGCTGCCGCCGTGCGACGGCTCCACGCCGGTCACGGACGGCCTGCCCCTGGATGTGGTCGTGCACGCCGATGCCGCCGGTGAACTGCCGGATGCGGCGGCCTGCGCGGCCTTTCCCGCGTCGCTGCTGACGGCTGCCGACGCCTGCACGCGCCTGCGCGGTCTCAAGAGCCAGGGCATGCTGCCTCTGGCGGCCTGCGGTCTGGAGCCCGTGGTCAGGGGCATGCGTGCCCGTCTGGAAGCCGAAGGGCAGCGGGACGTGCAGATCTGGCCGCAGGTCTTCCCGGCCTATGCCGAAGAAACGGCCGTGCGTCTGGCGCTGACCCTGGCCCATGCGGCGGAAAGCCCGCTGTGTTTGGGCCCGGTCTCGTCGGCACGCGCCCTGACGGCGCTTTCCGGCGGGCATGATTGCGGCCGTATCCATGCCTGCACGGCGCCGCGCTATCTGCTGCTGGATGCCGCCAGCTATGGCGAGGGGGCGGCCGAGGGTCTGAAGTATGTCTGCATGCCGCCCCTGCGGGCCCCGCGTGACGGACGCCTGCTGTGGGAAGCCCTTGCCCGCGGCCTGCTGGATCATGTGGTCTCCGCCCATGACGAGGTCAGCTATGCCCGCAAGTGGGCCACCGGCCGGGAATCGGTCTTTGCCTGCCCGCAGGGCATGCCCGGCGTGGAGACGCGCCTGCCCCTGCTGTTCTCGGAAGGCGTGCGCAAAAGCCGCCTGACCCTGCCGCGCTTCGTGGATGTGGCCTGCACCACGCCTGCCGCCCTGCTGGGCCTGGGCGAACGCAAGGGCCGTCTGGAAGCCGGTTTCGACGCCGACGTGGTGGTGCTGGATCCTGTCTGCTGTCGGGAGCTGAGCGTCCGCGGACTGCATCAGGGCGACTATACGCCCTATGAAGGCCTTGAGGTGCAGGGCTGGCCGCGCCATGTCTGGGCGCGGGGCCGCCATGTGGTCACCGAAGGTGTCTGGAGCGGCCCGGAGCAGGGCAGCACCGGCCCGGCCGCCTGAGGAACGTTTTTGCCGGCGCGGCATCCCTGAGGGGGTGCCGCGCCTTTTTTGCTTTGGCGGCGCACTTGGCAGAGCGGGCCTTGCCGGGTATAAGAACGCTTCGCACCACTGTTGCGGAGCGCAGCCGGATGCCGCGCTGCCGCAGGCCAGGGAAGATGGCCCCGGCCGGTCGGGCGCATGCCCGGGGACCGGCCCCTGGGGGCCTGTCTTTTTTGCCGGTGCGCCGGGGCCCGCACTCCCACGGCGGCGCCGCTCCGGCTCGAAAGGAGGATGTATGCTGGAAAAGATTTTTGACCTCAAGGCCAACGGGACATCAGTCCGGCAGGAATTGCGTGCCGGTCTGACAAGCTTCATGGCCATGTGCTACCTGATCTTCGTGGTGCCTTCCATGCTGGCCGATGCGGGCATGCCGCGCGAGAGCGCCGTGGCCGCCGTCATCTGGGTGACCATCGCCATCACCCTGCTCATGGGCCTGTGGGCGCGCTTCCCCGTGGGCGTGGCGCCCGGTCTGGGGATCACGGCCTTTTTTGCCTATTACGTCTGTGGCCCGGCCGGCTACAGCTGGCAGACGGGCCTGGGCGCCGTCTTCATCTCCGGCGTGTTCTTCATGCTGCTGACCGTGACCCGCGTGCGGCAAATGATCATCGACGCCGTGCCCATGGACCTGAAATACGCCATCGTGGTCGGCATCGGGGCCTTCATCGCCTTCATCGGCCTCAAGAACTGCGGCATCGTAGTGGCGGACCCCTCCACCTTCGTCACCCTAGGGCCCCTGACCAAGCCCGAAGCCCTGCTGGCCCTGGGCGGCCTGGCCCTGATGGCCATGCTCATGTGCCTGCGGGTGCCCGGCTCCATGATCATCGGCATCCTGACCGTCACCGTGGCCGGTGTGCTCTGCGGCGTGACCGCCATGCCGGAGCAGGCCTTTTCCGGCTTCAGCCTGCCCCTGCCCACCGAGACCTTCATGCAGATGGACCTCAAGGGCGCTCTGCATCACGGCCTGATCTCCATCATCTTCACCCTGACCATGGTGGACCTGTTCGACAACATGGGCGTGCTCATCGGCCTGGCGCGCAAGGCCGGCTTCATGGATGAGGATGGCCACATCCGCCATCTGGACAGGGCCCTGGTGACCGACTCCATCGGTACCATGTGCAGCGCCGTGCTGGGCGCCACCACGGCCACGTCCTATCTGGAATGCGCCGCCGGTGTGGCCGAAGGCGGCCGTACCGGCCTGACGGCCGTGACCATCGCGGGCCTGTTCCTGCTGGCCCTGTTCTTCACGCCGCTGGTGGCCATGGTGCCCGCCTATGCCACGGCCCCCGTGCTGGTGCTGGTGGGCGCCCTGATGATGCAGGAAGTGGTGCAGATCAAGTTCCGCGATCTGAGCGTGGCCATCCCGGCCTTCCTGACCATCATCGCCATGCCCCTGACCTTCAATATCGCTACGGGCTTCGGCTTCGGCTTCATCAGCTTCGTGGTGCTGCGCGTCCTGACCGGGCGCTGGCGCGAGGTGAGCCCCATCATGTACATTGTTGCCGTCTGCTTTGCCGCTAACTTTGCGTTGCGCGGCTAGCAGGGCTGGACCATATCAACTCTCAAAGGATCAAGGCGGAATTATGTCTGGTAACACACAGCGTGAGATGCTGGGAAGCCGTCTGGGCTTCTTGCTGCTTTCGGCGGGCTGCGCCATCGGCCTCGGGAACGTCTGGCGTTTCCCCTACATCACCGGCGCGTATGGTGGCGCCATCTTCGTGGGTATCTATCTGCTCTGCCTGTTCGCTGTGGTGCCTACCATGATCATGGAATTCGCCGTGGGCCGTGCCGCCCGCCGCAATATGGGCCTGGCCTTCCACATCCTTGAGCCCAAGGGCAGCAAGTGGCACTGGGGCGGCAAGGTGGCCCTTATCGGCAGCTACCTGCTGATGATGTTCTACACCACGGTCACGGGCTGGATGCTCTATTACTGCTGGTACATGGCCAGCGGCGCCCTGAGCGGCCTGGATGCCGCCGGTGTGGGCAAGTTCTTCGGTGCCACCCTGGGCGACCCCGTGGCCCAGGTGGTGGGCATGACCCTGGTGGTGCTCGTGGGCTGCGGCGTGTGCGCCATGGGCGTGCAGAAGGGCGTGGAGCGCGTGGTCAAGCTGATGATGCTGGGCCTGCTCTTCATCCTCATGGCCCTGGTCATCCGCTCCCTGACCCTGCCCGGCGCCGAGGCGGGCGTGTCCTTCTACCTGTCGCCCGATCCCTCCAAGCTGGAGAAGACCGGCCTGTTCCCGGTCATCAACGCGGCCATGAACCAGGCTTTCTTCACCCTGTCCGTGGGCATCGGCGCCATGTGCATCTTCGGCAGCTACCAGGGCAAGGACCGCTCCCTGACCGGTGAGGCCATGTGGATCATGGGCCTGGATACCTTCGTCGCCCTGATGGCCGGCCTGATCATCTTCCCGGCCTGTTTCGCCTTTGGCGTGGAGCCCGGCTCCGGTCCCGGCCTGGTCTTCGTGACCCTGCCCAACATCTTCAACGTCATGGCCGGCGGCCAGCTGTGGGGCACGCTGTTCTTCATCTTCATGAGCTTCGCGGCCCTCTCCACGGTCATCGCCGTGTTCGAGAACATCATCTCCTACAGCGCCGACGTGTGGGGCATGGAACGCCGCCGCGCCACCTGGCTGCATGCCGTGGGCATCTGGGTCTGCTCGCTGCCCTGTGCCCTGGGCTTCAACCTGCTGGCCGATTTCCAGCCCCTGGGCGCCGGCACCTGCGTGCTGGATCTGGAAGACTTCCTCATCAGCAACAACATCCTGCCCCTGGGCGGCCTGTTCTTCCTGCTCTTCTGCTGCCTGCGCCGCGGCTGGGGCTGGGACAACTTCATCGCCGAAGTGGACCAGGGCGTGGGCATGAAGTTCCCCCGCTGGCTGCGCGGCTATGTGACCTACGTCCTGCCCTGTCTGATCATTTTCGTGTTCGTCATGGGCTACGTGGACAAGTTCTGGAAGTAGGCGGGCCCGGCGGTCCGCAAGGGCCGCTCCCGCTGTCGGGACCGTTTCCCGCGCCGCATGGCGGCCTCCGGGGGGCGGTCCTGTCATGCACGGCCCGGAGCATGAGAGCTCCGGCCGCATCCACGGATCTTAGGCCGTCCGCGGGACGGCATCATCATGTCCTGCTCCCGGAAGATGACCCGGGCAGCGTCCCCGCAGCAGCCTGACGGCTGCACGCCTCCGGCCGGGGGCGGCGCGGACCGCAAAGGGCAGGGCGCCGGGCAGAGGCCTCCGGCTCTCTTCCCGTGCACAACGACACATGCCGACCCAGCGGCCGGCAGGGAGGTTTCATGTCTCAGTCCAGAGAGATGCTGGGCAGCCGTCTGGGCTTTCTGCTGCTTTCGGCGGGCTGCGCCATCGGGCTGGGGAACGTCTGGCGCTTCCCCTATATCACCGGTGCTTACGGCGGCGCGGTCTTCGTGGGCGTCTACCTGCTCTGCCTGCTGGCCGTCCTGCCGGTGATGATCATGGAATTCGCCGTGGGCCGTGCGTCCCGCAGCAACATGGGGCGGGCCCTGAAGGTCCTGCCGCCCGAGGGCACGCGCTGGCACATCTTCAGCAAGATCCCCCTGTGGGGCAGCTACCTGCTCTCCATGTTCTACACCACGGTCACGGGCTGGATGCTGGCCTATTGCTGGCACAGCTTTTCCGGCAACCTTTCCGGTCTGGACACCGCGGGCGTGGCGTCCTTTTTCGGCAGCACCCTGGCCAGCCCCTTCGAGCAGGTGCTGGGCATGACCATCGTGGTGGGCGTGGGCTGCCTGGTCTGCGCCATGGGCGTGCAGAAGGGCGTGGAGCGCGTGGTCAAGGTCATCATGGTGGGCCTGCTGGCCATCCTGGTGCTGCTGGTGGTCCGCAGCCTGACCCTGCCCGGTGCGGGCGCGGGCGTGAGCTTCTATCTGGCCCCGGACGTGGAGAAGATGCAGAGCGTGGGCTGGTACGCCGTGCTCAATGCGGCCATGACCCAGGCCTTCTTCACCCTGTCGGTGGGCATCGGCAACATGACCATTTTCGGCAGCTACCAGAGCAAGGACCGCTCCCTGACCGGTGAGGCCCTGTGGATCATGAGCCTGGACACCTTCGTGGCCATCATGGCGGGCCTGATCATCTTCCCGGCCTGTTTCGCCTTCAGTGTGGCGCCCAACAGCGGCCCGGGCCTGATCTTCATCACCCTGCCCAACATCTTCAACGCCATGGACGGCGGCATCCTCTGGGGCACGCTCTTCTTCGTGTTCATGAGCTGCGCGGCGCTCTCCACGGTCATCGGCGTGTTCGAGAACATCATCTCCTACAGCGTGGACGTCAGCGGCATGCCGCGTCGCCGGGCCTGCGCCGTGCATTTCGTCTGTCTGTGGCTGGCCTCGCTGCCCTGTGCGCTGGGCTTCAACCTGCTGGCCGACTTCCAGCCTCTGGGCCCCGGCACCTGCGTGCTGGATCTGGAAGACTTCCTGCTCAGCAACAACCTGTTGCCCTTCGGCTGCCTGCTCTTCCTGCTTTTCTGCAGCTGGCGGCGCGGCTGGGGCTGGGACAACTTCGTGGCCGAGGTCAACCAGGGCCAGGGGGTGCGCTTCCCGCGCTTCATGAAGTATTATCTGCGTTACGGCCTGCCCTGCATCATCCTGCTGGTCTTCGTCATGGGCTACGTGGACAAGTTCGGCAAATAATCTCCGGGTACTTGCCCTCGGCGCCGTGCCGGGGCATAGTGCAAGGGCCGCACGCTTGGGCGGCAATCCCGAAAAAGGAAGATCCATGAGTACTCTGCTGCAGAAATCCTCCAAGAAATCGCTGATCCGTGAATACGGCGAAGCCCTGCTGGTGGCGCTGGTCCTGGCGTTCGTCATCAGGACCTTCGTGGTCCAGGCCTACAAGATCCCCTCGGAATCCATGGTCGAGACCCTGCTGGTGGGCGACCACCTGCTGGCCAGCAAGTTCGCCTACGGCATCAAGATCCCCTTCACCCACAGCTACATCTACCGTGGCGATGATCCCGCCTACGGTGACATCATCATCTTCGAATACCCCAACGATCCCTCGGTGGACTACATCAAGCGCGTCATCGGCCTGCCCGGCGACGTCATCACCGTGCGTGACAAGCGCCTTTACCGCAACGGCATGCCCGTGGAAGAAAAGTACATCCGCTACGAGCAGCCCAACATCATCGAGCCCATCCGCGACAACTTCGGGCCCGTGACCGTGCCGCCGGACAAGTACTTCGTCATGGGCGACAACCGCGACAATTCGCTGGACTCCCGCTTCTGGGGCTTTGTGGATCGCGGTGCCATCCAGGCCAAGGCCTGGCGCATCTACTGGTCCTGGGACGACAAGGACAACAGCCCGCGCTGGAGCCGTATCGGCAAGGCCGTCCGCTAGGGCGCGGGACCGGGGAGATCCTGTTGCGGGAAGAGGCATCGTACCGGCAGCGGAAGGACGCTCCTTTCCCGGCCGTGGCCTCTTTCCCGTGCATATTGCCGGAAGGGCATGACGGGTACGATCCCTGCCGTGTCCTGCGGGCTTTTTCCACAGAAGCATGATCACAGGCGCTGTCGCAGATGCGGCAGCGCTTTTTTTACAGCCGCCGTACGGGCCGGAGCGACGGTCATCCCGTACGGGGATGGCCCTTTCCGCAAAGGGGCGACGGCGGCGCGGGGGAGGAGTATGGTCATACGATTGTACGGCGCCGGTCTGGAAGGGGTGGATGCCTTCCCGGTGGACGTGGAAGTGGACCTGGTGCGTCAGGGCCTGCCCGGCTTCACGCTGGTGGGCCTGGCCGAGGCGGCCGTGCGCGAGGCCCGGGAGCGGGTCTTTTCGGCCCTGCGGGCCTGCGGATTTCGCCTGCCGCCCTCGCGCATCACCGTGAATCTGGCCCCGGCCGGACGCCGCAAGAGCGGGACCGCCTTCGACCTGCCTCTGGCCCTTGGCCTGCTGGCGGCCAGCGGGCAGATCCCTGTGGAAGCCCTGCAGGGCCGGGTCTTTGCCGGAGAGCTTTCCCTTTCCGGTGCGCTCCGGCCGGTGCCCGGCATGCTGCCCCTGGCCATCATGGCCCGGCAGCTGGGCCTCGCTTCCGTCATCCTGCCCCCGGACAACGGCGCCGAGGCGGCTGTGGTCCGGGACGTGGCGGTCTACACGCCCGCGCATCTTTCCCAGTGCGTGGCCTTTCTGCTGGGGCGGGAAGAGCTCGAAGCCCGGCAGCCCCTGCCCGCGCCTCCGGAGGATGCCGTCCTGTCCGGCATGGACTTTGCCGAGGTCCGCGGCCAGCAGGGCGCGCGACGTGCGCTGGAAGTGGCGGCCGCCGGTGGGCACAACCTGCTCATGATCGGCCCGCCCGGCAGCGGCAAGACCATGCTGGCCCAGCGTCTGCCCACCATCCTGCCGCCCCTGGACTTTGAAGAAGCCCTGGAAGTCACCAAGGTCTACAGCGTGGCGGGCAAGCTGGCCCCCGGTCAGGGGCTGGTGCGCGTGCGTCCCTTCCGGGCGCCGCATCACACGGTCTCGGAGGTGGCCCTGGTGGGCGGCGGCCTGCATCCCCTGCCCGGTGAGGTGAGCCTGGCCCATCGCGGCGTGCTTTTCCTCGACGAGCTGCCCGAATTCCGCAAGAACGCGCTGGAAGTGCTGCGCCAGCCCCTGGAGGACGGCCGCGTGACCATCGCCCGTGCCGGGCAGAGCCTCACCTATCCGGCCGCCTGCATGCTGGTGGCCGCCATGAATCCCTGTCCCTGCGGCTACTACGGGGACCCCGACCACGAATGCACCTGCCGCCCCGACATCCTGCACCGGTACCGCAACCGCCTGTCCGGTCCGTTGCTGGACCGTATCGACGTCCACGTGGAGGTGCCTGCCGTGCCCTATGAGGACTTGCGCGGGGGCAGCCCTGCCGAAGACTCGTCCACTATCCGAAAACGCGTCCTGGCGGCCCGTGAGCGCCAAAATGACCGCTATGCCGGTGCAGCCTGTCGTTGCAATGCCGATCTGGGCGGTTTCCTGCTGGAGCGCTACTGCGCCCTCGATGCCGCCGGGCACGCGCTCATGGAGCAGGCCGTGCGCGCCCTGGGCCTCTCCGCCCGCGCCTACACCCGGGTGCTGCGTCTGGCCCGTACCATCGCCGACCTGGAGGGCAAGGACGCCATCGCTCCCGCCCATGTGGCCGAGGCCATCTCCTTGCGCGTGCTGGATCGCCCGCAGTAGGGGCGGAGAAGATTTGGGCGAGGGGGGCCTCCCCCTCGCGCTCCCCCTCCACGCCAAAAAACTTTATCAGGGAATGCTTCCTGCCGAGAAGGCAGAAGAAATGACAGGCGTTGAAAGAGACGGGGACTTTTCCCTGCGCCCCAAGTCTTCACCACCTTTCAAGGCTCCTCTCTTTCCCTTCAGAAAAAGTTGTTCCGGTTATCAGGCGAGACGTGCGGCCGTCGATGGGGCTTGGTGCTTGGCGATCTCCGGGATGCACAGCATGGTCTGGCGCGCTGTTCCCGCCGGCAGGCTGCTGGCGAGGCCGGTATGGCGGACACCTTTCGGGCGACATTTCTGTTGTCGCTTCCCCGCCTTGCGTTTTTTTGTTCTGAACGAAGGAAGGCGCGTGGAGCGCGCCTTCCCATGAGCGGTTTTTGGGGGGAGGGGGAGTTTGAGGGGGAGGGCCCGCTTTTTACCGCAGGAAAAAGGGGCCCTCCCCCTCAAGCCAGCCAGCCCGGCAGATCATCAATGAAACAAAAACGGGCCGTCTCCTGAAGAGACGGCCCGTTTCGTATCGTGGGAGCTGTCGTTGACGCCGGGAAGCGAGGCACCGGTGCGGCGGGCACAGCTCCGAATGCGGCCTTTGTTGCCGCGCCCCGTCCCATGCTGCTCTGCTTTGAACGGAGGAAGGTGCGTGGGCGCCTTTCCAAGAGCGTTGGGGAGGGGAGTTTGAGGAGAGGCCCGCTTGTTACCGCAGGCAAAAGGGGCCCTTCCTCCTCAACATATTCGTGCCTTAGGCCAGCACTTCCATGGTGGCCTGGGCGATCTGCAGTTCCTCGTTGGTGGGGATGATGAGGACCTTGATCTTGCTGTCGGGGGTGGAGATGGTGCGGGCACCGGGCTTGCGGGTGCCGTTTTCTTCCAGGTTCAGGCGCACGCCCAGTTCTTCCAGGCCTTCGCAGACCTTGGCGCGGACGATGTCGTCGTTTTCACCGATACCGGCGGTGAAGACCAGGGCATCGACCTTGCCGCCCAGCAGGAAGAAGTAGGCGCCCAGGGTCTTCTTGATGCTGCGGACCAGCATGTTGAGGGCCAGTTCGGCCTTCTTGTTGCCGTTCTCGATCTCCTTGTGCACGTCACGCATGTCGGTGAAACCGCACAGGCCCAGCAGGCCGGACTTCTTGTTCATCAGGGTGTCCATTTCCTCGGGGGTCAGGCCCTTCTTTTCCATGATGAAGGGGACGATGGCCGGGTCGATGGAACCGCAGCGGGTGCCCATGATGAGGCCTTCCAGAGGGGTGAGGCCCATGCTGGTGTCAAAGCACTTGCCGTCTTTCACACAGCTCATGGAAGAGCCGTTGCCGAGGTGCATGGTGATGGAGCGCAGCTCGGACTGGGGCTTGCCCAGGTATTCGGCGGTCTTCTTGGCGATGTACTTGTGAGAGGTGCCGTGGAAGCCGTAGCGGCGGATGTGCATCTCTTCGTAGATCTCGTAGGGCAGGCCGTACATGTAGGCTTCCTGCGGCATGGCCATGCCGAATTCGGTGTCGAACACGGCCACGTTGGGCACGCCGGGGAAGAGCTTTTCGGCCACTTCGATGCCCATGAGGTTGGCGGGGTTGTGCAGGGGGCCCAGGGGGAAGCAGTCACGGATGATCTGCTTCACGTTTTCGTCCACCTTCACGGTCTCGGTGATGGATTCGCCGCCGTGCAGCACGCGGTGGCCGATGGCGTAGATCTCGCTCTTGTCCTTGATGACGCCCTTTTCAGGGTCGGTCAGCAGGGAGATGACCAGTTCCATGGCTTCCACGTGGGTGGGGAAGGCGCTTTCGCGCACGATCTTTTCTTCGTGGTCGCTGTCAGGAGCGATCTTGTGGGTCAGCTTGCCCATGCCCTGGCCGATGCGTTCGGCCAGACCGGAAGCCAGGACGGTCTCGGTGTCCATTTCCAGCAGCTGATATTTGCAGGAGGAAGAGCCAGCGTTGATAACCAGTACTTTCATGAGGATCCTCGTCAGGGGGGAATGGAGGGACGGAGCCTGGGCTCCGTCCCTGATATGGTGGTTGCGGACAGGATGCCGGGCGAGGCCGGCGCGTGTCCGTACTACTTCTGCTTTTCGGCAGCGGCCTGGATGGCGGTGATGGCCACGGTATTCACGATATCGGGCACGGTGCAGCCGCGGGACAGGTCGTTGACGGGCTTGTTGAGGCCCTGCAGGACAGGACCGATGGCCACGGCCTCAGCGGCACGCTGCACAGCCTTGTAGGTGTTGTTGCCGGTGTTGAGGTCGGGGAAGATGAAGACGGTCGCCTTGCCGGCCACCTTGCTGTTGGGCAGCTTGGTCTTGGCCACGGTGGGATCGATGGCGGCGTCGTACTGCAGAGGGCCTTCCAGGGAGAGCTCGGGAGCCTTTTCCTTGGCCAGGGCCGTGGCTTCCACCACCACATCCACGTCGGCACCCTTGCCGGACGTACCGGTGGAGTAGGAGAGCATGGCCACGCGGGGATCGATGCCGAAGACCTTGGCGGTATCGGCGGAGGCCACGGCGATCTCGGCCAGCTGCTGGGAGGTGGGGTTGGGATTGACGGCGCAGTCACCGAAGACCAGCACGCGGTCCTTGAGGCACATCAGGAAGACCGAGGAGACCACGGAATAGCCGGGCTTGGTCTTGATGAATTCGAAGGCGGGACGGATGGTGTGGGCGGTGGTGTTCACGGCACCGGAGACCATGCCGTCGGCGTCGTCCTTCTTGACCATCATGGTGGCGTAGTAGGTGGCGTCGCTCATGACGTCGCGGGCGCGTTCGATGGTCACGCCCTTGGCCTTGCGCAGTTCGGCGTAGGTGGCGGCGTAGTCTTCGAACTTGGGCGAGGTGACGGGATCGATGATGGTGGCCTTGCTGATGTCGAGGTGCAGTTCGCGGGCCAGTTTGTTGATCTTGTCTGCATTGCCCAGCAGGATGATGTCGGCCACTTCGCGGCGCAGCAGGATGTCGGTAGCCTGCAGGATGCGGGGTTCCTCGCCTTCGGCCAGGACGATGCGCATCTTGTTGGCCTTGGCGCGCTCGATGAGGTTCAGTTCGAACATCATGGGCGTCATGCGGCCGGGTTTGGTCATGTTCAGGCGGGCGCTGATCTCCTTGCCGTTGACGTAGTGGTCATACAGGCCCAGCACGGTGTTGATCTTGCGGGTATCGGTGGGCTCGATGAGGCCGTAGATCTCCTGCAGGGACATGAAGGCCTTGGAGGTGTGCTGTTCGGTCAGCAGCACGGGCAGGGGGGCACCGGTCCAGCCTTCGATGAGGCTGCTCACTTCGGCGCTGGGACGGATGCCGCCGGTCAGCAGCACGCCGGCGATGTCGGGCTTGCTGGAGGACAGGCGGGAGGCGATGGAGGCCAGCAGGATGTCGGTGCGGTCGCCGGGGGTCACGATGAGCTGGTCCTTGGCCAGGTAGCCCAGGAAGTTGTCCACGTGCATGGCGGCGATGAGGTAGTCGCCCACCAGGGCGTCGAGATGGGCTTCGCCGGAGAGCACTTCGGCGTTCAGGCCCTTCTGCAGGTCGCGCATGGTGGCGCGGCCCAGGGCGGGCTCGTCCGGGATGGCGTAGACCAGGCCGGGCTTGTCGTCAGCGGCAAAGATGTCGCTCAGGTCGTCGGCTTCGGCGCGGGTCAGGCTGGAGCGGTTGACGATGGTGGCGATGACGTCCAGGGAGTAGGGGGCCATGGAGTCGCGGGTCACCAGCAGGGAGTCGCGCACTTCTTCGGCGTTCTTGCCTTCACCGCTGGTGATGAGCATCACGGGGCAGCCCAGGTTGGAGGCGATCTCGGCGTTCAGTTCGAATTCGAAGACCGGGTCCTTGCCCAGGAAGTCGGTGCCCACGCAGAGCACGAAATCGTGGCGGCTCTGCAGTTCCTTGAACTTCTGGATGATGTTCTCGATGACCAGGTTGCGGTCGCCCTGATTGATGATGGTGCGCACTTCCTGGTAGGTGTAGGCGAAGGTGTCGCAGTAGTCCTGCTTGAGCTTGAAGTGTTCCAGCAGCAGGTTGATGTCCGGGGCGCGGTCATCCAGCTGGGGTTCATTGATGATGGGGCGGAAAATGGCCACATCCTGCATGTTGCGGCTCAGGATGGACATGGTGCCCAGGGCGATGGCGCGCTTGCCGGTGCGCGGGCCCGTGGCGGTAAGGTATAGGGCGCGATGCATGGTTTCCTCCAGGACGGGGCGCTGGCCCCGGTGAATCGATGCCGTTATGTTTGAAGTTTCGCGAGCCGGAAACTTCCCAAGCGCGGGTTGGCTGGTGGCGCGCTGCGCGCCGCGGCCCGAGGGCCGCTGCCCTTTCGGGCGGAAATATGGTGTTGCGCCATGCGGGTCTGCCGTCCCGGCATGGGCGCGTCCTTGCCGGCGGGCCGGAGGACGCTGGGGCTCGACCCACGCTCCAGATAATGGGGGCGCGGCCGTTTCGGCCGCGCCCCTTCATTTATTCAGCGTATGCCGGCTTAGTTTTCGCTGCCGGGATGAGGCAGGCTGGCCAGCTGCTTGTACAGAGCGTGACGCTCGTTGTAGGCCTTGTCCAGTTCAGCCTTGAGCTGCTTGGACACTTCGGGATCCTTCTTGTCCAGAGCGGCGAAACGGGTTTCGCCAGCCAGGAAGGCCTGCAGTTCGCCGTTGGGATCCTTGGTGTAGTCCAGCTGGAAGGGATTCTTGCCTTCCTTGGCCAGTTCGGGGTTGAAGCGGTACAGGGGCCAGTAGCCGGTCTGCACGGCCAGCTTTTCTTCTTCCTGGCTCTTGCCCATGCCCTTGCGGATACCCTGGTTGATGCAGGGAGCGTAGGCGATGATCAGCGAGGGGCCCTTGTAGGCTTCGGCTTCGCGGAAGGCCTTGAGCACCTGCTGCTTGTCGGCGCCCATGGCGATGGAGGCCACGTACACATAGCCGTAGCTCATGGCCATGCGGCCCAGGTCCTTCTTGCCGATGCGCTTGCCGGCAGCGGCGAACTGAGCGATGGCGCCCAGAGGAGTGGACTTGGAGGCCTGACCGCCGGTGTTGGAGTACACTTCGGTATCCATCACCAGGACGTTGATGTCGTCGCCGGAAGCCAGGACGTGGTCCAGACCGCCGTAACCGATGTCGTAGGCCCAGCCGTCACCACCGAAGATCCACACGCTCTTCTTGGTGAAGAGGTCGCCCATATCCCACAGCTTGTGGGCCAGAGCGTGGTTGGCTTCGGACAGGCTGTCCAGGTTGTCCAGGATTTCTTCGCCGAACTTGCGGGAGCCTTCGGCGTCTTCCATGTTGTCCAGCCAGCCCTGCAGGGAGGCCTTCAGTTCGTCGTCGATGCCTTCGGTGGCCAGGGCTTCCTTGACAGCCAGGGCCAGGGCGCCGCGGCGCTGCTTGTAGCCCAGACCGATACCGCAGCCGAATTCGGCGGCGTCTTCAAAGAGGCTGTTGCCCCAGGCGGGACCGAAGCCGTCCTTGTTGGTGGTGTAGGGCGTGGTGGGGGAAGAAGCACCCCAGATGGAGGAGCAACCGGTGGCGTTGGCGATCAGCATGCGTTCGCCGAACAGCTGGGTGAGCACCTTGACGTAGGGGGTTTCACCGCAGCCGGCGCAGGCGCCGGAGAACTCATGCAGGGGCTGCTGCAGCTGGGAACCCTTGACGGTGTCGCGAGCCATCAGGTCGTCCTTGATGGAGACGTTGGCTTCGGCGAAGGCCAGGTTGGCCACCTGGGCGTCGATCTGGGTATCCAGGGGCTTCATGGTCAGGGCGCGCTTTTCAGGCTTGGTGGGGCAGACTTCCACGCAGGAGCCGCAGCCCAGGCAGTCTTCGGCGTACACCTGCATGCGGAACTTCATGCCGGTCAGTTCCTTGCCCTTGGCAGGCACGGTCACGAAGCTTTCGGGAGCGCCGGCCAGTTCTTCGTCATTGGCGACCACGGGGCGGATGGCGGCGTGGGGGCACACGAAGGAGCACTGGCAGCACTGGATGCAGTTGTCGGCCACCCATTCGGGCACGTTGATGGCCACACCGCGCTTTTCACAGGCAGCGGTGCCCAGGGGCATGATGCCGGCGGGTTCCATGGCGGACACGGGCAGCTTGTCGCCGCGCTGGGCCAGGATGGGACGCACCACACCGGCGATGTAGTCGTCGTCGCCGCAATGGCAGACTTCGGCACCTTCGGTGGCGTCAGCCCAGGATTCGGGGTACTTGATCTCGACCAGGGCGTCCATGCCCTTGTCCACGGCGGCGATGTTCATGTTGACGATCTTGTCGCCCTTCATGCCGTAGGTCTTCTTGATGGATTCCTTCAGCAGGGCCACGGCCTTGTCGAAGTCGATCACGTTGGCCAGCTTGAAGAAAGCGGTCTGCATGATCATGTTGATGCGGCCGCCCAGACCCACTTCCTGGGCCACGGCAACGGCGTCAACGTTGAAGAACTTCAGGTGCTTGCGGGCGATGGTGCGCTTCATGGAAGCAGGCAGGTGCTTTTCCATGTCTTCCAGCGACCAGTTGGAGTTCAGCACGAAGGTACCGCCGTCCTTGATGCCGTCCAGGATGTCGTACTGGGTGACATAGGCGGCCTTGTGGCAGGCGATGTAGTCGGCCTGGGTGATGAGATAGGAAGACTGGATGGGGCTCTTGCCGAAGCGCAGGTGGGACACGGTGAAGCCACCGGACTTCTTGGAGTCGTAAGCGAAGTAGGCCTGAGCGTACATGTCGGTGTTGTCACCGATGATCTTGACGGCCTGCTTGTTGGCACCCACGGTACCGTCGGCGCCCAGACCGAAGAACTTGCACTGCACGGTGCCGGCGGGCACGGTGTCGATCTCTTCTTCAACGTCGAGGCTCAGGTTGGTCACGTCGTCGTGGATGCCCACGGTGAAGTGGTTCTTGGGAGCCAGGCCCAGCATGTTGTCGAACACGGCCTTGGCCATGCCGGGGGTGAAGTCCTTGGAGCCCAGACCGTAACGGCCGCCCACGATGGTGGGAGCTTCGCCCTTTTCCATGAAGGCAGTGCACACGTCCTGGTACAGGGGCTCGCCCAGGGAACCGGGTTCCTTGGTGCGGTCGAGGACGGTGATGGTGGTGGCGGTGGCGGGGATGGCCTGCAGCAGGTGTTCGGCCGAGAAGGGACGGAACAGATGCACTTTCACCAGACCCACGCGCTGGCCGCGTTCGTTCAGGTAGTTGACGGTTTCCTGGATGACTTCACAGGAAGAACCCATGCTGATGATCACGCGGTCGGCTTCGGGGTGGCCCACATAGTCGAACAGGCGATGCTTGCGGCCGGTGATGGCGGCCACTTTCTTCATGTTTTCCAGCACGATGCCGGGCACGGCGTCATAGTACAGGTTGCAGGCTTCGCGGTTCTGGAAGTAGATGTCGGGGTTCTGGGCGGTGCCGCGGATATGGGGATGTTCCGGGTTCATGGCATTGGCGCGGAACTCTTCGACCTTGTCCCAGGGAACCAGCTTGCGGATGTCTTCGTAATCGATGGTCTCGATCTTCTGCACTTCGTGAGAGGTACGGAAACCGTCGAAGAAGTGGCAGAAGGGCACGCTGGCGTCAAGGGCGGACAGGTGGGCGACCAGGGCCATGTCCATGCATTCCTGCACCGAAGAGGAGCAGAGGAAGGCAAAACCGGTCTGGCGGCAGGCCATGACGTCCTGATGGTCACCGAAGATGGACAGGGCGTGGGAAGCCAGGGCACGGGCCGAAACATGGAAGACGCCGGGCAGCAGTTCGCCGGCGATCTTGTACATGTTGGGGATCATGAGCAGCAGGCCCTGGGAAGCGGTGTAGGTGCTGGTCAGAGAACCGGCAGCCAGCATACCGTGCACGGCACCGGCGGCGCCGGCTTCGGACTGCATTTCACGCACGGTCACGGTCTGGCCCATCAGGTTCTTGCAACCCTTGGCAGCCATTTCGTCCATGACTTCGCCCATGACGGACGAAGGGGTAATGGGGTAAATGGCAGCCGTGTCCGACAGAGCGTAGGCAATATACGCGGTGGCGTTATTGCCGTCCATGGTTTTCATTTTCGCCATCTGTTCCTCCTTGCGCGTCTATCTTGGCGCGCATGTTTTTCCGGAATGGACACACCGGCAAGCGGTGGTCTTGTGCAAACAGAGAGGATCCATCGCATCATGCCGTGGCATGAGGCCGGAGCGGCCCGGGCGGAAGAAGCCCGAAAAAACGGCCGGGACCGTGCCTGTTCGCAATGGATGAGCCCTACCACAAAATTGTTTGTTTGAACAGTCTAATGTGGGCAGGCTGTGAAAAAAAATGCGCAAGCATTTTTACAAGAGAAACAAAGGAGTTAGAAAGATATTGAGCCGCTGCGGCCCCGCAGGACGCGTGACCGGCGCCTTTGTCTCTCTTCAGGCTGCCTACTAAAAAGGGCGACAAAAGGCAATAACGGAAAATACCATGAAATATGTCATGTGATCATAACCCGCAAAACGGCGCTGCGCAAGGCTTTGAGGGGCCTCCCGGCAGGGCTTGGGAAGGGGCGGTGCCCTGCCGGTCATGGCACCTTGCCGCGGCAGGCTGCTGACCGGGAAAGCGCAGGGAAGGGAGGCGGGCGAAGAGGCCGTTCCCCGGTCTTCAGGGGCGGTCGGCCGGGTGCCCGGGGCGACTGCCGCCGTGCCGGACAGGGGCCCGCCGGCAGGCCATGAAAAAAGGGGCCCCCTGACGGGAGCCCCTTGAACAGGTCACAAGGACAAACAGCTAGATCTTGCCGCCGGTCTTGAGCACGGCCTGCATGCCGCCGGCGGCGTTGACCACGTCGGTGATGCCGTTGCGGGCCAGGATCAGCACGCTGTCATAGGCGCGCAGACCGGTGTTGCAGATGATGGCCACAGGACGGTCCTTGGGCACTTCGTTGACCCGGCTGGGCATCTCTTCCAGAGAGATGGAGTGCCATTCGGGATGGACGGCCTGCACGGCCTGACCGGCCTTGGCGGGACGGGCGTCGATGAAGAAGATGTTGTTCTCGGCGCGCTTTTCCCACAGCGCCATGAACTCTTCGGAGGTGATGGGCTTCACACGGCCGGCCAGCACGTTGTCGGCCACGTTGGCCACCACGTTGACCACGTCCATGGCGGAGGCGAAAGGCGGCGCGTAGGAGATCTCCAGGTTGGAGATGTCTTCCACGGTGGGCTTGCCGTACTGCAGCACGGCGGCCACGGCGTCGATGCGGGCCTTGAGGGCGTCACCGGCGGTGCAGGCACCCTGGATGCCCAGCACGCGGCGGTCGCTCTTGTCCACCACCAGTTCCAGGCTCATCATGTTCTTTTCGGGATAGAAGTGGGCGCGGTCCAGCTGTTCCACGGCCACGGAGATGGCGTCATAGCCTTCCTTGCGGGCGCGTTCCACAGTGAGGCCGGCGCCGCAGAAGGACATGTCGAACAGTTTCACGGCCCAGGTGCCCACGAAGCCGGGGAAGCTGGCATCGCCGCCGGCCAGGTTGGTGCCGATGACGCGGCCCTGGCGGTTGGCCATGCTGCCCAGGGGCAGGTAGCCCAGCTTGCCGGTGATGAGGTTCTTGATGGCCACGCAGTCGCCGCCGGCATAGATGTCGGGGTCGCTGGTCTGCATCTTTTCATTGACCACGATGGCGCCGAAGGGGGCCACTTCCAGACCGGCGTCCTTGGCCAGCTGGCCGTTGGGCAGGAAACCGGCGGCAAAGATCACCAGCTGGGCGGGCAGTTCGCGCTTGTCGGTGATGACCTTGCACACGGCGCCGTCCTTGCCTTCCAGCTTGACGACCTTTTCAGAGGTGTAGACGGACAGGCCGTGGGCCTCGCAGTCGTGGGCGGCCATCTTGCCCATATTGTGGGAGAGCACGCCGGGCAGCATCTGGTCCATCATTTCCACCACGCTGACCTTGACGCCCCACATGTCGGACAGGGCCACGGCAGCTTCCAGACCGATGAAACCGCCGCCCACGATGACGGCCTCGTTGACCTGGCCGTGTTCGCAGGCTTTGCGGATGACGTCGGCGGCTTCCAGACGGGTGAGGGTCAGGACGTTCTTCAGGTCGTGACCTTCCACCGGAGGCATGCGCGGGGTGGCACCGGTGGCCAGCACCAGCTTGTCGTAGGGCAGCTTTTCTTCCTCGCCGGTGACCACGTTGCGCACCAGCAGGGTCTTGGCGGCGCGGTCGATGGCCATGGCGCGGGTCTGGTTGCGCACGGTGATGCCTTTCATGGTACGGAAGAATTCGGGGTCACGCACGGTGTGGTAGGGCGTGGCGCGCAGGTCGTCGAGGTTGTTGACCTCGCCGGACACATAATAGGGGATGCCGCAGCCGCCGTAGGAGATGAAGAGGTTTTCATCCACCAGGGTGATCTCGGCGTCGGGCATCAGGCGCTTGCAGCGGCAGGCAGCCTTGGGACCCAGGGCAACGCCGCCGATAACCAGGATTTTCTGTGCCATGATAGACTCTCCTTGTAGAGCATTTGGCGTTTGAAACGCCGGGCGTCTCAAACTTTGTGCCGTCCGGGGACGAGGTCTCTCGCCCGGACACGGGCGGCCGCGGGCGCGGTCGCCGGAGCATGACGCTGTTGTTGGTCGGGCCTCGGGCGGCGACCCTGCGGTCACCGGACGGGGACAGGATACCTGTCCCTAGCGGCCCCGATACTGCCGGGCGTCTCCCACCCGGACGGTGATCTTTTCCCTGTCCATGAACTCCAGCAGGGCGATGAGGTACTTGCGCGAAAGGCCCAGGATCTCCTTGAGGCCGCCCACGTCCAGATCCTCATGGTCGCTGAACCACAGGCGCACCTTGTCCAGGATCTCTTCCACGGCCTCGTTGCCGTAGTAGAGGCCGTCCTTGACGCGCACCAGCTTCTTCTGTTCGCACAGCAGGCGCAGGACGGGCGCCGCCTCCTTGCTGCTCACGCCCAGCTCCTCGAGCACGTCCTTGAGGTTGGGCGGGGTCAGGCCCGCGCTGGTGTGGGCCTCCAGCAGCTTGCGGCTCAGGCCCTCCTGGTCGGAAGCCAGCGTGACCTTGTGGCTGGCCAGGCGCAGGCCGTCGCCTTCGGCCACCAGCAGGCCCTTTTTCTGGGCCGCTTCCAGCACGCGCGCCACCAGACGCTGGGGCAGCTTGTCGCTCCAGCCGGCGCACAGGGCGCCGCTGGGCAGCGAGGGCTTGAGCGGGTTCTTGGCGTGCAGGGCGGCGGCCCTGTCCAGGCAGGCGCGGATCAGGGCCTCGAAATGCAGGCTGGCGATCCACATGCGGCCTTCCTTGTGCCAGCAGATGGCCTCGCCCTGGGAAGACAGCTGGATCAGCTGCTTCTGCAGGGCCGCGGCGCTCTGGCCGGTAAGGGCCTGCAGCTGGCTGTGGCTGGCGCCCGCGCTGCCGCTGAGGCTCAGGGCCGCCCTGGTGAGGTCGAGGCCGGAGTGGGCCGTGATGTATTCGGGGGCGGCCAGTTCGGGCAGACGGGCCAGCAGGTCGAGCTTGTTCTGGAAATCCGGGTCCTTGCGACGCAGCAGGGGCGGCAGGGGGCTGACGATGGTGCCGCCGGCCACGGTGCGCAGGGGCGAGTAGGCGCGCAGCACGCAATGGTCGCCGAACACGCCCACCATATCGCTGGAGAAGCGCAGTTCGGCCAGGCAGGAGTCGCCGGGGGCCAGACGGTCACGGTCGAAGAAGACCACCCGGGCCGCGCATTCCTGCGTGGCGTGGTGGAAGTGGACCTCGGTACGCTGGCGCAGGGGCCGCGGCGCGGACTTGAGGCACTGCAGACGCACCAGCCAGCGGCGGGAGGGAAAAAGGGTGTCGGGACGGCAGAGGGTGTTGCCGCGATGGATGTCCGTCACTTCCAGGCCCTGCACGTTGACGGCGCAGCGCTCGCCGGCGCGGACCATCTCCGCGCTGCTGCCGTGGCGCTGCAGGCTGCGGGCGCGGGTGGGCAGGGCGCCGGGCATGAAGCAGAGTTCGTCCCCTTCGCTGACCGCGCCGGAAATGACCGTGCCCGTGATGACCGTGCCGTGCCCCTTGAGGGTGAACACGCGGTCCACCGGCAGGCGGAAGATGTCGGAGCCGTGCCGGGGCGGCAGGCTGCTGGCGCAGGCCAGGATATGTTCGCGCAGGGCCGGGATGCCCTGGCCCGTGCTGGACGAGACGGGGAAGATGGGGGCGCCTTCCAGAAAAGTGCCCTGCAGGAAGGTGCGCACGTCTTCCTGGACCAGTTCCAGCCAGTCCGCGTCCACCATGTCCACCTTGGTCAGGGCCACGAAACCGTGCCGGATGCCCAGCAGGGAGCAGATCTCCAGATGTTCGCGGGTCTGGGGCATGACGCCTTCGTCGGCGGCGATGACCAGCATGACGAAGTCCACACCGGCGGCACCGGCCACCATGTTCTTGACGAAGCGTTCATGGCCGGGCACGTCCACGATGCCCAGACGCTCGCCACCCGGCATGGGGACCCAGGCGAAGCCCAGTTCGATGGTGATGCCGCGCCGCTTCTCTTCTTCCAGACGGTCACAGTCGATGCCCGTCAGCGCGCGGACCAGAGATGTCTTGCCGTGGTCGATGTGACCGGCGGTACCCAGGATCAGAGCCATTCTACCCCCAGAAAAAACACAGGAGCCCCGCCGGAAACGCCTTGCGGCGGCCCGGTGAGCGGGGACTGTCCCGTGTGCGGAACTGGTTTTCAGTGTACGCCAGAGAGCGGGGCTTTGCAAACGGCTGCGGCGGACGACCGGAGAAGTTTCAGGTCCCCAGCACTCTGGTGAAAAATATCACAATTAGAGCCATGGTACGATTTTGTTCAAAAATAATCATCAAATACAGATCATTATGAACAGCGTCCGGGCTATGCCCTGTTTACCGGAGAACGAGTGCCGCCGGCAAACAAATACAAGAAAAAAATAAGGGGAATGTCCGAAGGGCCCTGGCGGGGGCAGGAAGGGCAGCTCCGCAAGGGCCGGGGACGGAAGAAAAGTTTTTTTGCCGTCCGTTCCGTACGGCAAAGCCTTTTGTTCACAAGGCTGCACGGTCTGCGGGGCACACAGCGGTGCCCTGCGGAAGTCCCGTTAATCCGGCAACTGCTCCAGCCATTGCTGGGTGGCGTCGATGAGCTTGCGGGGCGTGGAAGCCCCGGCGGTGAGGCCCACGCGCCCCTTGCCGGCAAAGTCTTCGGCCCGCAGTTCTTCGGCCTGTTCGATATGATAGGTGCTGATGCCGCTCTGGGCCGCCAGATCGGCCAGACGGCGGGTGTTGCCGCTCTGGCGGCCGCCCACCACCACCATGGCATCCACCCGGGCAGCGATGCTGCGGGCCTCTTCCTGGCGTTCGCGGGTGGCATCACAGATGGTGGCCAGCACCTTGAGCCGGGGCAGACGGTCGCGCAGTTCCTTTTCCAGCTGTTCGAAGACGGAACGGTCCTGGGTGGTCTGGGAGGCCAGTACATAGGAACGCTCCGGGTCCACATGCAGGGCGGCCAGTTCGTCACGGCTGCCGAACACATGGGCCGGTCCGTGGGCATAGGAGACAAGGCCGCGCACTTCGGGATGGTCGGCCTCACCGAAAAGCAGCAGCTCCTCGCCGTCGCGGGTGGCACGTTCGATGGCCAGCTGGGCGCGCTTGACCTTGGGACATGTGGCGTCCACCACGTCGGCGCCGGTGGCGCGGACGGCCTCTTCCACCTGACGGGTGATGCCGTGGGCGCGGATGAGGACCCTGTCCGTGGCGTTGAGCTGGGAAGGATCCTGGGCGCAGAAGACCCCCAGGGCCTCATAGTCGGCCAGGACCTGCGGGTTGTGGATGATGGGGCCCAGAGTACAGGTGCGGCCTTCGCAGGGCTGTTCCAGAGCGGTATCCAGTTTTTGCAGGGCCAGGCCGACCCCCATGCAGAAACCGGCGGTCTTGGCGCGGATGACGTCCATAGTTCTCTCCCGGAAAAGATTCTTTGCGGCAGTGTTCCGTGAGAGGGAGGCCCTGTCAAGGGGAAGGGGCGCTCGCACTGTGCGGGAATCGCCGCAGGATGGCGGATGCTGTCTGGCATCCGGGCGGGTCCGCCTGCGCGGCACGGCACCTTCGGCGCACACGCCCGATCGACGCATTCGATATACGGGAAAGGGGCAGAGCCTGTGGGCAGGTGCGTCTGTGATTGCACGGGGATACAAGACGCCTGCCTGTGGGGGACGGGGCAGGCAGGGGAAATCCCGTCCGGCAGCTGAGGATGGCCCCTTAGCTGTAGAGGAGATGAAGAAGGTTGTCCGTGAGGGAAAAGGAACGCGCGGGAGAAGAGGAGAGCGGAACTCCCCGTCGAGCGTCCTGTGCGGAGCACGGGACGCCGTGAGCGGTTTTTGAAGGATGGGGGAGTTTGAGGGGGAAGGGGACTTTTTTCCGCTGGAAAAAGTCCCCTTCCCCCTCAAGAATCTTATTCCGGCAAAAAGCGGTCCATCAGCTCGTGCAGACCTTCCCAGGACGTGCAGCGGCAGAGCTCGAGGCGCAGGGCCTTGACGCCGGGCAGGCTGCGCACATAGCGGGGCACCACGCTGCGCATCTTCCAGAGGGCGGCGCGACCGGGACAGAGCTCCTGGGCCAGTTCCATGTGGCGCAGGACCATGGCCCGCAGGGCGGCCGGTGAGGGGGGCTGGGGCTCCTCGCCCCGGCAAAGGCGGAGGTGGTCGTCGAAAATGGCCGGGCCGTGCATGGCGCCCCGGGCGTACATGACCGTATCCACGCCGGTCTGCTCCAGCACGCGCAGGCCGTCCCGGGCGCTGAACAGGTCGCCGCTGGCGATGAGGGGGATGTCCAGGGCCTGCTTGAGCTCGGCCAGCACCTCGTGGGCGGCCTCGCCGCCGAAGCCCTGGCGCGCCGTACGCGGGTGCAGGGTGATCCAGCCCGCGCCCAGATCCTGGAGGCGCAGGGAAAGGTCGCGCCAGACATGCCTTTGGCTGTCCAGGCCCAGACGGATCTTGAAGCCCACCCGTCCGGGACCGGCGGCCTGGAGCATGGCGCGGGCCACTTCGAGGGCATTGGGCACATCGCCCAGCATGGCGGCCCCGGCCCCCTGTTTGAGGACCTTGGCCACCGAGCAGCCCATGTTGAGGTCGAACCAGCCGTAGCCCACGTCGCGGAGCATCTCCACGGCCCGTTGCAGGAAGGAGGCCTCGGCGCCGAAAAGCTGGACCACCAGCGGCTGGTCCTCGGGCAGGCTCTGCAACAGCTCGCCGGTGCCGGGGCTGCGGTAGACAAGGCCCTTGGCGCTGACCATCTCGGTCACGCAGACCGCCGCGCCGTACTGGCGGCAGAGCAGGCGGAAGGGCAGGTCGCTGTAGCCGGCCAGGGGCGCCAGCCAGGGGTGCTCCCGGTCGAAGGGCAGGCTGTCGGGGTTGGCCGGGGATTCCGGCAGGAAAAACGCTTTGTGCATCATCAATGTTCCGTAGTGCGGGACGCAGGGTCTTCGGGTTGCATCTGTTGCAGGCGCTGCTGCGCCAGCTGGTCCACGCTGCGGGGGGCAGCGGCCGTGGGGCAGGCGGGACCGGGGCAGGATTCCTCGGGGCAGCCGGTGTGGCAGCAGATATGCCTGTTCAGCATGTCCACGCCGATGCGCAGGCCGTCGCCCAGGGTATCGGCCACAAAGCCGTCGCTCAGGCAGTCGATGACGCCCGTGCGGCCGAGGATGTCGCGCACGTTGCGGCTGCCCACCACCAGGACCACCGGCACACTGCGGGCATAGCAGCGTTCGAGGAACTGCTCAAGGGCATGGGCGCCGGAGGCATCCAGCCAGAACACGCGGGTCAGGTGCAGGACCACCAGACGGGGCGGCGTGTCGTCCTCTTCGTAGAGCTGGCGCTCCAGCTCATGGATGGCGCCGAAGAAGAGCGTGCCTTCGATGACGTAGACCACCAGGCCTTCGGGCATGTTGTCCGGGGCATAGCGCATGAGCGGGTCCGTGGCCCGCAGGCGGCGTACCCGGGGATGGGCCGCCTTGTAGATGAAGAGGGTCAGGGAGAGCAGCACGCCGATGAACACGGCCCGCTCCAGATCGAGGAGCAGGGTGGACGCGAAGGTGATGAGCAGCACCCAGCGGTCGATGCGCGTGGCCCGCAGGCAAAGGCGGATGGCCGGGATGTCGATCATGTTCACCGAGATGAGCAGCAGCACGCCCGCCAGGGCAGGCATGGGCAGCCAGCTGACCAGCGGCGCCATAACGAAGAGCATGGGCAGGGCCAGTAGGCCCGAAAAGACCGTGCCCATGCGGCTGCGCCCGCCGCTGGTGACCACCAGGGCGCTGCGGGTGAAGGAGCCGCAACCGGGGATGCCGGAGGTGAGGCCCGCGGCGATGTTGCCGAGGCCCTGGCCGATGAGTTCCTGGCTGCCGTCGAAGCGGTCGCCGCGGATGCCCGCCAGCTGCTTGCCGATGGCCAGGGATTCCACGGCGCCCAGCAGGGCGATGGCCAGCGCGGGCATGAACAGGTCGCGGATGGAGGCCATGTCGAAGGCCGGGGGCAGGGAAAGGGGCGGGACCACGCTGGGGATGGCGCCCACCAGGCGCACGCCCTGCTCGTGGAGACCCAGCAGGGCCGAGACGGCGGAGATGATGACCAGGGCCGCCAGGGTGGCCGGGAAGCGGCGCGAGATGCGCTTGAAAAGCAGGATCAGCAGGATGGTGCCCCCGGAGACCAGCAGGCACCAGATGTTGAGATGCGTGAAGTTGTGGATGACGTGATCGATCTGGGGGAAGAATCCCTGTGCCTGGGAGGAGGGCAGGCCCAGCGCGGTCTTGAGCTGGCCCGACGCGATGAGCAGGGCCGCACCGGCGGAGAAGGCCACCATGACCGAATGGGAGATGAAATTGGCCAGCTCGCCCAGACGGGCAAGGCCCATGCCCACCTGGATGAGGCCGCAGAGCAGGGCGATGCCGAAGATGTAGGGCATGCGGGCCTCTTCGGGCAGACTGGCCACGGTGATGCCGCCGATGCTGACCGTGCTCATGGTGGTGAACAGCACCATGGAGATGGCGTTGGTGGGGCCGGCGGCCAGATAGCGGGCCGACCCCCAGAGGGCGGCCACGATGACCGGCAGCATGCAGGCATAGATGCCGTATTGCGGGTGCACCCCGGCGATGAGGGCATAGGCCATGGCCTGGGGGACGGCCATGGGGGTGACGGTGAGCGCGGCGACGAAGTCGGCGCGGAAGTCGCGCAGGCTGTAGTGACGCAGTTCGTTCAGGAAGGGGAAGAGGCGGGCGGCATTCATGGCGGCGCTCCGAGGTATGGAAGGTGACGGGCCCGGAAGGGCGACGCCCGGCAGGACAGGGCGCCGGAAAAAAACGGCGCATGTCCCCGCAGGGCGGGCGGCCTCGTGACAGGAAAGGGGCAGGGTATCCCGACGGCGTGCGCCGTGTGGCGTACGGTTCCGCCGTCCTGGCAGGGGACGGCGGCGTTACGGGGGATCGGCCTGCCCCGGCCTAGTCGTGGGAGTCGTCTTCCAGCTTGAGGACGTCCTGCCCCAGTGCGTAGCGCATGAGGGAAGGACGCTCCGCGGATTTTTTCAGGGAGCCGATGATGCGGGTCATGCGGCGGGTGCCTTCCAGCACGCCGCCCAGATGCCCGGCCAGTTCCGTCAGGTCGGCGCGGGCCAGGATCTTTTCCAGTTCCAGGGCCAGGCGCTGGCCGCGTGAATCCTCGTGGAACTCCGCGCGCAGTTCGCGGGAAAGGCGCAGGGCACGGGAAAGGTTGTTGTCGATGTCTTCCACCAGCTCGCCGCAGTATTCGGCCTGGTTGCGCATGATGTTCAGGGCATTGTTGCCGTAGTGGGCCATGGCGCCGGCGGCCTTTTCCAGCGTGTCGCGGGCCACGGCCAGGCGGCGGCCCGTGGTCAGGGACACGATGCGGGCGCATTTGGACAGGAAGTGGGCGTCGTACATCTCGAAGCCGTATTCCCGCTGGGTGTAGAGCAGCACCAGGCCGAAGGGCGGCCGGTCGTTGCGTTCGCGCAGCACGAAGGCCAGACGGGAACGGTAGCCCGCCTTGTAGACCACGCAGTCGAAGGACTCGCCGCCGCGTTCGATGCCCCGCAGGTTGTTGGACACCACATGCCGGGCCGAGCCTTCCTTGACCGTGCGCATGACCGGGTGGTTGCGGATGCCTTCTTCCAGGGCGGGGACCACCATGGGGATGCCGCCGCCGTCACGGCGCGCGGCGGCCTGCACCACCCACTCGCCCTGGGGGTTGCGCAGACGGCAGACATAGAGGTCGGCATGCAGGGCATGGACCAGGATCTCGGCGCTCTGGCGCAGCACTTCTCCGGGGGGCGCCATATGGTCGGCCATGGAGAGCAGGTCGTTGGAGACACGCAGCAGGGTCTCCGTCTCGCTCTGCATGGCGGCGACGGAGGAGAGCAGCTGGAGCAGCGAGCGCCAGCTGCGCAGGGGCACGGCCCGCACATCGGGCTGGTAGCCGCGCTTCAGGGAGCGGTAGGCGGCCCGGATAAGGGCGATGATGGCAGGACGCACTTCGGGCGGCGCGTGTCTGACGATCTCGGTGATGGCTTCGCGCGGGGTGCGCAGGGAGTGGTATGACACGAAAATTCTCGCTTGGCGGCAGGTCCGCCCTGAAGATCTTATGAAATAAGGACAACGTTCAGAATAACAATATCGCAACCTTTGTCAATGCGCGTGCCGTCTTGCACGAGGTCCCGTCCCGGCCGTACGCCGGAGCGGGGCGGCGGAAAAGAGTTGAGTCCCGGAACAAAACATCGTACAAGCAGGCCATTCAGACTGAAACCGCACATCTTGCGGATGATCCAAGGAGAACTCCCCATGCGTATTCGTTTCCTCGTCCTTTCCCTGCTCGTCCTCTGCCTCGCCGTCAGCGGCTGCCAGCAGACCCAGGAACCCGCCGTCAAGGTCGGCGTGGTCGATATGAACCGCCTGCTGCGTGACAGCGAGCCCGGCAAGGAAGCCAGCCGCTTCCTGGAAGGCATGCAGAAAGAGATCCAGCAGCAGATCGACGACGTGCAGGCCCGTCTGGGCAAAGACCCCGAGAACGAAGCCCTGCAGCGTGAACTGCAGGCCATCTACATGGGTGGCCAGCAGCGCATCAACGCCGAACAGCAGAACGTGGTCAGCCAGCTGCTGGACCTGACCCAGCGTCTGGTGAACAACTACCGCAAGGCCAACGGCCTGAGCGTGGTGCTGGGCACGGACGTGGCCGTGGCCTATGATCCCGCCCTGGACGTGACCAATGCCCTGCTGGACGAAATGAACAAGCAGAAGGTCAACTTCGTGTCCGTGAGCAACCCCCAGCCCGAAGCTCCCGCCGCGGCCGAAGCTCCCGCCGCCGAAGCGCCCGCCAAGGCCGCCCAGGACACCAAGGCCGCGGAGAAGCCCGCTGAAAAGCCCGCTCCCGCCGCCGAAAAGCCCGCTGCCGAAAAGGCCGCTCCGGCCGAAGCCAAGGCCAAGTAGCCCCAGTCTTCGATGCTATCCAAGAGCCCCGGTCCTTCCGGGGCTCTTTTTGTCTCTTCCGTCCGGCGGCATCCAGGTGTCGCACGGCGGGAGGTATTTTTGAGGGAACAATGAAAGACTTTGAAAAATTCATCGACGGTTTCAGGAACTTCCGCCGCTTCTACTTCGATGCGGAAAACGACTACTACACGTCCCTGAACAAGGGGCAGCATCCCAAGGCCATCGTCATCGCCTGCAGCGATTCCCGTGCCGATCCGGCCCTGCTCATGGGCTGCGACCCGGGCGACATCTTCGTGGTGCGCAACGTGGCCAACCTGGTGCCCCATGCCGACGACGCCCTGCGTCGCGATGCCGTGCTGGCCGTGCTGGAATACGGGGTGCACCACCTCAAGGTGGAACACATCATCGTGCTGGGGCACTCCGGCTGCGGCGGCATCCAGGCCCTGCTGAACCCCGAATCGCTGCATGACGAGAGCTTCGTGGCCAACTGGGTCTCCATGGCCGCGCCCGCCCTGGAACGGATGCGCGAGGACGTGCGCGACGAGAGCCCGGCCGACCGGCAGCGCCACTGCGAAGAGGCCGCCATCCTGGTCTCCATCGACAACCTGCTCTCCTACCCCTGGATCCAGGAACGGGTGGCCGCCCACAAGCTGTCGCTGCACGCCTGGTATTTCGACATGTCGCAGGGCTCCCTGCTGGCCTATTTCCCGGACAGCGAGACCTTCGAGCCCCTGGTGGCCCACTGCCGCCAGTGCGGGGCCCTGGATGCCGCCTGTGGCTGCCATGCGCATGGCAGCCAGGCCTAGGACAGGCCCGGCGCCTGTCCTCCCCATACGCTGAGAAATGGCCCGGCAGTACGGATGCAGGGCCTGTCCCGGATGGCGGCAAGGCCGCTGTCCGGCAGGCTCCCCCGTGCTGTCCCGGGCTTTTTTATGGTGCCCGGTTTTGTAGCCCGCGCTTCTGGACATCCGCCCGGGAGAAGCATAAGCAAGGGCATGATCGAAGCATTTTCCGCCGTTGTTCCTGTGTTCCTGCTCATCGGTCTGGGCGTCTGCCTGGATCTTTTCCGGGCCCTGCCCGAGAACGCCAACCAGACCCTGAGCCTCTATGTCCTCAACGTGGCCCTGCCGCTGCTGCTGTTCCAGATCATGGCCACCGCGCCCCTGGAGAGCTTTGCGCATCCGCAGTTCTGGCTGGGCGTCATCGCCGCGCAGTTCCTCATCTACGGGGTCTGTTACGCGGCCGACCGCATCCTGGCCCGCCACGACAGCGCGGCGGCGACCGTGACGGCCCTGGGCGGCTGTTTCTGCAATGCCGCCTTCGTGGGCATCCCCGTCATCACCAGTGCCCTGCCGGGCAATGCCGAGGCCCTGTTCGTGGCCGGCCTGTTCACCATCACGCCCAATCTTCTGTTCGTGGTGGGGCAGGTGCAGCTGGCCGCGCATGATCCTTCCCGCTCCATGCCGCAGGGGCGCAAGGCCGTGCTCTTGCATGTGCTGCGCTATTCGCTGCTGTACAATGCCGTGTTCTGGGGCATGGCGGGCGGCGTGCTGGTCTCGGCCCTGGGGCTGGGCCTGTGGGATCCGCTGAACAAGGCCGCCGAGCTGGTGGGCCATACGGCCGCCCCCTGTATGCTCGTGACCCTGGGCCTGACCCTGCGGGAGCGGCTGGCCGTGGTCCTGCGGCACGCGGGCGGCCATGCGCTGCTGCGCCAGACGGCCCTGCAGATCTGCAAGCTGGTGGTGCAGCCCCTGGTCTGCTGGGGCATCCTGGCCGCGCTGGGCGTGGAAGGCCTGTGGCTGGCCGTTTCGGTCATCATGGCCGCTTCCGGCTCCGCCCTGGTGGTCCCCGTGCTGGCGGACGTGCACCATGCCGGTCCTGAGGAGGCGACCCTGACGGCCCTGGTCTCCAATGGTCTGAGCCTGTTCTCGCTGAGTTTCTTCATCTGGGTGATGCGTCTGCTGGGCCATATCTGATGCGCCTGGACGGCCTTCCTGCCGTGCCGGTGTCCTGACTGGGGATGCAGGAGCGGCAGAGGGGCGCCCGCCGACGTGCGTCCTGCGGGGCCTTGTCCTGCAAAACGCTCCACACTGCTGGATAAAATTCTATCGAAGCCCGGTCGATACCGGGCTTTTTCAATAGGTTATATATTGTTTGGTTAAACAAACAATTTTCTGGACAAGCGGAGGAAAGAGGCGCATCTTTCCCCTCACCGCAAGCGACATCCTCCGGGAGAGCCACACTACGGTCCGCATGGAGGTGTCGTATGGAAGCATTCTACGCTGTTCTTCCCGTCTTTCTGCTCATAGCCGTGGGGGCTGCGGTCCACATGACCGACGTGCTGCCGGAGAATACCGGCGCGGCCATGGGCCTTTATGTGCTCAAGCTGGCCCTGCCCGTGCTCATGCTGCATATCCTGTCCGGTGCGAGCCGTCTGGATCTGGCCCACGGCGGTTTCTGGCTGGGCGTCATCGGGGCGCAGATGCTGTGCTATCTGCTGGGCTACGCCGTGGACAGGCTTTTTTCCCGGCGGGGGACGGGCCCGGCCATCATCTCCGGCCTGGCCTGCAGCGCCAGCAACACGGCCTTTGTGGGCCTGCCCATCGTGGCCGGCCTGCTGCCTGGCAATCACGAAGCCATGGTGGTGGCCGGGCTGGCGGCCCTGACGCCCAATGTGGTGGTCATCATGGCCCAGATCCGCATGGACTGTCTGGCAGGTTCCGCGGCCTGGGGCGACGGCCGGGGCCGCATCTGGAAGCTGCTGCGCCTGTTCCTGCTGGGCAACCCCCTGCTTCTGGCCACGCTGGCGGGCCTTGCCCTGGCCTGCTCGGGGCTGGGGTTGTGGCAGCCGCTGGACCACGCCGCGGCGCTCATCGGCAGTACGGCCGCGCCCTGCATGCTGCTGGCCCTGGGCTTCGACCTGCGCCAGAAGCTGGTGCTGGCCCTGCGCCGCAACGGCGGGCATACGGTTATCCGGCAGGCCTGGCTCCTGCTGTGCAAGCTGGGCATCCATCCCCTGATCTGCTGGGGCATCATGCATCTGGCGGGCCTGCCGCCGCTCTGGCTGGGCGTGGGCGTGCTCATGTCCGCCACCGGCACGGCCCTGGTGGCCTCGGTGCTGGCCGAGGTCTACAGCGCCGTGCCCGAAGAGGCGGCCCTGACCGCCGTACTGAGCAATGCCGCCAGCATGGTCAGCCTGATGCTGTTCATCTTCCTGCTGCAGGGAGCGGGCTGTCTGTAATGCTTGTCAGGAAAGGTGCCGGACTATAGGATGGCGGATATTCCCGTTCCCCGGCCCGGTGGTCCCGCCATGCCCTCTGTCCGCAGGCTGCCTTTGCCCGGGCCCGTCTCCCGACCTTTTTCCCGAACAAGGAATCTCTTGATGGATCGATTCTCCCGTCTGTGCCTGTGGGGAGCCATGGCCTGTGCCTTTTTGAGCCTGGCGCTGCTGTCGTTCGATGTCTTCCCCTGGTTCCGGGATCCGGTTTTGCCGCATCGCCCCACATATCCTCTCGGGATCGCGGGTATGGCGTTGTTCATCCTTTCCGGCCAGTGGCGCGGGCGGATGAAGGAACATCTCCTGCTGCTGGGAGGGATATCGGGCCTGGCCGTACTGGCGGCACTGGCCACTGCATGGGGCTTGCAAAGCGTTCCCGGGGATGTCGCGCCGGACGTCTGGACGGGCTTCCTGCTCTGGACGCTGATACCGCTGGCGTTCTGGCTCTGGTGGGCCGTGATGTTTTCCTGCCTGCCATGCGAGCAGGGAAAAAGGCTCTTCCATGCTGCGGTGTTGCTGCTCGCGGTCTCGAACCTGGCGCATATCCTTCTGGAGGTCCTGGCCAATCATGGCGCAACAGGGATCAAGGATTTCCTGATCAGCATCAACTCCTGGTTCCGTTTTGAATGTATCGATCACGGCTGGTGGCCGCCAGCCTACTTTACGGACAGGATCAGGGGGCTGTTTGCCGAGCCGCCGCACATGGCTGTGGGGCTCATCCCCGTACTGGGCGTGGTGCTGGCCCTGAGCGGAGCGAAGCGTCTGTGGCTGGTGGGCGTGGTCTGCTGGGGCCTTATCATGTGGCAGGGCAAGATAGCGTCCGGCCTGCTCGCATTTGTCGTGACCTGCTTTGCTGCCGCCCTGCCATTTTATTTTACTGCGCTGCGCCGTCACCGTATGCCGGTCCTGATGCTGACCGCCGTCCTGCTTGCAGGAGGCGGCTGGGCGCTGCAGGCCGGATGGCCCGGGATGCAGGCCCGCTTCCTGCCGGCCTTTCAGGAGGCAGAATCCCTGGTCCGTTTCGTGAAGGACAGCCATGCGGGCAGGCCCGCCGCATGCCCTGAATTGCAGGGGGGGCTGGAGGTCAGCTCGCTGGCCATCCGCTACACCTGTGCACGGCTGGATATGGAGGCAGGGCTTTCGCGTCCGCTGGGCATGGGCTGCATGATGCAGGGCTGGTACTGGCAGCCTCTGGAGCAGTGCAGCCTGGAGCGGGGGAGCGAGCTGACGGGCTTTGTTGAAGGCGCCAGGAGCAGCAAGTTCCACAAGTACCCTCCCATGAACCAGTATACGACGTTGCTGGCGGAAACAGGTCTGCCCGGACTGGCCTTGTTCCTGGGCCTGTGCGGCATGCTGATCTGGCGGAGCGTACGCTTTGCCGTCCGTCACCGGGACTGGTATGTGTACGGTATGGCCTGTGCCTTCCTGGGGATGCTGGCGGCATTGACTGCCATCACCATGAAGAATGCCACGGCCTTCGCCTTCCTTGCCGGTTATCTGTACGCCATCAGCCGGGAAGGGGACGGGGCAGCCGGTGAGACCGGAGGTGGGCAGGTCCCGCAGCAGGGGCGCGGTTAGCGCTGCGGGCCGGGCGGCAAGACTGGAATTTCTGCCCTGTTCGTGACGCGCTCAGTGAGGGAACGGTCTTCCGCGGTGCATCTTCCTGTCGGCAGAAAAGAGCGCAGGGACGGAAGATCCTAGTCGACGGGCCGTCCATGCGGGGCGATGTCTGGTGCGGCGCATACGCCGTGCGGGTACGTCTGTCCCTCCATAGCAGCCTTGCCGGGACACACGTACAGGTCGCGGACAAGGCCGTACGGAAAAAGCGATGATGCGGCAAGGCTGGAGGGGCGTTCAGAAAAGGAGCACGTTTTTCAGGCGTGCGTCGCAAGATCAGTCGTCCAGCGCGGCGCAGGCATCTTCCTGCTGGCCGCGGTAGAGCAGCTCGTCGGTCATCTCCAGCAGTTCGCCCACGATGCCGCCGCCGGTCATGGGATGGCCGAACAGGGCCTCGCGCTGGTTGGTGAGGCCGCGCCGGTCCACGGCGTCGGGCATGGTGGGGGAGAGGGTCTCGCGCAGGCGGCAGGCCAGCAGATAGCCCTCGGCGCCGGGCAGGAAGATGTCCGTGAGGGCCGCGAAGCGGGCGCGCATGCCGTCCCAGGCGGCCAGGGTGTCCGGGCCGGGACGCAGGCCGCAGAGCACGCGCAGGGACGAATACAGGTTGTTGCAGACCGCGCCGGGCAGGCCGGGGCGCCAGCCCCAGAGCCAGGGGGTGCGTTCGAAAAAGAGGTTGTGCTCCACGCCCAGATCCAGCAGCTCGCGCATGCCGTGCAGCAGGGTGCGCAGGGGGGCCGTCTGCGTCGTGTCGGGCCAGCGGAACGCGGCCTTGCGGTGCAGGTCCCAGGCGGGCACCAGCTCGCGCTGCGGCGCAAGACCGGCCAGCACGCGCAGCAGATGGGCCAGCCAGGCATTGGCATCGGGGCTGTCCGGGGTCTCCAGATGGGAATAGCTGAGGACGTAGCGGCCCCGGCCGTAATTGCCCGCCACCATCAGGGGCTGGCCGTCGAGGAAGTCCGCCGAGACGTTGACCCCGTACAGGTCCTTCCAGGCTTCGAAGACAGGGGCAGGGATGCGGCTCAGGGGCAGATCGGCCAGCCAGAAGTCCGTATCCGGCTGACGGTAGGAGGCCAGGATGCTGACCCGTTCGTCGGCTTCCGGGGCGAAGCGGCCGGGCCACCAGACGGGCAGGGACGGCACATGGCCGTCATCCCGGGGCGGGCGGCAGTTGCCGCAATGGCGGCAGTCGTCGTCATGGCCGTGGGCGCAGCCGCGCCAGTGCGGCGGCACCAGGGCGCACGCCTCGTCGCCCAGCGGCGGGCGCAGCGGATCGGGGGCAGCCCCGTCCGGGAAAGCTTTGGGGAAGTCCGGCCGCACGGCGGGCAGGTCGCGTGCCATGCAGGAGCGCACGCGCATGTGGGCATGGCCGGAGATAAGATGATGCAGGCGCTCGGGATAGGGCGCGCGGCCCCAGGGGCAGAGCCCCAGGCCGTCCTGGCTGCGGTGCTGGCTCAGGGCCAGTCCGGCGCCGCCGCAAAAGCCCAGGTAACGGCCGCCTTCGGCCAGATAGTCGCGTACGGCCTGCCGCCCCTTCTCGCCCAGGGCCCGCGCCTTGAGCCGGGCGTTGCCGCCGGGGACCAGCAGGAGCGGGGCCGCTCCCCGTTCCTTGCCGGGCGTGCCCTGCGGGCATGGCTTGCGAAAAAGCGCGCCATTGGCTATGTCTTGTCCCTTGACCAGACGACAGGGCAGTCCCAGCGCGCACAGGGCGCGCCAGACCATAAGGCCCCAGATATGGGACGCGTCCCAAAGAATACATACAGGGTTGGCGGCACACATAACAGCGTACTATGGCCGCCTTTCATGGAGAAAGCAAGATGGCGGATACCCTCCCCAAGGGCTACGAGCCCCATGACGTGGAAGCGCGCTGGCGCGACCACTGGCAGGACAACAGGACCTTCACGCCCGACCCGGATGCCCAGGGCGAACCCTTTTCCATCGTGATCCCGCCGCCGAACGTTACCGGCGCCCTGCACATCGGGCATGCCCTGAACCAGACCCTCATCGACGTGCTGTGCCGTCATGCCCGCCAGAAGGGCAAGAACGTGCTGTGGGTGCCCGGCACCGACCACGCCGGCATCGCCACCCAGAACGTGGTGGAGCGCGCTCTGGCCAAGGAAGGCAAGACCCGTCAGGACCTGGGCCGCGAAGCCTTCATCGAGCGCGTGTGGCAGTGGCGCGAAGACTACGGTCACCGCATCCTCAACCAGATCCGCGCCCTGGGCGCTTCCGTGGACTGGACGCGCCTGCGCTTCACCATGGACGAAGGCCTGTCCGCCGCCGTGCGCAAGGTCTTCGTGCAGCTCTACAACGAAGGCCTGATCTACAAGGGCGACTACATCATCAACTGGTGCTCGCGCTGCCATACGGCCCTGGCCGATGACGAAGTGGAACACGAGGCCCACAAGGGCAAGCTGTGGAAGATCCGTTACCACCTGGCCGACGGCTCCGGCAGCATCACCATCGCCACCACCCGTCCCGAGACCATCCCCGGCGACACCGCCATCTGCGTGCATCCCGAGGACGAGCGCTACCAGCATCTGGTGGGCAAGACGGCCATCGTGCCCGTGCTGGGCCGCGAGATCCCCATCATCGCCGACAGCTACGTGGATCGCGAGTTCGGTACCGGCGCCCTCAAGGTGACCCCCTGCCACGACCACAACGACTGGGCCTTGGGCAAGAAGCACGATCTGGAATTCCTGCAGGTCATCGACGAAGACGGCATCATGAAGGCCGAGTCCGGCCCCTACGCCGGTCTGAAGAAGGAAGACTGCCGCACGAAGATCGTGGCCGACATCGAAGCCGCCGGCGACCTGCTGGCCGTGGAAGACCTGGACAACTCCGTGGGCCACTGCTACCGCTGCCACACCGTGGTGGAACCGCATGTGTCCACGCAGTGGTTCGTAGCCACCACCAAGATGGCTCCCGCCGCCCGCAAGGCCGTGCCCGAACTGACCCGCATCCTGCCGGAATCCTGGGCCAAGACCTACTATCACTGGCTGGACAACATCCGCGACTGGTGCATCAGCCGCCAGATCTGGTGGGGCCATCGCATCCCCGCCTGGACCTGCGCGCAGTGCGGCGAGCTCATCGTGGCCGAGCACGACCCCAGCTCCTGCCCCAAGTGCGGCTGCACTGACCTGAAGCAGGACGAGGACGTGCTGGATACCTGGTTCTCCTCGGCCCTGTGGCCCTTCTCCACCATGGGCTGGCCCGAGCAGACCAAGGATCTGGCCACCTGGTACCCCACCAGCGTGCTGGTGACCGGTTTCGACATCATCTTCTTCTGGGTGGCCCGCATGATGATGATGGGCCAGCACTTCATGGGCCAGGTGCCCTTCCACGACGTGTACCTGCACGCCCTGGTGCGTGACGAGACCGGCCGCAAGATGTCCAAGTCCACGGGCAACGTCATCGACCCGCTGGAGATGATCGACAAGTACGGCTGCGACTCCCTGCGCTTCACCCTGACGGCCTTTGCCGCCATGGGCCGCGACATCCGCCTGTCCGAAGCCCGCATCGAAGGCTACCGCCACTTCGTCAACAAGCTGTGGAACGCCGCCCGCTTCGCCCTCATGAACCTGCCCGAGACCGCGCCCGCCCCGGTGGCCCTGGAAAGCGTGGAAGGCCTGCACCACCAGTGGATCCTGCACCGTCTGGAGCAGGTCAAGCAGGACATGGACAAGGCGCTGGAAGAATACCGCTTCAACGACGCCGCCCAGCTGGGCTACAAGTTCCTGTGGAACGAGTTCTGCGACTGGTATCTGGAACTCATCAAGCCCGACATGCAGGACGAGGCCCGCAAGCCCGTGGCCCAGTATGTGCTGTGGGTGGTGCTGCGCGAGCTGCTGCTCCTGCTGCATCCCATCATCCCCTTCGTCACGGCCGAGATCTGGAACGCCCTGCCCGTGCCCGCCGGCGAGCAGCCCACGGACATCGCCCTGGAGCTCTATCCCGCCGCCCGTCCCGGCTGCCTGCATGAAGCCGAGGCCGCCCGCATGGAACTGGTGCAGGGCATCATCGTGGCCGTGCGCACCATCAAGGCCGAGCTGAACATCAGCCCCAGCCACAAGGTGAGCCTGATGCTGCATCCTGTGGACGAGGCCCAGGCCGCCCTGCTGGAAAGCTGCCGCCAGATGATGACCACCCTGGCCCGCCTGGAAGACCTGCAGATCGGTGCCGACCTGCACGCTCCCAAGGCTTCCGCCTCCTCCGTGGTGGGCGGCTGCCAGGTCATCGTGCCCCTCAAGGGCGCCGTGGACCTGGCCGGCGAACTGGCCCGTCTGGACAAGGAAATGGCCAAACTGGAAAAGGATCTGGTGGGCGTGCAGAGCAAGCTGCACAACGAAAGTTTCGTGAGCCGCGCTCCCGCCCAGGTTGTGGAACGCGAACGCGCCCGTGCCGAACAGCTGCTGGATGCCAAGGCCAAGATGCAGGCCCTGCGCCAGCGCTTCAGCGAAGCCCTCAACGAGGAATAAGGAACAACGTCATGAAGATGTCCGCCGTTGCCACGCCCCCCATGCTCTGCGCTTCCGGGCGCGGAGCGGTGGGCGTCGTGCCCGGCGCGGTCGTCGCCTCCGGTCTTTCGGGCCGGAGGCCGGCGGCCGCGCCGCTGTTTTGCCTGCTGCTCCTGCTGGCGTTCTGTCTGTCCACCCTGCCGGCCCGTGCCCATGTGGTGGACGAGCTGGCCCCCCTGCTGGACAGCGATGCCATCGTGAACAGCATCCAGGATATCGGCCTGCTCAAGAAGGCCGGTTTCATCTATCAGCCCGACCTGACCATCACGGGCGAGATGTGCCCCGTGGACGGCAGCCAGGACCAGCTGGCCGTGCTCAGCGGCATGCTGGCCGCTGACAGGATGTATGCCTTCTATTTCGGCGATGTGTCCGACGCGGCCAAGAAGAACGAGCTGCTCCAGCAGCTGGTGGGCAAGCCCCTGCCCACGCTGAACAGCAAGGACATGGCCCGCATCCGCAAGGCCCCGCACAGTCAGGAGTCCGCGAACATTTTGGCGCGCTTCCGCCAGCAGGAGCTTTCCCGCCTGCTGGAGGCCGCCCGTCAGGACGACCAGCTGCTGCGCCTGCTGGGGGCTCATCTGTACGGCCTTTATCTGGAGCGCCTGTACATGGCCTCGGTCATGGTGCTGGCCGCTGCGGAAAGCGACACGCTGGAGCCGCTCTATCAGGTGCATACCGGTCTGGCCACCCGGCACGGCAAGGCCCTGGAGATCCTTGGCAAGAAGGGCTTGCTGGGCCTGGAAGACTGCGAGGCCCGCGCGGCTCTGGTCAAGAAGCTGCAAGGCCTGCTGACCGCCAACAAGGGGCAGCCTACGCTGGAAGGCCTGCGCGAGATCGTCTCGCTGGTACAGGAGGAGCGTGCGTTCTTCCTGACGCCCTGCCCGCTGCCGCAATAAAAATGTTTTGTGAGGGGGGAGAAGGAAACCTTTTTGGAAAAAGGTTCTCCTTCTCCCCCCTCACGCTCCCCCCACATCCTTCCAAAAACTTTTATCATGGGCCTGAGTGGCCCTGTGAAGCGGCGAGAGCGCCTTTCCCTGAGGGGGAAGGGCGCTCTCGCCGCTTCTGGCGTCAGGAAGGGCGTAGGGCGTCAGGAAGGGCGTAGGGCGTCAGGAAGGGCGTAGGGCGTCAGGAAGGGGGGAGGGGATGCGGGATGGACTGGGGAAGGGGGGCCGGTGTTCGATGCCGCCCGCGCTGGTCATAAAAAAAGCGCTCCGTCCTTCAAGGAGGGAGCGCTTTGGCTGTTTGCATTTGAGGCACAAAGAAAGTCCGCCAGGCCTGTGACGGCATGGGACCTTGTGCAGGGCTGCCCCGGTAGGGGGACAGGCTATTTCTTGTCCGGGTCTTCCGTTTCGGCCTTGCTCACCCAGTCCACCAGACGGGCCATGCGGGCCAGACTGTAATGGCCGGGTTCGGGCTGCTGGCCGATCTCCTGCAGGGTGCCGTTGAGGCGGTAGATGCGCCAGTCCCCGGCGGGCAGGGCACCGTTGTCCATGGCGGTCTTCAGACCGGCACGGGCTTCTTCGGGCGAGCAGAACAGGGGGAAGTCCTGCACGGCCGGGTCGAGGACGACCATGGAGCCGCCCGCGATGTCGATGATGTAATTGCCGGGAGCCACGGTGTAGACTTCCTGGCAGTCACGATCGGGCGGCAGGGGGGCCGTATTGGGGCCTGTGGTGGCACAGCCGCCCAGCATCAGAAGGGACCCAAGCAGGGCGGGGGCAAGGATCACGGGGAAACGTTTCATGTCATTCTCCTGCCGGGCGTACCGGCATCAGATTCGCCCCCGGGCACGACAAAAGCGGGCAGGTGGCGTCATTGCTGACTACACACCAAGCCCGCTTTTTTGTCAAAAGGTTCGTATGCCGGAGGGGCGGGATGGCCGTTAGCGGGCCTGACGGCTCATCTCCTGCAGACGGGCGATGCGTTCTTCCAGCGGCGGGTGCGTGCTGAACAGGTTGGCCATGCTGCCGCCGCCGAAGCCGAACAGCGGCGAGACGATGAACATCTGCTCGGTGCTGGGGTTGCCGTTCTGCATGGGGATCTGTCCGCTGGCCACGCCCAGCTTGTGCAGGGCACCGGCCAGGGCCAGGGGCTGGCCGCAGATGCGGGCGCCGGTCTCGTCGGCCAGGTACTCACGCGAGCGGGAGATGGCCATCTGGATGATGCTGGCGGCGATGGGGGCCAGGATGGCCAGCAGGAACGCGGCGATGGGGTTGGTGCCGCCTTCCTCGTCATTGCTGCTGCCGCCGAAGATGGCGGCGAACTGCATGAAGTTGGCGATGCTGACGATGACCGAGGCCAGCACACCGGCGATGGTCTGGATCAGGATGTCACGGTTGGCGATGTGGCCGATCTCGTGGGCGATGACGCCGCGCAGCTCTTCGGGGCTGAGGATGCGCATGATGCCGTCGGTGACGGCCACCACACCGTGCTCGGGGTCGCGGCCGGTGGCGAAGGCGTTGGGCGCGTCTTCGGGGATGACACAGACGCGGGGCTTGGGGATGCCGGCATTGGCGGAAAGCTCGGCCACCATGCGGTGCAACATGGGGGCTTCGTCTTCGGACAGCTCGCGGGCCTGGTACATGGAGAGCACGATCTTGTCCGAATACCAGTAGGAACCCACATTCATGATCATGGCGATCACAAAGGCGATGATGATGCCGGTGCGGCCGCCCATGATGCCGCCCAGGCCGATGATGATGGCGGAAAGCAGGGCGAGAAGCAGCACGGTCTTGATCTGGCTGGTCATGGTATCTCCTTGATGTGCGAGGTAGGGATTCGCTCACTGTAGATAAGCATGCGTCAGCAAAGTGGCAAGAGGTGGGGAAATGAAGCTGGGGAGGGCGGCAGGAATGGCCGGGAAATATATGTCCCGGTGACAAAAAAGGAGAGGCGGGGAAGCACGGCGATGCCGTGTTTCTCCGCCTCTCCCTGATAAAGCGCGTTTGGGGAGGAAGGGGGGAGTTTGAGGGGGGAAGGAGGCCCTTTTGGCGCTAGCAAAGGGCCTCCTTCCCCCCTCATAAAAAAACTTTCTCGCTTACGAGCGGTAATCGGCGTTGAGGCTGACGTATTCGTGGCCGAGGTCGGAGGCGCGCAGATCGTAGCAGCCGTCGCCCAGACCCATATGGATCTCCACCGGGATGTCGGTGGCCTTGAGCAGCTCGGAAAGCTCGGCTTCCTTGTCGCCGTTGACGGGCTGGCCGTCGCGGAAACGCTCGATGCCGCAGAGCACCAGGCGCACGCGGCTGGGGTCCACCTGGGCCCCGCTGCGGCCCACAGCGGCCACGATGCGGCCCCAGTTGGCGTCCTGGCCGTAGATGGCGGTCTTGACCAGCTGGGAATGGCCCACGGTGCGGGCGATGCGGCAGGCGTCCTCATCGGAGGCGGCGCCGCTCACGGTGATGTGCATGACCTTGCTGGCGCCTTCGCCGTCCTTGACCAGCATGTAGGAGATCTGCCCCAGGATGTCGGTAAGGCCCTTTTCCAGCAGGGCGGCGTCCTCACCTTCGGCACGGATGCCGGAAGCGCCGTTGGCCAGGCCGAGGATGGTGTCGTTGGTGGAGGTGTCGCCGTCCACGCTGACGCGGTTGAAGGTCTTGTCCACGGCGCGGGCGAACATGGCCTGCCAGGTCTCGCGGTCCACATCGGCGTCGGTGAGCATGACGGCCAGCATGGTGGCCATGTTGGGGCAGATCATGCCAGCGCCCTTGGCCATGCCGGTAAGGCGCACGGTGCCGCCGGACAGGGGCACCGTGATGCTGGCGAACTTGGGAAAGGCGTCGGTGGTCATGAACGCGCGGGTAAAGCCTTCGGCATCGCGGCTGCCCAGGCTTTCCACCAGGGAGGGCACGGCCTCGCGCCAGCGGTCCATCTTGAGCTGGTCGCCGATGACGCCGGTGGACATGGGCATGATCTCATGCGGGGCCAGCCCGGTGAGGGCGGCGACCATGCGTCGGGTCTCGAGGCAATTCTCCAGGCCTTCGTCGCCGGTGCAGGCATTGGCCTGGCCGGAGTTGGCCAGCACGGCGCGGCAGGTGCCGTACTCGCGCAGGGTCTGCTGGCAGACCTGCACAGGGGCGGCCTTGAAGGCATTGGTGGTGAACAGGCCCGCCAGTACGGCGGGACGGTCGGAAACAATCAGCCCCAGGTCGTCGCGGCCGGCTTTTTTGAAACCGGCGGCAGCGGCCCCGGCGGAGAAGCCGAGGGGCAGGTCGTTGCGCGTATCGCTCATGGGAACATCCTTTCCGGTCATGGGCTTCCGGGAGGAAAACGATGAAAAAAAGGCGGGGATCTTGCCTTGCAAAATCCCCGCCGTCATATCAAGCAACCAGCGCTGTCCGGTCTTTGTGGGAACGGACGTTCAGAACGCTAGTTTTTGCTCTTCTGGATCTCGTCGGCGATAGCCTGGGGCACACGCTCGTAGTGATCGAACTGCATGGTGAAGGTAGCGCGGCCCTGGGTACGGGAGCGCAGGTCGGTGGCGTAACCGAACATGGAGGCCAGGGGCACCTGGGCACGCACGCTCTGGGCACCGCCGGCGCGGGCTTCCATGCTCTGCACGCGACCACGACGGCCGTTGAGGTCGCCCATCACGTCGCCGAGGTATTCTTCGGGGGTGACCACTTCCACGTCCATGATGGGTTCCAGCAGGACCGGGCCGGCCTTCTGCATGGCGTCCTTGATGGCCATGGAACCGGCCACGTAGAAGGCCTGTTCGGAGGAGTCCACTTCGTGGTAGCTACCGAAGACCAGGTTGACCTTCAGGTCCACGCAGGGGAAGCCGGCCAGCACGCCGGACTTCATGGCATCCTGGATACCCTTGTCGATGGCGGGGATGTATTCCTTGGGGATCACGCCGCCGGTGATGGAGTTGATGAACTCGTAACCCTTGCCCGGGTTGGGTTCCACCTCGATCACGCAGTGACCGTACTGACCGCGACCACCAGACTGCTTGGCATGCTTCATGTCGGTCTTGGCAGGCTTGGAGATGGTTTCGCGGTAGGCCACCTGGGGCTTGCCCACGTTGGCGTTGACGTTGAATTCGCGGGTCAGGCGGTCAACGATGATTTCCAGATGCAGTTCGCCCATGCCGGCGATCAGGGTCTGGTTGGTTTCTTCGTCGCCCTTGACGCGGAAGGAGGGGTCTTCCTTGGCCAGCTTGTTCAGAGCGGCGGACAGAGCATCACGGTCGGCCTTGGTCTTGGGCTCGATGGCCACTTCGATGACGGGCTCGGGGATGTTCAGGGATTCCAGGATCACCGGGCGCTTTTCGTCGCACAGGGTGTCACCGGTGGAGGCGTTCTTCAGGCCCACCAGAGCCACGATGTCACCGGCGCCGGCCCACTTGATGTCTTCACGCTTGTTGGCGTGCATCTTCAGGATACGGCCGATGCGTTCCTTCTTGCCGGTGTTGGCGTTGTACACGCTGGTACCGGATTCCAGGCAGCCGGAGTAGATGCGGAAGAAGGACAGGTGACCGATGAAGGGGTCGGAGAACAGCTTGAACACCAGGCCGGCAAGGGGTTCCTTGTCGTCGCAGGGGCATTCGATCAGGTGTTCTTCGTTGCCGGGCTCATGGCCGGTCATGACGGCGATGTCCACGGGGGAGGGCAGGTAGTCCACCACGGCGTCCAGCAGGGGCTGCACGCCCATGTTGCGGAAAGCGGAACCGCAGAGCACGGGCACGATGTTGCGGGCGATGGTGGCCTTGCGGATGCAGGAAATGATCTCTTCGCGGGTCAGATCTTCGCCGCCCAGGTACTTTTCCAGCAGGGCTTCATCTTCTTCGGCCACGGCTTCGATGAGCTCGTGGCGCTTTTCTTCGTACAGGTCCTTCAGTTCGGCGGGCACGTCTTCTTCGGTGAACTGGGCGCCCTTGGAGGACTTGTCGAAGCGGTGGGCCTTGCCTTCGATGAGGTCCACGACGCCTTCGAACTTGTCTTCAGCGCCGATGGGCAGCTGCAGGGGCACGGCCTTGGCGCCCAGGCGTTCGTGGATCATGCCCACGCAGCGGAAGAAGTTGGCACCGATGCGGTCCATCTTGTTCACGAAGCAGATGCGGGGCACGTGGTAGCGGTCGGCCTGACGCCACACGGTTTCGGACTGGGGCTCAACGCCGGCCACGGCGTCGAACACGCACACGGCACCGTCCAGCACGCGCAGGGAACGTTCCACTTCGATGGTGAAGTCCACGTGGCCGGGGGTGTCGATGATGTTGATGCGGCAGTCCTTCCAGAAGCAGGTGGTGGCGGCGGAGGTGATGGTGATGCCGCGCTCCTGTTCCTGTTCCATCCAGTCCATGGTGGACTCACCGTCGTGGGTTTCGCCGATCTTGTGGGAAACACCGGTGTAGAAAAGGATGCGTTCGGTGGTGGTGGTTTTGCCGGCGTCAATATGGGCCATGATGCCGATATTGCGCTGTTTGTCTACGGGGGTGGTGCGGGACACGTTATCCTCCAGAAAAGGGGCAGTGGGGCGGGGGGAAAAGCGCCGCGCCCTTGCGGGCGCGGCAGCAGTCACTCGGAATCGAGCTTACCAGCGGTAGTGGGCGAAAGCCTTGTTGGCTTCGGCCATACGGTGGGTATCTTCGCGCTTTTTCACCGCGCCGCCGCGACCGTTGTAGGCGTCCAGCAGTTCAGCGGAAAGCTTGGAGGTCATGCCCTTTTCGCCGCGCGAACGGGCATAGTTGATCAGCCAGCGGATGGACAGGGAAATCTGACGTTCGGGACGGACTTCCATGGGTACCTGGTAGGTGGCACCGCCCACGCGGCGGGCCTTGACTTCCAGATGGGGCTTGACGTTGTCCAGGGCCTTTTCAAAGGCGCGCATGGGTTCTTCACCAGTCTTTTCGCCCAGGGTTTCCAGCGAGCTGTAGAAAATCTTTTCAGCAGCGCCCTTCTTGCCGTCGTACATGAGACGGTTCACGAACTTGGTGACCAGACGGCTGTTGTACAGCGGATCGGGCAGCACTTCCCTCTTCGGGACAGGACCTTTACGGGGCATGATATTCTCCTTGAGAATCTCTGTGTTTCGGCGTCACCAGCCCCGCAGCGCCCCGGCGCGCCGTGAGAGGGCAGCCTGGGTGCGTTGCATGACGTACGCCGGAGTTAGCAAAAAATAACCTATTTGGGACGCTTGGCGCCGTACTTGGAACGGCTCTTGCGACGGTCGGCCACACCGGAGGTATCCAGGGTGCCGCGCACGATGTGGTAACGGACACCGGGCAAGTCTTTCACACGACCGCCGCGGATGAGCACCACGGAGTGTTCCTGCAGGTTGTGGCCTTCGCCGGGGATGTAGGCCGTCACTTCGATGCCGTTGGTCAGGCGCACACGGGCGACCTTACGCAGAGCGGAGTTAGGCTTCTTGGGGGTGGTGGTGTACACACGGGTGCACACGCCGCGGCGCTGGGGGCAAGCCTGCAGGGCCGGGGTCTTCTTGCGCTTCACCACCGCAGTCCGCTCGATGCGGATGAGCTGGTTGATAGTAGGCATGGTTTCCTCCAAAGTTTCACTGCCTGCCCAGGACGGACAGGCAGCGCATGAATGCCGTAGAGCGGCAACACATACAATGCACGGACGCGCTTGTCAAGTCCTGACGCCCCAACTTTACGGCAGGAAGGCGGGACGGCGACGAATCGCCGACGAAGTGCCGCAGCCGCAGGGCAGGGCGAGTCCCCTTTTTATGGATGCGGCGGCCGGAGCAGGGGGGATGACAGCAAAATCGCCGCAGGCGCAAGGCCTGCGGCGATCCCCGGTACGGGGGGGATGCCCGGCCCCTGAGCGGGGCCGGGCATCCTGCGAGGAGGAACGTCCGCCGGTGTCCTGCCGGCGGGCGGGGTGTGTCGTCGGCGGGTTACAGCTTTTTCACTTCCACGTACCAGGCCGCGGCCTGTTCCAGCAGATGGCTGCTGCGGCCGGCCAGCATCTGGGCATCGCGCAGGTAGCCTTCCTGGAGCATGCAGGCGTCGAAGAGGTTCTCCACCATGCCGGCCAGGGTCTTGTCCTGGGGATCGGCCTTGAACATCTTGAGCAGGCTGCGCAGCAGCACATGGTCGCGGTTGACTTCCAGCACCTTGACGGGCAGGGAGTCGTCCTTTTGCATGGCGCGCATGAGTTTTTCCATGGACGAGGTCATGCCGTCGGGCGAGACCAGCACGGCCGGGCTGTCGGCCAGGCGGTGGGAGACGCGCACGTCGGCCACGCGTTCGCCCAGGATCTCCTTGATGCGTTCCAGCAGCTTGTCGAAGCTGGCGTTGTCGTCGTCGGAAAGAGGCGCGGCGGCGGGCTTTTCGCTGTCGGCCTTGTCGGCGAAGGCGTCCAGGGCGTCATCGGCGGCGTTCTCGATGGCCTTGAGTTCCCAGTCCTTGTACTTGCCCATGCCTTCCATGACGAACTCGTCCACGGGCTCGTAGAGGAAGAGCACTTCGATGCCCTTGCGGGTGAAGCGTTCCAGGTGCGGGCTCAGGCGGGCGGCCTCACGGTTGGGCGCGGAGACGTACCAGAAGGTCTTCTGGCCTTCGGGAGCGCGGGACATGTATTCGTCCAGGCTGGAGAGGGCCTCGCCGTCGTCCAGGGCCGAGGTGTTGAAGCGCAGCAGACCGGCGATGCGTTCGCGGTTGGCGAAGTCCTGGTAGGAGAGCTTGAAGATGCGGCCGTGCAGGCGCCAGAAGGCGGCGTACTTCTCGGCATCCTTGGCGGCCAGCTTTTCCAGGTGGCTCAGGGTCTGCTTGATGATGGTCTGGTTGATCTTGCGCAGGACCACGTTTTCCTGAAGGGTCTCGCGGGAGATGTTGAGGGGCAGGTCCTCGGTGTCCACCACGCCCTTGAGGAAGGCCAGCCAGTCGGGGATCAGTTCCTTGTTGCGGTGCTGGATGAGCACGCGGCTGGCGTAGAGATCCAGGCCCCAGAAATCACGGTCGAGGCCGAAGAGGTCCTGACGCACGTCGGGGATGTAGAGCAGGGCGTTGAACTGCACGGGCGCGTCCACGGAGATGTGCAGCACGTCCAGCGGCGCCTTGCTGTCATAGGTCAGGGCCTGGTAGAAGGCATCGTACTGTTCCTTGGTGACGGAGGACTTGGGCTCGCGCCACAGGGCGGGCTGGGTGTTGACCTGCTCGCCGTCCACCAGCACGGGGAAGGGCACGAAGGCCGAATGCTTGCGGATGACGGATTCTACGCGGAACTTTTCGAGGAACTCCGCGGCGTCTTCCTTGAGGTGGGCCACGATGCGCGTGCCGCGCTGCGGGGCGTCGTCACCGGCGGGGGCCACGGTGTAGGTGCCCAGGCCGTCGCTGGTCCAGGTGGCGGCGCTGTCGTCATCGCCGAAGGCCGGGCGCGAGGTCACGTCCACCTTTTCGGCCACCATGAACACGGAATAGAAGCCCACGCCGAAGCGGCCGATGATGTTGGCGGCATCGGCTTTTTCGCCGTCGGCCTTGGCTTCCTCGGCAGCCAGCTGGGCGCGGAAGGCCTCGGTGCCGGATTTGGCGATGGTGCCCAGGTTCTCGGCCAGTTCGGCGGCGGTCATGCCCAGGCCGGTGTCCTCGATGGTCAGGGTCTTGGCGTCCTTGTCGAGGCTGATGCGGATCTCCAGCGGCAGGTCGTCATGGCGCGGGGTCTCGCCCCGGTTGCTGCGGAAGCGCAGTTTGTCCAGGGCGTCGGAAGCGTTGGAGATGAGCTCGCGGAGAAAGATCTCGCGATTGGTATACAGAGAATTGGTGAGAATGCTCAGCACCTTGCGCACTTCGGCGCGAAATTCACAGGATTGAGCCGTATTTTCCGGCATGATGACAACCTCCATGGATACTTGCTGGGGAATAAGTAATCTTTCCCAATCAGCCGTCAAGGCCTTGCAGGGCCTAAACTTTGTCTTGCTTTTCGCTAAGGATAACGGTATGCAGATCGCTCCATAAGGAGGACGATCTATGGATGATGTCATTCTGCTTTCGCGGCTACAGTTCGCCGTGGCCGTCTTTTTCCACTTCATCTTCGTGCCGCTGACGCTGGGCCTGTCCCTGCTCATCGCGCTGATGGAGACCCGCTATGTGCGCACCGGGGATGAGGTCTGGCGCAAGCATGCCAAGTTCTGGGGCAAACTTTTCATCATCAACTTCACCCTGGGCGTGGTGACGGGCATCACCCTGGAATTCCAGTTCGGGACCAACTGGGCCCGGTATTCGGAATACGTGGGCGACATCTTCGGCTCCCTGCTGGCCATCGAAGCCACCGTGGCCTTCTTCCTGGAGTCCACGTTCCTGGCTGTCTGGCATTTCGGCTGGCATCGCGTGGGCAAGAAGACCCATCTGCTGGCCATCTGGCTGGTGGTGCTGGCCGGCAACCTGTCCGCCCTGTGGATCATCCTGGCCAACGGCTTCATGCAGAACCCGCTGGGCTATGTGATCCAGAACGGCCGCGCCGAACTGGCCGACTTCATGGCCGTGGTCACCAACCCCTACGCCTGGGGCATGTACGCCCACACCCTGCTCTCCGCCTGGACGCTGTCCTGCTTCTTCGTGCTGGGCGTGTCTTCCTGGCACCTGCTGCGCAAGAGCAACGTGGAATTCTTCCGCCGCTCCTTCCGCATGACCGCTCCCATTTGTCTGGTGCTGGTGCTGGCTCTCGCCCTGAGCGGCGACATCCAGGGCAAGGTGGTGTCCGAACTGCAGCCCGCCAAGCTGGCCGCCATGGAATCCCACTGGGAGACCACCAAGAACGCTCCCTTCTATCTGGCCGTGGTGCCGGACGAAGCCAACGAGACCAACTCCGTGGAAGCCATCGGCATCCCCGGCCTGCTGAGCTGGATCTCCTACGGCGACGCCGATGCCGAAGTGAAGGGCCTCAAGGACTTCCCCAAGGAAGACCGTCCGCCGGTCACGCCCGTGTTCTGGGGCTTCCGCGCCATGATCTTCTTTGGTGTCATCTTCCTGGCCCTGGCCGCCTGGGCCACGCTGCAGCGTAACCGCGAGACCATCAACCCCACGCTCATGCGTGCCCTGGTGTGGTGCATCCCGCTGCCCTATATCAGCATCGCCATGGGCTGGCTGGTGGCGGAAATGGGCCGTCAGCCCTGGATCGTCTACGGTCTGATGCGCACCAGCGACGCCGTGTCGCCGGTGCCCGCCGAGCATGTGTCCACGTCGCTGCTGGCCTTCATCATCGTTTACAGCGTGCTGGGCCTTCTGGACATTTTCCTGCTGCGCAAGTACGCCATCAAGGGCCCGCAGGGGCAGGAGGACTAAGTCATGCTGGAAACCTTGCAAGTAATCTGGTTCATCCTGTGGGCGCTGCTCTGGGCCGTGTATTTCGTCCTGGACGGCTTCGACCTGGGCCTGGGCAGCCTGCTGCCCTTCATCGGCAGCAATGAGGAAGAACGCCGCATCATGTACAACGCTGCCGGTCCCTTCTGGGACGGCAACGAAGTGTGGCTGATCTCCGCCGGCGGCGTGACCTTCGCGGCCTTCCCCAAGGTCTATGCCGTGATGTTCAGCGCCCTGTACGCTCCCCTGCTGATCCTGCTGTTCGCCCTGATCTTCCGCGCCGTGTCCTTCGAGTTCCGCGGCAAGGTGGAAAGCGGCGTGTGGCGCGGCTTCTGGGATCTGGTCCACTTCCTGTCCAACCTGGTGCCCTCCCTGCTGCTGGGCGTGACCTTCGCCAACCTGTTCATGGGCATCCCCATCGACGGTGAAGGCGTGTTCCACGGCACGCTCATGGGCCTGGTCAACGGCTACGGCATCGCCGGCGCCATCTTCTTCCTGGTGATGTTCATGCTGCACGGTTCCCTGTGGCTGGCCATCAAGAGCCAGGGCGAACTGCAGACCCGCGCCGTGGCCAGCGCCACCCTGCTCTGGCCCGTGATGCTCATCCTGCTGGTGGCCTTCCTGGTGCTGACCTTCTTCAACACCGACCTGTTCAGCAACTACTGGAGCAACCCGCTGCTGCTCCTGCTGCCCGTGGTGGCCCTGGCCGGTCTGCTGGGCGTGCGCTGCATGCTGCGCCGCGGCCAGCTGTGGAAGGCCTGGATGTGCAGCGCCGTGTACATCATCGGTGTGACCTTCTTCGGCGTCATGGGCATGTTCCCGCGCATGCTCATCTCGTCCATCGATCCCACCGCCACCCTGACGGCCTTCAATGCCTCCTCGTCCGAGCTGACCCTCAAGATCATGCTGGGCGTGGCTCTGGTCATGGTGCCCATCGTGCTGCTGTACCAGTTCTGGGTCTACCGCCTGTTCTCCCACAGCCTGAGCGCTGAAGACCTGAAGGACGAGCACGCTTACTAGCAGCGACGATCCGTCCGCCTCATCGAGCCCGGCAGACAGGCATGCCCTGTCCGCCGGGCTTTTTTCATGCCCGCTGCCGGGATAGGCGGGTAACGGGTCGCCTTCGCGGCCGGGGAGGCCGCCTGCCGTCATGCGGGAGCAAAGGCGGACTGTGCTGCGGAAGGGGCGGAAGACGGGCAGGAATAGCGGAGGGCAAAGATGCCGTCTTGCCGTCAGGAGGATGGAAGATTTGCTTTTGGCCTGCTTATCCGGGAAGATGGCGGGGCAGAGCGGAGGCCGTATGAAGACCAAGATAGATGCAACGGATGTGAGGATCGTCGAAGAACTCAGGAAGAACGCGCGCATCACCATGAAGGAACTGGGCGCGCGGGTCTTCCTCACCGGGCAGGCCGTCAGGAACAGGGTGGAACGGCTGGAGGACATGGGCATCCTTCAGCGCTACACCATCAACGTCAATTGCCCGGTCTTCGGCTACAAGGTCCATGCCGTCATCCGGGTGCAGCTCAGGCACGGCCCTGTGGAGGCCCTGAAGGCCTGCTGCCGCAAGGAGGGCAGACGCACCATCCACTGTTACCGCACCACAGGCGACAACCTCTATTTCCTCGACATGTATTTTCTGGACATGGAGGCCCTGGACGCCTTCCTGGCCGAGGTGGAACCGCTGGGCGGCTACGAGCTGCATGTGGTCCTTCGGGAAGCGGAAGATCTGGCGGAATGAAGGCCCCCGCCGGAGGGGGAAGAGGAAGGAAGGCGTTCTGCCTGGGGACCGGCGGGGACCTGATTCGGGGAGGGCACAGGGCAGGGGCGCCGGGCGGAGCCGTGGCCCTGCCGGAGCGCAGGCACCGTGGCGGGACGGATCCCTCCTGCCTGCCAGGCTATGCGTCAGTCCGTCCGTCTGCGGGCCGTGCGGAGTTTTCCTGCCGTTAAAAATCGGCGCTCTGGCCGTCGTCGGGCATGAAGACGGCCTCCCGGATGCCGCGACGGCGCAGGGCCTGGTCCATGTCCTGCCGGGTCAGGGCCGCATGGGGCACGGTGTCCATATGGCTGACGATGATCCGCGCTTCCGGGCGGGTGGCGTGCAGGGCGGCCACGTCCGCGTCGTCCATGATCAGGCGGCCCTCGTCCAGCAGTTCGGCCGCGCAGGCATTGGCCACGACCACATCGGGCCGGTAACGGTGCAGGCTGTCGGCCACACCGTCGAACCAGATGGTGTCACCGGCCACATAGAGCGTCTTTTCGTCAGGATGCCGGAAGACCACGCCGCAGGACGGCCCGCAGGGGATGATGGTGCCGTGGCGTCCGGGCGTCTTGCTGAGGCGGATGTCCGCAAAGACGGTCTCCTCTCCCAGCACTTCCACCCGGGCGAAGCCGGAGCGCCGGAGCACGGCGGCATCCTCTTCGCTCTGCACGAACACGGGCACCGCCTTGTCCAGCGGCGCGCCCACGCTGCCGTCGGCGGCCATGTCGATATGGTCGGGATGCACATGGGTCACGATATAGGCATCCACACCGGTCAGGATGTCGGCCACCGGCATGGGCAGGTCGCACAGGGGCAGGGGCAGGTCCAGCCGTTCGGGGCGGCAGCGGAACATGGGGTAGTCGCGGAACGTCCCCATGCTGCCCCTGGGCGCCAGCCAGGGGTCGGTGAGGAAGGTCTTGCCGGCGTAGCGGATGCGGACCATGGCGTTGCGGATCTGCTGTATCTTCATCTGGGTCACCTCTCTGGAATGTTGTTGCGGAGTCCCGGTATCCGGAGGGAAAGGTATCAGGGGCGCCGGGGCCGGGCCAGAAGCCGGGCCAAGAAATGCGTGCCGTTTTCTTGAAAAAATCAAGTGGCGCGGCGCGAACGCCACGAGGCGCACGTTTGATGGGCTTCCCTTTCTTGCAATGCACTGCTGGGGCCTTCCGTGCCGGAGCGGTGTGCCCAGGCGGGACATATGTCGGCTTATCCATGCATTATTTCTATGGTGAAGCATTCGATATAGGTATTTGTCATGGATAGGAGCTGCGGCTACACAGAAAAGAACGCCGGCAGGCACGTTCCTGCCGGACAACTTCAAGCCGGAGCGACATGATGAGCATGTGCAAAACACTGGCGGCGACGATCCTGGCAGGCACGATGCTGTTTGCCGGATCTGCGGCCGCAGCGGACAAGGCCCCCTCTGGCACGGCTTCTTCCAAGGATGGTAAGGCTATGGAACTGGTACAGGAATGGGACAAGGTCTTTCCCAGGAGCGACAAAGTGGAACACCGCAAGGTGACCTTCCGCACCCGTTACGGCACTGTCCTGGCGGGCGATCTGTACGTGCCCCGGGATGCCAAGGGCAAGCTGGCGGCCCTGGCCGTGAGCGGCCCCTTTGGCGCGGTGAAGGAACAGGCGTCCGGGCTCTATGCCCAGACCATGGCCGAACGCGGCTTCCTGACGCTGGCCTTCGACCCCTCCTATACGGGCGAGAGCAGCGGCGAGCCGCGTCATGTGGCCTCGCCGGACATCAATACCGAAGACTTCAGCGCCGCGGTGGACTTCCTCACCACGCTGGATGCGGTGGATGCGGAGCGCATCGGCATCATCGGCATCTGCGGTTTTGGCGGCATGGGCCTGAACGCCGCCGCCATGGATACCCGCATCAAGGCCACCGTGGCCGTCACCATGTACGACATGAGCCGCGTCACGGCCAACGGCTATTTTGACGCCATGGATGCCGAGGCCCGCTACGCGCTGCGCCAGCAGCTGAACGCACAGCGCACCCGGGACGCACGCTCCGGCAGCATCGCACCGTCCGCCGCAGGCCTGCCCGAGGCCCTGACGGGCGACGAGCCGCAGTTCGTCAAGGATTACTTCGATTATTACAAGACCAGGCGCGGCTTCCATCCCCGTTCCATCAACTCCAACGGTGCCTGGAACGCCACCTCGGCCCTGTCCTTCCTGAACATGCCGTTGCTGGCCTATGCGGGCGAGATCCGCAGCGCGGTCCTGCTGGTCCACGGGGAAAAGGCCCATTCCCGCTACTTCAGCGAGGATGCCTTCAAGAAGCTCAGCGGTAACAATAAGGAACTGATGATCGTGCCCCGGGCCTCGCATACGGACCTGTACGACCGGGTGGACATCATCCCCTTCGACAGGATCGAGGCGTTTTTCAAAGCCAACCTCTGATACCTCTCTCCCTTCCTTCTGCATGATGCGGAGCCCCGCTGCCGGGGCTTCGCTTTTTTTATGGGCTTTAGCCTGTTGAGCGCCTGGCAGGCGCGAAACAAAAAACCACCCGC
>OGJY01000352.1_pt1 | contig 66250 bp, 77 predicted proteins | sample 1572231 | NCBI WGS metagenome assembly OGJY01 (sample SAMEA2582121, study PRJEB24529) | metagenome | biome: Human gut stool | place: China | collected 2011
CTTATGACCTTCCTAAAAGGCTAAGGTTAGAGTCGGGGTTACGGATTTGAGTGTACGCAACCCCGAGAAGTTCAGATAATTAAGGAAGCTTGTCATAGACTTCATCGGTCACCGGTTCTAACCATTCGTTAGAAGTACCTTCTCCCGGGACTTCAAGAGATAAGTGCTGGAACCAACTGTCTTTTGCTGCACCATGCCAATGTTTAACATTAGGCGGAATATTGAAGACCTCCCCTGCTTTCAATTCATGAGCCGGTTCGCCTTCGAGCTGTACCCAGCCTCGGCCGTAAACACAAATCAGCATTTGTCCGCCGCCTTTTTCAGCGTGATGAATATGCCAATTGTTTCGGCATCTCGGTTCGAAAGTAACGTTATAGGTTGGAACTTGTTTCGTTGTTAACGGAGCAAGCCAGCTTTGACCGATGAAATATTTAGCATAAGCATCATTGGGTTTTCCGACCGGAAAATCACTAAGTTTCGGAACTTCTTTCATAAAATCTCCAATCCTTTTCACCGGCGAAAGTCTTAGGGCTTCGCCTCTATTTTCAAATTCAATGTAGGAATGATAAATCTTCAAAAGTTATGCAGCATTAAGATCAATGCAATCTATGCATAAGTATTTATTCCGTTGCAATTTTCTTTCTTTAGTTTTTTGTAAATAATTATCAATATCACTTTTGCAATTTGAGATAATTGCCTCAAAAGAATCAACCTCGTCCGGAGATTAGTCATGCCGTCCTTTGAAACCGGTGTCCGACTGCTAAAAAACATACTAATTAAGAAGAGAAGTTACTCTGCATTCTTTGCAGATGAAACCGATGCGCTGCACAAAGCCTTTCCTGCTAAGGCAACGGTTCATGCCGGGCCGTTCGGTATTCCGATGCTCTGGAACTCAGCTAGAAACTTCCTAGAAAAGAAGTCTTTTGAACCAAGACAAACGGACGGCATTGCTTACGTTCACATTCCTTTCTGTGAAAGCCGGTGCCTTTTCTGCATGTTTTATCAGAATCCTTATTCTTCGGAAGCTGCGGATGCTTACACGAACACGCTAATTAAAGAATTTGAACTATGGAACCAACGAGGCGCTCAGAATTCTGCGCCGATTAAGGCTTTATATTTCGGAGGGGGTACACCAACAGCTTTAGAGCCCCACAATATTAAAAAGATTCTTGAAGCCGCCAGAAAGAATCTTCCGCTTGCGGATGACTGCGAAATTACCTTCGAGGGAAGACTTCACGGACTAACTGATGAGAAGCTCTCCGCCTGCGTCGAAGGCGGCGTTAACCGACTCTCTATAGGGGTTCAGACGTTCAATGCCGATATCCGCAAAGAAATGCAGCGCCTCGATTCCCCTGAATACATTATTCGTCGACTTGAGGAAATCTCAGCCATCGACAATCTTGCCGTAGTGATCGACCTCCTCTTCGGCTTCCCGGGACAAAAAGGAAAAGTCTGGACAGACGATTTAAAGATCGCTTCCGAGCTTCCGATTGATGGTGTGGACTGCTACCAGCTGAATGTCTTTGAGAAATCGCCGCTCAACACCCGCATCAAATCCGGTCTTTGCGAACCCGCAGCGACGCTTGCTGAAGCCGCCGACATGTATGCTGAAAGCGTTGAGCATTTTTCTGCTAATCCCAATTGGCATCGTCTGACGAATACCCATTGGGCCAGAACGCCGCTTGAAAGGAATCTCTACAACCGTTTGGCAAAAGGTCCGAGTGACTGCCTTCCCTTCGGCTGCGGAGCCGGCGGAAAACTTTTCGGCTACAGCTGGATGCAGGAGCGCAAACTTGCCAAATGGTCAGAAATGGTTGAGAAAGGACTCAAGCCGGTCTTTGTCATGATGAAGCCTCAGGAACACTGGCACTTGATGCGGACTTTGGCCAGCAGCGTGGAATCCGGTCCCTTCAATTTGAAAGAGATTGGTGACAACTTCAGCGTCGATATTGAAAAGCCGCTAAAACCCGTTATGGACCAATGGATTAAAGCCGGCCTCTTAGAAAAATCGGGAGACATCTATTCTCCGACCGTGGCCGGTCAGTTCTGGTACGTGACCATGGCTCAGCTCGCCACGGAAGCGCTGACCATGGCCATTGCAAAAGAAGATTCTTTCAAAGCTGATCCGATTACGCAAAGTGTATATTCACCCAACCAAGCCGAAGCGTGGTTAAAAACCATTAACAAGCGAGAAGAATGACTGCAGGAAAACGCTTACCCATTTGAAAACAATTGTATTTTTGATTCAGTTGAAATAAGATAACGATTCATTTCAAAAAGGAGTAAAAATGACAGCACCTCTCGGCAATGTTAAAGCCTCGGTCCCCCCTGAGCAGTTAAAAGCAAAGATGAATCCCGGCGATGTTTCTTTCCTCGGATTCGAACGCAAAGACAACGTTTTCACCGTTACTTTTGCTTGGATTGACATGATCGGCGGTCATCACGAACACACTTTCGCTCGCGGCGACATCTTCGCAGACTTCAACAAAGTCCTGAAGGTCTTCACTGACGGCGGTCTGCCCATCGACCCGGCCAAAGCCGACGACTTCCATATGCGTCTTTGCCAGCTCTCTACTGTTATAGTTCAGGAGCAGGCCCCGGCCGCTAAAGCAGAAGCCAAAAAAGAAGAAGCTCCTGCTAAATAATAATTTGAACACTTAATCGTGTTTGGGATTGCCGCTTTACGCGGCAATTTCTTTTTGTACTTGGCGTTTTCCAAATTCCTTCGGAGGCAACTAAATTTTGATGCGGATTTACCCGCGGCAAATGAATTGATCCTACCGCAATCCGTTTTCACATTGTGCATCGTATAAAATTTTAGAATCGTATCTAAAATAAGACCCGAAGGAGTTCCAAATTGATGCTTGAACAGCTCATGACGCGAAGAAAACTGATCCTTTTGGCTTCAGTTTCCTCCTTTCTTTCCGGCTGTTCTATGTTCTCCTCTGATCGTTATAGCTATCAGCCCGTCTCCTATGACAACTCAGAAGGATCAAAAGTCCTCAGAACCGCAATGAGTCAGTACGGAGCAAAATATAAATACGGGAAAGCTTCTCCCTCGGACGGTTTTGACTGTTCGGGTCTCATTTTCTGGGCTTACGGCAAACACGGAATTACCGTTCCCCGCCACACCGCCGCTCAATCAAAAGCCGGCAAATGGGTGGCTGCCCGCAACGCCCGGCAGGGCGATATTGTTGTTTTCAGGATCGGCCGACGACTCCACACAGGCTTGGTCGCTGATAAAGGGCGCTTCCTTCATGCACCCTCTTCAGGCGGTTATGTCCGAATGGAAAGTCTCTCCGGTGTCTACTGGAAAAACAAGATCGTCGGATACCGCAGAATCGTGTAAAGCAAACGATATTATTCTTAAAAATCACATCGTTACATAGGTAATTAAAAGAATGCGCAGTGACAAAATAAAAGTTGGTCCTCAGGCCGCCCCCCACCGCTCCCTTCTCTATGCACTGGGATTAACCGATGAAGAAATCCAAAAACCTCTCATCGGTATCGTGAGCTCCCAGAACGACATCGTTCCGGGACATATGAATCTGGACAAGATCGTTGACGCTGTTAAACAAGGCGTTGCCCTTGCCGGCGGTGTTCCTATCGTCTTCCCGGCTATTGCCGTCTGCGACGGTATCGCAATGGGACACGAAGGCATGAAGTATTCTCTCGTCAGCCGTGAACTGATCGCAGACAGTACCGAAGCAATGGCTATTGCCCATGCTTTTGACGCTTTGGTCATGGTTCCTAACTGCGACAAGAACGTTCCGGGTCTTTTGATGGCTGCCGCTCGTTTGAATATTCCGACTATTCTTGTTTCCGGCGGCGCAATGAGCGCCGGCATCATCGGTAAGAAGAAGCTCTCTCTTGTATCCGCCTTCGAAGGGGTCGGCGCTTACAAGGCAGGGAAGATTGATGCCAAGAAACTGACGGAAATTGAACAGAAATGCTGTCCGTCCTGCGGTTCTTGCTCCGGCATGTTCACAGCAAACTCCATGAACTGCCTGACCGAAGTTTTGGGTATGGGCCTACCGGGCAACGGCACGATTCCTGCTGTTCAGAGCGCCCGCATCCGTCTGGCTAAAAAGGCCGGTATGAAAGTGATGGAACTTCTGGAAAAGAATATTCGTCCGCGCGACATCATGACTTACGATGCCTTCCTGAACGCCATGACGGTTGATATGGCTTTAGGCTGCTCGACGAACTCCATGCTGCATCTGCCGGCTATTGCTCATGAATGCGGCTACAAGCTCGACATGCACTTGGCAAATGAAATCTCGGAAAAAACACCGAATCTTTGCCATCTCTCTCCGGCCGGCCCCCACTTTATTGAAGAACTCAACGAAGCCGGCGGTATTCCTGCCGTAATGAAAGAGCTTGATAAGAAAGGACTGCTCAAGACAGACCTCATGACCGTTACTGGCAAGACGGTTGCTGAAAACATTGCCGACGCAGAAAACAAAGACGAAGAAATCATTCGTCCGGTCGACAAACCTTACAGTGAAACCGGCGGTATTGCCGCCCTCTTCGGCAACCTCGCCCCTGAAGGTTCCGTCGTGAAGCGTTCCGCTGTTGCTCCTGAAATGCTTGTCCATAAAGGACCGGCTCGTGTCTTCGATTCTGAAGAAGAAGCCATTGCGGCTATTTGGGGCGGCAAGATCAAAGACGGAGATGTTGTGGTTATTCGCTACGAAGGTCCGAAGGGCGGTCCCGGCATGCGCGAAATGCTTTCCCCGACTTCCGCCATCATGGGCGCCGGTTTAGGTTCTACCGTTGCTTTGATTACCGACGGCCGCTTCTCCGGAGCCAGCCGCGGTGCAGCTATCGGTCACGTTTCTCCTGAAGCAGCACTGGGCGGCCCGATCGGTTTGATTGAAGAAGGCGACATCATCTCCATCAACATCCCCGAACACAAGCTCGACCTTGAAGTTTCGGATGAAGTTTTGGAAGAACGCCGCAAGAACTGGAAGCCTCGCCAGCCGAAGATCACGACCGGCTACTTAGCGAGATACGCCAAGCTTGTTTCTTCCGGTACTTCCGGAGCTGTTTTAAGCTAATCGAGTGATTCGAACCGGCGCTTTAGGCGCCGGTCCTTTTTGGCACTTCTTGAAAGCGCTATAACCTCTCAGTCTTCGGTTTTTCCGTAGTAAATCTTTAGTAGTAAAAGCTCAGGAAATTCGTTAAAATTCCCTGAGCCTCAAGACTTCTTCAATTTTTGATTTTTTAACTCGTGTAGTAATAGCTTGCGAGTTATGCGTTCAAGAACACTTCCGCTGTTTTTTCATGGCAGTAGCCTGCGGCCAAACACAGCTGAAGCAGCACTCTCGCCTTCTGAGGATTCAAAGTTCCGGCGTTGATCATGCCGGCTTCTGTCCATTCAGGGGAAGAATCAACCACTTCTCCGCTGCCGCAGCGGGAAGCACGAACAACCGGAATGCCTTCTTCCAATGCCTTCTCAAGTTCCGGCAAATCTTTGCAATGAATGGAGCCATTGCCCATTCCGGCATAAATAATTCCCTTAGCTCCGGATTGAACGGCCGCCTTAATTAAACGTCCGTCGCCGTTCGAATGCGCATAAATGATGTCGACAATCGGAAGATCTTTGTGGTCAGACAGAAGATCGGAAGTAAACGGTGTTTTGAGCGTATGGGGTCGGGCACTTTCTTTAAAGAAAGAAACTCTTCCGCCGGTAATAAACCCGAGCGCGCCTAAGCGAGGAGAAGCAAAGGTGTCGCAATTCGTGGTATTGGTTTTTGTGACGTCTCTGGCGCCGTGGATTTCGTCGTTAAGAACGACCAAAACGCCCTTGTCTTTTGCTTCCGGAGATGCTGCCACCTTTGCAGCATTCAGAAGATTCATGGGACCGTCGGCAGAAATCGAAGTTGCAGGCCTCATAGAACCGACTAGAACAACTGGCTTCTCGCTCTTCAATACTTGATTGAGCATGAAAGCTGTTTCTTCCAAAGTATCCGTACCGTGCGTAATAACAACACCGGTGACTTCCGGATCCTTGAGCTGGCTTTCTGTTTCTTTAACTAATCGAGCCCAAATTTCATCGGTCATATCCTCAGAACCGATATTGGAAACTTGGACAGAGCTAAGGTTGGCGATGTCTTCTAACCCGGGGACAGAGGCTAAAAGATCTTCAACAGTGGCAGAACCCGGAACATAGCCGGTTGTTGCAGAGGCAGATCCGGCTTTCCCGGCGATCGTACCGCCGGTACCGAGGATGGCGATGGTGGGGAGGTCTTCTTTCATTTTCTTTCAGGTAAAAAAGACGCTGCCGAAGCAGCGTCACAATTCAACGAAATGAATTATTTCTGATTTTCAGGTCTCAATACGCACAGACCGTTCATGTACGGACGGAGAACTTCAGGAACCGTGACGGAACCGTCTGCGTTCTGATAGTTTTCCAGAACGGCAACGAGAGTTCTGCCGACAGCCAAGCCGGAACCGTTCAATGTATGAACGTACTCGGTCTTGCCCTGAGCGTTCTTGAAGCGAGTCTGCATACGACGAGCCTGGAAGGCTTCGCAGTTGGAGACGGAGCTGATTTCACGGTAAGTGTTCTGAGCAGGAATCCAAACTTCCAAGTCATAAGTCTTGGCGGAACCAAAGCCCATGTCACCGGTGCACAGTGTAATCACGCGATACGGAAGTCCGAGTTTCTGAAGGATGCCTTCTGCGCAGACAACCATTTCTTCCAAATGCTTGTAGCTTTCTTCCGGTTTAACGATACGAACCATTTCGACTTTTTCGAACTGGTGCTGACGAATCATGCCGCGTGTATCTTTACCGTAAGAACCGGCTTCGGAACGGAAGCAAGGTGTCTGAGCGGTAATCTTGATCGGCAGATCGCTTTCTTTGAGCATCTGACCGCGAACGGAGTTTGTGAGCGTAACTTCAGAAGTCGGGATGAGGTAGAAGATTTCGCCTTCGCCTTCCTGGCCGCCCTTCTTAGCTGCAAACAAGTCTTCTTCGAATTTAGGCAGCTGGCCGGTACCGATCAGGGTTTCCTGATTAGCAATGTACGGTGTGTAGCACTCTGTATAGCCGTTTTCCTGAGTATGAGTGTCAAGCATAAACTGAGCCAAAGCTCTGTGAAGACGAGCAACCTGGCCTTTCATGAAGCAGAAGCGTGTTCCGGCAAGCTTAGCGCCGACGTCAAAGTCGAGGCCTAAGGGACCGCCGACATCGACGTGATCCTTGATTTCAAAATCAAATTCGCGAGGTGTGCCCCAGCGGCGGACTTCAACGTTTTCGGTTTCGTCCTTACCAACGGGAACGGAAGGATCAGGGAGATTCGGAATTGTTAAAAGAAGATCGTTCAGAGCTTTTTTAACAGCAGCGTTCTTGCCTTCCAAGGCGGCCAAGCCTTCAGCGATAGCTGCACCTTCTTTCAGGAGTTCCGTAGCGTCTTCACCGGCCTTTTTGGCAGCGCCGATTTTCTTGGCAACTTGGTTGCGGCGAGCCTGAAGTTCTTCCGTTTCAGTCTGAATCGCTTTACGTTCGCCTTCTAAGGCTTCGTATTTTTCAGTAGGGAATTGAAATTTACGAGTTGCCAAGCGAGCGACAACTTCGGGCAAATTCTTGCGAAGAAGATTTGAATCAAGCATGTAATTTCTCTTCTAGATTGATTTGAATTGTTTGATTGTACGCTATCGCGACACTTCGTCACATATTGCACGCAGGGCTCTTCTAGACGTTTTCCTTGATCTGCATCTCAAAAACAATCTGAGTAAAGACCAAGTTCTTTGTTTTTTGCTTTCAATGACGAAGAAAAAACGGCAAAGTTTGAGTCGCTGCTACCAAAATGGGTAAAAAAATAATTCGTTGGAGTCCGTTTTTCATTGTTTTGCTTCATACAATAAGAACTGTCCTGCTAAAAATTTTTTCGAAATGAAGAATGCGGGCGAGAGAATTTACCCAAAAGGTCTAACCAAATGAACGCAAGAACAACAAAATTTGAACTCGAAGCACTTCTCAGTGCCTCTTGTTGTTCCTGCTGTCTCTGTATGTGTTGATTTAACACATACCCTCTTTATTTTTCTGAAATCAATCCAAACTCAACACTCGGATGAGTCTATGTACTTAGCGGGGTTAAGATGGCAAAAGGATTCCTCTGATTATGCAGAACATTTTTCTAAATAGTATTCAGACAACCCGCTTAGAGCAAAAGCGATGTTGAACCGAGACTGAAATCGAAATTTCTAGAAACTCAAAAGCCGCTTCTCAAAGAAAAAGCGCTAACCTGATCAACAAACAATTTTTATATTTTCTAAAGGTACTACAAATGGCTATCCATCAATCCATCAGAGAACTCATCGGCAATACGCCTCTCGTTCAACTGAACCGTTATGCCGCCAAACGCGGTCTTGGAGCAAACATCCTGGCCAAAATTGAATATTTCAATCCTGCCGGATCTGTCAAAGACCGCGTCGGTTTTGCCATGCTGGATGCCGCTGAAAAAGCCGGCAAACTTAACAGCGAAACCGTCATCATTGAACCGACCAGCGGCAACACCGGCATCGGCTTAGCCGCAGCTGCTGCCGCGAGAGGCCTGCGCATCATCCTGACGATGCCGGAAACCATGAGCGTCGAGCGCCGCAACCTGCTTAAAGCCTACGGTGCCGAACTCGTCCTTACTGACGGTAAGAAAGGCATGAAAGGCTCTATAGAAAAAGCCGAGGAACTCGCGAAATCCATTCCCAACAGCATCATTCCGGGGCAGTTTGTGAACCCCGTCAACCCTGAAACACATTTCAAGACAACGGGTCCGGAGATATGGAGAGACACGGAAGGTAAAGTTGATATCTTTGTCGCAGGCGTCGGCACCGGCGGAACGATTTCCGGCGTTGGTAAGTATCTGAAATCTCAGAATCCGAATATCAAGGTTGCTGCAGTCGAACCTGACACTTCTGCCGTCATCAGCGGAGAACCTGCCGGTCCCCATAAACTCCAAGGCATCGGGGCCGGTTTCATCCCTGACACTTTGAATACAAAGGTCATTGATGAAATCATGAAGATCAATACCGAAGAAGCCTATGAAGCCGGCAAAGCGCTGCCCAGAGAAGAAGGATTCTTAGTCGGCATTTCTGCCGGCGCCGCTTTGGCTGCCGCAACAAAACTCGCCAAGCTTCCTGAAAATAAAGGCAAAAATATAGTTGTCGTCCTCCCCGACAGCGGAGACCGTTACCTCTCCAGCGAAATGTTTGCCTAATCAGTAATGACCAAGCCGAGCCCCGCATTCGCGGGGCTTATGCTCCTATTCCGTATGAATGTTGGGATCCGGCTCACTGGCCTGTTTGGTCCCAACGCTTCTGCCTTTAGGCATATCGCCGCTTCTTCTGGCCTCTTCGTTCAAAGCATGAAGCTGAGCGAGTTTTTCTCCGATCTTGATCTCGAGGCCTCTAGGCGACGGCTTGTAGACCCGAATCTCATCCATATCATCCGGGAAGTATTTGACGCCGGCGGCAAAAGAGCCCGGTTCATCCGGCGGATAACGATAGCCGGCGCCGTTTCCGACTTTTTGCATGAGCTTTGTGGGCGCGTTGCGAATGTGCATCGGAACGGGACGCGTTCCGTCCTGCTTCACAAAAGCTCTCATCTTGTTAAATGCCTTGTAAACCGAGACCGACTTCGGTGCACAGGCCAAATAAACCACGGCATTGGCTAAAGCCAGCTCCCCTTCGGGCGAACCGAGTCTTTCGTAGATATCGACGGCGTTGGTTGTGATTTCCATTCCGCGGGGATCTGCCAAACCGATATCTTCGATCGACATCCGCATTAAGCGGCGTGCGATGTATAAAGGGTCCACGCCTCCGTCGAGCATACGGCACATCCAATACAAAGCGGCATCCGGATCAGACCCTCGCACCGATTTGTGCAATGCCGATATCTGGTCGTAAAAATTGTCGCCGCCTTTATCAAATCGGCGAATGGTTGCGGGCAGCGCTGCACGGACGAATTTCTCGTCAATGACCTTAATGCCTCGGTCTTTTGCCATCGTGGCGGAGACTTCCAGAGCGTTCAGGAAGCGTCTCGCGTCACCGTCAGCAAGTCCGATGAGGATTTTCTCGGCCTCTTCATTTACTTTAAGGCCCGTATACTCTCTTTCAAGAGCTCGCTCAAGCAGCTCTTTTAAGTCTTCGTCCTTGAGGGACTCAAGCACATAAACCGTGGAGCGAGACAAAAGCGCCGAAATTACTTCAAAACTCGGGTTTTCTGTGGTTGCACCGATGAAAGTGAAGAGTCCGCTTTCCACATGGGGCAGGAAGGCGTCCTGCTGGCTCTTAGAAAACCGATGGACTTCATCCACAAAAACGACGGTTGAACGTCCAGTCCTTTCTCTGTTCGCCGTGGCCTTTTCTACTGCATCACGAATATCCTTCACTCCGCCGAGCACGGCAGAAATCGAAATGAACGGAAGCCCGAAAGCATCGGCCATCAATCTGGCAAGTGTAGTTTTGCCGACGCCGGGAGGGCCCCACAAAATCATAGAGTGAGGATGAGCGTTTTCAAACGCGCTTCTCAACGGTTTTCCGGGGCCGAGAAGATGCTTTTGTCCCACAACTTCGTCAATTGTTTTAGGACGAAGGCGTTCCGCCAAAGGCGACGCCTGATCTTTAGGTGCAGTTTTACGGGTCGCTTTGGCGGCTTCAGTCGCAGCGTTTTTAGTTGTATCAGGCGAGTCAGAAATTCCGAAGAGATCTGTTTCCATGAAAAAACACTCAAAAATTCTTTGTCATATTTTCTGATATTTTCTAAAAATATGCTTTACCGCAAAAGACTTCTTGCGAAATTTCCCGCTGCACTACTTGTCTTCAGCCAGCTCTTGTTTCAGATATCTACCGGTAATGCTTTCCGAGGTTGCAGCCACTGCTTCAGGTGTGCCTTCAACAACGACTCGGCCTCCTTCCGTTCCGCCCCACGGCCCCATGTCAATAATGTAATCGCAGTTCGTGACGAGTTCTAAGTCGTGCTCGATGACGATCACCGTCGCGCCTAACTGAATCAGATGATCAAAAATCAATACCAGTTTTTTAACATCCTGAGGGTGCAGGCCGATCGTCGGTTCATCGAAAACGAATACCGAGCCTTGCTGAGGTGTTTCCATTTCGTAAGCAAGCTTCAGTCTTTGGGCTTCTCCGCCGGATAAGGCAGGCGTAGCTTCCCCGAGCGTCAGGTAACACACACCGAGGTCCTGTAGGATCTTGAGCTGTTTAGCGATTTTCGTTTCTTCATGCAGGATTCCGGCTGCTTCTTCTACTGTGAGCTTCAGCAGACCCGGCAGAGAAACCGACACGGAATCTTTTTCCTTGCTCTTCCAAAGGATGTCATAAGCGTCTTTTCCGTATCGGGAGCCTCCGCAACTCGGACAGATCGTATCGACATCCGGAAGGAACTGAACATCCATCGTGATAATGCCGGTTCCGTCACATACCGGACAGCGCAATTTGCCCGTGTTGTATGAAAAGTCTCCAGCCGTAAGACCCTTTGCCTTGGCATCGGCAGTTCTTGCAAATAGTTTCCGCAAGTCATCAAATACGCCGTCATAAGTAGCAACGGTAGAGCGAACGTTCGCACCAATCGGCTTGGAGTCAATGACTTTAACGGATTGAATACCCTTAGCCTCGATCGAATCCACATGCTCAGGAAGTTTTGTGCCTTGAATAACTGCCTGAAGCGCAGGCACCAGACACTCAATAACCAGAGAAGTTTTACCCGAACCTGAGACGCCGGTGACAGCAATCATTCGTCCTTTAGGAATGGAGACGTCTAACGCTTTGACGGTATAGAACGGCTTTGTCTTAATTCTGATAGAGCCGTTTTCAAACATGTCCTTTTCTGTGGCTCGACTGCGAACTTTTAGAGATTCTTTTCCGGACAGATACGGACCGATTAAAGAATGAGGATTCTTCTCGGCTTCTAAAGGTGTTCCCTGTGTAACGATTCGGCCGCCCTCTTTGCCGGCGCCGGGACCGATTTCAATCAATTGGTCCGCATCCATCAAAATTCTCGGATCATGGTCAACGAGGACGACAGAGTTCTTACGATCAACCAACTCGCGAACGATCTTCATTAACCCGTCCACGTTGTAGGGATGAAGTCCGATTGAAGGTTCATCGAGTACGTAAAGCACACCGGTTGTGTCGCTTCTGACCGCGCGAGAAATTTGGACTCTTTGAAGCTCACCGTTGGAAAGCGTACTTCCCGCTCTGTCCAAAGATAAATAAGACAGACCGAGATTTGTCAGTCTCTCGGCGGTCCTTAAGAACTCATTGACGATACTCTGAGCCATTTCCTCTATCTCAGAAGGCATTTGTCCGGGGATCTTCTGAACCCATACAACAAGCTCTGAAAGAGTCATCGCACAGACCTCGGCGATGTTCTTGCCCATGAGTTTCGTTGACAGCGCCCTCTCATTAAAGCGAGTTCCGTGGCAGGCGGGGCATGGCCCCTTCGTCAGGAACTTCTCAATGCGCTTCATGCCTTTCTCGTCCTTAACTTTCGAGAGTGCGTTCTCAACCGTACGAACGGCATTGAAATAAGTAAAGTCCAAAGGAACAGCTTGACCGCTTCCTTTGTTGGTATAGACGATGTGCTTCTTAACGGCCGGTCCGTCATAGACGGTTTTCTTTTCTTCCGGCGTTAAATCTTTGAACGGAATATCGGTTCTGACACCCATGGCTTTGCAGACTTCCGTCATCAACGACCACATGAGGGTACCCCAAGGTTTAACCGCGCCATCGTCAATGCTCAGCGATTCATCTGGCACCAGACTTGCCCGATTGACCGTGACAGCGATTCCGGTTCCGCCGCAGGTCGGGCAAGCACCGGAGCTGTTGAAAGAAAAGTCCTCAGCACTCGGTGCATCAAACTCAACACCGCAGACAGGACATTTGAGTTTTTGTCCAAGCGCCACAGCCGGCGTCGGCGGTAAATAATGCCCGTTAGGACAGCGGTGAGAACCGAGGCGTGAGAACATCAAACGGATTGAATTAAAGAGTTCCGTCAGCGTTCCGAACGTGCTTCGGATATCCGGTGTTGAAGGTCTTTGGTGAAGAGCAAGCGCGGCCGGAATATTTTCTACTGAATCGACTTTGGCGTCCTGAGTTTGTGTCAGACGACGGCGCGTGTAGGCAGACAGCGCTTCTAAGTAGCGGCGCGATCCTTCTGCATAAAGGACGCCTAAAGCTAAAGAGGACTTGCCGGAGCCGGAAAGACCTGAGATCGCTACCAGTTCATTGAGCGGAATGTCCACATCCATGTTTTTGAGATTGTGAACTCGAGCGCCTCTCACAAGAATGTCGTCTTTCATTTGCCTTCACCTTTTTCCTGTCCAAAGAAAAATCGGCCAAAGATCTTCCTCTCTGACCGATCTATTTTCTAGAGCTTAATCACTTCACGTTGTCACTAAGCCACTTTTCCACTACCTTGGCTACTTCTGCGCTGTTTTTATCAGAGAACGGGAAGTGTGTGTTGCCTTTAATACCGACATCCGGCAGATGCAGTACTTTAGCGTGACCGCCTTCTGCATTCACAGCCTTGACGAATTCCTGAGCCATCGTCGAAGCCGCACGCCAGTAATCCTGGTAGGGATTTTTGACTTCGGTCTTAGGAATATTGTCACCGTATACGATGAGAATCGGGAACCTTGTCAGCTTTTTGAACTCACTAAGGGGAACACCGACAGCTTTAGTCGGACCGAAGAAACTGTTATTGGGAATCGGTGCAGGCACTTTGCCTTCCGGGAAAATGAATCCGGAACCCGGTTCAAACGCAATGATGCCCTTCAAATTGTTTCCGGCTTCCGTTCCGATGAGCCATCCGGGTCCGCAGCCTTGAGAATGAGTGACGAGGACGGTGCCTTCCGACTTCTTCAAAGCGTCAGTAACGGCATCGGCGATGACCTTGTCATTGTACGGACCCGTATTCGGCGTCATCTGACGCCAGAAAGAATTCAGATCCTTTTGGCTGGCAAAGGCTGAATTGTCATAGAACTTCGGCCATAGACCCATACGGAACTGACCGAACCAGAACTGTTCATCGGGACTTGCCTTAATCGTTCCGTCGACGGTTGCCCTGCCCGCATCGCCGCGGCGAGGCTGATCGATCAAATAAACCGGATAACCTTTACGCAGGAAGACGCTCTGGAAGCCTTCTCTGCCGTCAGGCGTTGTCTGCCAAGTTCTCATGGACTGGCCGGCGCCGTGCAGGAACATTAAGGAAATATTCTTAGCATGAACCGGAATTTGGTAAATCACATTAGCGTGATCACCATGCAGCGTCATAGCATCCGGTTCCGGATGGTACGGATCGAAAGTTTTCTTGGCTTCGATAACTGTTCCGCCGGCAGAGAATGCGCCCTGCTTTTCAATCGTGATCGGCTGAGCAAAGGAAGCGAAAGCAAAGGAACCCAACAGAACTGCGAGTAAAGTTTTTTTCATGCATCGTCTCCTAATCAATGAAGCTTGGTGAGCCACTCGACCATCTTCGGATCATTGTGGTCAAAGAAAGCGGCCTTCTTCTGATCCAAAGCGTTAATGGCGGCCATATCATCGGAAGACAGTTCGAAGTCAAAGACGTCGATGTTCTGACGGATACGATCCGGGTTAACGCTCTTCGGAATGCAGATGATGCCTCTTTGAAGCTGCCAGCGAAGAACGACCTGAGCGATAGATTTGCCGTATTTTTCGCCGATCTTCAGAAGCACCGGGTTGTGGAACAGATCGTTCTTGCCTTCTGCGAACGGAGCCCAGCTTTCCATCGCGATGCCTTTGGAATTCAGATATTCTTCGTCTGAATGGCGCTGATTAAAGATGTTGCACTCGATCTGATCGACGGCCGGCTTGACTTCATTGAAAGCGATTAAGTCTGCGATTCGGCCCATATCGAAGCTAGAAACACCGATCGCGCGAGCGCGTCCTTCCTTCAGGAATTCTTCCATGGCTCTCCATGCGCCGTAGTAATCGTGATACGGCTGATGGATCAGATAGAGGTCCAGGTAATCGAGGCCGAGCTTTTCCAGAGAGGCCGCAAATGCCTTCTTTGCACCTTCATAGCAGACATCTGTGATCCAGAGCTTAGTCGTAATGAACAGTTCATCTCTAGGAATACCGCTGTCTTTGATGGCCTGCCCGACGGCTTCAACGTTGCCATAGGCTTGAGCTGTATCAATGGAGCGATAGCCGTTTTCTAAAGCACAGAGAACAGCCTTTCGGCATTCTTCAGGATCGGTAACTTGGAAAACACCAAAACCGAGCATCGGCATTTTGACGCCGTTATTCAGAGTCTTGTACAGCATATTCAACCTCCTTAATTGTTCTTCACACCGAAAATATCCGACTTAGGCAGTTTATCGAGGGCTTCGTCAATCGCCTTGATTTCCTCTGCCGAGAGTTTGACGACTGCGCCGCCGGCGTTCTCAACGATTCTTTCGAGTTTACGGCTGCTGGGGATAGCTGTTAGCCAAGAATGTTTGCCGAGCATCCAAGCTAGGGAGAGCTGTGACATGGTTGCGCTGTGTTCTTCCGCGGTCTTCTGAAGGAACGCCATGAGTTCTTCATTTTTCTTCATGGCTTCCGGCGTGAACTGCGGCATACGGGAGCGGTAATCGACCACAGCTTCGAAGTTCTTATTCGTGGCTTTTTCATATGCGCCGGAAAGCAAGCCGTTGGCGAGCGGATGAGGGATATGACTGGCTGAGAACCGATACGCCTAGTAGCCAGCTGTTTTTTTGCCGGCTTCTGCAAGTATCAAAAGGTTGATTTTCTAGACTACTTCGTAACCGGTAGCCTTCAAAGCCTGCTGTGCCTTCTGAAAGTTTTCTTTCTTCACCAATATGTAGTCGGTGTTATAGGTTGAGACTACAAAAATGCCGATCTTGTTTTCTGCCAGAACCTTAGAAATTTCGGACAAAATACCGATCAATGAAAAATCCAGTACGCCTTCTATCCGGAAAGTCCTCCAGCCGTCGACGCGATCCGTAGTATTGTCAGGGACGTCTGACGTAAGGCATACAAGTGAGATTTCTTCGTCAGTTTTACCGACGAAAAAGAACTTACCGTTCAGATCAATGTCGGAGATAGAGACTACCTTGCAAACGGACAGTTCTTGGTCAAGTGTCTTAAGTTTCATTTCCGAATCCTCCGGCAAGTCGATCTGAAAACGATACGACTGTCCAATCGTCTTTGATCTATGAAAAGGTCAATCAATGTACCTATCGAGCAACCATTTCAACTCTAAGATCATTAGACAACTAACCGAGAAGTTTATGTCAGAAAAAAGATTCTCTTTTCCCCATAATGAGTTAGTCGAAAAAAAGGAGAAAAAATGAATCGACCGGAAGTCATTTGTCATATGGTCAGTACCATCGACGGAAAAATCGCCGGGCAATCTTTTGCAGAAGAAGGACTCAGACCATATTTAGAGTTTTACGTTCAGACAAAACAAAAGTTTGAGACTCAAGCAACGGTTTACGGCGCCTCGACTGCAAAAGAAATCTTTGTTGGAAAAGACATGGAAGCGTTTGCAAGACCTTCTCAGATTACGGATGATCCGGATTACATCTGCGGACAACACGCACCTTACTTTGTCGTCGCTATTGACCCGCTCGGCGAAATTCCATGGAAATCAGCAAAGCCGGACGGAAGACCGGGGCTCGAGGACGCAAGAATCATCGTCATTACCTCTTCTCAAGCGTCAAAGGAATATCTAAACCTTCTGAGAGAAAAAGGCATCGCCTATCTCATTTCGCGAGGCAATGAATTCCATCTGACCGAGCCGATGGAAAAATTGAAGTCGATTTTTGGAATTGAGAGAATTTCGCTGCAAGGCGGCGGACTGGTAAACGGAACGTTTGCCAACGAAAAACTCATCGACAAACTGAGCTTAGTCGTCATTCCTTTTGTCGACAGCTCAAGCTCTGTGCCGACAACTTTTGAGACGGGTTCGTTTTTCAAGCATCCGATTTCTCCGCTCGAATTCAAACTCAAGGAAATGCAGAAGATTGAACCGGAAGGCCTATGGCTTTTCTATCAAAGAAAATAGTTAGGGAAGCTCTATAAAATGCTTGATTCTTCCCAATGGCCTTTAGAGACTTAATTTTCAAAGGATCTGGCCGAAATTTTCCATTCAGGAGGAGTTGATTGGGGCCTAATCAATCAATTTCCTCCCCAATAGATACAGTTATCCTAGACGAAGCTCACCTTAGTTCGATTTTCGAAGCAATTTCCGATGAACATGTTGGCAATCGAGGCCAGCATTGTTAAGCGCGCCGTATTTTTGGCCAGCCCTCTGTACTGCTCGCGAAGCACTTGCCCGCGCTAAGGCAATGAAGGGCTGATTTCTCGGCGATTATCAACCTCTCCCCGGTTGTACTTGCACTGCAGAATTTTTTGTTCTGCAGTGCTTTTTTGTTTTGAATTGCGGGTAAAGCTGCAGGATCGGAAATGTTTGATCGGAAATTTTCTTCCCAGAAAACGGTTTCGAAGGCGTTCGCAAACTGTATTCCGCAGCCGATGCTCAAATAAGTCAGCAGAGATTAAGCGGGAATCCTTATAATCAACGTACTTTTTTCGTCGAATTGAAACCGCAAGCATGTCTTCTCGTGTTATTCCAATTAAGGCCGCCACCAAAACGGTCCCGCTGGTCGGTGAAATCCGTCGTGACGATACTCACTGGATTGATTCCCGCGGGCGCCCTTTACGCGATGTCAGAATTTCTATAACTGACCGCTGTAATTTTCGGTGCCGTTACTGCATGCCGAAGGAAAAATTCGAGAAAGACCATTGCTTCCTTTCTCATACCGAAGTTCTTTCCTTTGAGGAAATCATTCGATTGGGACGGATCTTTGCTGCCAACGGCGTAGAAAAGATTCGTCTCACGGGCGGAGAGCCGCTTCTCAGAAAAGGCATCGAATTTCTGATCGAAGAACTCTCCAAGCTCAAAACTTGGAACGGCAAACCGCTTGACGTTGCGGTGACCACCAACGGAGCCGCCTTGTCCGCTAAGGCCAAATCTTTAGCCGCCGCCGGACTTAAACGATTGACCGTTTCTTTGGACGCCATGGATCCTCAGATTTACAAGGACCTCAACGACGTCAACTTCCCTATTGAGAAGACGCTTGCCGGAATTCAGGCCGCAAAAGACGCGGGCATTCCTTCGATCAAGATCAATGTTGTCGTAAAACGCGGCGTCAACGAAAAAGAACTCATCAAAATTGCCGAGCACTTCAAAGGCACCGGAATTATCGTCCGCTATATTGAGTTTATGGATGTGGGAACTTCTAACGGATGGCGGCTCGATGATGTGATTCCTTCGCGTCAAATCGTCGAAGAGATCAACCGCGTTTATCCGATCGAGCCTTTAGATCCAAACTACACAGGTGAAGTCGCCACACGCTGGGCCTACAAGGACGGAAGCGGAGAACTCGGTTTCATTTCCTCTGTGAGTGAACCGTTCTGCAAAGAGTGCTCCCGAATTCGTTTATCCGTTGACGGCAAACTCTACAAATGCCTTTTTGCGACGGAAGGCTTCGACATTCGCCAAATGCTCCGAGGAGGTGCCTCGGATGAAGAAATCGAGGAAGCCATCGGACGAATTTGGACAACGCGAGACGAACATTATTCCGAAATTCGAACGGAAAAGACCGTCAAAGCCAGGGCCGGCCAGCGAATTGAGATGTCTTACATCGGCGGTTAGGATTAATGCTCACGGATTTTCCTTGACTTTTAGATAATTTGTTTTTGGGATTCCGTTCAGCGCCGCCTCCTTCGTTATGATTGAAACATAAGTCAAATTTTGTTTCAGTCTAAAAATGAATTTCTCACCAATCTCAATCACCTTTTTCGCCTATTTGGTCGTTATGGTGGCTGTCGGCTTAGTGGCTTGGCGCTACACCAAAAATTTCAATGACTATATCTTGGGCGGCCGCCGTTTAGGCGCTGTTGTTACTGCATTGTCCGTGGGCGCTTCCGACATGAGCGGATGGCTCCTGATGGGACTGCCGGGTGCGGTTTTCCTCTCCGGTATCTGCGAATCCTGGATTGCCATCGGTTTGGCACTCGGCACGCTGGCCAACTGGCTCATCGTTGCCGCTCCGCTTCGCGTCTATACCGAAACAGCACACAACGCTCTTACGCTTCCGGATTACTTCTCTCATCGTTTTGAAGACAAGTCCCGCCTGCTGAGAATTATCTCGGCTGTCGTGATTCTGCTTTTCTTTGCGATTTACTCTGCCTCTGGCATGGTCGCGAGCGCCAGACTCTTTGAAATCGTCTTAGATCTTCCCTATTCCACTGCCTTGATTTTCGGTACCTTTGCCACCCTTGCCTACGTCTTCCTTGGGGGCTTCCTGGCCGTCAGCTGGACCGACACGATTCAAGCAGCCATGATGTGCCTGGCGCTCATCATTGCTCCGGTTGCCGTCATGATCGATTTAGGAGGTTTTACCGCCACGATTGAGCAGGTCAGATCCGTCGATCCGACGCACCTCAACATGCTTCAGGGCCAGACCTTCATCGGCGTGATTTCACTCCTGGCTTGGGGCCTTGGTTATTTCGGTCAGCCTCATATTCTGGTTCGCTTCATGGCTGCCAAGAATGCTTCTGTGATGCCGCGCGCCTGCAAGATCAGCATGATTTGGCTCATCTTCTCGTTGTCCGGTGCCGTTGCCGCAGGCTTCTTCGGATCTGCTTTCTTCTCGGCTCATCCGGATCTCGGCAAAGCCGTTGCAGAAAACCATGAACGTGTTTTCATGATTCTTTCTACGACATTGTTTAATCCTTGGATCGGAGGTATTCTGCTCTCCGCTATTCTGGCTGCCGTGATGAGTACCCTTTCCTGCCAGCTGCTGGTTTGCTCTTCCGTTCTGACAGAAGACTTCTACCGGGTATTCATCCGTCCGCATGCTGCTCAGAGAGAACTCGTTTGGATCGGCCGTCTTACCGTAGTTGCCGTCAGCGTCGTCGCGATCTTGATCGCTACGGACCCGAACAACCTGGTTCTCTCCTTAGTCAGCTATGCCTGGGGCGGTTTCGGAGCTTCTTTCGGCCCGATCATTATCCTTTCTCTTCTGTGGAAAGGCGTCACCCGCAACGGTGCTTTAGTCGGAATTATCGTCGGCGCATTAACTGTCCTGATTTGGCACCAGGGCGCATGGTGGGGCATGTACGAAATCATCCCCGGTTTCGTGCTCTCCTTCATTGCCATCATCGTCGTCAGCCTGCTTGACCCGAACAAGCCTTCTGCCACTATGATCGAAACTTTCGACAAAGTTCAGCACAAGCTTGAAGATGTTAAAAAGCAGCTTGCTTAACTTCTAACTGGCTTACAAATCGGGCCGCTTCGGCCCGATTTTTTTCTGTCTGAAACCAAGTTTTCTGCTACTTAACCTTCTGATTTCCTTGGCTTTAGTAAACAAAGTATTTCAGTTGTTTCATTCCATTTCTCCCCGCTCAATTTGGAAAGCTTTAACTAGGTGTATTAGGGCTAACCCCTTAGAATCAAAGTCACCAAGAAAGAATTTGATATAGGAGTTTTAAATGAAATTCGTTAAGGTTTTACTTCCCCTTGCAGCAGCCGCTCTGATCATGGGCACAGCTTCTGCCCGCGACTACGACGGCTTCTACGGCAAGGTTGAACAGATGCCTGCAACCGGAAACGGTGATTGGGTTATCGGCGGTAAGACATTTAAGGCTGACCAGCGCACTAATATCGATCATGGCCGCGATCAGAAGATCGGCGTCGGTTCCTGCGTTAAGGTTGAGGGCGACATCGACCGCGAAGGCAACTTCTTCGTTTCTGAAATCGAACAGAAGCGCGACAATCGCTGCCGTTAATTCTTAATTGAGTTGAGCAGCCTTCGGGCTGCTTTTTCTTTGTCTTTAACTCGTTAATAAATCAATGAAAAAATTTCTTCTTGCTTTAGCCGCTCTAAGTTTCTCTTTGTCCGCTTTCGCTGCCGGCGATGATGATGCTTTTTACGGAAAAATTGAAAAAATGCCTTCTGCACAAAATCCGACTTGGGTTATCGGGGGCAAGACTTTCAAAGCTGACGCCCGTACCAAGGTTGAAAGCCATGGCGGTCACAAGTTCGATGTCGGCGCCTGCGTCAAAGTTGAAGGTGATATTGACCACCGCGGTGAATTTTATGTTTCCGAGATGGAAATCAAGAACGAAAGCCGCTGCCAAAAATAATCTTTTGACAACTGAGTCTGCGTTCCTGTTTGACTAGCGCCTTGGTCCGGTGTTGGTGAACTCGTCTGAATTCTGAGGGAAATTCACAAAAAATCTCGCTTCGTGCAGTATGCAGAGGCGAGATTTTTTGCGCTCTATCGCTCGTCTGGTTCTATCAACGAGCAGATGGGCCTTTAATTACATTTTATTCGAGACTTTTGTTGCTGCGTGGTCAACGCCGTTGCCCAATGCTGCAACGTCTTTACCGACACCTTTAACAGTGTTGCAGCCGGCAAGACCAATCAGGAAAGCAGCCAAAATAGCGATCAATGAAAATTTTTTCATATCTTCCTCTAACGAATCAATAACAAACGGGCCTGAATTACAGTTTCTTCTGAACAGCTGTTGCTGCGGTATCAATATCGTTGCCTACCGCTGAAACGTCTTGACCTACACCTTTAACGGTCGAGCAAGCAGAGATGCCGATCGTAAAAACTGCGGCCAAAACCAAAAGAACCCATTTTTTCATTTTTTTTCCTCCGAAAAATCTTTTTTTCTTGATGTGGTTAATGTAAGCCTTTCCGGAGAGGAGACTGCCGTAACTGATTCAAAACGGGGCTTCTTTTTGAAGAAGCCCCGTCCAAAATAGAAATGAAATTCAACAGCCTAAGTGGTTAATTAGGCGTGGTCAGATCTGAGCCGAAATACTTCACGGATAGCTTGGACAACGTTCCGTCATTCTTCATCTCCTGAAGAGCATTGTCGACTGCCTTCTTCAAGGAAGCGTTGTCTGCTCCTTTCTTCAGCGGGATTGCATATTCAGTTGCTTTGCCCATCGTAGCGGCAATCTTCAAGGGTTCGTCCGGACGGTGCTTCATGTAGTCGCCGAAAGAAGTAGAAGCATTGATCGTTGCCTGGACTTGTTTGTTCTTTACCATCTGGAGGGTTTCGGCCAAGGTATCCACGCCGCTAACCTTAGCGCCGTACTTCTCACCGATTTCCTGATAAGTCGAACCGATGGAGTTCGCCGTTGTCTTGCCCTTCAGATCATTAAAAGAATGGATGTCGTTATTGTCAGAACGAGTAATCAAAACAGTACGGTCATAGGCATAAGGCGTAGAAAAATCATAGGTTTTAGCTCTTTCCGGAGTAATGTCCACCCCGTTAATCACGAGGTCATATCTTCCGGAATCCATGCCGGCAAACAGACCGTCCCAGGGACCTTCTACGATTTTGGCCTTAACGCCTAACTTCTTTGCTAAATTCTGAGCGACTTCAACGTCATAGCCGACTAGCTTGTCTTTTTCATCGTGGAAAGAAAACGGCTGCCAATCTCCCCCTAGACCGACTTTTAGTTCGCCTGCAGATTTAATCCTAGCCAAGTGGTCTTGAGAGGCAGACGAAGAATTGCCGCTCGGTGCCTTATCGCAGCCGACAAGCATAAGAGAAGCGGAACCGGCCATAAACAAGCCAAGGCCGAACTTAACCAAAGAATTAAAATTATGTGTCATATCTTATTCAATAACTAAAAATTAAAGAGAATTCATCGCGTTTTCCGCTTCACGCTGTTTCTTGAAAGCTTCCAATGCCGAGCGCTGCGCTTCCTGTGAACCGCTTGCTAAACGAAGGAAAGCACGCGTACGTTCGTTTTGCGGATGTTCGAATATTTGTTCGGGACTGCCTTCTTCAACGATCAAACCATGATCCATAAAAATAACCCGGTTAGATACATTATGCGCAAAGCTCATTTCATGCGTCACGACAACCATGGTCATGCCTTCTCGGGCAAGCTGACGCATTACCTCTAAGACTTCATCCGTCAATTCCGGATCCAGTGCGGAAGTCGGCTCATCGAAATAAATGATTTCAGGATCTGTGGCTAGGGCTCGCGCAATGGCGACACGCTGCTGGCCGCCCGAAAGCTCGCTGGGGTAAAAATTAGCTCTGTCTTCCAAACCGATCTTTCGAAGCAGCATCATGCCCTTTTTATTGGCGTCTTCTTTGCTCACGCCCCTGCCGGAAGTCAAGCCAAGGGTAATATTCTCGAGCGCAGTTTTGTTTCTGAAAAGGTTGTAGTTCTGGAAAACAAAACCGGTTTTTCTTTGAACCTCTGAGGCCTGTTCTCTTGTAGCAGCCTTGAGATCTATTGTTGTATCGTCCAGCGTTATGGAACCACCGTCTGCCCTCTCTAAGAAATTGATGCAGCGAAGCAACGTGGTTTTTCCTGAGCCGGAAGGTCCGAGAATTGAAACTACAACGCCTTTATAAACATCGATGCTGATATCTTTCAGGACTTCCAAGGTGCCGAAAGACTTTCTCACATGGCTTATGCGAAGGAGCGGATCGGTTTTTTCCATTATTTTGACTGCAAAAATGAATCGTTAGTTTGAGCCGTATTTGCCGAGTTTCTTTTCTCCACGGCGCTGGATGTACTCAAGAATCGTCGAGAAAATTAAATAAATGATGACAACTTCAATGTACACCGCCATGGTTTCGTAGGTTCGTCCGGCAATTCTCTGAGCCTGAAAGAACATTTCAGCCACCGTGATGTTCGCCGCCAAAGAAGTATCTTTGACCATTGAAATCATCGAGTTGCCCAGCGCAGGAAAAGCCGTTCTGAAAGCCTGAGGCAAAACTACGTGCCACATGATTTGAAAATAATTCAGGCCGACGCAGCGTCCAGCTTCCATCTATCCCTGAGGCACCGACTCTAACGCACCGCGGATCGTTTCAGCGTTATAGGCACCTTCGTTGATTGAGAAAACAATCACAGCTGCAAGGAAGGCATCCACCATAATGCCGATACTCGGAAGTCCGAAGAAAACGACGTACAACTGGACAAGAAGCGGTGTTCCTCGGATCACCCAAACGTAAAAGCGGCAAATGTGGCGAAGGACCGGAACTTTAGAGTACTGGATCAATGCCACAACAACAGCAATGACCATGGAAAGGGCAAACGAAATGATCGTCAGAGGTATCGTTACTGTGATGCCTTTGAACTGTTACGCGACAGCATAGAATGACCATCTAACGACAATATTTTGGAATCAGAGGCAAAGGAATTCTTGGGCAACTTGTAAAGCCTCCTACTCTCATTCGAGAACCCAGAGCTAATCCTTCTCGAACCTCCTCAGAGCTACTTTAGTCAGACGACTGAGAAAATTCCTCAAAAAATTCCGTCAGGATACCTGCCGATCTTTAATAATTTGCCTGTTTTACGAAATTGCGTATAATTCAGTTCTTCTTCGGAAAGGTGGCAGAGCGGTTGAATGCTCCAGTCTTGAAAACTGGCGATGAGCGATCCTCATCCGTGGGTTCGAATCCCACCCTTTCCGCCAACAACCCTTTATTTATGCGGATTTCAGAAGATTTCAAGAATTTGCCCCACAAAATGCCCCACACCCATTTATTTAGTTCCGGGTATTTTCTCCGCCAAACGTTTTTCTACAGTAGTTAATAACTCCTCGAGCTTCCTGCAATAATCGTCGACATTCTGCTCCCAGCTGGAGGCATCGAATTGCGTCTCTATCGGCAGCGGTTCGGGCTCCTTTTTCAAGGTTGGCGATACGGGAGCGCAGGCGGTCAGAATCAGCCCGAGCAGCAGATTCAGAAACACGCAACTCGGCCATCGCAATCGCCTGATTTTTATAGTGGGCTTCATAAGTCTTAACTGTCTCAGAAAGCTGAACGATTTGAGCGCGCGCATTTTTCAATTCCTCCGAATCGCGCCCATCCTGCACGCCGATCCAGTAAGCAAAAAGAAGGGCGACCGCAGCCGCCCCAAATTTAATTAAGTTGATCAGATTCATTTAGCCATTCCAGCGTCGGTAAGGACCGAAGTCCACATGAACGAAGTTTTTATAAAATCCGACGCCTCCCGGACATTCTTTATTAGCAATGATCTTTAGGCGCCCCAGTTCGTGCTCGAAGTCTTTTCCGTACCGCGGACGAATATCGGCCGCCATCCCCTGAACGTGGTAGGAATTTTTGACACCTCCCACGGCCGCGTTATGCTCCGGCGAACGATAACCTGAATTAATGTAGATGGCCTTCCCAAACTTCGCCCGGAGCATTTCCAGCAGGTCATAGAGACCCTGCTGAACTACCAACGGGTACGGGCTCGGCTTGCCGTCCTTAGAGGCAAATTCTTTAGGCTGAAAATGCTCACTCATTTTTATCTCCTATTGGCAACTTGGATTTGATTTTGTTTTCCTGCTCTCTGCGAACGATGTCGAGCATTTCCCGGATATATTTCGGGATGATCGAACCGTGGCCGGCCCTCTCGATGTTTTCCAGTATCGAAATCAGCTCATTGATCGCCAGAGCGCCCACGGCCCACACGCCAATGAAAGGCATGTCTAAAATTTGATCCACCCCGTGGAAGCCAATGGCGACAAAAATGATCAGCAATTTTTTTGCGAGCCCCGCATGCCCAACGGCAGAGGCATACGTTTTCGTTCTTTTGGCCGCATAAAAACCTGTCAGCCAATCGGCAGCCACGAAATAGCAAAGCCACTGCAGCAGATAAAGATGGTCGCCCATGAGCGCGCCTATCAAACCGCCGGCACAGCTGAATATCGCGACGATTGTGTCTTTAATCGTTTCGGGCTGGAGAGAGGAGATTAGCTCTGTAATTTTCTCCCACATAGGCTGTTACTTATGCGCGCAGAACTTTGTACTCAGGCCCCTCCGGCCAGACGACATTGTCCGGGAAACCTTCCTGGGAAGGCACGTCCCTCAGTGCCTGACGGTACTCTTTGATTTTGGCCAGGTCAGCATCAGAGATCGGATAATCAGGCTGTAACAAGTAATCTGTTTGAGAAATCAGATAATCGCGCTTGGCACGGACTTCGGCTTCTTTCTTAGCGCGCTTTTCTTCTTCTGTCGGCTGGGGAATTTCCTCGACAGTAGTAGCAATTTTGTTACCGCTTTCGTCATTCACTGCGACTTCTTTATATAGCTCAGGTTCAGCCGCTACGAGTTGCTGAAGAATTTGACGCATTTTGTTGTCGTGCGCTGTACGAGAGGTATGCGAAATCTGTACGCCTACGAGTTCTGCCGCGCTCGACGGATACGGGATTTCGTCCCATCCGCTGTTAACGTCATTACGGTCTTTGATCTTAAAGAAAACGTTCTTTTTCTCAGCCGGCGCCACCGTAGTACAGTCAGGCGGGAACAAGTATTCATTTTCATTTTGGGGGTTACGCTGAGCGATAGAGCCGTCTGCGTAAAAGCCGTCGGCGTCGTATGTAAAGACTTGAAGCAAAGAAGGAGTCGTCATGCTGACCTCTAAAGTGATTAAAGAATTAAAAGCAAAAGACAAGCGCTATCAGATAACCGATCAGGATGGATTAGCGCTCCGAATCCAAAAATCGGGTGTTAAATCGTGGGTTTTACGTGTCCCACAAAATGGGCGAATCGTTGACATTACGTTGGGCCACTGGCCTGAAGTAACGCTCCAGCACGCTAGAGCGTTGGCACGTCAACGAAAGAAAGAATTAGAGTTAGAGCCGTCAGGCTCGTACACAGTCCGAGACGCGTTCAAATTTTGGTGCTCTAAAAAACGCGGACGAATACTTAGCTATCGCGACGAACGTCTAAGACTCGAAAAATACGTCATATCGAAAATCGGCAGTCGTCAGTTAGATTCAATTACGCCGCCTATCGTTATTAAATTAATGGAGCCGATAGAAGAATCGGGCAAGTTATCGACTGTCAAACGTTTGCTAATGCGGACGCGTGAAATATTCGACATGTCCGTAAACGCTGGATACTTAAACTCAAATCCGCTCGCGAAAATTACGAAGGTATTTCCGGTTCCCTGCGTTAAACACATGCCCTCTATCGATTGGAAAGAGCTTCCGATAGTCGTTAGTCAAATCGAAACTCTTGCGCCTACTAAATATCGCCTACTTTTCTATTTCTCGCTGGCTACGTTATTACGTCCTAAAGAAGTTGTATCGATTAGGCTCGAATGGATTAACGAGGACGCGATAACGATACCTGCCGAGTTTATGAAAATGAAGCGGGTTCATCGTGTGCCGCTAACTCCATATCTCATAAGCCTGATAAACGAGATAAAGAAAAATCGCGTTAATCAGCGCTCACCGTTTTTGTTTCCCGCGAAACACGCAAACAAGCCGATTAGTTCGCAAGCTCTAGCCAAGTGGCTACATGAACAAAGCGTATTTCGTAATCGCCTAGTCGCGCATGGACTTCGTTCCATAGGTCGTTCGTGGTTCGCAGATAACGACGTGCCTAGCGAAATCGCTGAGGCGTGTTTAGCGCATACAGTCGGCTCGCAGGTCGTGCGCGCTTATCAACGAAGCGATTATTTCGCGTCACGTAGTCAGATAATGCTTCGCTGGCACGCGCACATTATGCAGTGTGCTCAATGTGCTCAGATTTTTAAGACAGACTCCGTAACGACGGGCGCCGACGCCGAAAAAACCGAAAAAATCGACTAGTGCCTAGCACAGCGATAAAACCGCGCTCCGAGCATATTCGACGGGGCGCGTAAGAGACTAAAGAAAATTCCCGAATATCTACAGCCAGTGCAATACGATTAACGGCTGGATGGTCTCGACTACTACAGGAGCACTAAGGACTGTTAACCCATCGAATACTACTGACATCATTACGCTCCGAGCTCAAGAAACAAGGCCTAAAGGAGCTGATTTAACGCTCGATCTTTCTCAGGTTAATTCGCTTTACGGTAGCTCCGACACGGTGCAACCTAGAGGCATGTACGCACAGTTCCTCATACGTTATGCGGCATAGCGAATTAAGCACTGTACGAAAAGTCCTGCCGGTTGGACAGTGCTAGATGTGCCAAACAACGAATTAGAGTTTTTTGCATTGATGCTGAAATTCACAGGCGTGGCGCTCGCACCCGAACCACTTGACGCATTAACAACTGCGCTCAACGGCATATTTGAAGCATCAACTGTGATCGCTCCATTCGTCAGCGTATCCACGTTGTAATAAGAAGTTCTAAGCGGATAAGCGGAAACACCCTGCATATTCGGTTAGACCGAATATCTGGGGAACTCTATCTTACTTAAACGTCACAGACCCCAAAGCTGAGGCAAGAGGTTCGCTCTTTTTTAATACGACCTCGACAATTCAAGCGTCATCCACACGAGTATCTACTCCTATTCCTTCGGATGCAAAAATTGATGTCTCATTGGCCTCTAGTATTTACGGTTCTTCCTCAACCGTTCAGCCGGAAGCTGTGATGATCCAATGTCTTATTCGTTACGAATAACGAATCAAGCAATAAGCTCTAAAGGCATCCGGCCTAACAGTCGTAACACTATCTTGATAAATGGCGTTATTACGGCTTGCATCGAATGCAGGATCAGCCGGAACATTTGAACTTTGAGAAATCTGAGCCTTACCGGTTTGAGCGTCTATAGCGTAATAAAGAGCACTAGATGACGAAACATCATTCACATTAGCATTCGCGGTTAGGTTGAACAGCCGTCCCTTGATATTCGGTAATCCCGCTTCGACGTAGCTTCCCACTTCGCTAAGCGTTGTGGTTCCTTCAATAAACCTGTGGTGCAAGTTAGGCAAATTGAAATGTGCTTCGTCAGCGGCGCCGAACTTAGTCCCTATCAGAGCAAACAGCTTATCGTACTGCGTTCTGAGCACAGACGCGCCGTTAGCGAGTAACCATCCGTAAGGCACATCGCCGCCAAGGTACGGAATAATCGAACCCACAGGACACGCGCCCCCTTTCTGAATAAAAACTTGTAGAGCGCGTAAAAACTGACTTACAAGCGTTGTTTCGTCGGTAGGATTTACATCTTCATTAAGCTGATTTTTGATAAATTCGCCGACAGCGTGAGCGATGTTTGCGCCGCCAGCAATAGACGCGTTAATGTCGGAGGAAATAGCGATGCCGCTTACGAAGCCGCTAGTGCGAGAAGGCTTAGCCTGCCAAGAGGATACGGGAGTAACGTTAGGATTGGCGCCGGCACAAAAACTGAGGATGTTATTAGTAGCCATGAGAAAAACCCATAAAAAAGCCCCGCTGTTCGCGAGGCTGATGAGATAAATGAATGTTTAGTTTTCAAACGGGAAGAAGTGACCGGAATCAAACCCCTGGATCGAGGGCGTTTCATAGTCAAAACCGAAGTAAGGCACGTTGTCGACAATCTGCATGCTGACGCCTGCCGCCACGATGTCGATTAAGCGACGGCTTATGAGCTCCCAAGCGATGGGCGGCGTCTCCGCTTTCGTGAGATTGATCACCACGTGCATATTCTGCTGATCCTGGAAATCAAACAACTTTGCCGGGACACCGAAATATCCGAGAGCGGTATTTAAAAACTCGGGGACCGATTCGTTTTTGCCGTCGAATTTATTCGCGAGGATTTTCGTTTTAATCACCGCGCGATAAGTTTCGTCGTCCAGCGTCACCATGCCGTCGGACGGGTCAAATTGGCCTTTCCACACGCCTTTGTCGAAGCCGACGCCGTCAACGTCGTCTAGGGCAAAATAGACGCCGACCAACTTCATAGGAAGGCGCCTGGAGATCCCGACGCGCACGCCGACCGCGTCCAGTTGGACGCCTACAGCAGTGTCAACGTCGAAATGCTTATAAAAAACCGCCAAACGTTTTCTTGCTTCGTTCAGCGGTTCGGTCAGTTCATAAATAAATTGCTGGTACTTCGGCTTGTCAAAATGTGCCCCGGCAATCAGCTCGGTATAACGATTTGCGTCGCTCATGTCTGCACCTCCACTGTTACGTTTTCCGAAGCGCACGAAACCGCCTCATTCCACGCGATTGCGAGACTGGCGGCGGTCTGAGCTGTAGCCGAGCGGCCAAGCGTGATGGCCTCGACGCTAAAACGTTCGTCCACGATCCCTGCGTCAGTCTTTACCGCGCTTGCAAGCACCCGGGCGATGTTTACAGATTCGCCGATGTCCAGGGAGTTGATGTAAGCGACGATCCGAGCCTTGATCTCCTCCTCGGCACTGGAGAGATAATCGGCGGCCGGCGAGATCGTGAGTTTGCAATAAGCCGGCACGACCGTCGGACGCGAGAACTTAATCGTATTAGGGAAGCCATAAGTGTCCAGATAGTTGTACGACGTGGAGCCATAGGTTCCGACGCCCTCGCCTTTCTTAAGGAAAATCGTTTTTGCGATGTCGGCCACTTCCCCGCCGTCGACGATCATCGCGATCGAATGTCCGGGGACGCCTTCCGATGTCGGAGTATCGCCATCGTTTTTAATGCCGCTCACACGGCGCACACCGACCGTGGTCAGCAGACTGCCGATAATACCCTCCCACAGAGACACACTGGGGAGCGCGGTCGATTTCGACTGCTGCAATCGAAGCTCGCTGTCTGTTTGCACCGGCGCGCCGGGCTCGGCCGCAAGAATATTTTCAACGGTTTGCCAGCCGAGCGTCGGCGTTCCGATACGGTTGACAGTCCCGACAGGTGCCCGGATGTCGCCTTCTTCTGCTGCAATTGCGGTTACCGTAATTTCTCCGGCAGGTGGCACCACGACGTCCGCGGGTAGATTCCACTTGTTCTCTGCCTCGTCCAGGGCTACGCCGTTGACGATATGCGTTCCCGCCTGGCCAACGATCCGAAGATCAACCTGGGAGTGTGATGCGGCCTGCCGAGTGATGCCGTTGACCTTGACCGCAGAATCCAGCGCCACGCCCTTCGCCGTGGTTGGGTTGTATGCGTTATAAACCGCGATCGCCTGAGCGTTCACGTCCGAGATAGCCGCCGCCACAATGCCGACCATCTGGCCGTCCTGGGTGTCAGCGTCCAGATTGATGTCATCACCAAAAATGGCCCGCATGCGGCCCTTTAGATACTCGTAAATTTCTTCATAGGACGGAGCTGAGATACCTGTCTCAGTAACCGAAAAAACCGGATCATCAATCATGTAATTTCTCCGTTAATGCTCGCCGGGCCGTAATCCGTGGTGAGCTTGACTTGTATGGTCAGGCGCCGTGTGTTCGGGTCAAGCACCGCCTCAAATTCGTCAATCTGCTGAACGCCCGGAGTTTCCAAAATTCTGCTTTTGATTACGAGGTCAGCCGCGCTTTGCTTGCCTAGGATCTGCTGCAGATAGGGCGTGCCCTCGTCCGTATCGATAAACCACTGCCCCTGCCAAAGGGCTAGGCGCGTCCGGACATTTTGTGCGACTGCCTCGGGCGTATTGACTAAATAATCGTTTGCATTGTGGCCGAAGCAAATATCGCCGTCGTCGGTTGTTCGTCTTACTCTCATTTAGGCCCTCCCGTATTGCTCGAACCACTGGAAACACCGGAATGGACGTGAGACTTGAGGCTGACGCCCGCGGCAGTAACGTCTGCGTCTGTTTCCACGCCGCCTGCCATCTGCGCGGCCGATCCTGCGGCATTGGTCAGAGGGCCTTCGAGCTTGATCGCCGGGGCCTTAATGCTGGCGCCGGCTGAGGCCTCAACCGTAAAATTTTTACACGTCACGGAAAAATCTCCGGACGTCTCACACTTAACGTTATGGCTGCCAGGGTTGAGCTCAATGAAGGCCGCGCCGTCGTCACTTCGCAACTGCACGGCACCGGTGCTCACGCCACTGATCTTTTGAGCCTGGGACCACGGCCCTGGAATAACAAAACCGTCCGATAAGTCGTGCATCCTGGCTTCCGGAGGCGGTTGAATGCCTCCTAGCTGCCACCAGTAATCAATTCCCCGGGAGGCGAATACGACCAGGCACTCGTCCCCGGCTTTTATCGGGAACGTGAGGGAGCAACCGCCGCCGTGGGGAAACACGACAGGGCAGTCTAAAAGGAGCGGCATATTTACGAGCTGGATCGAGCCATCCTCCTGCGTGACGCGCCCTTTGATTGCCGGCTGAACTTCGCATGTCAGTGCGCCCGCATCGAACTTCTGAATGATTCCCGGGAGTGCGGTCCATACCTGGGTCAGGCGGCTATTTGTAGCCTTCTCGGAGAATCGATTCGGGTCAAAAATTGTTGCGGTTGAATCCATAGCGCCCTCAGTTCGATGTGTACGTAAAAACAGATGGGGCAATCGGCCTGCTGGCTGAATTGACGCCCACCACGATCAAATTTGTGTACCAATCCTCCCCGCGCGTGTCGCCCACGTGCTCGCGGGAAATCACCTGATACACGCCATCCGCCGATAAGAACGCGTCCGTTACCGCCTGATTTTTCGTAACTGCGTCCTCCGACACTGTTGTGTCGTAATTGTTTCGCTGTACCGAGGCGTTATCGATTTGAATCTTGGCGCCGATCTCCAGGTTCGGATTAAGTAGCGCCTGGACGTCCAGGCCGTCCTCGTCAAGCGTGGGGCGGCCGATCAAACCGGTATTAGCGTTAAGGACGATCACCTTCTCATTCGGATCGTATGTCGGCGTTTTAGGAATGGCGACAAGGCCGTCAACGCCGTAGCCCCAATCAAAATTATTTGTATCGGCGATACCGTTCATGGCGTCGGTAGCCATCCGAAACATGACTTTTCCGCGCGGGAGCCTGGAATCCATGAATTGAATTTTTGGGAGCTGCTTACTGTCAACGCCCTTTTCTTTCATGGACGCGACGACCTTGTCAAAGATCTCGCGCTGAGAGGCACCCTTGGCAACCGAGACATTAACCACGGCATATTGCCTCGCCCTGTCGCCGGTAGCGGCTACCAGGCGCATGAAGGTTTCAGTTTCGCTCTCGCGGCCGACGGATTTCCACCATAGATCGCCTTGGAAAATAATGCCGTGATGGTTCTGATAGCCCGCCTCAATAATGACGCGCATGCCTTGATTTTCGATGACGTTTGTACCGATACCGAGGCGGTTTACTGTTTCCTGGGAGACGTTGTAAACCGTGATTTCGGCCGTGCAGGGCTTACCGATTACAGCCTGAGAAATTCGAAATTTGCATCGAAATTCACTCAGGTCAATCGCCTGCTGATTGTCTTTATCGACTGCCACAACGAGGCGAAAATATCTCAGCCACTGGCGATTATTGTCTGTTTCGCTCATTCGTCACTCCAAAAAAGGCTCAGCGTTTGGCCCATATCTGAGTACGTCGGCTCATAGTTTTTGACTTGCTTCGGCAACTCGCACCAGAGCGCGCCGCCCATACGCTTGTAGCCAAACTGTGTTAATAGGTTGACACCTGTCACCAGCGGGAGGCTGTGAAGCGCGTCAGAGCCGTCCGTTCGGACCATATCTAAAAACCAGCCGCCGCAATCCGCATCCCGATAAATCAGCGTCATGCGGTAGTTATATTCGCCGAGCCGGATGGAAAAGCTCTGGGCGCCAGTACTAAGGGGAATTTGATAAATACTCATGGCCGATTCCCCGCTGTAGTTAATACTGGTTGCGAGGCACCGCGCTGATTAACAGAGGCCGTCTGCTGCGGATTCTTTTGCTGAGCTTCCTGCAACGTGACTTCTTTTGTCCGGGCGAATCTGATTTCCTCAAAAGTGATGTCCACTACTAGGGAGCTTTCCGTGTCGACGGTCGACGTTGTTTTCAACTTCGTGATGATGACTGCCGGATATTGCTTCTTGCCGGTAGAGAGCGAAAACGGCTCCCGTTTGGCCTGTAACTCAAGCAACTTCTCATAGACGTCTTTCGTCGTGGTCAGGCCCTTAAAAATCGAAAAATCCAGAATCGAATTTAGAAGCCTTGAGGAATCGGACCAGCCGAACTGGCAATTAATCACCGTCGGCATCTGATACGCATGATCCGAAACATTCGCGCCAGTATCGACCGGATGGCGCGTAACCACGACCTCGTTTTCGTGCTCCTCGCTAACCACGACGTCCGGAATAATTCCGGCAAATTCTCGTTTTCGGCCTAGAAGCAGAGCCTCCAGGCTGTACGGTAAAGAGGGCATATTTCCTCCTTAGCTAAGATTGCGCTGGCCGTATCGGTTCTGTGCCAGCAGGGTCTCATGCGCCACGGCCTGGCCGACAGCGCGCGGATTATCTGCCCCGTTGATCGTGATGTTTTGGTTCACGACGACATTACCCCGAGACGGGATTTTGTCCCTTTCGTTGACGACCTTAGACCGCCACTGCGACTGCGCGGCGGCGAGCACCTCTTTATCAAAAGAGGCGCCTTCAAAATACTGAGAGGCGCCTCGGAAATTCTCATGCTCCGTGATCGACTGCATGAGCGCCTTAAGCACACGGGGATCACTCAGGTCGAGGCGTGTCAGCGCGCCGACATCCGAGCCCAGGCGTTTGCTCATGTTGGCGGTCACCGACTGGATATAGGCGCCCGTATTATTCTCGCTGGACGGCGCGTACTTGGAAATAATCGACGCAACGTTATCCAGCCCGGCATTCGCGTAGGCCTTGAGCTGCTTGCCCAGCGCGCCCCATCCTTCTTCCGGCGTGCGGTAAATAGTAAAAGCACCGTCACTCGCCTGATTTCGCGATACCGGACGCATATTGCCCGGATTGTTGTTTCGTAGCCCTCGCGTCATTTTCCCCGACGCCGGAGGTGCTTCTGTCTGCGCGGGTTTCGCCGGCGCCTTCGAGCCTGCGGCTCGATACCTAGCCAGCTCCTCCTCGAATCCCTTTTTATCGAAATCGTCCACGATGCTCACGCCCTCTTCCGCCTCATCGTCCAATACAGCTTTTTGTTTGGTGTACTTTTTGCGCAGGAACGCCTGCACCTGCTCATCATCCATGAGGTGACGTTTATAACGCTCGGCATCCTGAAATTCGTCCGCTTTAAAAAAGAAGTTTTTGAGGTAATCGCCGACGCCGTGGGATTGATCCCAGATATTTTTTTCTGTCTGGATCCATGCGGGCAATTCTTGCGAGAGTGTTTTATTAAACTTTTCGGCAACCTTATCCAAACCGAGGCTATCGGTCAGCGTACCAAAAGCGGCCTGGCTCCCCATGGAGATAATTTCCCAGGTGCGTGAAAATTCGTTTGAGAGGCGATGCACGGAATCCGCCGACTTGTCGACCATGTCAGCCAGCTCGCCCTGCTGTTTATTTGTTTTTTGGAGCTCGGCGGCAAAATCCTTTTTCATAATGTCGGCATAAATGCCGTCCAGCCCCATCATGGCCGCTTCATTTCGCCCGGCCGCATCCCCGAGTGTTTCCCAGCGTTTTCTGAGGTCCAAAAGAATATCGCTATATTCCCTTAGCTGGCCGTTTTTGTCCCGAATGTCAATGCCCGTCAGGTTCTTGATGTACTGATCCATCCCCGGCGTAAACGTCAGTTTGTTGGCAAACGCCTGGATGCTTGAGGCAGCCTGATCATAATTTCCTCCGACCTTGGCCACGGCAGACGCGACATTATTCAAGCCCCGGACAGATCCGCCCACCTGGTTCGTAAGGTTATAAAAGCGGTTGACTTCCTGGGTGCTTTTAGCGAATGCCGCTGTGAACGCAGTGCCTAAGGCAGCGCCTCGCATAGCGATTTCCTTCATGCGCTTTCCGGCATAGTCGATTGAGGCTTGAAACTTGGCTTGCTCGTCTTTATCGACTACAAAGCCTAAGCGGACGAGGAAACCAGCGAGAACGCTACTCATGGCTGCGCTCCTTCTCTAAAACAAATTCGTTGTATTTTTGGTTGTCGATATAAACGTTCATTAACAAGATGTCCTCGAGCGTCAGATCGCCGCTCTTCAGGTCGAGATAGCTGATCATCCCGTGATAAACAGGACGCATCAGGAAATCAAGGCCGTCGGGGAGACTTCTGAACGGGCTCGGTTCCTGCTGAGTGTTTTCGACGCCATGAGCGAACGTTAAAGATTCAAAGCGTCGATAAAAGGGCGAAGCTCACGCTGTACGACAGCGCTCACTAATATGCATGTGGTTGTGAAATCGATATCATCGAACGCCAGCGTGCCGCCTGAATACACTCGGGTCCAAGTTTTTCCGTCTTCAGAGCGACGCTCCACCACGCCCAGCGCAGTGCGCACGCAGTAGTCGAAATCCGCGTCCGGCATGGCCGCAATGCGATCCAGGAGCGGCTGACAGACCGCGAGCAACGTACCGAACTCGGTCAGTTTGTCGCTCAATGTCGCCTTGGATTCCGGCATGGATTTCCCGTAAGCCGTCCACATGCCATAGAGGACATTATTGAATGCCGTGGGCATCAGCGGCCCGAGCCGCTTTTGGAGCTTCATAGCTTCAAAAAGGTCGAGCCGCCCGACAATATACTCATGCCCCTGCAATGTGAATTTTTGAGGTACGAGTTTATTCATTAGTAAGTCCCGCTAAGAGTGTCGATTTTGCCGCAGTCAAAGCCCCATTCAAGGACGGGCTGGCCGTCCTCGGCGAATGTCTGACTTGGCAGGCCTTGGAATGCGACGCTTCTGGCCACGATCGTGTCCGTATTGCCTTTGTTTAGAACGGTGATGACATTGTTGCCCCATGCGCTCGAACTCAAACTTTGGGCGTTAAACATAGCCTTGAGCTTTGCGTTCACGGGGGATGTATAAAGAAGCCGAATCGTAAGTTTTCCACTTTTGTCTGCCCTCAAAGAATGCATAACCTCGCCATCTGCGCCCGGCGTCATATTGTTCCGGGGCTGATTAAACTCGACGGAAATACCTTCTTTGGAAGCCGCGGAACCGTATCCAAGATCGATCACGCCGGTCGGCCCTGCGAATGTCGCAGTGACATCCATAAAGGAATAAGTTGCCATCCTGTTTCTCCTTATCGATTGATCGTGAGCGTGGCGTCAATAAAGTGAACTGCGCCGCGCAATTTGATAGCCACTTTGATCGGAGGTGCCTTACGGGCCTCGCGATCGCTCTGCGCCTGTTCTTCCAGCGGCTGAATGTAGACGTAATATCCGGACGTCAAGGTGTCTCCCTTTTGAAGTGATCCGAACGAATCGCCATTCCAGACGCCCGGAGCGATAAGGCCGTTTCGGACGCCCGCGTCAAGCGACTTGTTGATCGTCGCCAAAATTGCGGTCATGCCCGCTTCGTCCTGGCCGATCTTGGTCGTAGTCGTATAGAGCAGATTCCAGAGATCGGTTTCCACTCGGTTCTGCTGCCAGTCAAGGCCATGGGTTTCGTCAATGAACCAGCCTCCGGACATGACGCCTTCCTTGTAGATGGAAGTGTCGTTCTGGAATGCCGCGAATACGTTGACGTTTTTGCTTCTCAGGGCCAACGACTGGGACGTTCTCAGGTTCTCGGCAACAACGCCCGGGAGCTGTTTAAATTTCAGAGTGATCGTGGTATTCGATCCCTCGAAGTTGATCGTGCTCATACGGCCGAGAACAGAAACACCGGCAGTGTCGCTGGTGCTGGAGAACGTACAGATCGTGCGGTTATAGCCCAGCGCCTTGAGCTTAGAGCCCAGCGAGGTGCTATTTGTAGAATCCATTTCGCCCGTATTCTGCGACGTCCAGGACACGATACGAGAGGGTCGCGCGGCATTGATGAGCGCAGAGACTTCCAAGGCATCCGCGTCCGTCCAGTCGGTTCCGCACACATAAAGACCGTACCAGTTGGTGTAATCCAGGCAGGCCGTTACCGCGTCGACCAGGTCCTCAGCTTCCGTGCCATTGACTTTAGTCGTTCCGGCATCCAGGCCCATGAGCTTAGACAACTCGGTAGAAGAAACGTTTGCGACGGAAGAATTCGCGCCCGTGGTGGCGGATTTGATAATGAATCTCGTACCGTCGAATACGCAGGTGCCCTTTGAGGCCAGCGCGGTTGTAATCTGAGTTGCTACGCCGTTCAAATTGCTCTGGGAGCTCAGATCGACGCTGGAAACCGAGACAGAAGAACCGTCGATTTCGACCGTGAAAGATCCGGATGTGATTTTCTCGAAGTCAGCGATCTGCTGCTGAGAGATTGCAAGCATACGGCCGCGCAAAAGCCCGGCAGTTGCTGTTTTAGCCCAGCGGCCGACAACCAGCTGAGAGGGCTGGGGAGACTGGCCGAAGAAGGTGACCGCGGCCTGATACTCAGGCGCATCGGTTCCGAAATCGGCGGCGATTCCCTCCACGCCTGAATAGGTGCGCAGGCGCTCGTCCGTGTCAATGACATCGCTGGTGCCGAGCACTAACATGGCCCCGAAGTTGCGAAGTGCGGCCGCGACCGGAGACATTTCGATCGTGACGTTTACAACCTCGGAGACCGGTAATGTAGGAGCAACGCTCATAATTTACCTCGTTCTGTATAAAAGTCGACATCGGCACCGACAATGGTGCGAACGCCGTAAGTTCTGGAAACCTTCCGGGCAACGTGGAAGGTCATGTCATATCGGTCGACCCACGTCTCGCAAACAAGATCGGGAAGGCGCATGGCCTGCGAATCAATCGCTTTTAACGTGAGCCCTGACTGTCGCAGCAGTGAGCGGTTCTGACCGATCTGCGCCGCGTCTCTGAATCTCTGCGCGAGGAATAGAGCTCGGGGACCGTAAAAGCTCAGCACAAACTCATAATCCTCATGCACCACGGAAGTCTGATCCCCGGAAAGCGGAAGCGATGGATCGCCCTTGCGTCCGTCAAGGTAGACAGGCGTGGTGTCCAGGCTTTTGAGGGCCAGCGCGCACCAGTCGGCTTTTAGCGCCGGCTGAGTACCAGGCTTAGGACGCCAGGAGGCACGGACTAGATCGAGCCGCAAGCCAATAAGTTCAGAGATCCACTGGCGCAGCGGGTCCATCAGTCCTGTCTCATTGTCCGAACTCGTCGGGCGTAATGCTCCGGCCGTCCGGCTATCAGTAACTGCCATCGCTCACCTCCGCAGGCCAACAAGTCAGCCGCAAAAAGCCCTTGCCAAACTGCGAGTAATCCGCGCAGTCTTTGACGACAAAGCGCTTGCCGCGCCATTCGACCTCATCGTTTCCGGAGCCGCCGAAGCCCGCGGGCATATCGGCAATCATGAAACGCACTAGGATCGTGCCCTCGCGCCGGAGCGCCTCCGGCAATCTCGAGATGGTCTTTGTGTCGGCCGTGATGACGGCCATAACTTCCGTACTTTCACCTTCGGTCCACGTAGGATTACCAAACTCGTCCAGGCCCTCGACAAAATGAATCAGCTTGCAGGGCGAAGTGAACAAAGGGGATCGGATTACACGTTCAACGTCTAAAGTCGCCATCATTCCTCCACCACAACGCCGTCAATGGCGTCGCGTAACTGCCCCGTGTTAATCAATGGCCGGATGCCCACGCCTTCCATCTCGTTCTCGCGGGTGCCCTTGGTAAGGCGCGAGCGGTTACGGTTTGCGATTGTTCTGGGCTTGAGCGGCTCGAAGTCGGCCGTTTGCATGTAGCTTTTGACCGCCGAGGCCGAGCGAATCGCCAGGCGCTCGAGTGTCTGGCCACACTTTTTCTCGTCGCCCTTGAGCGCGCAGTCCATGGCGCCCTTGAGGCCGTCGACGATCATTTCCCGATTCGCCTCAAGGCCAGGAACTAAGAACGGTCGCGGCGGAATATTGTTCACCGGAGAGCCGTTCTCATGCACAAAGCCCAAAAGGTGGTTGCTCGGGCCGCCATCGTTTCGCGTATCGTCCTTAGAGCCTGCCGCGATGCCGACATAAACGGCAGTTTTCGCCAGACGCTTCAGTGCCTGGTTCAACTCGCCGTCATGCCGCACAATGGAAACAGAGATCGTCTTTTTCATATCTGCCTGGCCCCTGCTCCGAACAACTGAATCAGCTGCCACAGCTCGCGGCCGTAGGCGGTGAGATTCCATGAGCCGGCGCCCTCCTCGGACGAGGATGAGGTGTCATAACTCACAGATGCACCGTCTACAGACATCGAAGTGACCTGGGCCAGTGCGGAGGTGTCTCCGCCGTTGCCGCCGTCAGCGGCAGACCCTTGGAGCTTCAGATAGTGGGCTGTATACAGCCCCATGACGTGCGCCCGAATCTCAAGATCTGGCCAGCTTTCCTCTGAGAAAAATTTAGCGGCTAAAGCTAATCGAGCTTTAACCGCTATGTCCGGATAACTGTCCGAATCGATTTCCGGGAAAAGTTTGCGAAATTCCTCAAGCGTCAGAGGCTGGTTTAACATTTTCAGCCTCCTTCACAGTTGTGGTCTTTTTCGCATTTTTCTTTGGCGCCGGTTTTTCCTCCACTACCGGCTCAGCCTTTTCCTCGGCAGGTTCCTCGACCTTTTCCGCAGCCGGCTTTTCTTTTGCCGGCGGCGTGATGTCGATAAACGTGGCAAGGTGTGCTTGCAGGTACGGCTGAGCCGCGACTGCGTCCTCGACCTCATAGGATTGTGACGGCTTAAATTCGAACTGCTGAGAGCCCATATTCAGCACCAGCGGACAACGAACTGAAATTCGTTTCATAAAGCCTCCTTAACCTGCTGCCAGGTCGGCGTAGTAAACCATTTCCGGACGCACGAACTCGACACCACCGAGAGCTGAAAAGTACGGAACTGCCTGCTCGAAGTTACGATACTGGACCGGGAGAGAGGCGATCGGAACCAGCGGGAAGCGGACCACGTCCTCTGCTTTTGTGTATGCCACAATTCGCGGCGTAGAGAACAATGTCGTATCAGCCAGCCAACGCACAGGGCGAATGGTCAGCGTACCGCCATTGGCTACAGAGAGGTTGTTAGCCTCAACATAGCGCAGCAGGTTCATTTCGGTATTAGTCAGCTGTGTGCTCACCAGTTTGCCGAAAATAGCCGGAGGAACCAAAAGGTTCTTCGGAATGCGGTTGTACTGCGTTGCCTTCCAGGCTTTTTCCAGGATGTTATTGAAGTAGCCGATAACGGTCTTTACATCCGTGGAATCGGTCCAGGTGCCGACATTTTCATGCGTTACCTGGTCAGAGTTGAGCAGGCCCTTAACACCTACCTCGTCGTCACCGACGTAGACCTGGGTATCAATGTCGAGCTGATGCTTCATGCGCATAGCAGAGTGTTTCTGCGCATCGATCGGGCGACCTGCCTGCATGGCCTTCTGCAGCTCGAAAATCGTGTAAGCGACTTCCATGCCCCAGAGTGTCAGCGGCGTGGCTACCTTCTTCAGAGAAACAGAAACGCGGGCGGGCGTGGAATCCGGGCCCTTAATGAAGGACTTTTTACCCGCGCCTGTGCCGCCGAATCCGCCCATGTATTCGGACTGAATGAAAGAAGAAACCTCATCGGCGATCGTCACATCGTTGCGCAGGTCGATATCGCGGCCATACGTAAAATCTGCGATCGGTTCATAGATTCTGGAATCGAGACGCTCGAGCTCACCGACCAGGAATGCGCCGGTAGCGGAAATTGTTTCAGCGTCAGCAAAACGTCTTACCATTTTTTGCTCCTATTAGATGTTGAATGCGATTTCGGCCAGGCCCGCGTCATCCTTCGCGCCCATAAACACGCAGTTAGGAATAGCCGTGGCGTCTCCCGCCTTAGTGGCTGTAACGCCTTTGTTTGCGGCGTCCAAGTAGACAGCTCCTCCCGGCGCCGGAGTACCTGCCGCACGCACGGCAACGTAGCCGCGACGCAAGATGCAGACAAAGGCGTCTTTCGGCCAGGCCTTTCCATCAGGGCCCACCTGGCGATAGTCGCGAACTGCGATGCCGTAGACCTTGGAGGCATCAGTGGCCGGAGTGGCCTTACCGGTTGCGGTCAGAGAAACCAGAACGCCGTCATCGGCGACCGGAGTTGTTGTGTCGTTCTGTTTGACTTCTGTTGTGTAGTCAAACATGCCGCGAGTGATATCGCCGGCAGAACCGCGAGGCATAGATGTGCCAATGAACTGAGACATTATTTAGCTCCCCAAAAATCGTTGAGTTTTTTCTGAACGTATGCGATCGAATTAACGGAATCCTCAGCACTGTCGCCGTAGCGGGTTCCAGACGCTTTCGGATTCTTTCCGGACTTGGACATAGCGACTGCCGCCTTGAAGGCGATATCCAGCGCCTTGCCGTCGAGCTCGGAGGAATCACCGAACTGCTTGACGCCGGCGCCTTTCAGCGCCGTGCGCATAACGCGCTCGATCTGATTACGTGTGAATTTGCCGCCCTTGGCGTCGCCCACAGGCTTTTTCATTCCCGGGCAAAGAGCCTCAGCGTCGCCGATGATGGCCTGAGCGTCCGGATCATCGATCAACTCATCGTCATCATCCGGATCAACGGTGTCATCCGGCACAGGCGGCGTATCTGCGTCGCCCACGGGCTTCTGAGCCAGGCCCTTAGCAAGTGCTGCCACGGTGGCCTCGAGTTTGGCCAGGCGCTCCTCAAGTGTCGGTGTCGGAGTAGGAGCGGGCGCCGCGTCAGGTGCGTCGTCGTCCTGAACCCGGAGCTTGTCCACTTCCTCGTTAAATGCGTCCTCGTTTCCGTCGCGGAACAATTTCCGCAGGCGGGTCTTTAAGCTACTAGTTGTCATGCTTCCGTCTCCAATTTTGCAGCCCGAGCATCGGGCTGATACCACTAGAGCAACGTGGTTGCCCACGATGCCAATTTGCTCAATCCCCTGGGGCGTTTCCTGCGTATCCGCGTCATACCCGCATGAGACTTCTTTCAAATCCCCGCTCTCGACTGCCTCGATCGCTTTTCGATCCGTCAAAAGCAAATCGGCGAGAAGAAAGTCCGATTTGTCACCTTCTCCTCGCCGAACGTTCTGCGTCGTACCGACTGCGATCTCCCGCCAGTTGTCCGGATCTGCGAATCTCGCATGACCGATGACTACCGGCTTGGCCTCAAACGAGGCAATCGTTTCGGGATTAAAAATTTGTTCTTCCGGTCGCCATACCTGCACTGCGTGGCCGATGTTTGGTAAGCCGACCTCAGCCGCTGAATATTCAAACGATCCGACGCGGCTAATCGGAACGTCTCGACATAACAAATAGCCCTCCGGAGTTTTTTCCTTCAGAGGGCTGATTTTTTCCGTGGTCAAGAAGCGACCGTCTCGAAATTTCCTTCTCATTTGTCCTTCTCGTAGAAAAGCGGTTCGGGCCAGCACCGGCAGTTAAAGACGCATCCGGGATGGCTGCGAATAGGCGTGCCGCCTGCACCCACATCGCAAATCGGAGGATCGCTCCAGGCATGCACCGTTTTATCCAGCTCGCGATGTCTCGGGCGCACTGCGTTATCGCCGACCGTGTGCCACACGTAATGTGTAGAACCGACGGCCTGGGCCCTGGCCTGCGTGAAGTTGGATCGTGCTCGGGCTGTCTCCGTCCGGGCAATGCAAATCGCTCGGGATTCCGTAACGGCGCCCAGCTCGTTTTTAATGCGCTGGGCGATATCGGCATAGCGCCGGCCTTCCGATAGACCGCTAGCGGCCCATTCCTGAGCCTTCTTGGCGGCCTCCATGGGCAAAGAGCGGATCAGTGCGACCTGCTCCTCGCGCAGGCGATTGAAAATCGGCCCGGCGGCTGCGTCCTTCAATTTGCGGCGAGTTTCCCGGCTGATCTTTTGGCCAATCCTAAGCCACGTGTCATAGTCGGCCGAGGCCGCGCGACGCAGCATGATGTCTGCCACGGAGCGAGCCCATTCGTCGAGCCGCACCGAATAATCAAACAGACTGAGCTGGAGCTGGCTCGGGTCGCTCCCCTCCCACTCCAGGGCGATCTGTGCGATCTGTTTGGCCACTGCCTTGAGCCGCTTGCGATACCAGCGGTCCAAGGCCGCCGTTTTGGCCTGCTCCCGGAATTTGTTCTGCTGCTGCATTTAATCCTCCTGCCCCTGGCGGCATGAGCTCGTTTTCCTGTTTCTCGGCCTCGTCGATATCCTCCTCGGTAATCGAGGAGAAAAGGCCGATGGTCGGGCTGAGCTTTTTGAGCTCCTTCATTGCGTTCGGCAGCGAGATTGATTCGCTCTGTAACGCCTGCACAATCGCGCCGACCATGGCCGTTGCATACGCGCCTTTTTGCTCGTTGGTCATCTGCCACAGCGGGCGGAAATCGAAATTGAAATCTTTGTCCGGAGCATGTCCGGTCACGCTCATGTAAATGACGTTTAGGATTTTCTTTAGGCCCGGGCGCAGCATCTTTTCCTGCTGCTGTTTCGTGTTGTCGTAGTAGAGCCGAATGTCGCTCTCGCCTGTGGAATTGAATCCGACCGGAGACTGACCGAACAGGCGCACCAGCGGGATACCCGTGGCGCCGGAAATCTGCTGCGCAAATTGCAGGAGGACTTCCGGCAGTCCCGTGAAAGTGTAGGTCATGGTTTGGAAATCATCCTCGATGTCCCCGAGCGTCATGCCCTCGATGCTCTGAAATAGCCGGGTATGCTCCATCTGCGTCATGAAGCCTTTTTTGGCAACGTCGTTTGTCAGAATGGAGCGCAGGCCCTTGACCTTGTAATAGCGCAAGTAGCATTTATTGACGAGCTGAGCCGCACCTTCCGTTGCCATGTCAAACATTTCGATCCGGTTGAAAAGCGGTTCAAGCACGCTCGCACCCCAGCCGCGATAAGCCTGTCGAAGGTAGTACGGCAGCCGACGCCCTTCAAACCGGATACAGCGCGAATAATGGATTTTCCCTCCGGGAATATCGATATCGCTCTGCTCGGTGAAAACCTGGTAATAAAGCGGCTTGCCAAAATTGGGCCCGAGCTCCTGGACGACTTCTGTCGACGGGTTGACTTGCCAGCAGTCGAGAACGAGCAGACCCTTGAAGGCGCCTTGTTTGATCGGCCCGAGCGGCGTGCCCATGTCGTCACCGTCAATGAGCAGGACGGCCAGCGAACCTCCGTAAAGGCGCGCCCACTTCAAAGCGTCGCACAGGCTATCCCAAACTCGGAATTCGTCGAGTGCAATATCGATCGCAGAAGCGACCCCCGGATCGTCACACTGGAGCTCAACGCCCTCGCGTGTCATGTCGTCCGCAACCACGTCAACCGCGAGCCCGCACATCCATGAGCCCTGATAAGCCCATTCCAACTCGTTGCGCTGGAAAGACTTGAACTCAGGAATGTAGCGATTCGCGTTGATCGTTGTGCTCGTCCCCAGGCCCATGCGCAGGAGCGGGTTCTGGAACCCGTCGGCAAACTGCTTGCTGCCGCCGCGCTTTGTCCGGGAAAGTTTCTTGTTTACCTTCATGCTTAACCTCTGCCCAGGCGAATGAACTCATCGAGCCCCGCCTGTGTGATATAGCCGTCGAGACTGTATCGAATGGCATCGATGCCGTGGTTATATTTGTCGACGATGATCGGAAGGACCTCGTTTGTCTTTGGGTCCACCTTATAGCTGTAGAGCTTGAATTCCTCGGCCGTATGCTTACAGCGCGGATGGATGACGATTTTGTCGAACGATTTCAGATAGGCGATACCGTCCTCAATCGAGCCCTGCCACTTCTCTGCCGCCGAGATATTGAAGCCCTTTCTTTTGGCCAAATAACTTATTGTTTCCGGGCGTGAGCAGTCCGCTTTGATCGGCCAGCTCCTGGAGAGCGGGACCGAATCGTACAGCGCCGGGAGCTCGTCTAACTCCACGCCGTGGCCGAAGGCCTCGTATTCGACATACAGCCGATTGTCGTACATGAACGATCGCACCAGCGTGCTCGGGTCGTTCGCAAAGCCAAAGTCTGCGCCGAAAAATAACCTGTCGGCCTTCTGCCAAAGATCGTCCGGAAAACTCTCGACCGTGAACCTGCCGCGGAAAATCTGCGCGTCGCTGATTGTCCGGGGAAATCCTTCCCACACATGCAAATAGTTCTCGTAGTCGTTTTTGCGATCCCATTCCATCTGGCGCCGGAGCGCTTCCGGAAAATGCGGGTTCTCGTCAAAATTAACTTTCCGGACATAGGCGCCGGGTGGCGGCGCATCGGTCAGGAATAATTTGGTTGTCGGATCGTCAGCTAATAGCGGGTTAAACGAGACCCAAATTTCGGAGCCGGCCTTTCGAATGGTCGGTATCAGTGTCTCCCAGGAGACCTGCGAGACTGACTGGCCCTCCTCAATCCAGCATATATCGACACCTTCAATCGACTTTACCGACTGCGCTTGTCTCTGCTGCAAGCCTTTGAAAAAGAACCGAGAGCCGTTTATATGGCGAATCTCGGCCTCTAGAAACTCGAAGCGGTGGCTCAGTCCTAGGCGCTCTGCCGTGTCTTTAAGCAGCTGATAGGACGAATCGGCAATCGAATTTTGAAACTCTCGGGAGCAAAGTACGCGCAGCCGGGAAAGATTCGACATGACGATCAGGGCCTCCGCGATTGCCCACGACTTTCCCGAACCGCGGCCGCCATAGAAAACTTTAAATCTGTGCGGGCTCCACAGCTCGGAAAAAGGATCGTTCATTTTTTACCTTTAGCCACTTCTCTGATTTTCTCGTAGACGCTGGCCAGGCCCTCGCCTCCGGCGTTGTTCGTATCCAGTTGAATCTTTGCGCCCTTTCGTCTTGCGACAACTTTCAGCCGGACTTCTGCCCGGAGCCTGCGATGTGCCACGGCGTCGCCTTTCTTGACTGTGCTCGACGCTCCATGTTTCTCGCTGAACGAATCAATCGTCTCAGATGCTTCTTCCATCGTGTCGGAGATATCGACAGCCTCATCCTCCAGGACCTGATCGCCGAAATCGCGCGCGCGCGCGAAGTCTACGGCAAAGTCATTCCGGTCGACGGTCCACTGATAAACAGTAGAAGGCGGGATTTGCATATCCCGGCAAATAGAAGTCAGGGTCTCGCCACTGGCAAGCCGCCTCAAGATCTCTTTGGCCTTGGCAGGCGTGTACTTAGTTTGGCGCCCCTGCTTACGCTTCGGGACTTCGCATTCGTTCATGCCTACCTCCTTATTTGATAAGGCTGTAGGAGAAGGCCAGCATCAAAATAAACAAAGAGACGAGGATCCCCCAGCGGAAACAAAAGGCCCAAATGGGATACTTTTGGAATATCTCCATAACCAGCTTCCTACAGTGCTTTGATATAATTTCCATATCGACCTACTACTCTAGGTTGACACTAAAAACCCCGCCTAGCTCCTAACTAGACGGGGTTTGTTTTTGGTAATAAAAAAACCGCCACGCGGGCGGTTATGGTTTGTTATTGACAATTAGTTGACGATGATGCCTTGCTTTCTCTTCGCTTCGCAATAGTCATCGTATTCTTTCAATTCTCTGTGCGCACGAGCAGGAGCTTCCTTCTTCAGTTTAAGCCCTTGGTCGCCTGGTCCACTCCAATCGAACCAATCTTCGGGAAAGGAGGCAGGAACCCTTTTGTAGCACTCTTCTGTTTCAGGTGTAAGTTTTTCGGCCATATTCCCTCTCAAATAATATTGAGGTCTGAAAAATCATTTTTCAAGATCCGTTCCAATATTTTACCAACCTCTGCCGCCAATGGTCTAGGCGAGGGGCTGGTTAACAACTCAGAGACGGCCTCAGCGAAAAACTCCGCACTATCCCGGTTTGCATAGCCGGACAATGCGCCCTTAATAATTGCCGGATCGTTTTGCAAAGACAGATTAGATAAAGCCTTGTCTCTTATGCGTCCGGAAATAAAGTACCTTTTCTTTCTCTTTTCCGTCGTGTCGACCCCGGCCGCTTTCATTAAATTTTCTATGCGCCCTTCGAGTGCATGACCCAACTCATGAGAAACTACTGCGTAGGCCGCTCCTTTCGACATAGCGCCCTTGGGATGGTATTGAGTGGACATATCATTGCTAAACGCGGTAGCAAAATCGGCCTCTTTTCCCCTTCTAAACAGGCCGGAACTAAGGTCAATAGAGCCAGAGGACATTACGCACTCTCCGTAAGTACGGCTCCCCAGGGGAGCAAGTCTAGCCTTCCCTAGATTGCCTGCGAGGAAAGGAAACTTAGAACAAATATCAGAGTATGCCTGCCCAACGCCTCGCGCAGTTTCCAAACTCATAAGGTTAAAGTTTTCAGTAGGCGTATTCATTAGCCCGCTGGCCTCCAGGGCGGTGACGACATCGACCGTCGAAGTGGCCGAGGCTAAATCCGCATTCAGCTTCGCGATTTGAGGCTTAACATTCTTCGCAAGCTCCGTCGCAAACTGCGCCTGAAACTTTTTCATTCCTTGTATCTGCTGGCGCGTAAATCTCTGCGCCTGATACAGCTTCTTCTGCTTTAACAGACGATTTTTGCGGTTCGTCGGACGTCTGGACGGCAGAGCAGCCAGGGCTTCAACCTTGTCTCCGAGCTTCGAGGAGGCTTTATCCAGGGCTTTATAAAAATCCGAATTTCTAAAGTCTGCCCGGTCCGTATACCAGACAGAGGCCTCGGCAACCTGCCTCAGAGCAGAAAGGCGAAGCCTCTCGGCATAAAGATTTTTAAGGTCCTCTACTTCGTCCGGCTCCAGGCCGTCCTCGCCTTTCGTAAGGTCTCCGTAGTCCCTTTCAAAAATATCATCGACACGTTTGCGAGCGGCCTGAAAACTCATCGCGCGCTCATATACCTTCTCCGCTTCGTCCGGACCATACGGATAGCCCATTGATCTCAGGTGGTCATATTCTTTATCGAGCTCTTTGAGAATTTGGTCCTTGTTATCTAGGTCGATCGTGTAGGGATAATTAAGGTCTTTGATCGCCTTACCTACGCTGTCCGGAGTAAATTCCTTCTGCGTCGACTTAACCAGATTAGCCGTTTTCGTGTATTTGTCGGAGCCAGTGTACTGAGGCTTCTGGGGAGCCTTAGGCGCTTTAGACCATTCAATCACGGCCTGAGCTCCCGGTTGCTCCTGTCTGCCGCCTCGAGGTGCTGCAGAGATATGGCGGCCGTTAAACTTTCCGCCCATGCCTGCAAGGACCTCTCCGGTACGATCATCCAGTTTGACCGGCGTACCTTTGTTTTCGGGGCCGTTCGGTTTCACCGTGATCCACTTAACTCCGTCCTTAAAACGAACCGGAACGCAGCCGAGGATTTTGATATTCATAAAACAAACCCATAAAAAGAAACCGCCCGATCACGAATGACCGAGAGGCTCAAACCCCATGTACTTACTCAAAGAGAAAGATCGGTTGTTGCACGGGACGATCAGCCCGCATTTCCTTAGAATCATTCGTGCTAAGTAACAATCCAAAGGAGAATCCATGCCCTATGAGCTGCCGGCAGACGTGCTGACTTATCACAGAAACAAGATTTTTATTGATGCCGCAAAAGCATCATCCGACTTCATAAAAGAATTCCGTTTATTTGTCGGCGAGGACATCGCAACTTTTCAGCGCCACCTGGATGAGGTTTTTATCGATGTAACAACCCTCGAGATTAAAAAACGAGTCGAAAATCCTTGCCCGGAAGCTCTGGCTTCCGCTCAGCGCCTGGTCGAATCCTATCGCCCGATACATGAGCTTTTCCATGACGCCGAAAAAGCAAAGACCTCGGCCGAGCTCAGACATCGACTTGAAAGCGCAATTCAACGCGTTAATTCCGTCACCGAAAACCTAAAACGGCTATCCAAGTATAAGAAATACCTTAGACGCGACGTGAATATTCACGAGGTTATGGAGCTGTTTTCCAAATACTCCGGAAAAGAACTCGAGGACCAAATAATTCTGAAGTTCGGCACCAAGGGATTTCAAAAACGCGTCAAAGCGCGAAAAAGGAAAAAAGTAAGCAACTTCGTTATGGTGGCTCTAATAGGCGGAATACTTCAGGCCCAACCCTTGGCTAACGGCATTTCATTCCTTCTTGGATTGCCTAAGACCGAAAACTTTCCTGCCTTTGTCGAACAAATTAAGAAGGGCATCGGCGAGAAAATAAAGCAGGCTCAGGAGACAGAAAAGCAGGAAGCCGTACCCAATCGCATCGATAACGATCTGGGGACGCCTGCCGTCGGAATCGAGAATCAGCGAGAAAACGTACAGAAAACAGAAAAAGAAGGGAACTCCGAGTTTCAAGCTGACCTCCTAAGTCTATGAAAAGCAAAAGAGCTGCTTCAATCGTACATCCTTTCAACAACAACAACTGAAACAGCTCAAGCGTACTACGTTTCTTCCGGGCACGCGAAAGACCGCTATAGAGCGATCAGGCACAACGCGAAGTCGTAGATTAAATTGTTATTCCGACTTTACCACCTTAAACCGCAAATTAATATGGGTACTAACCCTCTCTTTCACCGTTCTGAGCTCTCTCGATAGCGTCATAGAACGCCTGGAGGAAAGACCGGCGCCATTCGGGCTCCTGTCTGTAGGAGACCTTAGACTGACGCAGCAGTCGCTCGTACTCTCTGCGCGTGCCAAAAACGAATACCCGAATGTGGCGCTTTACCTTTGTACCGTCAACCCTTTCGGGCAAACTCATCCAGGCGCGCTGCAGAAGCTCGGCGTCCGAGTAGTCCGGCGCCGGAAGAAGCGGATCGCGTCCTTTGAGCTCGGTAACTTCCCTCCAAAATTTTTCTTCTTCGGTTTCCGGGGCGCGCTCAAAATAGCACTGGGCATATCGGCAGGCGACGTCCGTAGGAGAGCGCCAGCGCACCGGCTTGTCGCCATAGACCCGCCGCCAGTTAGCCAGGCGTTCGTAGAAGTGAGTATCGATCAAAGAATTCTCCTGTTGGTTTTCGTTGTAATGGGCTCCCGGGAAGGTGCCGGATAAAAATCAAACTTCGGTCACGATCCCGTCAGAGCTCGTAAAGCCCTTGGCGAAGGATTCCCCGTGCAGCTTCGTGTAGAAGAACAAGCGCGTGTATACGGTGGCAATGGGATCGCAGATTTGGAATACGCGCACCCGCCTTTCGCCGTGCCGGTTATAGGTGATCACCGCACAGGCGCCTGCCTCAGTGCCGGTGTCGTACCAATCGGTGGGCGCCGATTCGGAGTAGCCGACCTGGATCGTCCAGTGGTTTGCCGCGTCGCACCCGAATAGGCTGTCCTTCGTGCATGTGCCATAGACGAAGGCGTCCAGAGCGTGGAATGTCTCCATGAATTCGATGACCTCTTTCTTAGGCGGGCATTTATAGGCGCTTCCGTGGTACAGGTTGCTGTCCAGGATTTGCCCTTTCTTTTCGGCGTAGTCGAACGCTACCGATAAGAGCTTTAATTTTTCTAAAACGTGTGATTCTTTCTCTAAAAGCATAGTATTAACCCCTAGTTTCCCCCATTTGCCCCATTTTTAATTAGTTTTTAATAAATTTTTTAAATGCGTACGCATGAGAAACTTTCTTAAAAACCGTCTTAAAACGGGGCAAATGGGGCAGATATTCCGATAACCCCTCTTTTGCGACATTAGCGACATTTTTTATTAACTTTTAATAAATTTTTTAAATGCGTACGCATGAGAAACTTTCCTAAAAATCGATTTCAAATGACGCTAACGTCGCAAAATTCCAAATTCATTCCGTCTCGTCCAAATTCTTAAATTCTTTTAATCGGAGCCCAGAGAATCCTCGGCCCCTAATTCCATACGTATCCTTAAAGCTCTTAAACCCTTTACCGCTCAGCTTTTTGCTGAGGGATCTCGTATTCTTGATATAGCCTCTTAGCCCTCGAGGCTCGGCGTAAGCCTCCCAGGATTGAAAAGCAGCAATATTGGAGACAGCGTAGGTCGGGCCGAACTCGAAGCATTCTTCGAGCCATTCTTTGGTCAAGTCCTGGCCTTCCTTGTAGCGCTCAGTGGCCTCGGCTACACATGAAGGAATGGCTAAGCCGGTCTGACGGTACTTTCTGACGCCCTCCAGTATCCAGTTGAGAATCCCGGAGCCTTCGGCCTTGAGCTTTTCACAAAGCGTCTTATCCTGCTCGTTCTCTTTGAAAACGCGATCAAAAGTCATAATGACGGTACGGCGAAGAATGCCGTGGTCCGTTCCCCGGATCAAAAGATCATGATTGGTGCAGAAGTGCAGTGTGAACTGGGGCTTGAAGCTCACGGTCTTTTTGGCATACAGCCCTCGGGCCGCAATTTGTTCACCGCCTGTAAGCGCCTTAATGGTGCCCTCTTTCAGCGGCTTATCGTCGTCCGGCTCCATGACCGTCACCAAGCGCTTGCCTTTAAGCCGGAGGAGGTCCTCACGTGTTTGTCCGGCATTCGAGTTTGTCGACTGACCGAGCAGAGTTTCGGACGGCGTAATGAGGCCAAACTGCCCGTAAACGTGCAGGATCGTATTTGTGAGCGTCGATTTGCCGTTGGCACCGCCGCCCTGCAGTGCGAAGAATTTTTGCTCGATCGGCTCACCTAGAATCGGGTAACTGGCGATGAGCTGATAGAACTCAGCCTTTTGCTCGTCTCCGCCGCACACCTCTAGCACTGTCTTTTTCCAGAGCGGACAGTCGGCCTGCGGGTCATAGGACACGCCCATGACCTGAGTGAGATAGTGCGTTTGTTCGGCGGAAATAAATTGCAGTGTCTTTAGGTCGATCTCGCCGTTCTGGACAGCGACATATCGAGTTTGGGCGTCCAGCTCGGAGGCATGAATACGAATGCGATCATCGCCGCGCGCAATCTCGATCATGTGCCTGTACATCGCGGCCTTCTGCGAGGCCCCGCAGAAAGTGAAAAGCGCGGCGCGTTCTTCCTCGTTCTCGCATTCCCGGGCATCGTCCACAATGGAGAGCACTGTCTGCCGGGCGAGCTCGGTCGCCTCCACGTCAGAAGTCTGCGCCCAGTAGTACCCTGTCCACATGAGCCATTCGCCTGTCTCCACAACGTAACGCAGAGAATCGGCGTACCGGTCGACAAAGCGCTGAGCATTGCCGTCCTCCGTAAGTTCATACTTTACGCGCCTGCGAGGTTTCGGGAGGTAACCTCGGATACTTGCCAAACTCGGCTTAAGGCCGGTTAATTCGAGCACCTTGGCCTGTGCCGCCTTGACAAACTCCTCTTTATCCATAGAATCGGTAAGAGAAGTTTTCTTAAGTACATTTTGTACTTCGTATCTGTCGGTACAGGCCTGCACCTTTGACAGTTCAATTTCGAGCTCTGCGCGTTTCGCTTCGCGCAGGGCTTTTTCATTCGCCTTGTTTGCGCGCGCGATGATTGTGGCCATCGTCACCGGACGCTGACGTTTCTTTCCGAATCCACCCCAGAGATACTCTGTTTCTTCCGGGCCTTTGTACTTTGCCGACTTCGCGCTCCAGGCGTCCCACAGCTGATAGGCCTCGACTGAGCCGTCGAAATGGAAATGCAGGGCCATACCTGTCTCAACCCAGCGGGCGCGGTCATCGACATCGCTTGCCGGGAGCATATCCAGGTACTTCTTTGCTTCTTCCAGGTCGACATCAGGCTTTTGGTTTTCGGCTACAACCATGTCGAACTCACTCATGGGCGCAACGGCCCCCGCTTCTTTCCCCGGCGCCTCAACTTTCCAGCCCTTAGCGCGGCAGTATTCCTCCGCTACCCGGATGATCTCTTTGGCGCGTTCAACCGAACAAGGCGGTAGGCCAGCGGCAGGGATCGCGATTGGTCCACCGTATGCGTCGGTCCATTGGTACGGCTTACCTGTCTCCGGATGGATACCGTAAGCCACGAACTGCTGGCCGGCGCCGAGGATTTCGACCTGATGCTTCTCGCCCTTCTCATCGACGAATTTGGCCGAGCTCATCTTTTCTATTCCGGCCTTCTCGGCCGCAAAGAGATAAAGGATTCTCGGCGCACGGCCTACCCGAGTAATCGTGTCGCCCAGTGCGTAGCGCAGACGATCCAGAAGCACCGGGTCGGTCGTGTCGCAGTCGATAGCCATGAGCGGATATTCGCCCTGGCCGCAAAGGAGGCCGATGCCGTAATTTGCGTATGCCTCCGCGTCCTCCGGTTTGAATCGGAAGTTTGGCCATTTAGGCTCCTGGCATTTTTTAGTCCCGGGTTTAATCGGTACTGGCAAATAGCCGTTGGCCGCTAATGCCGCGGCCTTGTCTTTGAAATAGTTAGGCATTAACTTGCTCCGTTTTTGCTTTGCGGGTCCTATTCGCCGCTTGTCTTAAAGCGTCCACGATTCTGTAATCGACACCTTTCTGTCCGGAAAGAATTCGACAAATAGTTGCTTGTGTCGTATGGGCAAGCGCCGCAATTTGCGCCTGGCTAAATCCCCGCTCCTGCAATCGTCTAATTGCGTTTTTTGGTTCCTGATAAAGCGGCATAAAGAATCCTATACAAATACGTATACGAATTATTTTAATTGTTATATGTATTTATTGCAACGTAAGATAATGCTTTTATTCGTAAGCGTATAATTGAACTATGAGCAAATTGAAATCGAACCTACATGAAATTCTTGCGGATCGAAACCTAAAGCCCGCTGATTTGGTCAAGCTAACTGGTTTGCCGCAACCAACGGTGTCTCGCATTCTGAAGGGCGAGCAGGATAACCCGACCCTGTCGACGCTCACCGCACTGGCAAAAGGCCTCGAGGTCCCTCTTGGCCGCTTGCTAGGGGACGGTCTAGAAATGAAGGAGGCCGAATCGGTGCGTTCGTTGAGAAAGGTACCGCTCCTTAATTGGGTACAAGCGGGAGCGCCTACACTTGTGGCTCCTAATCACGTCGACGAATGGTACGTATGCCCCGTGGATATTAGCGAGAATGGCTACGCTCTCGAAGTGAGAGGTGAATCGATGGAGCCAAAATTTCAAGAAGGCGACATCGTTTTTGTGGACCCTGACTTGCCAGCTGAGCCCGGCAAGATAGTTATTGCTCAGGACGAAACCTTCTCAGAGACAGATGCGACTATGAAAAAACTTGTCATCGAGGGGAGGGAAGCGTACCTGAAGGCGCTCAATCCCGATTGGCCCGGTCCAAAGTTTATAAAACTTACGCCCTTTATTAAGATTGTGGGTGTCGTTGTAGGTAAATACGTTCCCGTCTGATTTTTTAAGCTCGATTTTTTCGGATGCGCCCGTATAAGGGCGCATTTTTCGCACAGGAGTTATACATGAACTAATTTTTCATACATATAAGTTGCATTTAAGTATTCTTTTATGTATTATTCATACATAAATTCATTATTGCTAGGAATACGAAATGCCAACTGCCAAATGCAAAATTTCCTCTCGCAGCACGGGCCTTGAGATTCGCTTCGCGCTGAAAGAAGCCCTCGAGGAAAAAGGCTACGAACGAATCACACTCGTAGGCCTGTCCAACCTGCTCGACATCTCTATCACCGACGCCTGCGCCATCTTTGAAGGCAGACGCCCTTCCATCGACGCCATCCGCGCCATCTACTTCTTTATCGATAAAGCCCCTGCGCTTCCTAAGCCCTGGGTCATCCCGGCGCAGCCCGTTGTCAACTTTTGCCCGCGTGAGGTGGTCTATGCGACGCGAATTTAACGACCTCGAAATCATGGCCGGCGCCCTGATCGCTGTCCTCTGCTTCTGGGGCTTCGTCTACCTGGTTTTCATTCTTCCGGAACTTCTCGGAGGCCTCTTATGAACTCAGTCTTTAACCTGGCGTCGTACAACCTGAGCACGATGACCGATGACGAGCTTATCGCCTGGATTCGTGCCGAGGGTTTCGCCTCGATGCCTCCTATCGTTCGCACGCTTGTCGAACGATTGGATGCGAAGCAGCCGATTATCGATGCTTGCGAGGAACAAGAGGAAGAACTCCTTTCCCGGGAAGAAAAACTCGACGCCAACCTTGAGGATTTCGCCGTCAACTTTCAAGAAGCCCTCAATGAACTTGACGGTGAAGTCGAGGACATTGCGGAAAAGATTAGCAGTGCCGTTGACGACCTGGAGGAATCTGAGCTTGGGGTTCTCCGGGACGGTGAAGTTATTTGCAAAAAAGCCCTGAAAGAACCAACCAAAAAGGATCTTGTCGTCATTCCCCGAGGATCTCTCGAAACCATCAAGGCCGTACTAAACGGTATCAGTAGCTCTCTTATCCATCTTGAAGCCGGGGACAAATTTCCCGAACCCCCTTTTGTCTAAAGGAGACAATCATGTCACTTGAAAATGTCATCGCAGAAAACACTCAGGCCATCAACAACCTCGCCGAACTCATTCGCCAGGCCATGCACATGACGCCGCCCACAGCCCCTGCACCTGTCACACCGCAGGCCGCCCCGGACAACGGCATCCATGTCCCGCCGAAACCGGCGCCCGTCCCCGAAAACCCGCCCTTTGCGGCACCTGCCCCGGCTCCCGAACCTCAGGCAGTCGTCCAGGCCCCGGCGGCTGAACCCGCCCCTGCAGCTCCCGTGGATTACGAAGCCCTTCGTAAGGCGCTCATGCAGAAGGTAATGGGGTTGTTTACCCAAAGCAGAGAGGTCGGAATTCAGATTCTCTCTTCATTCGGAGCGAAGAAACTCTCCGATGTGCCGGACGACAAACTGGTGGCCTTCGCCGCCTCCGTTGATAAAGCTCTCGCAGGAGTTTAATCATGACCCATGCACTTCTTTCCCCGTCATCCGCCTACCGCTGGATGCAATGCCCGGGCTCCGTTTCTCTTTGCAGACTTTTCCCGGACGAATCGAGCGAATACGCCAAAGAGGGCACGCTTGCGCATGCCTATGCCGCGCATATCCTCGATCCGAATCAGCCCAAACCTGACGAAGCGATCCCAAGCGAAAACCTCACTTTTGTGAATGACTACGTGAGTTATGTCGAGCGCGAAACCGCGGGCGGTATTCGCCAGATCGAATTTCCGGTCGAGATCTCAGAGGTTACGGGCGAAGCCAACGCAAAAGGGACAATCGACTGCGCCGCTCTTGTCGGCAATACGCTCAAAATCATCGATCTGAAGTTCGGCCGCGGCGTAAGAGTTGAGGCAGAAGGCAATCTGCAGCTGTCAATCTACGCCGGGGGCGCATTCGAATACTTCTCTTTGTTAGATGAGATAAAGGAAATCGAGCTTCATATTTTCCAGCCCCGGATTGACAATATCGCGTCCTGGAAGCTCACGCCCGCGGAGCTCGAGACCTTCGTCAACAACGCCCGGGCCTGTGCAGCTAAGGCGCTCTCGTACCTGAATGCCGACCCGCTCCCGCCCGAAGCCCTGATCCCGAGCGCTGATGCCTGCCGCTTCTGCAAGGCTAAATCCGCCTGCCCGGCGCTTCGCCAAAAGGCCGCCGAAGCAGTCGACTTCAAGCCCATTACTGAAGCAGGCGAAGCGATTCCGATTATTCCGGAAGAAGCATTAAGCCCCGAGAAGCTCGGCCAGAGTCTTGCGCTTGCTGATCTCCTGGAGCCCTGGATCGCGGCTGTCCGGGAAGAAGCCCATAAGCAAATGCTCGAAGGCGTTCATATCGACGGATTCAAGCTGGTGTTAGGACGCCCGGGCAATCGCCAGTGGACGAGCGCAGCAGAAGCAGAAGAACTGCTGAAAACCTTCAAGCTCAAGGAAAACGAGCGCTATAGCTACAAGGTCATCACGCCGACGGCTGCCGAGAAGCTCTACAAAGCGGGCCGCATCGGACAGCGCCAGTGGCCGAAGCTCGAACAAATCATCACGCGAAGCGAACCCGCGCCTGTGGTCGCACCTGAAAGCGACAAGCGTCCCGCCTGGACACCTGCCGCACAACCTACCGATTTTCAACCTGTTAATTAAAAGTTAAGGAGTTTTCAATGACTGCTATCAATATCTCCGGACGTCTGTCTTTCGAGCACATTTTCGTCGCCGATTCCTCTAACGGTTCTGCGCCTGCCTACTCTGCCACCGTTCTGATCGACAAGAACGATCAAACCCAGATTCAGAAAATCCGCACCGAGATCCAGCGCGTGGCGACTGAGAAGTGGAAAGACAAAGCCCCTGGCCTGCTCAAATCTCTGTACGCCACAGAAAAGCTCTGCCTGCGCGACGGCGACAACAAAGAATACGACGGCTACGCCGGAATGATGTACGTCACTTCCCGCAACAAAGCCCGCCCGACTGTGGTGGACCGCAGATGCAATCCGGTGACTGAGGCCGACGGCCTTGTTTATTCCGGCTGCTACGTGAACGCCCGCGTCGAACTCTGGGCGCAGGACAACGCTAACGGCAAGCGCGTCAATGCCAAGCTCTTAGGCATCCAGTTCGTCCGTGACGGTGATGCATTCGGTGCAGGTTCCGCTCCGGCCAAACCGACCGACTTCTCCGACCTCGGAGACGGTGACCCTGCTCCCGCTTCTGTTGGCGGGAATCCTTGGGACTAAGAATCTTTAGGACATGGCTCTACGGAGCCATGAGTTAAGGAGACTTAATATGAAAACACTTTGGGCAGACTTAGAAACATTCAGCCGCCGAGACATCAAAAACGGCCCGCATCAATATGCGGAGGACTGTTATGTCCTGCTCTTTGGCTATGCAATCGATGACGAGCCCGCAAAGGTTTGGGATCTAACAGTCACGGAAACGATGCCGGAGGATCTCCGGGCAGCGCTCGCCGATCCTGCTGTTAATACCGTATGGCATAACGGCGCGAATTTCGACGTTCCCGTCCTGCGCAAAGCGAAAAACCTGCACGTGGACTTGCCCTTTGAACGGGTTGATGACTGTATGGTCAAGGCCTACAGCCACGGCCTGCCCGGTGCCCTGGGGACCCTGTCCGAGGTTTTCGGCCTGCCCGTTGATCAGGCAAAAGACAAAGACGGCCGTCGCCTGGTGCTGAAATTCTGCAAACCGAACTTTCAAGGCAAGATCGCCAGTCGCAAAACCGATCCGGAGGACTGGGCGAGATTCGTAAATTATTGCCGCCTGGACGTAGAGGCCATGCGCGTGATTTATAAAAAGCTCCCTTCCTGGAATTGGGGCCCGCGGGATCGAGCTCAGTTCGTGATTGATCAGCGCATTAACAATCGCGGTGCTTTGATGGACGTTGAGCTTGCGCATGCTGCTATCGACCTCTCCGAGCGCCTGCGCCTGGAGAATGCCGAGAAAACACGTAAGCTCACAGGCGGCGAAGTCGAGGCCGCTACCCAGCGCGATGCTCTGCTGAAATACATCCTCTCGGAATACAACGTCAAACTCCCGGACCTCGCACGCTCCACGATCGAGCGGCGGCTAGCTGACGAAAATATTCCGGAGCCCGTCAAAGAATTGCTCCGGGTCCGCCTGGCGTCCACTAAGACGTCCACTGCCAAATACAAAAAACTGATCGCCTGCGTAAATTCCGACGGCCGTATGCGCGGATGTCTCCAGTTCCGCGGGGCTACACGCACAGGCCGATACGCAGGCCGCCTCATGCAGTTACAGAACCTCCCGCGTCCGACGCTCCCGCAATACGTGATTGACGCAGGTGTCGAGGCCATTAAAGGAGGCTGGGCGGAATATCTGACCGAGCCCGGTGAGCTCATGTCCTCCTGCCTGCGCTCCTGCATTATGGCAACTCCTGGGAAGCATTTAGTTGTGGCCGATCTTTCAAACATCGAGGGCCGCATGCTCGCCTGGCTTGCCGGAGAGACGTGGAAAATTCAAGCGTTCAGAGATTTCGACGCGGGCCACGGCCCTGATCTTTATAAGGCGACCTACGGCCGCACCTTCGGCATTCGTCCGGAGGACGTTACCAAGCATCAGAGACAAATCGGCAAAGTGATGGAGCTGGCCTTGGGCTATCAAGGCGGCGTCGGTGCGTTTTTGACATTCGCGGCCGCCTATTCGATCAACCTGGACGAGCTCGCCAAACATGTCCGGGAAAATATCTCGTATAGCTATTGGGGTCAGGCTGAAGGCTCATACGAATGGTACAAAGAAAAGAAGTTGACCCACGGGCTCAAAAGAGACACGTTTATCGCCTGCGAGGCCGTCAAATTGGCCTGGCGTGATGCGCACCCGGCAATTCAAAAATTTTGGGCGGCTTGCGACACCGCTGCCATCCGGGCAATGAACGGCGTCCCTAGTCAGGCGTCCAAGTTGTGGTTCGACCGTAAGGGCGCCTGGCTCAGAATGCGCCTGCCCTCCGGACGTTTTATCTGTTATCCGGGCGCACAGCTCGAGGACGGAGGCGTCGGCAAAGGCACGTTCAGCTACATGGGCATCGATCAGTATTCCAGGAAGTGGTCCCGCATTCCGACCTACTCCGGAAAAATCGTAGAAAACGCGACCCAGGCCGCAGCCGCCGACATTCTGATCGGCGCGATGGGTGCCATCGAACAAGCCGGGTTTGAAATCGTTTTCTCCGTTCACGACGAATTTATTACAGAAGCCGCGCTCGACAAGGACAACACCGAGCTCGAGCGGCTAATGGCAACACCGCCCTCCTGGGCTCCGGACCTGCCGCTGGCTGCGGCCGGATTCACTTCACTTAGATACAAGAAAGATTAAGGGGAAGTAGTAAATGGACATCATGATCATCGTTTTAATTGCGGTTTTCGCCTTGGTAGCGCTCGCGCTGACAGGCCTCCTGAATAAGCTCGACAGTCTCACTTATCAGATCCTCCAGCTTCAGACCCGCGTCCGCCGCATGGAGAAAAAAGAGGAGAACCGATAATGACGCCCGAAGGCAAAGTCGTCGCGCTGATTAAAAAGCGCATCAAAGAGGCGGGCGGCGAGGTTCGTAAATGCTCTTGGGAGAACTGCCGGGGAGCGCCCGACCTGCTTGTCATGCTCCCGGGGATTCACGCCTGGATCGAAGCGAAAACGGAAACCGGAAAGCTCGGCCCTCACCAGGCGCGCGAGCACGCCCGCATGACAACCGCCGGCTGCCAGGTCTACGTCGTATGCGGCGAGGATCAGGCCGAGTCCCTGGTGAGCCACCTGATCTCCGTCTCTCGCTCCGGAGTAGAGCAATATGCGTAAGTTCAACCCCTGGCCGTATCAAAAGCGAATGATCCAGTTCGCTCTGCAGCATCCCCGCTGCGGCCTCTTTGTTCCGATGGGCATGGGCAAGACAAGTGCTTCGCTTGCCATCATCGATGTGCTTAAAAACATATTCGAGGAAGGCCCGGCGCTCGTTATTGCGCCTCTGGCCGTTGCCCGAAACTCATGGCCGAGTGAGGTAAGGAAGTGGGAGGACTTTTGCCACTTGAAGGTCTCTCCGATCCTGGGGACGACAAAGGAGCGCATCAAGGCGCTGCACACTAAAGCCGATGTCTATGTCATTAACTATGACAATCTGCAGTGGCTGGATAATTACCTCACAAGCCATAACTACACGTGGCCCTTTCCTGTCGTTATCGCTGACGAATCCACGCGGCTTAAAAGTTTCCGGACACGCCAGGGATCCAAACGAGCTAAAGCGCTCGCTAAGTTCTCGAACTTCTTTAAGCGATTCATTGCGCTCACAGGAACTCCGTCACCCAATGGGTTAAACGATCTTTGGGGGCAGTTGTGGTTTATCGATCACGGCGAGCGCCTGGGGAAAAGTTTCACAGCTTTCCATAACCGCTGGTTTAGACCTTTACAGGTTGGAGCCAATGCGGCCGCGGTTCAATGGGTCCCTCTGGAGTACGCCCAGGAGCAGATTCAGAATGCCATTTCGGACGTCTGCTTGTCGATTAAAGCTGAGGACTACTTTGATTTAGACAAGCCGCATTTTGTGAACGTCGAAGTCGAATTGCCGGACGAGGCAAAGGCGCTTTATGACGACATGGAGCGGGGGCTCTTTGTCGAGCTGGCCAATGCCACCACGGTGGAAGCAGCTAACGCCGCGGCTAAAACGGTCAAATGTCTGCAATTGGCAAATGGGGCTGTTTACACCGACGAGCTGCACAACTGGGAAGAAGTTCATACGGCCAAACTGGATGCTCTGGCCTCGATCGTCGAGGAAGCTGCAGGCGAACCGCTCCTTGTGGCCTACCAATTTAAGACAGACCTCGCCCGCATTCTTGAGGCATTCCCAAAAGCCCGCGCTTTCGATAAACGTCCGGAAACCGTCGAGGCCTTTAACAACGGCGAAATCCCGATGCTACTCGTTCACCCGGCAAGTGCCGGGCACGGCCTGAGCCTTCAGGACGGATCGAGTAAATTGGTCTTTTTCAGTCAGTGGTGGAATCTCGAAGAATATCAGCAGGTCATTGAGCGTATCGGTCCGATGCGCCAAATGCAGGCCGGCCACCCGCGAGTCGTCACGGTCTATCAGATCCTGGCAAAGGACACGATCGACTACGTAGCCCTTTCAAAAAAGCGATCTAAGCGGGAAGTCCAGGACATGCTCCTTGACTACCTGCGGAATAAGGGAGAGAAAAATGAACCTTCTCGATCAAAGGATTAGGACGTTCGCTTCTCAAGGTCTGAGCCCGTATGAGATTGAGGAGCGCCTCGGGATGGAGCACTACACCATTCACATCAAGTACCACCAAGCTCTTATGAACGGGTACACCATGGCTCCTGCCTCGGGCCAAGCTCATGCGCTGAGTGCAGAGGAGAAAGCCGAGCGCAAACGCGAGCGCGCTAAGGAGCGGCGGGAAGAGAAAAAGGCAGAAGCTAAGAAGCAAGGCGAAGTGCCTAAGCGCGTAGAGATGACGCATGAGGAGCGGCTTGCCCGAAGGCGAGAGTACGACGCCCGATACCGAAGGAAGCACCGCGAGGAATACAACCGCAAGCGCAGGGAACTCTACCACGCTATGAGCCTTGAAAAGAAAAAGGCGCTGTTCGAGCGGCTGGTTAAGTACAAGCAAGCCACCTACGAACAACGCAAAGACATGATCAATGAGCGCCGCAGAGAACTCAGAAGACTAAGGAAGGAACAAGCAAATGCCAAGAAACAAGAAGCCGCGCAAGGAGTACAAACCTCGGGCGATACGCCGAACGGGGTGCTTCCATCCCCGGGAAACGATTGACGAGATCAAAGACATCATTAACAAGATCGGCCTGATTGTCGAGATAGTCCTTCCGCGCGGCACTGCAACGGACGATCAAATGCATCAGCTGCAGGACCTTCTCAACTGGGGCGGTATGCTGATGTTCGATAGACGTTGGAAGGGTCAGGAGGAAGCCGTTGACGAATTTCGTGAACGTCATTATGCCGCACTCGATGCATATTCAAACATTGTGCGCCGGAAGCGCAGCGGTGTGAGCATGCACTATGTCGTCAAGGCCGAGGAGCTGGTGATTCTGCGGGATGTCTGCACTGAGATTGTAGCCATGCTCAAGGAAGCTATGGATCTCGCGCCCCAACGCACTGTCCGGGAGTACCTGGCCGCCATTCAGATTGTGGACGAACAAAGAAACAGAGACGGAAGTCGCGGCGTCAAGGAGATTTCGCCCACTGCCCGCGCAGTTCTCAATCAAAGAACCTATAGGAGACCCGGCTATGCCAACATCAAAGAAACGCAGACAGCGGATTGAAGAGACCCTGCCTGAGTGGTGCTTAAGAAGAAAGGGCCTGCCGTACTCGGCAAAGATTCTGCTCTACTTCTTCCTCTACAACATCAACCTCAAAGGACGGGTGACACTCACCCGACTGCAAGAAGTATCAGGGCTCGCCTACGAGACATTGAGACGCGCTCTTATGGCACTGAAACTCGAAGGGATTATTAACCAAGAACTCATAGGTTCCAGCCGCCACAACGGGTATGCCTATGTCCTTAACTTCAAGCGCCTGAAAGAACTAGGCGCACCGAACGTCGAAGAATTTTTTAGAGGCTATAAAAATGAAAGATAGAGAGAAACAAATTGCGGACTTTTATGGACTTGAGGTTCAGGCCATCAAGTTAGCGGAGGAGTGTGCGGAGTTCGCCGCTTCGAGCTCCAAAGTGTTTTATTACTACAGCCTCCTAGACGACAGAAGTAGTACGCCTGTTTCAAGGGCCGGTGTTCGCGAGCAGTTTGAAATCGCACGTGAGCAAAACGTTGAGGAACTTGCCGACGTACTTCTCATGGCAAGGCAGGTCGAGTACCTGCTCGAAGGTGAGCCGGAACTCAGAGCCAAGATCGACAAGCTCATGGAAGCCAAGATTGAAAGACAACTGAAACGTGCGGAAGAGGAGAAAGCAAAATGAGCGACTTAGTTAACCGTCCGTCCCACTACGAAGAGCAGTCTATCAAGCTCGAACCCATCGACTTCTGCGAGCGCCTGCCGTTCTGCGAAGGTAATGCCATCAAGTATTGTTTCCGTGCGGGTCACAAGGAAGGAGCCAGCGAACTGCTCGATCTCAAAAAAGCCCAATGGTATTTGAATCGCCGGCGTACATCTAATACCGCACTGAGAATGTCCGATCAGCAGTTCGACACTTTTAAGGAGTTTACTTGGTATTTAAAGAGAAGCAATGGGGTCCTGAAAGCAGCGGCCGACCTATGGGGCGGTGTGTTTTATTACAACGGTGGATTTTGGCAAGCGTTGGAAGATTGTATTAACGAGCGTATCCAGAAGCTCGAGGTTGACGAAGCCCTTTACGACCAAACGATAGGGGATAAAAAATGACAAATACTTGGATGACAAAAAACGAAACCGCCGCCTACGTGAGACGTTCTACCCGGACACTTGAGCGCTGGATTGCGCAGGGATATTTTCCGCGAGGACATTACATAAAGGGACGCCCCCGCTGGAAAACAATTGAAGTTGATAAATGGATGACGGACCATCCGGCTATCTTTAGCGCGTCAGCTTAGCAAAAACCGCATCGGCCCACGCCTGCATTACTTCACGCCGTTGCTCCAAAAGATCAGATCTCTGATACGCCTGGACAACGGCGTTTCCTGTTACATGCATGAGGCATTTTTCGGCAATGGTGTCCGGCACACCGTTTTCGGCCGCCCAGTCTCTAAATGTAGATCTAAAGCCGTGCATAGTAGCTGTCGTTTTAGTTATCCTCTGGAGAAGATGTGCCAGACTATAACGGCTGCCAAGGTCATCCGCTTTAAGGCAGAAAATTTCCTCGCCTTTCCTTTCTATAGAATTAAGCAGTTCCATTGCCTGGTCGCTCAGCGGCACGCGATGCGGGTACGGCTTTTGGTCTTTTCTTCTTTCCGGCGGTACGGACCAAATACGATTTTCCCAATCAATTTCGTCCCAGCGTGCTGGGACGGATTCACCCACGCGGCTCGCGGTCAGAATTGTGAATAAAATCACCTGGCGGGTTCTATCGCTGGCCGGATAAAAGCACGTGATTTTTTCTTGAAGCACATCGAGCGGCATAGCTTCATGGTGCTCAACGATTTGAATCTTAGAGGGTGGCGGCAAATCCCTATCTAGGTTGCCTCGCCAAATAGCGGGATTAAACTCCATGAGACCGTCTGTTACGGCGTAGGAGAATATATTTTCTAAGCGTCCCCGAACCCTGGAGGCGGTTTCAGTCTTAGTGGACCATATTGGCCGGAGCACCTCCAGCACGTCGGTTTTTTTAATCTCAGACAGTTTCTTTTTCCCTAAGACGGGAAAGGCATAGGCGCGTACAGTAGCGAACCACTGCGCTTTATGTTTGGCATTCTTCCATACACGTACGGAGGCAATCTTTTCTATTGCTTCCAGGGCGTACTTCTCGAAAGTCGGAGCATCGGCCTCTTTTAATTTTTCGGCAAGTTTATCCCTGGCCGTCTGGGGAAGTTTTCCCTCTGCAAGCTCAGATCTTAATTTATCAGCCAGGCGCTTGGCCTCTGTAAGAGATAAGTCATCCGCCGAGCCCAGGTGCTTATCTTTTCGCTTACCTCCAATACAGTAGCGCAGGACATAGGTGCGCTTACCGTCGCGCACCCTCAGGTTCAAATTTGGGGCGACGCTGTGCCGCCCTTCCGGAAGAGTAAAGATATTTTTTGCTGTTACTTTTGCCATATTCGTATGAGTACAGGTTACAAGTTTGCCCCACATCTGCCCCACACTCTAGCACAAAAAAGTGTCGTTATTTTGGCGCACCTTTGTCGCATTTCGGAAAATTACTCCGATAATTTTAGGCATCTTATCGCTTTGTTTTTATTGATTTTAATGTAGTATGAGTATGCTTTGTCGTAATTATGTCGTGCTTATGTCGTAGGTAAATAATGGCAGACACCCTTTCCGCCAATTTTTATGTTCCCCGATTCTCCCTCTTGAATATCCGCGAAAAATCCAAGTCATGACAGGCATGTCATATCTGTTTATTTCAGACGTGGAGCTTGAAGTTTTCTACCGTTCCTTGGCCAAAGCACCTCTCTAAAGATCTCAGTGCCTTAAGTTAGTCACTTTTCACCCAACTGGATTTTTGATTCATTGGAATTCGGAACATCTTGTTTTTCTAGAGATGCAACGTTCCAACAATGAGAAGGCCCGTCTCCGGGCCTATTGGTGTTTTCTTTCGCTTTCGCTAGTCAGCTTGAGGTTTTCGACCCAACCCCTCCGGAGAAGCTCCCTGAGCCAATGCCTGCTGACACACTCTCTCAGATCAACGCTTCATCGACACACCCGTTGCCGATGTCCCACTTAATCTAAGAAATGGAAAAAACTTTGTCAAGTGCAGGCCCAACGCGCAATATTAATAAAAAAATCGAATAGAACCCTCATAAATTTC
>OGJY01000354.1_pt1 | contig 65912 bp, 56 predicted proteins | sample 1572231 | NCBI WGS metagenome assembly OGJY01 (sample SAMEA2582121, study PRJEB24529) | metagenome | biome: Human gut stool | place: China | collected 2011
CCGTGAGGGAAAGGTGAAAAGAACCCCGGGAGGGGAGTGAAATAGAACCTGAAACTATGTGCTTACAAGCGGTCAGAGCCCGCAAGGGTGATGGCGTGCCTTTTGGAGAATGATCCTGCGAGTTACGTTCAGTGGCAAGGTTAAGTTTAACGGAGCCGAAGGGAAACCGAGTCTGAACAGGGCGATTTTAGTCGCTGGGCGTAGACGCGAAACCTGGTGATCTAAGCCTGTCCAGGGTGAAGCTGTGGTAAGACACAGTGGAGGCCCGAACTCACCGCCGTTGAAAAGTTGGGAGATGAGGTAGGTTTAGGGGTGAAAAGCCAATCGAACTAGGAGATAGCTCGTTCTCTCCGAAATGCATTTAGGTGCAGCCTTGAGTGTTTAATTATGGGGGTAGAGCACTGAATGGACTAGGGGGCGCATTGCTTACTGAATCCAATCAAACTCCGAATACCATAATTCAAGAGCTCAGGAGTGAGACTATGGGAATTAACTTCCATTGTCAAAAGGGAAACAACCCAGACCACCAGCTAAGGTCCCTAATCATAACTAAGTGGGAAAGGAGGTGGAGATTCATAAACAACCAGGAGGTTGGCTTAGAAGCAGCCATACCTTTAAAGAGTGCGTAATAGCTCACTGGTCGAGAGTCTCTGCGCCGACAATGTAACGGGGCTAAGTTATGAACCGAAGCTGTGGAATTGCGCAAGCAATTGGTAGGAGAGCGTTCTGTAGGCCGTTGAAGGAGAAGCGTAAGCAACTCTGGAGGTATCAGAAGTGAGAATGCAGGAATAAGTAGCGAGAAGGGAGGCGAGAATCCTCCCCGCCGGAAGACCAAGGTTTTCAGGGTAAAGCTTGTCTTCCCTGAGTAAGCCGGGACCTAAGCCGAGGCTATAGTGCGTAGGCGAATGGAAAACAGATTAATATTTCTGTGCCAGTCATATTTTGTGATGGAGGGACGCAGAAGGGTATGTACGCGGAAGAACGGTAGTTTCCGTAAAAGCATGTAGAATGACTTGATAGGTAAATCCGTCAAGTTAGATTTGAGGTGTGATATATAGTCGTAAGATGAATGTACAAATCCCACGCTGCCGAGAAAAGCTTCTAACGTTAAGGTATGACTGCCCGTACCCGAAACCGACACAGGTGGTCAGGATGAGAAATCTAAGGCGGACAGGCTAACTCTCGTTAAGGAACTCTGCAAAATTGCCCCGTAACTTCGGGAGAAGGGGTGCCCCTGAGTGTGAGCATACACGCGATGTTAAGCGCTTGGGGGTCGCAGTGAAGAGGCTCAAGCAACTGTTTAACAAAAACACAGGTCTATGCTAAGCTGTAAGGCGATGTATATGGGCTGACACCTGCCCAGTGCCGGAAGGTTAAGAGGAGGAGTGAGAGCTCCGAATTGAAGCCCCGGTGAACGGCGGCCGTAACTATAACGGTCCTAAGGTAGCGAAATTCCTTGTCGGGTAAGTTCCGACCTGCACGAATGGTGTAATGATTTGAGCGCTGTCTTGACGGGAGGCCTGGTGAAATTGTATTACCGGTGAAGATACCGGTTACCTACAGTAGGACGGAAAGACCCCATGGAGCTTTACTGTAGCTTGGTATTGGGTTTTGGCATTGCATGTATAGGATAGTTGGGAAACTATGATGGTATGGCGCTAGCTATATCGGAGTTGTCGGTGGAATACCAACCATTCAATGTTGAAATTCTAATCTGTGGTTTGGAGCCACGGAGACAGTGCTAGGTGGGCAGTTTGACTGGGGCGGTCGCCTCCGAAAGAGTAACGGAGGCGTTCAAAGGTTCTCTCAGGTTGGATGGAAATCAACCGCAGAGTGCAATGGCATAAGAGAGCTTGACTGCGAGACTGACGGGTCGAGCAGGTGCGAAAGCAGGACATAGTGATCCGGCGATTCCGAATGGAAGGATCGTCGCTCAACGGATAAAAGCTACCCTGGGGATAACAGGCTGATCCTACCCGAGAGTCCATATCGACGGTAGGGTTTGGCACCTCGATGTCGGCTCATCGCATCCTGGGGCTGGAGAAGGTCCCAAGGGTTGGGCTGTTCGCCCATTAAAGCGGTACGTGAGCTGGGTTCAGAACGTCGTGAGACAGTTCGGTCCCTATCCACTGTAGGCGTTAGAATATTGAGAAGATCTGTCCTTAGTACGAGAGGACCGGGATGGACAAACCTCTGATGTACCAGTTGTCACGCCAGTGGCACAGCTGGGTAGTCACGTTTGGAACAGATAACCGCTGAAAGCATCTAAGCGGGAAACTGACTTCAAGATAAGTATTCTTTAAGACTCCTTCGAGCCTAGGAGGTTGATAGGTTGGGGGTGTAAGGGCTGTGAGGCCTTTAGCTGACCAATACTAATAAGTCGAAGTTTTAACCTTGAATTTACTATATAGTTTTGAATGTTCCATTAAATAAAGAGTAACAAAGTTACGATTATATTTAATGAGACACAGATGAGTGAAAGAAATCTGTGCTACATTAAAAGAAGTTAATAATGCTTGGTGAGAAGAGCTACGGGGGTACACCCAGAAACATTCCGAACCTGGAAGTTAAGCCCGTAAACGCTGAAAGTACTTGGAGGGAAGCCTCCTGGGAGGATAGGAACTTGCCAAGCTTTTTTATTTTTTGTAAATTTTAGAAAATAATTGAAAGAATAAAAAAAGAAAGTTTATTAAATTTTAAACTTTCTTTTCTATAGATTTATAAATTAGGAAAATACTCCTTTATAGTTTCAAGAACCCCGTTATTATCATTATCCTCTTTAGTGATAAAATTTGCTACTTCTTTTAATTGAGGATGAGCATTTTTCATAGCATAACTATATTTAGCTTCCTCCATCATAGAATAATCATTTAAATAATCTCCAAAAACCATAGTTTCATCATAAGATATATTTAAATTTTGTTGAGTCATTCTTATAGCCATTCCTTTACTAGTATCTAGTTTTCCTAAGTCCATCCAAACTTTACCAGATATTACAACTTGAAATTTATCCTCATAATCTTTAAAATATTTATAGCTATTTTTTTCAGAAATCAAAAAATCACAAACCGCTATTTTAAAGAATTCATCCTCTACTTCGTTTAAATCATCAACAATTTCTAACTTATTATAGTATTTAGATATTTCCTCTTTAAAACCACACCTATCATTGCAATATATATTTTTCTCAACATATGCAGATTTTTTTCCACAAAGTATAGGCACAATTCCTTTTATATTTTTACAGATATTAAGAAGAAAAAAAACATCTTCTCTTTTCATAGTATTACTATATATCTCTTTTTCTTGGTACATAACACAAGCACCATTTTCACTAATAAAAAGCATATTATCCTTTATATTTTTAAATCTTTCAACTAAATTATAATAGGGTCTACCACTAGCAACAGCAAAAATTACATCTTGTTTAGATAATTTATCTTGAATCTCCCAAAATTCATCATTAATTTCGTTTTTACTATTTAGTAATGTCCCATCCATATCAGTAATAATTAGCTTTATCATTTCTGCCCCCTCTCAATTTTTTAATATTATAGCATAAAAAATTATTTTTTTAAAAGAGGATTATATTTCTTCATAAAAATATATGAGAATATTAAAGTAATTCCTTCAGTAACAAACATGGTAATCCAAATTCCAGTAGTACCTAAAAATATAGGAAGTATAAGAATGAATAAGACTAAAAGTAAAATTCCTCTTAGCATAGTAATAATAGTAGAGATTTTAACCATATCTACAGCTGTAAAATATCCAGCACTAAAAATATTAAATCCACATATTAAGTAAGCAAAGCTATAAGTTGTAAGAGCTTTTTTAGTGAGATTAATATCTTCAACATCATTTAAAAATATAGAGACAATGTTTGCAGAAAAAATATTGATTAAAGTGTAGAAGAATACTCCTAATACTCCAAGGATAAAGAAACTATTTTTAATTATTTCAAAGATTTTTTTATGCTCTTTAGCTCCAAGATTAAAACTTAGTATAGGTTGTACCCCTTGATTAAAGCCTATCATAGTCATAGTGATAAAAGAGGAAATATATCCAATTATTCCAAAAGCTGATACTCCTTTTTCTCCTAGATTTTTTAAAATAACTAAGTTGAAAACAAAGATTGAAATTCCTGTAGAAACCTCAGCTAAAAATTCAGCAAATCCAACTTTCATAATTTTTAATAAATTTAAAAGGGAATACTTGATTTTAACAAATTTAATTCTTTTAGTTCTAAAAAATATATAGTAAAAAAGAAGTGATGTAGTAGTAACTTGAGAAAGTCCTGTAGCAAAGGCGGCTCCTTTTATACCCCAGTGAAAAATTACAACAAAGATATAATCTAACAAAATATTTACTACTCCCCCAGTTATTACACAAAGAGTAGGATAGACAGGATTACCATCTACTTTGATATATATCTCTAAAGCATAACCAGTCATATAGCATACACAAAATAAAATAATAACACTGAGATAATCTTTAACATATGGATAAAGATTTCCATCACCACCTAAGAAATTTATAACTGGTTCCATAAATATAGTTATCAATATTGAAATAAGAATACCACAACTTAAAAGGGAGCAAACTGCAATGGTAAATATCTTATTTCCTGCTGTTCAGTCACCTTCACCATAGTGTATAGCAATCATAGTAGAACTACCTATAGCTATCATTATACCAATAGCAAAGGTAAGATTTATAAGTGGCATAGTAATATTAACACCAGCTAAACCTAAAGCTCCAACATATTTTCCTATAAATATTCCATCTACCATTGTATAGATTGTAAATATCCACATAGATACAACAGAGGGAATAGCATACCTAAGTATTGTTTTAAAAACTGTTTTTTCTTGTTTCATAAAACCTCCTTAAAAATTTACCTATATATTTTACCTATGAAATATTTTATGGTCAAGAGAATTTATAATATAATTAGGCAAAACATAGAAAATATTGGAAAAAAAATGAAAAAAGTTATATAATATGAAGTAAAATGAAAAAAACATAAGGGGATTTATATGGAAAAAAATAGAAAATTTTACTTAAAGCTTTTCCTTTCAACATTTTATCTGAGTGCTTTTACATTTGGAGGAGGATATGTAATAGTACCACTTATGAGGAAAAAATTTGTAAATGAGTATGGGTGGATAGATGAAAATGAGATGATAGATTTAATAGCAATAGCCCAGTCAGCACCAGGAGTAATAGCAATAAATGCATCTTTAATAATAGGATATAAATTAGCAGGTATACTAGGAGCAATAGTAGCATTGGTAGGAACAGTACTTCCTCCTTTAATAATAATATCAATTATTTCACTTTTTTATATAGCTTTTAGAGATAATAGAATAGTAAATGGAGCTATGCAAGGTATGCAGGCAGGAGTAGCAGCAGTTATAGCTGATGTTGTCTTTAAAATGGTTGGAGATATAAGAAAAAAGGATAAACTTTCAACTTATTTAATGATAATTGTTTTTATAGCAACATTCTTTGTAAATATTATAGTTATAATATTAACTTGTGGAGTTTTTGGAGTTATATACAATAGATATATAAGAAAGAGAGTGAAGTAGAGATGGTATTATTACAATTATATTGGAGCTTTTTTAAAATAGGATTATTTAGTATAGGAGGGGGATATGCCTCTCTACCATTAATACAAAAAGAGGTAGTAGATTTACATCAATGGATAACAATGACAGAGTTTACTGACATTATAACAATATCTCAGATGACACCAGGACCAATAGCTATAAATACTTCTACCTTTGTAGGAACACAAATAGGAGGACTATTAGGAGCTATAGTTGCAACTTTAGGTTGTGTTAGTCCATCATTTATAATAGTTTTATTTTTAGCACATATATATGTAAAGTATAGAAATTTAGATACAGTATCAAATATACTTTATGGATTGAGACCAGCAGTAGTATCTCTTATTGGAGCAGCAGGATTATCAATAATATGTTTAGCTTTTTTTGGACAAAGAAATTTTAGTTTAGATTTGTCTATTAATTATATTTCAGTTATATTTTTTATAGTAGGAATGTTTTTTTTAAGAAAATATAAAAGTAGCCCAATATATGTAATGTTAGGATGTGGAGTAGCAGGGGCTATAATTTATAATATTTAGGAGTAGAAGATGATAGTAGGATTGACAGGTGGAATAGCTAGTGGAAAATCTACTGTAAGTAATCTATTTAAAAAATATGGAATAGAGATAGTAGATGCTGATAAGGTAGCTAAAGAAGTGAGTGAGAAGAAAGAGAGTATAGAAAAAATTAGTAATATTTTTGGAAAAGATATCTTAGATAGTGATGGAAAAATAATAAGAGAAAAATTGAGAGAAAAAGCTTTTAAAAATAGAGAATTGCTTCAAGAATTAAATAAAATTATACATCCACAAGTGATGGAATATTTTAAAAGAAAAAAAGAGGAAAATTCAAAAGATGAGATTTTGATATTTGATATTCCATTACTATATGAGGCAAAGATGGAGTATCTTTGTGACAAAATAATAGTAGTAGGAGTAGATGTTCAAAAACAAATAAGAAGAGTAGTAGCTAGAGATGGAAGTAGTAAAGAGTTAGCTAAGAAAATAATTTCTAATCAGATGCCTTTAGATGAAAAAATAAAAAAGGCAGATATAGTAATAATGAATGATGGAACATTAGATGAATTAGAAGAAAAAGTAATGAAGATATATAGAGAATTAAAAGAGAGGTAAGAAGATGAAAATAGTAGCCCCAGCGGGAAATATGGAAAGATTTTATGCTGCTGTGAAAGCAGGAGCACAAGAGATATACATGGGACTAAAAGGTTTTGGAGCTAGAAGAAATGCAGAAAATTTTACATTAGAAGAGTATAAAGAAGCATTAGATTATGCACATAAGAGAGGAGTAAAAATATTTTTAACTCTTAATACCATTATGATGGAAAAAGAGATGGAATTTTTATATCCTAATTTAAAAGTTTTATATGAACATGGATTAGATGCAGTAATAGTTCAAGATTTAGGATATTTTAAATATATGAAGGAGAATTTTCCAGATATGGAGTATCATGGAAGTACTCAGATGACTGTAGGAAATCACTATGAAGCTGAATACCTTAGAAAATTAGGATTTACAAGAGTTGTACTTCCAAGAGAGATGACATTTGAAGAGATAAAAAAAATAAGAGAGAATACCTCTATTGAATTAGAGATATTTGTTTCAGGAGCTCTTTGTATATGTTATTCTGGAAATTGCTATATGAGTAGCTTTATAGGAAGTAGAAGTGGAAATAGAGGTATGTGTGCTCAACCTTGTAGAAAAAAATATGAAAATTCCACTGGAGAAAAGGGATATTTACTTAGTCCTAAGGACCAACTTTTAGGTTTTGATGAGATAAAAAAACTTAAAGAGATAGGAATAGAGAGTATAAAGATAGAGGGACGTATGAAAGACCCTAACTATGTTTTTGAAACTGTATCTTATTATCGTGATTTAATTGATGGAATAAAAGCTCAAGAAAAATCCTCAGAATTATTCAATAGAGGATATAGTAAGGGATACTTCTATGGAAATGACAACTATATTATGAATAAAGATTATTCATATAATCTTGGAAAAAATTTAGGACTACTTAGTGGAAAAGAGTTAAAATTAAAAAGTAGAGTTGTATTAGGAGATGGAATAATCTACCTTTCAAAGGATTTTGAAAAGTTAGGTGGAGGATATATCAACAAAATAGAGCTAAAGAGTGGAGATATGAGTAGAAAATCTGCTGAAGCTAATGAAGTAATAGTTTTAAAAGATGTTCCAAGAGGAAGTAAGTATGTTTTTAAAAGTTATTCTAAAGAGGTAAATGATGATGCTCAAAGCAGAATGAAAAAAGAGGAGCAAAGACTTATTATCTCTGGAAAATTTGTAGGACATATAGGAGAGAAACCTATTCTTGAATTAGTTGCTAAAAATAATCTAGGTATAGATATAATAGTAAAAGTTGTAGGAGAAAAGGAGATAGAGAGAGCTAGTAAGAAAGCTTTGACTTCTGAGGAATTAAGAGAAAAAATATCTGAGATGGGAGATACTACATTTATATTGGGAGATTTTGTAGCAGATATAGATGAGGGAATATTTATGCCACTATCTGTTTTAAAATCTTTAAGAAGAGAGTGTGTAGAAAAATTAGAAAAACTTTTAGTTGAAAGTTATAGAAGAAAAGCTGGAAATAGATATTCACTTCCAATAGAGGAGGAAAAAACTAGAGAGATAGAGCTAGTAGCTATTGTTTCTAATCTTACACAAGAAAATGCTGTAAAAAAATTTGGAATAGAAAAAATTTATAAAAGAGGAATAGATATAGCTAAAGAGGGAAGTTTAAATGAGCATGATTTAAATAGTAAATTAGCTTCAAATATCTATCAAATTCTAGAGAATAATAATGAAAAGGTTATGGCAAACTGGAACTTGAATATAACTAATAGATATAGTGTAGAAGCACTTGCACAAACAGGTAAAGTTGAAAGTGTCATAATATCGCCAGAATTAAGTTTTGAAAAGATAAAAGAGATAGGAAAAACTTCTATAAAAAAAGCTATTTTAGGATATTCAAGACTTAAGGGAATGTATATAGAGCTTCCTCTTTTTGATAAAGAAAAAGAAACTTTAAAAAATGAAGAGGGAGATATTTTTACAGCTATAAAAAATGATGTAGGAAATACAGAGATATACTTAGAAAAACCTTTAAATATTTTAAATGATATTAAAAAGCTTAATGAATTGATGATAGATGAAGTAGTATTAGAATTTACAACTGAAACAAAGGAAGAAGTAGAAAAAGTACTAGAGGATATGAAAAATAGGACAGGATTTTATAAAGCATATAACTATGAGAGAGGAGTATATTAATTATGAATAGAAGAATAGTAAGAAATCTAGGAACTTGGTTTGGACTTGGGGATATGCCAAAAGCACCAGGGACATTTGGAACATTAGGAGGAATACCAGTATTTATAGTACTATCTTTTATAAGAGGATTTTTTCCAAATAATATGGTGTATAACTCATTTTATTTTATGTTTTTAATGACTTTCTTTGGAGTAGCTGTATATGTTTCAGATGTTTGTGAAAGAGAGATTTTTAAAAAAGAGGACCCTCAAAATGTAGTAATAGATGAGGTACTTGGATATCTTACTACACTTTTTTTAATCAATCCTGTTGGAGTATTTCAAAATTTAGTAGCTATGGGAATAGCTTTTGTAATATTTAGATTTTTAGATATCAGTAAGATTGGACCTATTGATAAAGCTCAACATTTTGACAATGGTGTAGGGGTTGTCTTAGATGATTTTTTAGCTGGAGTAATAGGGAATTTTATAATGGTTTGTATTTGGACAATTTTCTTTTAGGAGGAAATAATGAAAGTAGGAGTTATACTTGTAGGAACAGAGCTTTTAAATGGTGGGATGTTAGATACCAATAGTCTTTATATAGCTGAAGAACTTAATAAATATGGTTTAGAGATGAAATTTAAAATAACAGTTAGAGATTTTAGAGATGAGATATATTCAGCTATAGATTATTGTAAAAAAAATGTAGATTTAATAATTATGTCTGGTGGACTTGGTCCAACTCTTGATGATATTACAAAGGAGGTTATAGCTGAGTATGTGAAAAAACCTCTTGTAGTAGATGATGATGAGTTAGAGGAATTAAAAGAGAAGTTTGAAAGAGCTGGATTAAAATTTAAGACTCTTAATGTTAAAGAGGTGGAAAAACCAGAAGGAGCTGTTACATTTAAAAATGATGTGGGAATGGCTCCAGCTGTATATATAGATGATATAGTGGCTTTTCCTGGTGTTCCAAAAGAATTGTATAATATGTTACCCAAATTTTTAGATTGGTATGTGAAAGAGAAAAAAATATTAAATGATGAGATATATATTAAAGATTTAATAACCTATGGAATAGCAGAATCATTACTAGATGAAGCAGTAAGAGAGTTTTTTACTGAAGAGGGAATATACTATGAATTTCTTGTAAAAGATTATGGAATACTTATAAGACTTCAAAGTAAAATGAGCAATAAAAATAAAGTGGAAAAAATTGTGAAAAAGATATATAATAAAATAGGTGAGTTTATCTTTGGAGAAGATAACGATAGACTTGAAAAGAAAGTTGTAGAGCTTTTAAAAAAATTAAATATGAATATATCAACAGCAGAGTCTTGTACTGGTGGAATGTTGGCAAGTAAGCTTATAGATGTTCCAGGTATTTCAGAGGTATTTTATGAGGGAGTAGTATCTTATAGTAATGAGGCTAAAATAAATAGGCTTGGAGTAAGAAAAGAAATATTAGATAGATACGGAGCTGTAAGTGAAGAAGTAGCTAAAGAGATGGTAATGGGGCTTACTACTGATGTGGCATTATCTACTACTGGGATAGCTGGACCAGATGGAGGTAGCGAAGAAAAACCAGTAGGACTTGTATATATGGGAATAAGAATAAAAGATAAAATATACGTAGAAAAGAGAGTGTTTAGAGGAGATAGAAATAAAGTTAGAGAAAGAACAGTATCTCATACTCTTTTTACTCTGATAAAAATATTGAATGAGGATGTGTGATAGATGAGCAGTATAGGAGAAAGAATAAAAAAGAGTAGAAATGACAGAGGGTTATCTTTGAGAGAATTAGCAACTAAAGTTGAATTATCAGCAAGTTTTTTATCTCAAATAGAGCAAGGAAAGGCTTCTCCTTCTATTGAGAATTTAAAGAAAATTGCTACTTCATTAGATGTAAAAGTGAGTTATCTTATTGAAGATGAAGAGGAAAAACAAAATACTGAGCTAGTTAGAAAGGATAATAGAAAATATATCGAAAGTTTAGACTCTAATACAAAGATGGCTCTTCTAACAACATCAAATATTGATAAAGCTATGGAACCTATTTTATATGAGATAGGACCATATGGAGAGAGCGGAAGAAGTTATTATAGTCACCACGGAGAAGAGTTTATATATATAGTTGAGGGGAAGTTAGATGTATATATAGATGATGTAGTTCATAGCTTAAATGAGGGAGACAGCCTATATTTTAAATCGAGTCAAAGACATAGATTTAAAAATAATACAGATAAACCAACAAGAGCTATATGGGTTGTAAATCCTCCTACATTCTAGAAATTATTGGAGGTAAAAATTTTATATGAAATTAGAGATAAAAGTATTGAACTCAATGAGGTTAACAAAGCTTTTAATAGCAGCAAGTAGATGGCTTTCAAAATATGCTGATGTATTAAATGACTTAAATGTTTATCCTGTTCCAGATGGAGATACAGGGACTAATATGTCAATGACATTACAAGCTGTGGAGAATGAGCTAATAAAACTTAATCATGAGCCCAATATGAAAGAGCTAGTGGAGATAGTGTCAGAAGCTATATTACTAGGAGCAAGAGGAAACTCTGGGACAATTCTTTCTCAAATTATTCAAGGATTTTTAAGTTCTATTGAAGATAAAGAAGAGATTACAGTTGATGATGTAATAAAAGCTTTCGGTATGGCAAAAGAGAGAGCTTATCAAGCTGTGTCTGAGCCAGTAGAAGGAACAATGTTAACTGTTATTAGAAGAGTGGCAGAAGAAGCAGCTATATATCAAGGGAATAAAGATGATTTTATTCTTTTCTTAGTACATTTAAAAAATGTTGCTAAAGAAGCAGTAGAAGAGACTCCAAATCTTTTACCTAAGTTAAAAGAAGCTGGAGTAGTGGATGCTGGAGGAAAAGGAATTTTTTATGTTCTTGAAGGATTTGAAAAATCTGTAACAGACCCTGAGATGTTAAAAGACTTAGAAAGAATAGTACAATCTCAAGCAAAAAGAAAGGAAAGAATGGAATATACTTTCCAAGAACCTCAAGATATAAAATTTAGATATTGTACAGAGTTTATTATAGAAGAGGGAACATTTGATTTAGAAGGATATAAAAAAGAGATAAGTAGTCTTGGAGATTCAATGGTTTGTGCTCAAACTACGCATAAAACTAAAACACATATCCATACAAATAATCCAGGGCAAGTTTTAGAAATAGCTATAAAATATGGACAACTTAATAATATAAAAATAGAAAATATGGCTTTTCAACATAAAAATTTGTTAGTAAGTGAAAAAGAGATAAAAAGTGATAATAGATATATTATAAAAAATGAAAATGGTGGAGAGATGGCATATTTTGCTATTGTAGATAATAGAAAATTAGGAGAATATTATCTTGAAGCTGGAGCAACAGGGATTTTAGTTGGAGGACAAACACAAAATCCAAGTGTTCATGATATAGAAGAAGGAATTAAAAAGATTCAAAGTAATAAGATAATACTTTTACCAAATAATAAAAATATAATTTCAACAGCAAAAATAGTAGCAGAAAGATCTAAAAAAGATATTCTAGTATTAGAGACTAAGTCTATGTTAGAAGGGTATTACTTAGTAAAAAATAAAGAAGAAAAATTAGAAACTATTGTTGAAAAAGTAAAAAATAATTATTCAATAGAAATAACTCAAGCTGTAAGAGATACTAGAATAGATGATATAGAAATTAAAGTAGGAGATTATATAGCTTTAGTAAATGGAAAAATAAAAGAAAAAAATAAAGATTTACAAGAATTAGTTGAAACAATAACACAAAAATATATATCTGATGAGAGCTTAAATATAATTATTTCATATGGAAAAGAAGCAGATAAAAAAGTAAATAGAGTATTTGAAAAGTTAGAGAATATTGATAAAAAAGAATTGTTTGTAGAGCAAGAAAATTATCACTATTATATATATATTGAACAAAGAGATTTATCTCTTCCAGAAATAGCTATAGTAACAGATTCTACTTCAGATTTAACACCAGAACTTATGGGAGATTTAAATATAGATATTATTCCACTTAAGATAAAAATAGGAGAGGACTATTATAAAGATGGAATAGAATTAACAAAAAGAGATTTTTGGAAAAGAGTTACTTCTGAATCAATAATTCCAAAAACGTCTCAACCATCTCCTGCAGAATTTAAAGAGATATATGAAAGATTATTTAAAAAAGGATATAAAAAAATTATCTCTATCCATATTTCAAGTAAATTAAGTGGAACTCAACAAGCAGCTAGAGTAGCTAAGGGAATGGTTGCTAGAGGAGAAAATATAACAATAGTAGATTCTAAAGCTGTTGCAATGTCTTTAGGATATCAAGTTTTAGAGGCAGCTAGAATGGCTAGAGAAGGAATGAGTGAAGAAAATATTCTAAGTAGATTAGAACAGTTACAAGATAGAATAAAACTTTATTTTGTTGTAAATGATATAAGTTATTTAGAAAAAGGTGGAAGAATAGGAAGAGCATCTTCAGTAATTGGGGGCTTTTTAAAAGTAAAACCTATACTTAAATTAGAAAATGGAGAGATTTCTGTTCAAGGAAAAGTTTTTGGAGAATCTGGAGCACTTGGGTATATGGAAAGACTTATCAGAGCAGAGAGTAAAAAGACAAGTATGATTCTTTATACAGCATGGGGAGGAACTCGTAAAGAACTTTTAAATGCAGATGAGATAAAAAATCAACAGAGTGGAAATAATAAAATCGAATATAGAGGAAGATTTGAAATAGGGGCAACTATAGGAGCTCATTCGGGACCTGTATATGGATTTGCTATTATTCCAAAAATAATATAAAAATATTTTTATAGCATTATAAAATAAAAAAGTTTGCTTATTTTTTAAAATAGGAGTATACTAGTAAATATTAAAAAGTAAAAGAGAGTTATTATTAAAAAACTCTCTTTTGTATTTTTAATATGTGGGTTTAAAAAATATAAATTAGTTTTTAAAATTTTTAAATATTATAAATTTTTATTAAGGAGAGTGAAAATTATGAAATTTTCAAGTTACCTAGACCCTAATTTTATCTTTACAGATCTAAAAGGTAAAAATCCTGAAGAGATAATAGTGGAAATGGTAGAAAAAATTGCCGAAAAAGATAAGAAGGTGAAAGCTTCACAAGTTATTATTCAAGAGGCAATAATAAGAAGAGAGAGAGAGATATCTACAGGAATAGGAAGTGGAATAGCTATTCCCCACGCTAGAATAGAAAATTTTAATGATTTTATTGTAGCAATAGGATTATTGGATAATCCGATAGAGAGCGAGATAGCAGCAACTAATAAAAGTGATAAGGTAGATTTAGTATTTTTAATAATCTCAGATGTATTAAAAAATAAAAATATATTAAAAGTAATGAGTGCTGTTTCAAAACTTGCATTAAAGCAGGGAGAGCTTTTAGAAAAAATTAGAAAAGAAAGAAATCCTAAAAAAATAATTGAGTACTTTCAAGCAGCAAATATAGAGTTTGAACATAAGATAGTGGCTGAAGATGTACTTAGTCCAGATATAAAACCAGCTACACCAGACAATACTCTTGAAGAGATAGCTAAAAGACTTATACTAGAAGAAACAAGTGGTCTTCCTGTTGTAGATAAGAATGGAAAATTCTTAGGAGAGATAACAGAGAGAGAGCTTATAGATTATGGTATGCCAGAGTATCTTTCTCTTATGGGGGATTTGAACTTTTTAACAGTTGGGGAACCATTTGAAGAGTATCTAGTAAATGAATCAAAAGTTACTATAAAAAATTTATACAGAATTTCAAATGATATAATAATAGATAGAAAAACTCCTATAATGGAAATCTGCTTCATTATGGTAAATAAAGGAATAACTAGACTATATGTAGTTGATGATGGAAAATACTATGGAATGATAAAAAGATCAGATATCATCAAGAAAGTTTTACATATATAGTAAATCTAAATTAAAATAGTGGGGGGATATATTTAAGGAGGATAATTAAAAATGATATATATAATAATAGGATTAGTAGTTTTTGTGTCAGTATTTTATCTGATGATAACAGAAAAAGTACCTCAAGCTTGGGCAACAATGATAGGTGGACTTATAATGGCATTGATAGGGATAATCAATGAAGAGGACGCACTTGAAGCTGTATCTGAAAGACTTGAGATTTTATTTCTTTTAATTGGTATGATGATAATTGTTCATCTTGTATCAGAGACTGGAGTATTCCAATGGTTTGCTATTAAGGTAGCTCAATTAGTAAGGGGAGAACCTTTTAGATTAGTAGTTTTACTAGCAGTAGTAACAGCTCTATGTTCAGCTTTTCTAGATAATGTTACTACAATTTTACTTATGGCTCCTGTATCTATATTACTGGCAAAACAATTAAAACTAGATCCATTTCCTTTTGTTATTACAGAGGTAATGTCTGCAAATATTGGTGGACTTGCTACATTGATTGGAGACCCTACACAATTAATCATAGGAGCAGAGGGGAATTTAGGTTTTAACTCTTTCCTATTAAATACAGCTCCAATGTCAATTATAGCTATGATAATATTAATAGCTAATGTGTATATAATATATGGTAGACATATGGTTGTTTCAAATGAATTAAAAGCAAGAATTATGGAATTGGATTCTTCAAGAAGTTTGAAAGATCAAAAGCTTTTACAACAAGCAGCAGTAATATTTGCTCTTGTACTTGTTGGATTTATATTAAATAACTTTATAAATAAAGGATTAGCTATAATCTCTCTATCTGGAGCAATATTCTTAGTAATTATTGCTAAGAGAAATCCAAAAGAGATATTAGAACATGTAGAGTGGGAAACTTTATTTTTCTTCATTGGATTATTTATGATGATTAGAGGAATAGAAAATCTAAATATCATTAATATAATAGGAGATAGAATCATTCACTTAACAGAGGGAAAATTTGATATGGCTGTAATAGCTGTAACTTGGTTATCAGCAGCTTTTACTTCTATAATAGGAAATGTTGCAAATGCAGCTACTGTTTCAAAAATTTTAGGAGTAATGGTACCATCATTTGATGGATTAGGAAATACTCAAGCTTTTTGGTGGGCATTATCATTTGGTTCTTGTTTAGGTGGAAATATAACAATACTTAGTTCAGCAACAAATGTTGTAGCTGTAGGAGCTGCAGGTAAGGCTGGATGTAAAATAGATTTTATGAAGTTCTTCAAATTTGGAGGACTAATAGCTTTTGAAACATTATTAGTAGGAACAATATATCTGTATGTAAGATATATGTAAAAATAAATAAAAAAATTCAAGAATGAATTTTGTTCAAAGAATAAAGAGCAAGTATGGCTGAGCTCACTAAAAACATAAAACTCGTTTCACTCAAACAATTATGTTTTTTAGCGTTCGCTTTCGCTGACTTGCTCTATTTATTCTTTTCAATCTTGTTCACTCTTGAATTTTATTATATTAAGGAGAGATATGAGAATATTTAGATTTGATGAGATAGATTCTACAAATAAATATTTAAAAGAGAGAGAAGATTTAAAAGATTATGATTGTGTAATTGCTAAAACTCAAACAGCAGGAGTAGGGCGTCGTGGAAATGTATGGGTATCCAATGAGGGAATGGCAATTTTTTCATTTGCTCTTCAAGAAGATAAAAATATCTCTTTAGAAGAGTATATGAGATTACCATTAATAGCTGGAATATCAGTATTGGGTGGATTAAAGAAAATAGAGAACTTAGATTATAAATTTAAATGGACTAATGATATTTATCTACAAGATAAAAAAATATGTGGTATCTTAGTGGAAAAAATAAGAGATTTTTTTATAATAGGGATAGGAGTTAATGTTAATAATGATAATTTTGGCTATGCTCAAGATAAAGCTACATCATTAAAAAATATAACAGGAAAATTTTATTCTACTGAAGATATAATTTTTTGTATAATAAATGAGTTTAAAAAATATTTCTCTGAAAATTGGGAGTATGTGTTAAATGAGATAAACTCATATAACTATTTAAAAGGAAAAGAGATAGAGATAATAAAATATGGAGAATCATTAGGAAGTGGAATAGCTAAAGATATAGTCTATGATGGAAGATTAAAAGTTGAGATAGATGGAGAAGAGAGACTGTTTAATATTGGAGAGATTCATATAAAAAATAGGAGATGATTAATGAATAGAAAAAAAGTTGTATTAGGAATGAGTGGAGGAGTAGACTCTTCAATTTCTGTATATCTACTTCAAAAACAAGGATATGAAGTAATAGGAGTTACTTTGAATCATAAGAAAGAGGAAAGTTTAAAAGAAGAGATAGATTCAGCTAAAAAAGTAGCTAATTTTTTTAATATAAAGCATAGGGTTATAGATATTGAGGATATTTTTCAAAAAGAGGTAGTTAATAATTTTTTAGATGGGTATTCTAAAGGAATAACTCCTTCTCCTTGTGTAATTTGTGATGAGAGAGTTAAGATGAAAATACTTTTTGACATAGCAGATGAGGAGGAAGCTTACTATGTAGCAACTGGACATTATTGTTCTACAGAATATAATGAAGAGTTTGATAAGATACTTTTAAAGAAAGCAAAAGATAGTAAAAAAGACCAAAGCTATATGTTATATAGATTAGATAGTGACAAGATTTCAAGACTTCTTTTCCCCCTTTTTAAATACACTAAGAATGAAATAAGAGAGATTGGAGAAAATATTGGACTAGAGGTACATAATAAAAAAGATAGTCAGGGGATATGTTTTGCTAAGATAGGATATATAGATTTTTTAAAGAGAAATTTAGGAGATAGTATCAAAAGAGGAAAATTTATAGATAGAGATGGAAATATAATGGGAGAACATGAAGGATATCAACTCTATACTATTGGACAGAGAAGAGGACTCAATTTAAAACTTCCAAGAGCATATTTTATAACTGCTATAAATCCAGAGAAAAATGAGATAACTTTAGGAGAGTATAAAGAATTAGCTAGAAAAAGAGTGGAACTAGTTGATTTTAAATCCCCAATTGAATTAGAAAAAATAATAGAGAAAAAAGTTATAGGAAGACCAAGATTTTCTAGTTTTGGTGCTGAAGGAAAAGTCATAGTAGAAAATGAAAAAATATATTTTGAATATTTTGAGGAAAATGTTCAAAATGCCCCAGGACAACATCTTGTAATCTATTATAAAGATTTTGTTTTAGGTGGAGGAATGATAGTAGATAAAAAGATATTTTCATAATAAATAAAACAAAAAATAAATGTACTATAATAGTTGTTTTCTTCTAAAATAAAACACAAAAAACTTTACTTATTTAAAGAAAAGGAATATAATATTGCTAGAAAGAAATAATAGTAACTGGAGGAAAAAAATGGCAGATGTATATGAAAAATCATTAGAATTACATGAGAAAAGTAAGGGAAAATTATCAGTAGTTTCTAAAGTTAAAGTAGAAAATAGAGATGATTTAAGTTTAGCTTATTCTCCAGGGGTAGCAGAACCTTGTAGAAAAATAGCAGGTAATAAAGAAGATGTATATAAATATACTTCAAAGGGAAATTTAGTAGCAGTAGTAACTGATGGAACAGCAGTATTAGGATTAGGGGATATAGGACCAGAAGCAGCTTTACCTGTAATGGAAGGAAAATGTGTATTGTTTAAAGAGTTTGGAGATGTAGATGCAATTCCTATATGCTTAGATACTAAAGACACTGAAGAGATAATTAGAACAGTAAAATTAATTGCTCCAGGGCTTGGTGGAATAAATTTAGAGGATATTTCAGCTCCTAGATGTATAGAGATAGAAACAAGATTAAAAGAGGAATTAGATATTCCAGTATTCCATGATGATCAACATGGTACTGCAATAGTTGTAGCAGCTGGTCTTATTAATGCTTTAAAAGTCGTAAATAAAAAAGTTGAAGATATAAAAGTAGTTGTAAATGGAGCAGGAGCAGCAGGAAGTTCTATTATAAAACTTATAAAAAAATTAGGAGCTAAAGAGGTAATAGCTGTTGATAGAGTAGGAATCTTAAGAAGAAGTGATAAAGATAAATATGATTTCTCTAAAAAAGAGTTAGCTGAGATTACAAATTCTCAAGATATATCTGGAGGACTTGCTGAAGCAATAGTAGGGGCAGATGTGTTTGTGGGAGTGTCAGCACCAAACTTATTATCTAAAGATATGGTAAGAAGTATGAATAGAGATGCAATAGTATTTGCTATGGCAAATCCTACTCCTGAAATTATGCCAGAGGATGCACTAGAGGCAGGAGCAGCAATAGTAGGAACAGGAAGGTCAGATTATCCTAACCAAATAAACAATGTACTAGTTTTTCCAGGATTATTTAAGGGAGCATTGAGAGCTAAATCTAAAAAGATAACTGAAGAAATGAAAATAGCAGCAGCAGAAGGGTTAGCTTCTTTAATAAAACCAGAAGAATTAAGAAAAGATTATATAATACCAGATGCTTTTGATAAGAGAGTAGCAGAAGCTGTAGCAAGTGCAGTTGAAAAGTTAGCAAAAGAGCAAGGAATTTGTAGAGGTTAGATAAAAAAATCCAGAGAGAAAAATCTTTCTGGATTTTTTGTTTTCCCTATCCTAATAATTCTAAGAAAGCTTCCATTCTTATTTTTATTTGACCAAAATCAGTTTGTGAATAGTCAGTTTCTAAAGCTATATATGGAATCTCTTTATCTTTAGTAACAATTTTTCTAATATTATAACTTTCTACTGCATATGTGTGACAAGCTTGTAATACTACTTCAACTACTCCATCTATTTGGTACTCATCTATTAGATTTTTTAAAATCTCTTCTCTTCCTTTATTTGGACTCATTACTGAACAAGGAATATTTAAATATTTTTTAGCAAGTGCAGTTATAGGAGTTTCACTTTCATCAACTAATTCCTCTAAATTTTTTATACCACTACAATTTTCAAAAGCAACAACAACTCCACCTAACTCTTCTAAAGGTTTAACAACTTTTTCATATACTCCACCTATAGGACAACCTGTTATTAAAATTCTTGGAGCATTTTTAGAGATAGGACCTTCATTATTTTTATGTACTTCTTTTAAATGTTCTATCATCTTAGTTAATCTCTCATTTTGTTCTTTTTTATCAAAGGTAAAATTTGCTCCTTCTAAAACTTTATAAATTTCATATCCTGAAATTGGTGGGGGAACTAATTTTCCTAAAGAATAAAACTCTTTTAGAATTTTTCTCTCCTCATTACAAAATTTGATACTCTCTTTTAATTTTTCTTCTGTAATTTTTATATTAAATTTATTTTCTAATTTAGTGATAAGCTTTTCAATCTCTTTTTTCCAAAGCTCAAGTGATTCTTCATTTTTCATATTTGGAAGATTCATTATATGAGTATCTTTAATTTCTCCTAGAAGTTCATACATTTTCTTTTTTCCATCACAAGTTGTTTCACCTACAACCAAATCTGAAAAATACATATATGGACATTTATCAGTTAAGGCAAAACCATAACTTGCTTTAATTAGAGGGCATAAATTTTTAGGAAGATGTTTTTCAGCTTCTGGTATAGTTTCGTCATTTGAAGCACAAAGGGAAACTGGATGAGCTCCTGCTGCATAAATAACTTCTTTAGGAGTATAAGTACAAAATACTCCGACCATATTTTCTCCTCTATCTTTTATCTCTTTAGCTTTTAAAAATCCTTGTCTTCTAGCATCAGAAAAAATTTCAAAGTCTTTCGGTAAATTATTCATATCTGTTCCTTTCTTTTAAACTATCTATTTTTAATTTTTTTAGCTGTTAATGCTGCTCCAATAGCACCAGCATATCTAGCTAGTTCTGTGTCTGAATAGACTTCTCCTTTTAAGGAGTTACTTAATAATTCTAAAATATATTCATTTGAACATAGTCCACCTGTTAAGAAAAATAATGAATTTTTAGCATGTTTCCTACATAATGAACTTACTCTCTCAATAACAGAGTTTACAACACCATAGGCTATATTTTCTCTACTTTCACCACGTCCAATTAAACTTATTACTTCTGATTCAGCAAAAACTGTACACATAGATGTAATTTTAGTGTCCTTACCATTTTTAGAAAGTTCTATTAAATCGTTAATTTTTACTCCTAATATATTTCCCATAACTTCTAAAAATCTTCCTGTTCCAGCAGAACATTTGTCATTCATAATAAAATCTGCTACCATTCCATCTTGTAAAGTAATTATTTTTGTATCTTGTCCACCTATATCTATAACAGTACAATCTTGTTTAAAAAGGTAGTAAGCTCCTAATCCATGGCAAGTTATCTCTGTAATAGTTTTATGTGCAAAAGGGATTGAAACTCTTCCATAGCCAGTTCCTACTATTTTTGTATCCTCTTTTATGTAGCCCATATCCTCTAATTTTTTTAAAATGTTATCAGAAGTTTCTACACAACTCCAACCAGTTGGTAGAGTAAACTTTTCTATTATCTTTTCAGAATCCATAACAACTACTTTTGCTGCTGTAGACCCAATATCTATTCCTATAAAAAACAAAATTCCTCCTTAAATCAAATCCTATGATATCCCTTTAGTCAATCCTGATATTAAATATCTTCTAAAGACAAATGAAAATATCATAGGAGGTAGTAGTGTTAAAATACCTGCTGCTGCTATCTGTCCATACAATATTAAATCCTTTGATGAAAACTCAGCTAAGAGAACAGTAAGAGGCTTTACATCTCTTGAAGCTGCTAATATTAAAGGTAACTGGTATTGACTCCAAGCTCTTAAAAATATGATTAACATTCCAGTAATAATTATAGGGTAAACATTTGGAAGTAATATTTTTAGTATGACTTGAAATCTTGTACATCCATCAATTAATGCCATCTCTTCTATCTCTATTGGAAACTCTTTAAAATAGTTCATAGTTATCCAAGTTACAAGTGGAAGAAAAGATGATACATAAATTATTGCTAACCATCCTATACTATTTAAAAGATTTAATTTTGAAAATAAAGTATAGAGTGGAATTATTGTAGTAAAAAATGGAATAACCATAGTTGATAAAAAAATTGTCATAAATATTTTAATTCCTTTTATTTTTTTAAATCTAGCAAAAGCATATCCACTCATAACTGCTAGAGGTGTACCTATAATAATAGTTATTGCACTAGTAAAAAGTGAGTTTTTCATAGCAAGTAAAAAATTACTTCCCTCTTTTACTTTTGGATTTAATAATTTTAAATAGTTTGAAAAGTTGATACTCTTAGGAAAAAAAACTAATTTATCGTTAAAAATATCTTTTTCAAAACTAATGCTTATAATAAAACACCAAATTATTGGAACTAGTATAAAGATTAAAAAGAGGAAAACAGCAATATAATAAATAAGATTGTTTTTATCTTTCTTCATCATTTTTCTCCCTTTTTAAAAATTTTATATAGATAAGACCTATTACTCCTAAAATAAGTGTTAATGTATAAGAGATAGCACTTCCATAACCTATATTTAGAAAAGAAAAAGTCTGCTTATAATTATATAACATAAAAGGTTCTCCTAATTTTCTAAATCCTACAAGAGCCACTACTTCATCAAAAATATTTATACTAGCTAAGACTAAATTAATTATTACAATTAAAAATGTAGGTTTAAGTATTGGAATTACTATATCTTTTATTTTATAAAATGTTGAAGCACCATCTACTTCTGCTGCTTCAAAAATATCATCTGGTATGGCTTTTATATTTGCTAAAATTAAAATGCTGCAAAATGGTATTACTCTCCAAGAAAGTATTATTCCAAAAATTACTAAAGATATATACCTATTATTTAACCAAAGTATAGCACCATCTACTACTCCAAAATAATAAAGAACTTTATTAATTAATCCAAATTCTGGATAAAACATAAACTTCCAAATAACTCCATTTACAACTGGAGGGAGAGCCCAAGGAATAATAGCAATAGCTGTAAGAAAATTGCTAATTTTTCCCTCTCTATTTAAAATTAAAGCTACTATAAAACTAAATATTACTCCAATAATTAAAACAATAACTACAATTATACTTGTGTTTATAAGAGAACTATAAAAATCTAAGTCTTTAAATATTTCAATATAGTTTTGAAGCCCTATAATTTTTTTATCATAGGGCTTAGTTAATTTGTAAAATTGTAAACTATATATTAAGGTAAGTAGTATTGGATATAGTATTGTTGTAATTACTATAAAAATCCCTGGAAGTACTAAAATATAGGGAAATATTTTATCTTTTCTACTCATTAATTTTTAAGAAGCTCCTTTATTTTTACATCAATTTGGTTAACTGCTTCTTCAGGAGTAATATTTCCACTAGCCATACTATTAATAGCATTATAAATAGAACTACTCATTTCTGCATAGTAAGCTGGTACTCCATTAGGGAAAGGAGATTTTACTAGAACAGAAGTTTCTTTCATAGCTCCAGGATTTTTAATCTCTCCAGCATCTATAACAGCATTTAAAACAGAAGTTCTTGTTGGAATAGCACTGATCTCTTTAAAGAAAGCTCTTTGTGTATCTTGAGAAGTATACCATTTAACAAACTCTTTTGCTGCTTCTTTATTTTCAGATAGAGAAGATACTCCTACTGCTTCTGTTAAAGCCATAGTTTGTGTAGTTTTTCCATCTTTACCAGGTGGAAGAATAACTTCAATTTCACCAATAGCTTTAGATTGAGCTGGGTCAACAGCTCTTGCTATGAAAGATGTAGGTCCAATCATAAAAGCTGCATCTTTACTTAAAATCTGTCTATAGCTATCTAAACCATTTAAAGTTAGATTAGCTGGGTTAATAAGCTCTTTCTTTAACATATCATTTACAAAATTTAAAGTAGTTAGGGCATTTTCTTTATTCAAAGTACCATCTTCATTAAAAACTTTTCCATCTCTTAGATAAGTTAACCAAATAAATGATGTAGTTGTTGCTTCATTAGCATTTAATGGGAATGTATATGGATATTTTAAAATATTTTTTTCTTTTAATACTTCCATATCTGTCATTACATCATTCCAAGTTTGAGGTTCATCTAAACCTGCTTGTTCATATATCATTTTATTATAATATCCTATACGAAAATCATTTGCATAAGGGACAGCTAATACTTGATCATTTACAATAAATGTTGAAATGCTTGGAATATCATTGATATCCTCTTGTGAAAGTTCTATAGGCTCTAACCATTTAGCTTTTTCAAACTCTCCTATCCAAGACCAATCTACTTCAAAAACATCAGCAGCTGCTTTATTTCCACTTGCTGCTATTGCAATTTTATTTCTCATATCATCCCAAGAAACTGTTTCTACATTTACTTTAATTCCTGTTTCTTTTTCAAATTCAGCTAACATATTCTGTGGTGGTACTCCCCAATCTGGAATCATAAATGTTATCTCCTGGTTCTGCTTTTCTTTTACAGCTACCTCGTTCTTTTCTTTAGAACACCCATTTAAAATCATAACTCCAGACAATACCAAAAGCGTCGTCACTAAAAATTTTTTTCTCATTCTTTTTACCACTCCTTATATTTTTGTTAGCTAAAGATAGTATAAGAGATATTTTTATTAATGTCAATAATTATAATAGTATTAATAATTGTTAAGAAATATAAAAAAAGCTAGAAAGGTAAATCTCTCTAGCTTTTAATTTTAAATAATATAAAAATTTAATTATAATCCATATTTTTTAATTATTTTATTTTTATAAATTTCAGCTTGGGTTCCATAGATAATTTGAACTCCCTCTCCACTTCTAATTACACCTTGAGATTTTAATTCTTTCCATCTAGAATCAGGGGCAACTTTAGAGCTATCTTTTACAGTGACTCTAAGTCTTGTGATACAAGCATCTATTCCCTTGATATTTTCTATTCCACCTAGAGCTTCTACTATATCGTCAGTTAAATCATCACTACTATTACCTTGGTAATCTTTTCTAGTGTAAAGTTTAGCTTCAGCTTCATTTCTTCCAGGAGTACTGTAATTGAATTTCTCTATCATAAATTTGAATATAAAATAGTAGATAATAGAATAAAATGGTCCAAGTATTAAAATCCATTGGTATGAAGTTTTAGCCATACCTTGTAATAGTCCAAAGAAAGTAAAATCTATTATTCCTCTTGAGAAAGTAATTCCTACAGCAACATTTAAGAAGTGTAAAACTCCATATGCTACACCTTCAAGAAAAGCATGTATTACATAAAGAGGTGGAGCAACAAATAGGAAAGTAAATTCTAGAGGTTCTGTAATACCTGTTAAAAAAGCTGTAAGAGCAGCTGAGGCTAAAATTCCTTTTACTTTTGCTTTATTACTTGCATCAGCACATCTATACATAGCAAATGCTGCTGCTGGTAATCCAAACATCATAGGTAAAAATCCACCTGTCATTGTTCTTGTAGCATCTGCTGAATAATGAACAACTGTAGGATCAGCAAGCTGAGCAAAGAAAATTCTTTGGCCACCAGCAACTAGTTGTCCAGCTACTTCCATAGTTCCACCTAACTCTGTATACCAGAATAGAGGGTATACAGCATGATGAAGTCCAAATACATTTAAAAGTCTAGCAGTAAATCCATAAAGGAAAGTTCCAATAGGTCCCATAGCTGTAAAAGCTGCTCCAGCTTTAACAACTCCAGCAAATATTGCAGGCCAAATGAAAGGAACAATTACTCCTAATGGAATAAAGAATACCATTGTCAATACTGGAACTAATCTATTTCCACTAAAAAAAGCAAGATAATCTGGTAATGTCTTGTTAGAAAATTTATTAGTAATCATAGCTGAAACACAACCACAAATAATACCACCAAGAACACCAGTTTGCAATGTAAAAATACCAAGTTCTTTAGTATATAGTGCTGCTTTACCTACTGCTACATCATAAGAAAAACCTGCATCCATAAAAGCTTGAACAGTTGTAGTATCAGCAGTATACCCCATAAATCCTAAAACAGTTCCAATTACAGTATGGAAAAGTAAAAATCCTAATAGTCCAGATAAAGCTGCTGTTTCTTTATTTTGATTAGCAAGTCCAATAGCAACTCCAACAGCAAATATAACTGAAAGATTTGCAAAAACAAATGAACCTGAGTTAGAAAATAAAACAAGTATTTTATTTAATACAGTTCCTGGTTCTAAAAATGTAAGATGATATGTATCAATAACAGCTTTTGAAGTGAAAGCTCCTCCTACTCCCAAAAGTATACCTGCCATTGGTAATACAGCTATTGGAAGCATAAAAGCTCTACCTACTCTTTGTAAGATAGAAAATCCTTTTTTCATAAAATTATTCCTCCTATAAGTTTTATGTTTACACAATAAGTATACCTAACTCTAAATTATAAGTCAATATATCAAAAGTGGACTTAACATCATAAAATGAACTAAATAAAATAGTTGCCTATGAAACAATACATAAATAAAACAGTCACATTAAATTGTTAGAAAAACCTTGAAAAATAAAGGAAAAGAATATATAATGTTTCCTAAGAAACTATCAGAAATGGAAAGAGGGTGTAAAAAATTTCAAATAAAGTTATAAAAAAATTTTTTAATTTAATAGAAGATAGTAAGGAGTTTTATAAAGATTTCTTAAAAACTGATAAAGGAGCAAGTTATATTCCTGAAATTTATCTAGAAATGCAAGAGTTTATTTATGCCAATGAAAAATATACTAATATCTTGAAAGAGAAATTGAATAATGATTTGAATTTAACTGATTATAACTATATTTATTGTATAGGTTCTACTGATAAAATAAATATAACTCAATTATCTAAAAAAATAAAGAATAGTAAAGGGTATACAAGTAAGGTTATAAAAAAACTTATTTCTCTTAATTATATAAGAACATATCAAGAGGAAGGAAATAAAAAAGATATCTATATAGAATTGACTAAAAATGGAAAAAATGCCTATAAAGATATTTATGAGAAAATAGAAAATGTAGAGAATAGGTTTTATAAATTTTTGTGGGAAAATTTTACAGAGGAAGAGTTAAAATTTTTGTATAATTTTTTTGTTAAAATAAATAAATTTCAAAATGAAGAGATTTCTAAATAGTGATAAAAATTAAAAAAGAGCAGCCAGTTATTATAAGCTACTCCAATATTTTTAAGATATTTTATTTAAAATGATGGTGGAGTAGCAACCCAAATAATCTTAGCAACACCTTTACCACAATTAGAGAGATAATGATTTTTTCCAGAGTTATAATAAAAAGATTCTCCTTTTTTAGCATGGAAAATATTTTCTCCTAAATGGATATTTATCTCTCCTTCCAATACATAGCCAAATTCTTGTCCATCATGGGCAATCTCTTCTTTATATCTTCCACCTTCTTCTAATGTCAATAAAATAGGTTCCATTTGATTTTTTTGAGCATTTGGAATAATCCACTCAACTTTATATTTCATTTTAGTATCTATTACTTCAAAAGCATCTTCAAGATTAAAAACAATCTTTTCATCAGTATCGTCACTAAAAAAATCTTTAAGGTTAGTTCCTAATCCTTCTAAAATATCTGCCAGATTAGCAATGGAAGGAGAGGTTAAATCTCTCTCAACTTGAGATATAAAACCTTTTGATAGTTCACAGCGACTTGCTAATTCATCTTGAGTTAAATATTTTTCTTGCCTTAATCTTTTAAGTTTTTTTCCTATATTCATACTAAAGTCTCCCTTTATTTTCAATAATTATAGTATATTCCATTTAAAATAAAAAATCAATTAACAAAACAATAAATATAGGGATAAATCAAATGAAGTTTAATTTTTTATTCTAATAAATATTATTGTAAATAAAAATAGAAAAATTTGATACCATAATAAAGGAATCAATTCTAAGGGTGATACTTTTTCTTGAGCAAAATTTAAAAGAATTAACATTTGTGCTCCATAGGGTAGTAATCCTTGAAAGATACAAGAAAATATATCTAAAATAGCAGCACTTTCTTTAGGATCTATATTATATTTTTTAGTTATATTTTTAGCAATAGAACCATTAATAATAATAGCTACAGTATTATTTGCTACAGCTATATCAGTTACAGAAACAAGGAGCCCTATACCAAGTTTTGCAGTTTTTTTACCTATAATTAACTTTTGAATATGTTCAATAAGCCATTGTATTCCACCAGCTTTAGAAGTCATAGCAGCTAATCCACCAGATAAAAGTGATAATAGAAATATTTCATTCATTCCTAAAAAACCGTTATATATTTCTTTAGAGAGAGAAAGTAAAGAAAAATCTCCAGATATAATCCCTATTAAACCAGAGATGATGATACCACTAGTAAGAACTATAAAAACATTTAAACCACTGATAGCCATAACCAAAACAGTTATATATGGTAGAATTTTTAATAGATTATAATTTAGAATATCTATATTTGTTATTGTTTCTGGTTGCCCAAAAATTAGCAAAAGGATAATAGTTAAAATAGCAGCTGGTAAAGCTACAGATAAATTAACTTTAAATTTATCCTTCATCTCTACTCCTTGAGTACGTGTAGCAGCTATAGTAGTATCAGAGATAATAGATAAATTATCACCAAACATTGCTCCTCCCATAACTGTAGCTAAAATAAGAGGCATAGAAACTCCACTTTTTTCCGCTAATCCTATTGCAATAGGAGCTATAGAAACAATAGCACCAACAGAAGTCCCTGTAGCTGTAGATATAAAAGCAGCAACTACAAATATACTAGGAGCTAGAAAGTGTACAGGAATATAGGAGAGAGCTAAATTAACAGTAGAGTCTACTCCTCCCATAGTCTTAGTAACTCCAGCAAAAGCCCCAGCTAGTAGATAGATAACACACATAGTAATAATATCTTGATGTCCACATCCTTCTAAAAAGGTATCAAATTTTTCTTTTATGCTCCCTTGAAAAAGAAGAAAAGCAAAAATAATCCCAATAAAAATTGCTATAGGAGATGGGAGTTGATAAAAAGCCATAGGAACTTTTTGTAACTGTAAAAATATACCTGTTCCTAAATATAAAATTACAAATATTAGTAATGGTATTAAACCAATAAAACTACTTTTTTCATTATGTTTCATTAATAAAAAAACCTCCAAGTAAAAATTTTAAAGTAATTTTTTCTCTTAAGTTTATCATTAATTATGAAAAAAAACAATAATTGTTTTAAAATTCTTTTTTATTTATAGGTTTTAAGAAATATAATAGAAATAAAGCAGCAACACTTCCAATAATAATAGAAATTATAAATTCAATTTTATTATTAACTAAAGGTAGAACAATTAGTCCTCCATGAGGAGCTTTTGAAGTTACATGGAGAATAGCAGCAGAACATGCTCCAATAGCTGAACTAATAACAGTGATAGGGAGTATTTTGATATCTTTAGTGAGATAAATTAGGGCTCCTTCTGTAATTCCTAATATTCCTAAGAAAATTGCTAGAGTTCCTGCCTCTCTTTCCATTTTAGAAAATCTATTTTTTAAGATAAATTGAGCTATTCCTAGTGAGAGTGGTGGAATACATATAGCTACTGAAATAGGTCCCATTATATCATATCTTCCATATTCAAGTGTAGTAATGCCATAAATATAAGCTATTTTATTAATAGGTCCTCCTAAGTCTGCTCCAATCATTCCTCCTAACATAAAAGTAAGAAATATAATATTTTTATCATTTAGATTATTAAGGTAAAGGTTTGCTTGCTCTATTAAAAAAAGAGTAGGTATCTTAAAAATGTAAAATATAAATAGACTTCCAACTAAAGTTGAAGTAATTGGAATAAATATTAGATACATTATAGAAGTGAATTCAATAGGAACTTTTATTTTTTTAAGAAGTTCAATAAAATATCCAATAAATATTCCTGAGATAATTCCACCAATTAATCCTAAGTGAATAAATTGTGAAAGACTACCTAATATAAGAGCAGGAATAAATCCAATACTTCCACACTTTTCTTTTGCAATAAATCCTGCTAGTAGAGCAGGAACTATTAAAAAACTACAATCACTGATAATATTAAAAAACTCTGTATTTGTATATAATGCTATAACTGCTGTAATTCCCCCAATAATAACAGAGGGAATAGCTTGAATAATACTTTTTATTAAAATTTTTCTCATAAAAATACCCCCATTCTATTAAATAATATCATGGGGGTTATATTTTTTCAATTAACTATTTTTTCATTTTCTTTAATATATTAACCATAATAGCTGCAATTAATGAACCAACTACAATAGCAAGGATAAACATTAATTTATTATCAACTACAGGTAATACAATAGGTCCCCCATGTGGAGCATGGTCAGTTACTTTTCCAATAGCAGCTATAACAGCCCCTATAGCACTTCCAGTCATTATAGATGGAATTACTCTTAATGGGTCAGCAGCAGCAAATGGAATTGCTCCTTCTGTAATACCTATAAGTCCCATAGCAAATGCAGCTTTTCCAGCTTCTCTTTCAGTAACTTCAAAATTTTTAGGACCAATCATAGTTGCAAGTCCCATACCAATAGGAGGAATACATATAGCAACAGCAATAGGTCCCATAACTTCAGGGACTCCTTGAGTAATCATAGCTGAACCAAATAGGAAAGCAACTTTATTGATAGGTCCTCCCATATCAAATGAAATCATAAGTCCTAAAATTAATGCTAAGAAAATAGAACCTGCTTCCATACCTTTTAATATGTTAGTTAAACTATTCATAAATCCAGAGATAGGAGAACTAATAAAAAACATTAATACTCCAACTAATCCAGTAGAAACTAATGGAATAACAAATATAGGCATAATAGGTCTTAAACCATCTGGGACATTCCAATTTTTAACCCATTTAGCAATATATCCAGCAGCAAATCCTGCTACCATTCCACCAAGAAATCCAGCTCCTGCACTATTAGCTAAAGCTCCACCAACAAGTCCTGGAGCAAGTCCTGGTCTATCAGCAATACTCATAGCAATGTATCCAGATAATACAGGTATCATCAGTCCAAAAGCTGTAGCTCCTAAATCCATCATAGCTTTTAAAAATGGATTTGTAACATCAGCTCCAGCTCCAGCTTTTATTCCAGATAATGCTATAGATAAAGCTATTAAAACTCCTCCACAAACAACAAGTGGAAGCATATTTGATACTCCATTCATCAAATGCTTATATAATCCTGTTTTTTCTTTTTTGCTAAAATCTTTAGTAACTTTACTATTAGAAGCTTGATAAATCTCTCCTTCTCCTCTTAAAGTTTTTTCAATAAGTTCTTGAGGAATTCTAATAGCTTCTTTTACAGGAACTTGAATAACTCTTTTACCAGCAAATCTATCCATATCAATTGTTTTATCTGCTGCAACAATTACTCCAGTAGCTTTTTTTATATCCTCAGCAGTAAGTTCATTTTTAACTCCTACACTACCATTAGTTTCAACTTTGATATCTACTCCTAATTCAGTAGCTTTATTAATTAAAGAATCAGCCGCCATATATGTATGAGCTATTCCAACTGGACAAGCTGTAACAGCTATTACAAGTCCTTCTTTTTTCTCTACTTTACTATTATCCTTTTTATTCTCTTCATTAAACAGTGTTATTATATCTTCAGCAGTTTCAGCTTTTTCTAATCTTTCTTTAAATTCATCATTTAATAATTTGTTAGTAATTTTTGATAGCATCTCTATATGAGCATCAGTAGTTCCTTCTGGAGCAGCTATCATAAAGAAGAATCTAGAATTTTCACCATCTAAAGAGTTAAAATCCACTCCATTTTTTGATTTACCAAAAGCAATAGTAGCTTTTTTCACAGCTTTAGTCTTTCCGTGAGGAATTGCTATTCCTTCTTCTAAACCAGTAGAAGAAGTTGCTTCTCTTTCTCTCACTACTTTTAAGTATTCTTCTTTGTCATTTAGTGCTCCACCTTTATCTAGTATTTCTACCATCTCTTGCAGGATTTCATCTTTAGTCTTTCCAGAAAGATTCATTTTAATAAACTCTTTACTTAACATAAATTACCTCCATTAATATATTCATTTTGTTGTATCTTTACTTTATGTTCATAATATAGAATATAAGTTATATTTTTGTCAAATTTAATATTTTTTTTAAAAAAAATCGTCTATTAATAAAAGAAAAAACTTTTGGATATCTATTTTTTAAATTTTATTTCGTCTAAAAATGTGATAAAATTAAATAAAAAAATTAAAAAAGTTGGAGAAAAAAGAAAATGAATAAAGATATAGAAAATATTTATGTAGATTTAAAAGTAAGAACATCAAAAATTGAGAATAAAATTTTTCAAATAATTCTTGATAAAATAAGGGAAAATATAGAGAATTTAGATAATATTTATAATTTAGGTTTGAATATAGAACTTAAAGAGATTAGTGAATCTTTCCAAAATATTGAGATAGCTCTAAAAGGACTTATGGGAAAAGGAATTGACATAAATTACCTTAAAGGAGAGAGAAGAATTTTTAATACCTTTAACTATGTAACTTCTTATACATATAATGGAGAAATATTTAATATATTTATTCCATTGAATATTTTAAATTGTTTTAAGAAAAATACTTTGGAATATAAGATATCTTTAAGGACTTTTTTTTATTTAAGAAAAAAAGCAGTGATTAATTTTTTTAATCTTCTCATAAAAGATATAGAGCAAAATAGAGATATTGAAGTTTCATTAGAAGAATTAAGAGATATATTTGAGATTTCAAAAGAGTCTTATGATAGATTTTTTGATTTTGAAAAAAATATTTTAAAACCATTAGTTGAAAAGGTAAATAATTATTCTAACTTTGTGATAGAGTATGAAAAGATAAAAAAAGGAGAGAATAAAAATAATAAAGTTATCGGGATAAGATTTAAAATCCATAATATAGAAATAGAAAAAAATAAAGGGGAGACAAATTATTTGATTCAAATTATAAAAAATATGATTACTGATTATCAAGAAATATGGGAAAGTATAAATTCTTCTATTCAACATTATGGGTTTGAATCTACAAGAAGAAATATTCTTTTTTTAAAGGAAAATGGGTTGGAAATATCAGATGATGATATAAAGATTTATCTAAAAAATGATGGAAGAAACATTGAAGAGATTTTAAAAATTTCTGACCACATATTGATTAAAGAAAAATATAGTATATATAAAGATAGCAATACTTTTTTGAAAACAATATATGATACTATTATAGGTTATGATTTTTATTACTCTTTAAATTTTAATTTTCTAAGTATAATAAAAAACTATAGAGAAGGAGAATCGTTATATTATAAAGATTCTACATTTGTAATTTTTGGTAACTATAAAAATAATAAAGGTTTTTTTAAGATATTTGAGTCAAGAGATAAAAAATAGGAATGTAAAATTAGCATTCCTATTTTTAAAAGAGTATAATTAATTTTTTTTATATAATTTCAGAAAATCTCTTGGTGTAAGATTATCATTATATTTTTTAAAAACTTTAGTAAAATAACTAATATCATTAAAACCACAATCATAAGCTATTTCTGTTATAGATAAATTTGATTCTTTTAATCTTTCTTTGGCACATTCAACTCTATAATAATTTAAATACTCCATAGGAGTTTTATTAGTTAATTCTTTAAAGAATTTACAAAAATAATTTGTATTCATATCAATACTGGATGCAAGATCTTCTAAAGAAATATTATACATATATTTTTTTTGTATTACAGATAAAACTTTTTTTAGATGAATTAATTTTCTTTTATTGTTAAAATCAATATTTATTTTATTTGAAAAAAGATCTTCCTCTTCTATTATTCCTAAAAAATAATAAAATAAACCAAAAATTTTCATTTCAAATCCTTTTTTTTCATTTTTTATTAAAGTAAAAATTTCATCAAATATTTTTAGAATATTTTTATTTTCTTTAGTATAAATTATTTTTATCTCTTTTTGAAATGAGATAAGACTATTTAAAAAACTATTTGAAAAACTTCTCTCTTTTTTTAAGAAAGATATATCAAATACTAAACACTCATAGATACAATTTTTAGGAATTCCTGAATGAATAAATCCACTATTTATAAAGGCAACGTCACCTTCAGATAAATGATAAGATTTGGTATTAATTTTCAGATTAAAGCTACCTTTTATTATTCTTACAAGCTCACATTCTTCATGCCAGTGAACAGTCATTGTATAACGAGGGTGGATGTGAGTTACTGAATAATATGCAAAAGGAAAAAATTTGGTTCCATGTGAAATTTTTTCTTTAAATTCTAAATTTTTCATAATTCTCCTTCATAATGTAAAAATTTTAACTAAAAAAGTGAAAAAAATACCATTTATTATTAATATATCACAAGAAAAATAAAAAAATCAAGTGTAAAATAAAAATATAATAAATATTTTCGAAAATATATGATTGGAAAAAGTGAAAAAAATACTTTTATAGTACTGTTTTGAAGAGAAAATATTATTTTTAGGAGGGAAGTAATGTTAAAGAATATTCCAAAAATTATTTCACCAGAATTATTAAAAACTTTATCAGAGATGGGACATAGTGATTATTTAGTAATTGCTGATGGAAATTTTCCAGCAGAGAGTATAGGAAAAAATAGTAAAGTAATTAGAATGGATGGGCATAATGTGCCAGAGGTATTAGAAGCTATTTTAAAACTCTATCCATTAGATACTTATGTAGATTTTCCAGTTATTTTAATGGAAAAAGTAAAGGGAGATATAATAGAAACTCCTATTTGGGAAGAGTATAAAGAAATAGTAAAAAAGTATGATAATAGAGGAGAGAAATGCTTTGTTAATATAGACAGATTTGATTTTTATGATAAGGCAAAAAAATCTTATTGTATTATAGCAACAAGTGAAAAAGCACTTTATGCAAATATTTTATTACAAAAAGGGGTAATTTAAATAAAATTTAGGAGGAAATTATGGCATTTGAAAATGAAGGAGTTTTAAAAAGTCAAGTAGAAATACCAAGAGAAGAGAAAGTAGTAGTACCAAAAGAGTATAGGGTAACTTTTGTAATGTTAGTTTCATGTTTCATCTTATGGGGATTACTTAATAATATGACAGATAACTTAGTTCCTGCTTTTGGAAAAATATTTATGATGTCAGCAGTTGACTCATCTTTAGTGCAATTTGCTTTTTATGGATCTTATGCAGTTTTAGCTATACCAGCAGCAATAATAATTAAAAAATATACATTTAGACATGGGGTTTTAATAGGATTAGGTTTTTATATTATAGGAGCCTTGGGATATATTCCAGCTACAATATTACAAAATTATAATATTTTTTTAGTTTCAATCTTTATATTAGCTGGAGGACTTTCAATATTAGAAACAACTTGTAATCCATTTGTTATATCATTAGGTGATGAAGAAACAAGTATAAGAAGAATAAATTATGCCCAAGCATTTAATCCATTAGGATCTTTAGCTGGATTATTTATGGCAAAATTTATGATACTTGGAAATCTTAATCCAGCTGACTATGAAGAGAGATTAGCAATGGATCCAGCTCAGTTAGATGCTATTAGATCAACAGAGCTTTTATGGGTATGCATTCCATATGTGGGACTTATAGTAATAGCTTTAGTAATCTGGATATTCTTTTTAAGAAATAAATCATCTAAAAAAGATGAAGGTGGAGATTTAAATTTTGTACATTCACTAAATAGTTTACTACAAAATAAAAGATATGTTTTTGGAGTAATAACTCAATTCTTTTATGTAGGAATGCAAATAGCTGTATGGACTTGGATGACTAAGTATGTAATGACTTTAACCGATTTAGATGAAGCTACTGCTGTAAATAAATATCTTTATGCAATGGTTCTTTTCATAGTAATGCGTTGGTTATGTACTTATTTAATGAAGAAGTTTATGCCAGCAAGACTTATGACTGTAATAGCTCTTATAGGAATTTTAGTAACATTTGGAACAATTTATTTACCAGCGTCAAGTTCAATAGTTTGCTTAATGATAATTTCAGGTTGTATGTCATTAATGTTCCCAACAATTTATGGAATAGCATTAAGGGGGTTAGGAGAAGAAGTAAAATTAGGAGCCGCTGGGTTAATTATGGCAATTTTAGGAGGAGCATTAATAACTCCATATATGGGAAAAGTTATTGATACAGGAAGTTTAGCTTTCTTAGCACCTATGTATTCAGGAGTAGAAGCTGCAGTAAGAACAAGTTATTATGTTCCATTAATCTGTTTTGTAGTTGTATTCCTTTATGGATTATTCAATAGTAAAAAAACAAAATAATTGATATATAGAGATAATAAAAATAATTTTTAAGGAAAAAGGTGACGAAAATGCCAAATAGAATAATTTTAAATAATGTATCATATCATGGAAAGGGAGCTATACAAGCTATACCAGATGAGGTAAAGGCAAGAGGATTTAAAAAAGCTTTTGTTTGTAGTGATCCAGATTTAGTGAAATTTAATGTTACAAAAAAAGTTACAGATTTATTAGATGCTAATAATCTTGAGTATGTAATTTATTCAAATATAAAACCTAATCCTACAATAGAAAATGTACAAACAGGAGTAGAGGAGTTTAAAAAATCAGGAGCTGACTATATCATATCTGTTGGTGGAGGTTCATCAATGGATACAGCTAAAGCTATTGGAATAATAATTAATAATCCAGAGTTTGCAGATGTAAGAAGTCTAGAAGGTTGTGCTCCTACTAAAAATCCAACTGTTCCTACAATAGCAGTTGCTACAACAGCTGGAACAGCAGCAGAAGTAACAATTAACTATGTAATAACAGATGTGGAAAAAGAAAGAAAATTTGTATGTGTAGACCCTAATGACATGGCAATTATAGCTATATCTGATCCAGATATGATGGCAACTATGCCAAAAGGACTTACAGCAGCAACAGGAATGGATGCTTTAACCCATGCAATAGAAGGATATACTACAAAAGCAGCTTGGGATATGACAGATATGTTCCACTTAAAAGCTATTGAACTAATTGCTCAAAGTTTAAGAGGAGCAGTTAATGGAGAGGATAAAGGTAGAGAGGGAATGGCTTTAGCACAATATATAGCTGGAATGGGATTTTCAAATGTTGGACTTGGAATAGTACATTCTATGGCTCATCCATTAGGAGCTCTATATGATACACCACATGGAGTAGCTAATGCAATTATTTTACCAACTGTTATGGAATATAACGCTGAATATACTGGAGAAAAATATAAACATATAGCAAAAGCATTTGGAGTAGAAAATGTAGATACTATGACACAAGAGGAATATAGAAAAGCAGCAGTAGAAGCTGTAAAAAAACTTTCTCAAGATGTAGGAATTCCTCAAAACTTAAAAGAGATAGTAAAAGAGAAAGACTTAGATTTCTTAGCAATATCAGCATTTAATGATGTATGTACAGGAGGAAATCCAAAAGATACGTCAGTAGAGGAGATAAAAGAATTATATAAATCTCTAATTTAATGGAGGAAAAAATGAAATATTCTTTAGCATTTGATTTAGGTGCTACTTCTATAAGAGGAATTCTTGGATATGTAGAAGATGGAAAATTAAAAACAGAAGAAGTGTTAAGATTTTCACATGAAAGAATAAAAGAAAATGGACGTAGCCGTTGGGATTGGAATAAAATAATTAAAAATATAGAAAATACAATATTAAAATATGGAGATTCCCTTTCAAGTATCGGAGTAGATACTTGGGGGGTGGATTTCGGAATATTAGGTAAAGATGGAGAGTTATTAGAAAATCCAGTATCATACAGAGATGGATACAATGTTGTAGGATTTGAAAAGGCTCAAGAGAGTTTATCATTAAAAGATATATTTATGAAAACTGGAAATCAAATAATGTCTATCAACACTCTTTTTCAAATCCTAGCATTGAAAGAGGAGAATAGAAACTATAAAGATATTAAAACTGTATTAATGATGCCAGATTTAATAAATTATTTTTTAACAGGAAAAAGTTATGCTGAGATGACAATAGCATCTACAACTCAACTTTTTGAACTAGAAAATAAAAAATATAGTAATGATATCTTAGAAAGCTATGGAATAGATAAGAGTATCTTTCCAGAGGTGATAGAACCTGGTAAAGTTGTAGGAAGTACTAAAAATTCTAAATTAGAGTCTCTTAGAAAATTTGATATACCAGTTATATCAACAGCTTCTCATGATACGGCTAGTGCAGTACTTTTAACAAAAGCATATACAGATAATGAAACTTTATTCTTATCTTGTGGAACTTGGTCTTTAATAGGTTGTCTTTCAGAAAAGCCAATTATAACAGAAGAAGCTTTCAAAGATTCACTAACAAATGAAACAGGTTATAATTGTTCAAATATGTTCTTTAAAAATATTACAGGATTGTATATTCTTGAAAAATTAAAAGAACAGTTAGAAAAGAAATTAGGAACAGAGATAAGTTTTGATGAGATTACAAGTTATGTAAGTAGCTGTGATGTAAAAGAAATAGTAGATGTAGAAAATGAAGTTTTTCAACAAGATGAATTTAATGTAATAGAGGAGATAGATAAGCTTATACCAACTCCTTTAGATAATGATTTTGACTACTTTAAAGTAGTATATATAAGCCTTGTTGAAAAGTATAAAAAAACTATTGAGCAAATATCTAAGGTAATGAATAAAAATTTTAGAAATTTACATATTATAGGTGGAGGAGCAAAATCAAAACTTCTTTGTCAAATGATAGCTGATGCTACAAAACTTAATATAGTAGCTGGACCTTTTGAAGCTACTGCTTATGGAAATATATTAATACAAAAAATTGCTTTGAATGAAATTAAATCTTTAGAAGAGGGATTTAATATTATAGAAAAATCATCAGAAGTATATAAATATCAAGCAAATTAATATTAGGAGGGAACAAATATGAATTATCCAAAAATAGGAATTAGACCAACAATAGATGGAAGAAGAGGAGAGATAAAAGTTAGAGAATCTCTTGAAGAGCAAACAATGAATATGGCAAAAGCTGCTGCGAAATTATTTGAGGAAAATTTAAGATACTCAGATGGAACACCAGTTCAAGTAGTAATAGCTGATACAACAATAGGACGTGTAAATGAAGCTGCAGCTTGTGCAGAGAAATTTAGAAGAGAAAATGTAGATATCACTTTAACAGTAACTCCATGTTGGTGCTATGGTTCAGAAACTATGGATATGGATAAGATGACAATAAAAGGGGTATGGGGATTCAATGGTACTGAGAGACCAGGAGCTGTATATCTTGCAGCAGTATTAGCAGGACATGCACAAAAGGGATTACCAGCTTTTGGAATCTATGGACATGAAGTACAAGATGCTGATGATACAAGTATACCTAAAGATGTAGAAGAAAAACTTTTAAGATTTGGTAGAGCTGCTTTAGCTGCTGCACAAATGAGAGGAAAAAGTTATTTACAAATAGGTTCTATCTGTATGGGAATAGCAGGTTCTATAATTGATCCTAACTTTATAGAAGAATATTTAGGAATGAGAGTAGAATCAGTTGATGAGGTAGAGATTATCAGAAGAATGACTGAAGAAATTTATGATAAAGAAGAGTTCAAAAAAGCTATGGAATGGACTAAAAAATATTGTAAAGAAGGATTCGATAAGAACCCAGAAGGAATGCAAAATCCTCGTGAAATAAAAGATGAGCAATGGGAATTTGTAGTTAAGATGATGATAATAATAAAAGATTTAATGAAAGGAAATCCTAATTTACCAGCAGGATGTGAAGAGGAAAGATCTGGACATAATGCAATAGCTGCAGGATTCCAAGGACAAAGACAGTGGACAGACTTCTATCCAAATGGAGACTTTGCTGAAGCATTATTAAACTCTAGCTTTGACTGGAATGGAACTCGTGAACCTATGGTATTAGCTACTGAAAATGACGTGCTAAATGGAATAGGAATGTTATTTGAAAAGCTTTTAACTAATAAAGCACCTCTTTTCTCAGATGTTAGAACTTACTGGAGTAAAGATGCTGTAAAACGTGTTACTGGATATGAGTTAGAGGGAGTAGCAAAAGAAGCAGATGGATTCTTACATTTAATCAACTCAGGAGCATCAGCATTAGATTATTCAGCTCAAGCAGTAGATGAGAATGGAAATAGATGTATAAAACCTTTCTATGATATGACTGAGGAAGATGTAAAGAAATGTTTAGAAGCAACTACATGGAATCCAGCAGACTTAGGATATTTTAGAGGTGGAGGATACTCTTCAAGATTCTTAACTGATGCAGAGATGCCAATGACTATGATTAGATTAAATCTTGTAAAAGGATTAGGACCAATGTTACAAATAGCAGAGGGATATAGTATAAAATTACCTCAAGAAGTAACTGAAAAATTATGGAAAAGAACAGACTATACTTGGCCATGTACATGGTTTGCACCTATCTGTAATGGAGAAAAAGGAATGTTCAAAACTGCTTATGATGTAATGAATAACTGGGGAGCTAACCACGGAGCAATAGTTCATGGACATATAGGAGCTGATTTAATAACTCTAGCTTCTATCTTAAGAATACCAGTAGCAGCTCACAATGTACCAGAGGAAAAAATATTTAGACCAGCAGCTTGGAATGCATTTGGAATGGACAAAGAGGGACAAGATTATAGAGCATGTCAAAACTATGGACCATTATTTAAATAATATATAAAATTAAAATAGAATTAAGGAGATAGAATTATGTTAATGGAAAAAGCTCGTAAAGAGATTGTAGAATATGGAAAAAAATTAGTTACATCAAATCTTACAAAAGGAACAGGAGGAAATCTAAGTGTTTTTGATAGAGAAACTGGATATATGGCTATAACTCCATCAGGAATAGATTTCTTTGAAATTCAACCAGAAGATATAGTAATAATGGACTTAGAAGGAAATATAGTAGAGGGGGATAGATTACCTTCAAGTGAATGGGAGATGCACCTATTACAATATAAAGAAAGAACAGATTTAGATGCTGTAATTCATGCTCATACAACTTATGCAACAGTATTAGCTTGTTTACGTTGGGAACTACCAGCAACTCATTATATGATAGCAGTAGCTGGAAAAAATGTAAGATGTGCTGAATATGCAACTTATGGAAGTCATGAGTTAGCAGTAAATGCAACTAAAGCTATGATGGATAGAAGAGCTGTAATATTAGCTAACCATGGAATATTAGCAGGAGCTAATGACTTATTAAATGCTTTTAATATAATAGAAGAGATAGAGTATTGTTCACAAATTTATTATATGGCAAAAAGTATAGGAGAACCAGTAGTATTACCAGATGAAGAGATGGCTCTAATGGCTGAAAAGTTTAAAACTTACGGTCAAAGAACTAAAAAAGTATAAAAAATTGTCTGATACCCAAATTAACCATTAACTCTCTTAAAATATAAAAACTACTCAATGAGTTGAAAAACTTATTGAGTAGCTTTTTTTATAAGAAAATTAGAATTTAATTTTTATAACAAAAAATGAGAGTGTAATTAATTTTGTGTATTTACTCTCTTGATTATTAGAAATTAACCTAGTTAGTAGAGACTGAAGAACTTAGATGTTTTTCAGTCTCTCTTCATATTCTATTGCCAATTGTCCTCTAATTAAGTACCAGTCTCTTGCATATCCTAATTTCTATTTTTCTATTAAATTTATTATACACAGATATAACCTCTCCACTAATTCCATTAATCAAAACTTTGAACTTTCATTAACTCTAGTATAGATTCCTAATATATTTTTTCCTTTTTGCCAAACTTCTAATACAACATAGTCTACTTTTTTTACTATGGATATCTTCTCTTTTATTTAAATTAGAAATATTATGCGAATACTTATGTGCGATATGAGATTCAAATTCAGCATTTTTATCACATGGAATATTAAGTTCTATTTCAAAGATTCTTGAAGAAAATCTTTTATATTATTCTCAAGAAAAGAATAGATAGTATTAGGGTTGAGATTTAATAATATTTCTAGTAGCTTCTTTAGGTATAAAAAACCTCCTTGATATTAATATAATCATGTAATATAATTAACTAATAATCAAGAGAGGTTTTAAATTTTTATTTATAAAAAATTATTTATTCTACAAAAGCTACTGCTATAAGTTTATAATTGTAACAGTATTCAAAATAGTATAATGATTAAGTTAAGCAAATAGCCCAAACATAAATGAACCTAGAATTAACATCATTGCTCCTCCAACTCTTGAAGAGATTTGAGCAAATGGCATTAAATCCATTCTATTAGCAGCTCCAAGCACAGCTACATCTCCAGAACCACCTCTATTTGCCATGCAAAGTCCAGCAGTGATAGCAGCTTCAATAGGATAAAATTTCATTTTTCTTGCAACTATCATAATGAAAGCAACAGCACCAAAAACTATAGCTATAGCTATAACTAAATTTCCAAAAGTCAAAGAATTTATAATCTCTTGAACATCAGTACCAAAACCAACGGCACCCATTAATACCCAAATAGTATATTTAGAGAAGTAAGTTTGTAAGTGTTTAGCTCCTGCTTTTAAAGTTGGTGGAACAACATTAAGTATATTAAGAATAATACAGTAGATTACTAAGAATGCAAGTCTATGCATTTCAAAAGAGAATCCAAAAGAAGACCAAATAACTGATGAAATATGAGAAAACATAAATATTGCACCAGTGAAAATAAATGCAGCAGCAGTTTCTTTTTGTCCAACTTCCATTTTTATCTCTTCATCTTTAACTACTTCTTTACCCTCTTCAACAATTAAGTTACCATTTCCTGTAAGAGAAGTATATTTGAATCCTAATTTATTTAGAAGAGCTCCAGTAAGTATAGCAATTACATTAGCAACTGTAAGTATAGATATTGCAAAAGCAAACCATTCACTTGCAGGTCTACCAGTTTTTTGAGCCCACATTTCTGACATAGGAATAGCACCAGCACCAGTACCTCCTCCCATTATAGGAAGAACATAGTTCATCATAACATCTAGTGGACTTATTCCAAAAATTAATCCAGCTAGTATTCCACCAATACTTGCTCCTATTACACCTATTAAGATTAATGGTATATATCCAGAGATAGCTTTAACTAGAACGTTTCTATTTACAGTAAGAACAGAACCAACTACTAATGCAGGAATGAAAATCTCTAGGAAGTTAACAGGTTGTTCACCATAAAATACATTAATAGAATCTAAAAGTTTAGCTGGAACTAGTTGATATGTTCCCATTACTGCTGAAGCTATAAATACTAAAACTGTACCCCCACCAATATAGTCGTTCCAGAAAGGAATTCTATCTCCAATTTCTCCAAAAAGAACACCAAAAACAGCTAATATAGTAAAGATAATTAAAAAGTTTGGTCTAACAAAAGCAAGTTCTTTTCCACCAAATGGAACATAAACTGCTAAAGCAACTAATATTAATAGAACTAAAAACATAGGTAATGATAGTCCACTCCATTTACTTTCTTTGGGACTAAATAATTCAGAAAAAGTTTTTTTCGCCATATCAAATCTCCTTTATTAAATTTTCCTTGTAAACAGGGAGTAAAATTTAAGCTTGCAAGCATTAGTTATTATCTTCCCAAGACACACAGCATTCTGCATACAGAATCTAATATATCTTAATATACAGTATACAATTTTTTTTTAAAAAGTCAATAGTTTTTTATTTTTTTTGTATTATATCCAATCTTAATGGCAGATATATGTGTATATAAGGATAAAAAATAGTAGAAAAAATGTATTGACAAATAATATAAAATGCAATATAATCATCTTATAAATACTGTATACAATATACAAATAGAAATACAGAATTAGGAGTTGAAGTATGAAGTTTAAAGAAAAAATAAAACAAGATATTTTATTTGGTTCGTTTGTAACTTTTGGATTAGCAGATATAGCTGAATATACAGCTCTTTTAGGATTTGATTTTATAGTTATTGATAATGAACATGGGATTTTAAATCAATCAACTATATTAGATATGGTAAGAGCAGCACAATGTCAGGGAGTACCAGCAATAGTAAGGTGTACTCATGATAATGTTGAGAATATACATAAGGCTTTGGATATGGGAGCAGAAGGGATATTAATTCCAGTAATAAATACAGCTGAAGATGCAAGAAATATAGTAAAAGCTTCATTATATGCACCTCAAGGAGATAGAGGTATAGCATTTTTTACAAGAGCGGCTCGTTATGGGATGATAGAAGATAAAAATCTATATTTAAAAAAATCAAATGAAGAATCATTTATAAGTATTCAGGTAGAAACAGCACAATCAATAAAAAATTTAGATGAAATTCTATCAATAGAAGAAATAGATATGTTCTTTATAGGACCAAACGATTTAGCGGCATCAATGGGATATTCAAATTCAGATCCAAAGGTTCTAGAGACAATAAAAGAAACAATTGAAAAAATAAATAAAGTAGGAAAGATAGCAGGAATATTTGTAAATAACTCAGAAGAAGCAAAGAGAGCTATAGAATGGGGAGCAAAATTTATTCTCACATCAATAACACCATATATGACAAGAGGAGCTAAAAAATATTTAGAAGAAGTTAGAAATTAGCTAAGAGTATAGATGTTGAAATATTTATAAAATTAAGGAGGGATAAAATTGAAGTTAAAAATAACAGAAACTTCATTAAGAGATGGACATCAATCATTAATAGCTACAAGATTGAAAACAGAAGAGATACTTCCTATCTTAGAAAAGATGGATAATGCTGGATATTATTCATTAGAAGTTTGGGGAGGAGCAACTTTTGATGCTTGTATTAGATTTTTAAATGAAGATCCATGGGAAAGATTAAGAGCTATAAGAGCTAAAGTAAAGAAAACAAAATTACAGATGCTTATTAGAGGACAAAATTTACTTGGATATAAACATTATGCAGATGATGTAGTAGAAGAGTTTGTAAAAAAATCTATTGAAAATGGAATAGATATAATAAGAGCTTTTGATGCTTTAAATGATTATAGAAATTTAGAGACAACAATAAAAGCTGTAAAAAAATATAATGGGCATTGTCAAGGGTGCATTGCATATACTACAAGCGATGTTCATACTGTAGAATATTATGTTAAAAAAGTTTTAGAATTGGAAAGAATGGGAGTAGATTCTGTTTGTATTAAAGATATGGCAGGGATATTAATGCCAGAAACTGGATATGAATTGATTAAGATGATAAAAAATGTTACTAAACTTCCTGTGGAATTACATACTCACTGTACTGGAGGAATAGCAAGTATTCTTTATACAAGAGCAATAGAAGCAGGAGTAGATATAATAGATACAGCTATTTCTCCATTTTCAGGAGGAACAAGCCAACCAGCTACAGAAGTATTTGCCCAACTTTTAAAAGGAACAAAAAGAGATCCAGAATTAAATTTAGAATTATTAGGGGAGATAGCAGATTACTTTAAGCCTATAAAAGAAAAATATAGAACAGAGGGAATTTTAAATCCAAAAGTAATGGATACAGAGCCAAAAACATTAGCTTATCAAGTGCCTGGTGGAATGTTATCAAACTTGATGTCTCAATTAGAGCAACAAAAAGCTTTAAATAAATATGAAGATGTATTAAAGGAAATACCAAGAGTAAGAAAAGATTTAGGATACCCTCCATTAGTAACGCCACTTTCACAAATGGTAGGGACTCAAGCTGTGTTTAATGTATTATTAGGAGAGAGATATAAAGTTATTCCAAAAGAGATAAGAGATTATGTAAAAGGATTATATGGAATGACACCAGCACCAATAGATAAAGAGATTCAAAAGAAAATAATAGGTGATGTAGAACCTTTAAAATGTAGGCCAGCAGATTTAATAGAACCAGAAATGGAAAAATTAACAAAAGAGATTGGAGAACTTGCAAAATCTACAGAAGATGTACTGATGTATGCATTATTCCCAGAAAATGCTAAAAAGTTCTTAGAAAATAGAGATAAACCTCAAGTAGAAGAGTATGAGATAAATTTATTTATATAGGGAGGGAAAAGAGTGAACATAAATATGAGTTTTTTTGAAGGAGTTCAACTTTCAGTAATATCAATGCTGATAGTATTTCTACTACTATATGTAATTTCATTAGTATTAAGTGTATTTAAATTAGTATTTAAAGAAAAATCAGTAGAAAAGAAAGTAATAGCTAAAACAGTTACAACTCCAGCAAAAGTTGTTGCAAATACAAAAGGAATAACTTTTGAAGAATTAGAAAAAGACCAAGATATGTTAGTAGCAGCAATAGTTGCTTCAATGGAAGCTACAGGAGAAAATAAAAACAATAATTTTAAAATAGTAAGTATAAAACAAATTTAGGAGGAAATAATGAAAAAAATATATAAAGTAAAAGTTAATGGGAAAGTATATGAAGTAGAATTAGAAGAGGTAAAAGCTGTAGATGGTAGAGTAGTAACAGAAAGTAAACCAATACAAACAGCACCAGCATTGGTAGTGCCATTATCATCAAATGGGGAAACAGTAGATGCACCAATGCCAGGTGTAATAGTAGATATAAAAGTAAAAGTAGGAGATACAGTAAAAGAGGGAGATTTAGTAGCAGTATTAGAAGCTATGAAAATGGAGACAGAAATATTCTCTTCAAAATCAGGAGTAGTATCAGCAATAAATGTAACCAAAGGAACACAAGTAGAATTAGGAGATGCAATAGTAACATTATAATTTAAAGGAGGAAAGCAATGCTTAATATATTAATAGATTTTATAGGAAGCACAGGTTTCTCTGTATTAACATATAAAGAAATAATAATGATACTAATATCATGTGTATTCTTATATTTAGCAATAAAGAGAGGTTATGAACCTTACTTATTAATACCAATAGCAACAGGAATGTTATTAGTAAATTTACCTTTAGCAGGATTAATGGATAAAGGAGGATTAATCTACTATCTCTATAAAGGAACAGAGTTAGGAATTTATCCACCATTGATTTTCCTATGTGTAGGAGCGGGAACAGATTTTGGACCATTAATAGCAAATCCTAAGAGTATTCTACTAGGAGCAGCAGCACAGTTAGGAATATTCTTCTCATTCTTAGGAGCAATAGCATTGGGATTTACAGGACCAGAAGCAGCATCAATAGGAATAATAGGAGGAGCAGATGGACCTACAGCAATATATTTAACATCACAATTAGCACCTAATCTATTAGGACCAATAGCATTAGCAGCATATTCATATATGGCACTAGTACCAATCATTCAACCACCAATCATAAGATTACTAACTACTAAGGAAGAAAGAATGATAAAGATGGAACAAGCAAGAGTAGTAAGTAAAAATGAAAAGATAGTATTCCCGATAGTAGTAATAGTATTAGTATCATTATTATTACCAAGTGCAGCTTCGTTAGTAGGAATGTTAATGTTTGGAAACTTAATAAAGGAATCAGGAGTAGTACCAAAATTAGCAGAAACAGCAACCAATACAATGATGTATATGATAACAATAATCTTAGGATTGACAGTAGGAGCAAAAGCAAATGCAGAAGCATTTTTAAATCCTCAAACACTGAAGATAATAGTATTAGGGTTAGCAGCTTTCTCGGTAGGAACAGCAGGAGGAGTAATATTTGGAAAGATAATGTGCAAACTATCAGGAGGAAAAATAAATCCAATGATAGGGGCAGCAGGAGTATCAGCAGTACCAATGGCAGCAAGAGTAGTACAAAAAGTAGGACAAGAAGAAAATCCAGCAAATTTCTTATTAATGCATGCAATGGGACCAAATGTTGCAGGAGTAATAGGGTCAGCAGTAGCAGCAGGAATATTATTAAATGTGTTTTAGTTGAATTAAAGTGGGCTTTAAATTAATCTTAATATAAAATATAATAAAAAAAGGAGACATAGAAATGGTAGGAGTTTGTGGTAATGAAAAAGATTCAGATGTTTTAGTAACAGTTGATTTAAACGTTACTGGAATAGAAGTAATAATAGAATCAAAATTAAAAAAGATGTTTGGGAAATTAATGGAAAAAGCAGTAAGAGAAGTGCTTTCAGAGATGAAGATAGAAAATGCTAAAGTATTAGTTCAAGACTTTGGAGCTCTTGACTTTGTAATAAAAGGAAGAACAAGAACTGCTGTTAGAAGAGCTATGGCAGGAAAGGAGGTAAAATAATGGAAAAAAGAGCAAGAAGAACCATGTTATTTTCTCCAGCAAATAATCCAAAAATGTTAGTTACAGCTCATCTATATGGACCAGACTGTGTTCTATTTGATTTAGAAGATGCTGTAAAATATGCAGAAAAAGATGCAGCAAGAGATTTATTAGCGGAAGCATTAAAAACTGTAGATTATGGAAAAACAGAAATTTTTGCAAGAATAAATCCATTAAGTACAGAATTTGGAGAAGATGATGTTAGAGTATTAGTTCCAGCTGGACTTAGAAGAATGAGATTAGCTATGTGTGAAAAACCAGAGCAAGTAAAAGAGTTAGATGATTTATTAACAGAAGTAGAAAAAGAACATGGAATAGAGGTAGGAAGCTGTAAAATTCAATGTTCATTAGAAACTCCACTAGCAGTTATGAATGCTGTAAGTATAGCAACAGCTTCTCCAAGAGTAACATCAATCTCTTTTGGAGCTGAAGATTTTACTAGAACTCTTGGAGCAGAAAGAACAAAAGAGGGAAAAGAGATATTTATGGCAAGAAGTCTTGTAGTAATGGCAGCAGCAATAGCTGGTGTAGATGCTATAGACACAGTATGGTCTGATTTAGATGATGAAGAAGGATTTAGAAATGAAGTAAAAACATCAGCAAATATGGGATTTGCAGGAAAATCATGTATCCACCCTTCACAAGTAAAAATAGTACATGAAATCTTTACTCCTACTAAGGAAGAATTAGAAAAATCATTAGAAATAGTAAAAGCAGCAGAAGCCGCTGATATCAGTAAAGGTGGAGTAATAACTGTAAATGGAAAAATGGTTGATATTCCAGTTATCGCAAAGGCTGAAAAAGTTGTTAGATTAGCAAAAAGTGCTGGTATGATTAAATAATTGTGTAGGAGGAGAAAAAATTGGAAATAAAAACTGTATTAAATAAAGTAAATAGAGAAATCCCAACATATATTGAAGGGTATGGAGAAGTAAAACCTTATGCAGGACCTTTTTCTACTGAACCAGTTGGAAGAAAGTATGCAACTGTAAAAGGATTTTCTAAACCAGGAGAATCAAAACTTTTATCATCTATAAGAGAAGCGATTGAAAAATGTGAATTAAAAGATGGAATGACTATCTCTTTTCACCACCACTTAAGAAATGGAGATTATGTTCTTAATATGGTAATGGATGAAATAGCTGCTTTAGGAATAAAAAATATAAATCTAGCTTGTTCATCTTTAACTAAAGCTCATGAACCATTAATTGAACATATAAGAAGTGGAGTTGTTACTGGAATTAGTACCTCTGGATTAAGAGGAGAGATTGCAAAAGAAGTATCAAAAAATAATATTTTAAAGAAACCAATAGTATTTAGAACACATGGTGGAAGAGCTAGAGCAATTGAAGCTGGAGATTTAAAAATAGATGTTGCATTTATAGCTGCTCCAGCCTGTGACAATATGGGAAATATGAATGGTGCCGAAGGAAAGGCAGCATTTGGAGCTATGGGGTATGCTATGGTAGATGCACAATATGCTGATAAAGTAGTAGCAATTACAGATAACTTAATGCCATTTCCTTTAAAAAGAATAAGTATTCCTATGACACAAGTAGACTATGTAGTTGAAGTAGAGTCAATTGGAGACCCTAGTCAAATAGCTACTGGAGCAACTAGAATAACAAAAAATCCACAAGAATTATTAATTGCTGAAAAAGCTTCTGAAGTATTAATAGCATCAGGATATATAAAAAATGGATTTTCATTCCAAGCTGGTTCAGGAGGTTCATCTCTAGCAGTTTGTAAATACTTAAAAGAATATATGAAAACAAATAATATAAAAGGTTCATTTGGAGCTGGAGGAATAACTTCAACAATGGTTGAATTTTTAGAAGAAGGATATTTTGAAGCTTTATTAGATACTCAAAGTTTTGATGGAACGACAGCTAGTTCGTTAATAAAAAATCCAGCGCATATAGAGATGTCAGCATCTATGTATGCAAATCCGCATAACAAAGGATGTAGTGCACATCAATTAGATGTAATGATATTATCAGCAACTGAAATAGATACTGAATTTAATATTAACTCATTAACAGGTTCAAATGGATTAATAATGGGAGCAATAGGAGGAGCACCAGATACTGCAGCAGGAGCTAAATTAACAGTAGTAGTTGCACCTACAATGAGAAAAAGAATTCCAATAGTTACTGATAAAGTAACAAATGTTATAACTCCAGGAGAAACTATTGATGTTTTAGTAACAGAGAGAGGAATTTGTGTAAATCCTAGAAGACCAGATTTAATAGAAGCTTTAACAAATGCTGGAATAGAATTAAAAGACATAAAAGATTTAAAAGAAGAAGTTGAAAAGATGACTGGAACTCCAGAAAAAACTGAATATCAAGATCAAATAGTAGCAGTTGTTGAATATAGAGATGGAACAGTAATTGATGTTATAAAACAAGTAAAATAAATGTATTGATAAGGGGGAAAATAATTTTCTCCCTTTTGTATTAAAGATTAGGGAGGAAAGTTGGAAGTAAAATTGGTGTTTTTATATTTTATTTTAATTTTAATTATTGGAGGAATTTCTTATAAAAAAATAAAAAATTATGAAGATTTTTTTATTGCAGGTAGACAAGGAAGTAGTTTACAAATAGCTGGGAGTTTATTAGCTACTATTTTAGGAAGTTCAGCCATTATAGGAAGCGTAGATTTTGCTTATAATGTAGGGTGGGCAGGAAGTTGGTTGATGTTATCAGCTGCCATTGGATTGATTTTATTATATCCACTATTGAAATATCTAAATAAATTTCAAGGATATAATTTACCAGAAATTTTGGGGAAAACTTATGGAATTGAAGTGCAAAAATTAGCTTCTTTTATAATACCAATAGCTTGGATAGGAATAGTAGCTTCTCAAATTATGGGGGCAGCAAAAATAATAATGATACTTTGTCCACTGAATTATACTCAAGGAGTTTGGTTAAGTGGTGTAGTTTTTATAATTTATACTTATATGGGGGGACAACTTTCAATTATAAAAACTGATTTTATTCAACTATTATTTATATTATTTGGTTTATTAGCAACTATAGGTTATATAGGTGTTGATATAAAAGAGATAAATAGCCTAGGGATTATAAATAATAAATTTAATTATATTGATGTTTTAATTTTAATATTAACATATTCAACTACTTGCTTAGTAGGACCAGATATATATTCTAGATTATTTTGTGCTAGAGATATGAAAGTTATGAAAAATTCCATAATAATAGTGGTGTTAGTTTTAATACCAGTAGGATTTATTTTAGCTGCAATAGGAATTTATGGAGCAAAATTTTTGGGTGAAATAAATAATAATAGTTCTATATTACTTATAATTGCAGAAAAAAAATTAAATAAAGTAACTTCAATTTTTTTATATTTTGGTTTGTTGTCAGCTGTTATTTCTTCAGCAGATACTACTCTTTTAACAGCTTCATCACTTTTTTCACAGACATTTATACAAGATTTAAGAAGTAAAAAAGCTATGTTATTAACAAGAATAATGGTAGTAATTTTAGGAATATTTTCTATTATAATTGCTTTATATTTAAAAAATATTTTAGGAGCGTTATTAATGGCAGTTGCTATATATTCAGGAGCTTTTATTATACCAACTTTATTAGGTATTTTAGGTTATACTACTAATAAAAAAATTGTAATTTTAGCTATAATAATTGGTGGAACACTTGCTTTTATCTCTAAAATTATGGGTGGGGAAATAGGAAATTATCTTTTAATTTTAAGTTTTTGTTTAAATTTAATGACTTTGATTTTTGGAAAAATATTTGAAGTAAATAAAAAAAAATAAATAAGGAAAGAATAGAATCTTTCCTTATTTGAAATACTTGAGTTATGCAGATAATTTTGAAAGAATAAAATTCATAGATTTTTCTAAATGCATTCTATTTATAGAAATAGCGGTACTTAATTCTTTATTTTTTATTGCTTCTAAAATTTGGACGTGATCTTCAAAGGCTTCTTCTTTTCTAGAAGGATTATCAATAGACAGCTTCCTAAACCTTTTAAGGTATAAGTTGATATTATTAATCATACCAGTTACTTTTGGAAGAGAGGCAATATCATATAATATTTGGTTAAATTCTGTAAATAGAGAGAAAACTTTTTCAATATCTTTAACTTCAAAAGCTTTTTTTGTATTTTTTAAAACTTTTTCTAATTTTTTGATATCCTGATTGTTGATTTTTTTAATAATTTCTTCTATTATAAGTGATTCTAGTGCAATTCTAATTTTATAAATTTCTGAAATCTCTTCCCTTGTAAGAGTTTTAACAATAACACCACCAGTAGTTTGACTTTCAACTAAACCTTCTAATTCTAACATTCTAATAGCTTCCCTAATTGGAGTTCTACTAATTTGGAACTTATTAGAATATTCAGTTTCAATAATTCTTTCTCCAGGTTTTATAACTCCATCTATAATCATTTGTTTCAAAGTGTCATATACTTTTTCACGCATTGATTTATTTTTTTCAATAATCATAAAAAATCTCCTTATAAATGTACTATGTATACATAATACACCAGATAAGGAGAAATGTCAAATTTATCTATTTTGTTTTTTAGCAATTCTAGGAAGAATAAATCCAAGTCCTATAAGTACAAGAGGTGTTAAAATATTTAAAGTAATTTGGAAAATCCATTCTGAACTAAATGTTTCAACGTTTTTAGGGAAAATACCCATTAAACAAGCAAAAGCTGTAAATACAAAGCACCAAACTCCAACTAAAGTAGCAACTTTATCACTAGTAATAAATTTAAATGTTGCCTTTTCCATAAGTCCTTTATTTCTAATAAATCCTCTAAGTCCAATATAAGCTAAGAATACCCATAAATATCTAAGTGGCATAACTATAGAGTTTAAATCTAAAAGCCAGTTATAAAGATTATTCATATCTCCAATACCTAAAGCTGGAATTATTATTAAGATACCAACTAATATAGCGGTTAATTTATATCCATTAATAGGGGCACCATACTCATTAGTTTTAGTAAAAGAATGAGGTATAAAGTTTTTATCTCCCTCTCCAATCAGCATTTTTAGTGGAGCATCTATTGAAAACATAAGAGCAGATATTTGTCCTAATGTATTAGCAATAGCATATAAAATCATTAAAAGATTTCCTAAACCATAGTATTCTCCTAAAAGTTTAAAAGCATAGTATTGTCCATTCATTTTAAGGTCAGCTGGAATATTTCCACTATTAAACATTATTCCCATAGCAAGTGAACCAAGAAGAGCAGATACTCCAACAGAAGCAGCTAATATTATCATTCCTTTAGGGAAATTTTTACTAGGATTATCAACTTCTTTTACATATGGTGATATTTTTTCACATCCACCTACAGCAAATACTAACATAGATATTGTAGTAAAATATGCAAAATCAAATTTTGGCATAAAAGTAGTTAAGCTCCAATCTGTAGTGGCAGAAGTTGCTCCTACAATAGAAGGTGCTGCTACTGTTAGAAGAATATATAGTATTCCCATAAAGAACATAGAAGTTCCAGCAAGAGCTCCTATTTTTTTAAGTGAGTTAATTCCTTTAGCAGATAACCATAAGAAAAATAGAAAAATAGCAAGTACAATACTCTGTAAGATTAAAGGATTAAAGTTTTTAATCATATCTCCATTTTGGAAAAATACCCAACTAAGAGCAACTAATGCTCCTTGAGGCTTTTGTGCAAGATAGGGAATATGTACTACCCAATATGTCCATCCAGCAAGATAAGCTATCATTGGACCATAAGTTGAACCTATCCAGCTCGATACTCCTCCACCTTTATTTTCAAATACAGATCCCATTTCTCCTACCATTAAAGCATAAGGTAAGAAATAAAAAGTAAGTATTAGTAGCCATGAAACTACAACTGTAAGACCTTGATTGGCATAGTTATTAACAACATTTCCAAATCCCCAAACTACTGTGAATCCCATCATTGCTAAAGTACGCCAGTTAAGTTTTTTTGTTCCCATTAATTTGTTCTCCTTTTTTTAAAATTACAATCACCAAAGATTATATCATAAAAAACAAAAAAACTTTATATTTTTTTGAAAAAAATTTTAAAAAAATATAAAATTGAGAGAAAAATTACACCCTTTTAAAATTTATTTGATACTTAATAGCTCTTTAAACTCTTTTATATTATTTCTACTCACAGGAACTTTAAACTTTAAATCTTGAATTTTTAAGACGAATGTTCCATTAAACCAAGGTTCTACTTCTTTTATTTTATCTAAATTTACAATATAAGCTCTGTGTGTTCTATAGAATTTATTTTTAGGGAGAATTTCTTCCCATTTAGAAATTTTTAATTTAGAAGTATATATTTCATTTTGAGTATATACTAAACTTTCTTTTTCTGAAACTTCAATATAGTATATTTCATCTAAAGATAAAACTACCATTTTTTCATCAAGAAAGACAGTTACCTTATTAATTTTTTCCACTTCTTTTGTAGGAGAGTTATCTTTTATCATTGTTAAATTATTGAGTACTTCAGTTATTCTCTTTTCTGAATATGGTTTTAAAAGATAGTCAAAAGCTTTTATTTCGAAAGCTTCTGCAGCATAATCTCTATATGCAGTAATAAATATTATTTTTATATTTGGATTAAGCTTTGTTAAAATTTTTCCTAAGCTCATTCCATCTAATTCAGGCATATTTATATCTAAAAAAACAACATCAACTTTATTTTCTTGGAGATATTTTAAAGAATCGATAGGATTTTCAAATTCTTTTTCTAAGGATATTTCCTTATGTTTAGTAAGAAAATATTTAAGTTCTTCTCTTGCAGGAAATTCGTCTTCTACTATTACACAAGTTAACATTTGTCCTCCTTATTTATATAGAAAGTTATTTTGGTTCCTCTTTCTAATTTTTTTATATTTAATCCTTTTCCATAAAGAATTTTCAAACGATTATGAACATTTTTTAAACCTATATTTTTTTCTATTTTATCATCAATTCCATCTATAATACTTTGCTCTATTCCTATTCCGTCATCTTCTATACTTATAATATATTCAGCTTTATTTTCAGAAACTGATATAGCTATAGTTCCTCCTTCTCTACGTTTTAGTATACCATGTTTAATACTATTTTCCACAAGAGGTTGAATTATTAAACTAGGTAATTGTATATCCAGATATTTTTCAGGAATATTATAAATAACTTTTATTTTATCTCCAAATCTTGCCTTTTCAATATTTATATAAGCTTCAACTTGACTTAATTCATCTTTTAAAGAGAGTAATCTAGAAAAATTTTCTAAATTGTATCTCAAGTAAGTAGAAAGATTTATAATTATTTCTCTTGCTCTATCTGGTTCTATTCTTACGAAAGAGGAAATAGTATGAAGAGCATTAAATAAAAAATGAGGATTTATTTGAGTTTGTAGAGCTTTTAACTCTGCTTCTTTAGCCATAGCTTTAAAATTTTCTATATTACTTAGTTCTATTTGTGTAGATAAAAGCATAGATAATCCTTCAGCTAAATACTGCTTTCTAGCTGTAACAAATTTAGGAGTATCAAAATATAGTTTTAAAGTACCAGAGATTTTTTTCTCCTCTTGAAAAAGAGGAAGTATAATACAAGATTTAATATTACCACTAATACACTGAAAATCTATAATATCACTTTCTTCCTTTCCAAGTATTAAAAACTCTCCAGTTTTTAACACTTGTTTAGTGGCACTACTTTTAATTTCACTATGATTTAAAATATATTCATCAGAAATAAGGTGGCTAGCTATAATATTTTTATCATCAGTGATAACAACAACTTTTGCTTCTAAAGATTCAAGTATTATTTTACAAACTTCGTCTAAACTATTACCTTTCCTTATATAAGGAAGAGATTTGTTTGCAATTTCTAAAGCAAGTTTAGCCTGTTTACCAGCCATAATCTCTTTTTCAGAAATTAAATCTTCTATTATGATAATAACAATAGATACTCCTAAGGCATTAGCTAAAATCATAGGTAAATAAATATTTTTTACAATATCTATAGCTATTACAAAGTCATAAAGGAAAAAACCAGTGAGAAGTATTAATAGCATACTGAGGTTTTCAATTAAAAAGCCACTAATAAAACCATATATATAGCAATTTTTTTCATTGGTTTTTTTAAAAAAGACAGAAGTAATAAATCCCCCTAAAATAGATGAAATACCACAAGCAATAGTAGTAGGGCTTTCTATATCAACAAAAAATCTATGTATCCCAGCAACCATTCCTGTTATTATTCCTACTTGAGGCCCACCTATTATTCCAGCTACAGCAACACCTATATTTCTAGTATTAACAATAGCACCTCGATAATAAATACCAGTATATGTTCCTATAATTGAAAGAAATGAGAAAAATATTGAAAGCAATATAATATCAGTTTTAGTATATTCTTTCTTAGTAAAAATATTCTTAGCTCTTTTAAATTTAGTAAAGAAAAAAGCTAAAGCAATAATGTATCCAAGATTGTTCAAAAGTCTACTTGTTAATTCAAACACTCAAATCACCCCTATTAGAAAGATTATATCATAAATAAATTTATTTAAAAAGCAAATTAAGGTTGATATTTTGCATTTTAAGTATAAAAAAATGCAATTTAGTATAAAAATCAATAAAAAAAAATAAAATAGAGTAAAATAATTATTAAGAAGTAAAATACATTCAAAATGTAAAAAAATATAACAGGAGGACAGGTTTATGATTAGTTTTATTGTTTCAATTATTGCCTTAGTAGTAGGTTATTTTATTTATGGAAAAATTGTAGAAAGAATTTTTGGACCAGATGAAAATGCTCTTACACCAGCTAAAAGATTGGAAGATGGAGTAGACTATATTGAGATGAGTGAAAAGAAAACTTTCTTAATTCAATTCTTAAATATAGCAGGAACAGGACCTATATTTGGAGCAGTTGCAGGAGCAATGTGGGGACCAGCAGCATTTATTTGGATAGTGTTTGGTTGTATTTTTGCAGGAGCAGTGCATGACTATTTAATTGGTATGATGTCTCTTAGAAGAGATGGAGCTAGTGTTGCAGAGTTAGTAGGAGAAAACCTTGGTGATAAAGCAAAAAAATTAATGAGAGTTTTTTCTGTAGTATTATTAGTTTTAGTAGGGGTTGTATTTGTAACAAGTCCAGCTGCAATTTTGCATGATTTAATCAAATCTGTACCAACTATAGCTTTTGTAGGAATAATAATTATTTACTATTTAATAGCTACTGTTCTTCCAATAGATAAAGTAATAGGTAGAATATATCCAGTATTTGGTATATGTCTATTAATAATGGCTGTTGGTATAGGAGTTGGAATAGTAGTTCAAGGATATGAGATTCCAGAGATAGCTTTACAAAATTATCATCCAAAAGGTGTTTCAGTATTCCCATATCTATGTATCTCTATAGCTTGTGGAGCAATAAGTGGTTTCCATGCAACTCAATCTCCAATGATGGCAAGATGTCTTGGAAATGAAAAACAAGGTAGAAGAGTTTTCTATGGGGCTATGATTGCAGAAGGTATAGTTGCTCTTATTTGGGCTGCAGCTGCAATGTCATTCTTTGGTGGAACTGAAGGATTAGGAGAAGCTCTTGGACAAGGAGGAGCAGCAGTTGTTGTAAATAGAATTTCAAGTAGTGTATTAGGAAAAGTTGGAGGAGCTTTAGCAATATTAGGAGTTGTAGCATGTCCAATAACTTCAGGAGATACTGCTTTTAGAAGTGCAAGACTTACAATAGCAGATGCTATAGGATATAAACAAGGACCTATCATAAATAGATTCGTTGTTGCTATTCCTTTATTTGTAATAGGTATTGCATTATGTTTTATAGATTTTAATATTTTATGGAGATATTTCAGTTGGTCTAACCAAACATTAGCTACAATAGCACTTTGGGCTGCAGCTAAATATTTAAGTAATCAAGGTAAAAATTATAAGATTGCTCTTATTCCAGCAATATATATGACAGTAGTAGTTACTTCATATATTATAATAGCTCCAGAAGGATTTGTAAGATTCTTTAAAGGAGTTCCTACAAGTACAGTTGAGTTGGTTGGAAATATAGCAGGAATAATATTAGCCGCAATTTGTGCAATAGCTTTTATGAAATCTATAAAAAAAGAAAGTAAATAATTGAGATATTTAATGAAAAAGAGTTTGGCTATAAAAAGTTAAACTCTTTTATTTTTATTATTTAATACATTTTTTAAAGAGTAATTATTATATAATAAAGAGGCTGTTGCAACTTATTAAATTGCAACAGCCTTATAAATTAAACTTAAAATATTTTTATATTATTTAATTACTATTCTTTACTAACATTTAATAAACGATGTTCGCTTTCAAGATCAAGATAGAATCCTTTAATATTTTTTTGCATTCCAGCATTATCAAATGGATTTACAAGGACAAACATAGGTAGTTCTTCTTGAATAATATCTTGAATTTCTCCGTAATATTTATTTCTTTCCTCTTGATTTGTACTTGCTCTAGCTAAGTCTAATAATTCATCTACTCTAGGGTTAGTATAGTAAGTTCTATTTCCTCCACTTCCATGATGTTTAGAATGGAATAATGCATATAGAGCAGAGTCACAATCAGGAGAAGATGACCAACCTAATAAGAACATATCTTGTTCTCCTCTTGCAAGCTTATCAAGGTAAGCTCCCCATTCAATAATTTCAACTTCTAAATCTATTCCAATTTGTTTTAATTGATCTTGAAGAATAACAGCAATATTTTTTCTAACTCCAGTATCATTCAAAGATATTTTAGCTTTAAAACCATTAGGGAAACCAGCTTTGGATAATAACTCCTTAGCTTTTTCAATGTTTTGTTTATACTCTTTAGCATTTGGATTATATCCAGGTACTCCAGGAGCTACTGGAGAATTTGAAGAAGTAGCTGAACCTAAAAATACAGCTTGTATAATACTAGGAACATCAATAGCATAAGCAATAGCTTGTCTTACTTCTTCTTTATCAAAAGGAGCTTTCTTTGTATTAAATCCTAAATAGTTGATATTGATAGCAGGTTGTTCCATAAGAACTAAATCTGAATTACCTTTTACAAATTGTAAATCGATAGGGTCAATTTCATAAGCAATATCAACTTCTTTTGTTTCTAGAGCTATTGTTCTATTTGTTCCTTCTGTAATAACTCTAAAAATTACATTTTCAGTTAAAGGTTTTCCTCCAAAGTAATTTGGATTAGCTTTTAAAGTAATTCTATCTCCTGATCTCCAAGATACAAACTCATAAGGACCAGTTCCTACAGGATGTTGTGCATAATCTTGACCTGCAGCAGTTACTGTTTCTTCATCTAATATAGAAGCTCCTTTATGTGCAAGATAGTTAACAAGAGGACCAAATGGTTGTTTTGTAGTAATTTGAACTGTGTAATCATCTAATGCTACAATTTTATCTATATCTCCAAAAAAACTCATAAGTGCTGGAGCTTCTTTAGCTCTAGTTAATGAAAAAATTACATCATTAGCTTTAAAATCGTTTCCATTATGAAATTTAATTCCCTTTTTTAGATTTACTTTTAATGTAAGAGGATCCACTTGTTCCCAAGAATCTGCAAGAGCAGGAACTAGTTTTCCATCTTTATCTCTTTGAATAAGAGTGTCATAAATATTAAGAAAAACTCTATGTGAAGGAACATCATTAGATGCAACAGGATCCATAGTTTTAGCTTCAGCAGCTTGAGCTATGATAAGAGTATCTTTTCCTTCAGCAAGGGCTATTGATGAGACTAAAGTCATCAATGTTAAAAATGAACCAAATAATCTTTTTTTCATAAATAATTCCTCCCTAAAAATTAGTATAAAAATATTATACTATATTAAGGAAGGAATTCATAGTAATAAAAATATATTATTTTTATAAATTTAATAAATTGAAATTTATTTTTACAGATACATATCTGTTTTCTGAAATATAAAAACGCCAAAGTTTATCTTTATACTCTTCAGCATAATCTATTCCTATTCTTTTAGTTTCAATTATATTAGTGATAGTATAATTATCATCCTCTAACCAAATCTCTGCACTTTTAGTTATATTAAGAGTATTAAGATTTTTATCAATAGCCAATGCTTTTGTAAGTTTTCCTGGACCATTAGATATATCTTCATCTTTTTTTACATTTCTTAATTGTTTCATATATTCTATATTTTCTAAAGGCTCAACTGCTCTAATAAGAACAGCTTCAGGAATATCTTTTTTATTAGCACTAATATTGAAGCAATGATACATACCATAGATGAGATAAATATATATGTGACCACCTTCAAGAAACATAGGTTCAGTCCTATTAGTACGTCTATTTTTGTAAGAATGAGCTGCTTTATCTAAGGGTCCCATATAGGCTTCAGTTTCTACTATTCTAGCTTTTAAAATTTTATTATCTATTTTTCTAACAAGCACTTTTCCTAAAAGATTTTTAGCAAGAGTTACTCCATCTACTAAGAAAAAATTTTTTTCTAGTTTCATTAGATTATCAATCCCATTATATAATTATCAAAATATTTACCATCTATATAGGCAGTATTTTTTAATTGTCCCTCTATTTCAAAACCAAGTTTTTTATAAAGAGAAATGGCTTTTTCATTATCTACTCTTGTCAACAATTCTATTCTAGTTAGTCCCGATTTTTTTCCTTTTTCAATAGCTGATAGAATAAGTGATTTTCCAATACCAATACCCCAGTAATCTTTAAGAATAGTTATACCTAATACTCCAATATGTTTTAATCTTATTCTACTTTCATTAGTTCTAAGACTACAACTTCCTACTATCTTATTGTCAACTAGAGCAACTAGCATAAAGTTTTTATCAGTAAAACTCTCAAAGTATTTTTTCTCTTCCTCTATATTTAAACCTATTCCCTCTTTACCAAAGCCTAAAAAGTCAGTTTCTTTTCCACATTGATTAATATAATTTAAAAATTCTTGTGCTTCTTCAGCTTTAGCTAATCTAATAGTAAGCTCTTTCCCATTTTTTAAAAGATGTTTTTCCATAGTATCCTCCTTAAGTTATAATAATTCAGAAATTTCCCAAATTAGTTGTTCTTTGATATCTTCATATCCCTCTAGTATAGATATTTTCCAGTTACTTCCGTAGAGTTTTATTTCAAAATTATCTATCTCATCTTCAATATTTTTCTTAGTAATTTTTTTCTTATCAAATAGAGGAGCTCTTTTCTCTTCTTTTCCTTCTATTGAAATGATTAACATTCCTTTAGAAAAACCTTTTAATATAACCTCTGAAGCTCTTTGTGCTTCAGCTCTCTCTATTGCTCTCTCTTTTCTATTTTCTGCATTTTTTCTTTTATTTTCAGTAAGTCTTCTAAACTTTTTTTCTTCCTCTAATCTTTTTGCTTTTTTCATTTTTTTGTTAATAGAGTAGGCCTTTCCTTTTGGTTTATCTTTACTTATTACTTCCATTTTAAACTCCTTTATAAAAATTTTATATACATTTATATTATAGCATATTTAATGAAAAATACCTATGTTCAATAATTTTTTATATTACAATTATTAAAAATAAATATGAAAGATTTACTAGATTTTTTATAAAAAAAATTATAAAATAAGAAGATATGAAATGAGCTTAACAGGGGAGGAAAAATGAGTAGTATAAAAGTAAAATCGCTAGTTTCTTTAACAATTCCAATATTTTTTGAGTTGCTTTTGATTACAATAGTAGGAAATATTGATACTATTATGCTAGGGCATTATAGCGATAAAGCAGTTGGAGCAGTTGGAGGGATAAGTCAGGTTTTAAATATTCAGAATGTTATTTTTGGATTTATCAACTTAGCGACAAGTATATTGTGTGCACAGTTTATAGGAGCTAGAAATAAAAAGAGAGTTCAAGAGGTAATAACAGTTTCTTTAATAGTAAATCTTTTATTGGGAATTTTATTAGGAAGTGTATATTTTATATTTTGGAGATTTATATTAGAAAAAATACAATTACCTTCTGAATTAATAGGAATAGGTAAATTATACTTTCAACTGGTAGGAGGACTTTGTGTATTTCAGGCTGTTACATTGACATGTGGAGCTGTTATGAAGAGTCATGGAAATCCAAAGCAGATGTTGTTTGTAAATATTGGAGTTAATCTATTAAATATATTTGGTAATGGAGTATTTATTTTTGGTTGGTTTGGAATGCCTATATTAGGACCAACTGGAGTTGGAATATCTACAGTTGTTTCAAGAGCAATAGGGTGTGTAGTAGGATTTTTAGTTATGAGCCACTATTGTAACTTTAAATTTAGAAGAAAATTTTTAAAACCTTTTCCATTCCACGTAATAAAAAATATTTTATCTATTGGAATACCAACAGCTGGAGAAAATTTAGCTTGGAATGTAGGACAACTTATGATAATGGCAATGGTAAATACTATGGGAACAGTGATGATAGCATCACGTACTTACCTAATGTTAGTAGCAAGTTTTGTAATGACTTTTTCAATAGCTTTGGGTCAAGCTACAGCTATACAAGTAGGACAATTAGTAGGAGCAAAAGAATCAGAAGAGGCTTATGATAAATGTTTTAAAAGCTTAAGATTATCAGTAATATTAGCAATTGTAGTTACTTCAGGAGTAGTTTTACTAAGAGGACCAATAATGAATATGTTTACAAATAATATTGATATTTTAGATGCTTCTCTTAAAGTTTTTCCATTGATGATACTGTTAGAGGTAGGAAGAGTTTTTAATATTGTTATTATCAACTCGTTACATGCTGCTGGGGATATAAAGTTTCCAATGTTTATGGGAATAATATTTATTTTTATAGTAGCAGTACCTTTTTCATATATTTTAGGATTAAAATTGGGATGGGGACTTGTAGGAATTTGGATAGCTAATGCAGCGGATGAATGGTGTAGAGGAGTGGCTATGTTAATAAGATGGAAAAGTAAAAAATGGCAAAGTAAGAGTTTTGTATAGCACAAAACTCTTTTTATTTATCATTATAATAAAAAATTCTCGTTTTGATATAGTAACTTAAATAATAACTAAGAAATAACTATAAAAAAAACATAAAAATCAAATAATGAACAAAAAAAATTTTTTTATACTTGGCATAAAAATTGCTATATAAAGTAGTGTAAATAAAAATAAAAGAAACTAAGGAGGAAAAATAGTGGAATTATTAAAATGGGTACACAATACTAAAAGTAGAGATGTAAATTATACAAAAGAAAAATTAGTAGGATTTGAAGAGAAAGAGATGAAGGAAGTTTATGATTTCCATAAAAGTCTTCCTGGATATAAAGCAACTCCATTAGTAGAATTAGATGATTTAGCAAAATATTATGGAGTACAAAAATTATGGTTAAAAGATGAATCGAAAAGATTTGGATTAAATGCATTCAAAGTACTTGGAGGTTCATATGCAATAGGAAAATACCTAAGCCAAAAATTAGGAAGAGATATGAGCGAGTTACCATTTAATGTACTTATATCTGATGAAGTAAAAAAACAATTAGGAGATGTAACATTTGTTACAGCAACTGATGGTAACCACGGAAGAGGAGTAGCTTGGGTAGCTAACAAATTAAGACAAAAATCAGTAGTATATATGCCAAAAGGATCTGCTAAAATGAGATTTGATGCAATAGCTAGAGAAGGAGCAGATGTATCAATCACTGATTTAAATTATGATGATGCAGTAAGATTAGCAAATAAAGGTGCAGAAGAGCACGGTTGGATAATGGTACAAGATACTGCGTGGGATGGATATGAAGAAATTCCTTTATGGATAATGCAAGGATACTCTACAATTATCAATGAGATAGTTGAGCAATTAGAGGCTGCAAAAGAAGAAAAACCAACACACGTATTCTTACAAGCAGGAGTAGGTTCATTTGCTGGAGCAGTTCAAGGATATTTAGCACACTTATATGGAGATGACAGACCTATAACAATAATCTGTGAACCACATGGAGCAAACTGTATTTATAAATCAATGGAAGCTAATGATGGAAAACCTCATAATGTAACAGGAGATTTAACAACAATAATGGCAGGACTTGCTTGTGGAGAGCCTAATACAATCAGCTGGAAAATTTTAAGAGACAATGCAGATTTTTCTGTATCATGTGATGACTCTATAGCAGCAAGAGGAATGAGAGTATTATCTTCACCTTTAGGAAATGACCAAAGAGTAATTTCTGGAGAATCAGGAGCAGTAGGACTTGGATTATTCACAGTATTATCTGAGAAAAAAGAAGAGTATGCAGAATTAATGAAAGCATTAAAAATTGATGAAAATTCAAGAATTTTATGTATCAGTACAGAGGGAGATACTGACGTAGAAGGTTATAAAAATGTAGTATGGAATGGATCTCATCCAAATAAATAATTTATAAAGTAGTTTGTAGTTAATATAAAAATATTATTGAAAAAAATGGAGGATAAAATGTTAACTGAAGCAAGAAAACAACAATTAATAGAAACACTTAGCAATTTAATTCAAAGAAGAAGCTATTCTGGAGAAGAAAAAGAAGTAGTAGAATATATTGAAAAAGTAATGAAAGAAGTAGGATATGATACAGTTCATATAGACAAATATGGAAACGTAATTGGATCAATCAAAGGAAAATATGAAGGACCAAAAGTATTAATGGATGGACATATTGATACAGTTCCAGTAGATGAAGAAAAATGGACTGAAAAACCATTTGGTGGAGAAGTTCACGATGGAAAATTATTCGGAAGAGGAACTACAGATATGAAAGGTTCTGTATGTGCAATGATATTAGCAGGAGCTTACTTAGCACAAGACCTTAAAAAAGAATTCGCTGGAGAAATATTCATGGCTGGAGTAGTACATGAAGAGTGCTTTGAAGGAGTAGCAGCAAGAGAGATCAGTAACTATGTAAATCCAGATATCGTAATAATTGGAGAAGCATCTCAATTAAACCTTAAAATAGGACAAAGAGGAAGAGGAGAGATAGTTGTAGAAACTTTCGGAAAACCAGCTCACTCAGCTAACCCAGAAAAAGGAATCAATGCTGTATATAAAATGATGAATATAATAGGAGAAATTCAAAAGTTACCTATGACTCATCACAAAGATTTAGGATATGGAATCCTAGAATTAACTGATATTAAATCATCTCCATATCCAGGAGCATCAGTAGTACCTGATTATTGTAGAGCAACTTATGATAGAAGACTTTTAGTAGGAGAAACTCCTGAGTCTGTATTAGCTCCATTACAAGAATTATTAGATAGAATGATGAAAGAAGATGAAACATTAAAAGCAAAAGTTTCTTATGCAGTAGGAAAAGAAATGTGTTGGACAGGAAATGAAATAACTGGAGAGAGATTCTTCCCTGGATGGTTATTTGATGAGAAAGAAGAGTATGTTCAAAAAGCAGTAGAAGCATTAAAAGGAATTGGACAAGATCCTACAATAATGCACTATAACTTCTGTACAAATGGTTCTCACTATGGAGGAGAAAAAGGAATAAGAACAATAGGATATGGACCATCAAAAGAAAATATTGCTCATACAATAGATGAGTACATAGAATTAGATCAATTATTCAAAGTAACAGAAGGATTCTATGCAATATTAAAAGCTTACTTAGCTAAGTAATAAATATTCAGTGTATGAAGAGTATTGATTTGATAAAATTATCAGTCAATACTCTTTATTATAAAGAGAAATAGTTGTTAGTAAAAAATAAATTTTTAAAAGAAAGTAACTCAAAAATTATAGGAGGAATTTTCATGTCAAAAATTCTAATAAAAAATGGAACAGTTATAGATGGAAGCAGAAGTGCAAGATTCCAAGCTGATG